>Ga0074044_10000241_pt1 | contig 54306 bp, 52 predicted proteins | sample BogForMeECP23OM1_FD_94443 | JGI IMG/M metagenome (GOLD analysis project Ga0074044, IMG submission 94443) | Bog forest soil microbial communities from Calvert Island, British Columbia, Canada - Bog Forest MetaG ECP23OM1 | ecosystem: Environmental > Terrestrial > Soil > Wetlands ...
AGGCGTGCAGCAACGCGAGCCGGCGCATCACGAGATCGTGATTGGTGGTGAACGGCTGAAGCAGGAACGGATGGCTGGAAAACGCGAACAGAAACACGTCGTCCTTGTCATTCAGATCACGCAGGAACTCCGCGATCGCGGCGCGCGCCTGCGGAATTTTGGGCGTCATGCTCCCGGAAGTATCCACCAGGATGCCGACCGAGACGGGCGTGTTCAGATCCTGGCGAAAGAATTCTATCGGGCGCTGCTGCCCGTCCATATAAAGTTTGAAATCGTCCTTCTGCAGCCCGGTGACGTAGGTGCCGCTCGGTTCGGTCACCGTCACCGTGACTTGTTCGTAACCCGGCTGCTGGCGCAGCTCGCGCGTCGGCAGCACCAGCTCCTGTCCGGTTTGCGGAGCTTGCGGCGGGATGTTGAGCGAGCCGCCACCCTGTTTCGCCGGCATCGACGGCAGCTCGAGCGTCGAGGTCTCCTTGCCTTGGCTGCGAGGTATGAGGATCGGCGGAGGACTCGACGAACCCTGCTGCGCCGCGGCCGGCGCGACTCCGCCAAACAGGATCCCCAGCGCAACCACCGCGGCCGTCAGCCCGGAATTCAAGCTGCGTCGCAGGCCCGGAATTGTTGTCGTTGTCATCGCAATGCAAGCGCGCGGCCGAAGCGGCGCGCGTCTATATCTAATGATCCTATTTGCTCCTGCGTCGGGCAAGCCGCTGAGTTTTACGGGCTATTGATGCCCCATCCCCTTTCACTTTGGACGAATTCGCGCAGTCAAAGTTTCAGAGCCAGCCACAGCAGCCGTGCATCATACACTGCGTCGCAAATTCAAGGCCATCTGAATGAGGTTTCTTGTTTCTCGTTCTGATTTCGTCGTAACCTGACTAGTCCGCCCTGGCCCGCCGCCGACCAAGGAGCAACGATGAAGTTCGGAATTTTCATGGCCCCGTTCCACCGCGTCGGCGAGAATCCGACGCTCTGCTTCGAGCGCGACATGCAGTTGATCGAATGGCTCGACGAGCTTGGCTACGAAGAGGCGTTCATCGGCGAGCATCATTCGTCGGGATGGGAAATTATCTCGTCGCCCGAAATTTTCATGGCGGTCGCCGCGACCCGCACCCGGCGGATCATGCTCGGCTCCGGCGTCGTCAGCATCCCCTATCATCATCCCTTCAATGTCGCCAACCGCTTCGCCCTGCTCGACCACCTGACCCATGGCCGCGTGATGCTCGGCTGCGGTCCCGGCGCGCTGGCCGCCGACGCGCATATGCTCGGCATCGAGACGACGACCCAGCGCAAGCGGATGGTCGAGGGCGTCAGCGCGATCCTTCGCCTGTTCACTGAACCGGGCAAAATTTCGATCGACGGCTCGTACTTCAAGCTGGTCGATGCGCACCTGCAGGTGAAGCCGTTTCAGCAGCCGCACATGCCGATCTTCGTCGCGAGCACGATTTCGCCGTCGGGGATGGTGGCGGCGGGACAGCTCGGATGCGGCGTGCTGTCGGTCGCCTCGTACGCGCCGGGCGGCCTCGCCGATCTGATGAAGCGCTGGGCGATGGCGGAAGAGTCGGCGGCTGAAAATGGCAAGACCGTCGAGCGCAAGAACTGGCGCTTGGTTTTTCCGATTCATCTCGCCGAGACGCGCCAGGCGGCGATGGACGATATTCGCGACGGCGCCAACTCGTGGATTCGCGACTACTTTATCGACACGCTGGGCGCGCGCCTCCAGTTCGAGGAATATCCGAACCAGCCGGTCGAGGAGTTAACCATCGATCGGATGATCGGGCGCGGCGGCGTAATCGTCGGAACGCCCGACGATGCGATCGCGAAGATCAAGGAACTGCAACAGGCAACCGGCGGCTTCGGCGGCATCCTCGGACTCGCGCACGAATGGACCACTCGCGAAAAGACGCTTCACTCGTACGAGCTGTTCGCGCGTTACGTCGCGCCGCAGTTCCAGGGCCCGGTTGCGGATCAGGTCAAGTACTCCAACGACTGGGCGCGCGAGAATCGCGATCTGATGTTCGGCAAGGCGGTGGCGGGAATCGTAACCGCGATGCAGGACTACGCGCAGCACAAAATCGAGAAGGGCGAGCCAGTCCCCGAGATGACGCTGCAGCCGCTGACCCGCGTCCGCCCCTAGGAGGTTCGGCGCATGGCGGCAGAGTTTGGATAGTCTCAGTCTTCGGTGCTACTCACAATGCTAGCTGCATCGAGAGGAGCACAGCGATGGACGCTCACGCCGAAATAGCCCGCGCGATCGATAACTACCGCGACAAGGTGGTCGCGCTCAGCCACGAAATCCACGAGCATCCCGAGCTCAAGTTCCAGGAACACTTCGCCGCCGGACTGCTGACCAAAGCCGCTGCCGAACTGGGTCTCGAGGTCGAGCGCGAAGTCGGCGGACTCAAGACTGCGTTTCTCGCTGAGTTCGGCGGCAAGGGGCCCGCGGTCGCAATCCTGGCCGAATACGACGCGCTGCCCAACGGTCATTCATGCGGCCACAACCTGATCGCCGGCGCCGCGCTGAGCGCCGTCGCGGGCTTGAAGAGCATCGCCAACCAACTCCCGGGGCGAATCGTTTTTCTCGGCACTCCGGCCGAGGAAGGCGGCGGCGGAAAAATAATCCTGATCGACAAGGGCGCGCTGCGCGGCGTCGATGCTGCCATGATGGCGCATCCGACCGACGCCGAATTCTGCACGATGCCCGCGCTCGCCACGCAGCATCTCAAGCTGACGTTTCACGGCCACGGCGCGCACGCGGCGCTGGCGCCGTGGGACGGCTCGAGCGCGCTGGCCGCGGTGATCCAGACCTTCCAGAGCGTCGATGCGATGCGGCTGCACCTGCGCGACGGTTCGCGCATCCACGGCATCATCACCGACGGCGGCCAGGCGGTTAATATCATCCCGGAGCGAGCCGAGTGCCTGTTCCTGGCGCGCGCCAAAACCAGCCGCTACGCGCAACAGATCGGCGCGCGGGTGGTTAGATGCGCCGAGGCCGCCGCGATGGCGACCGGGACGCGCGTCGAACACGTCGTCGAAGGCGGCTACAAAAACCTGATCAACAATCTGAGCATGGCGCACCGTTACGCCGCGCACAGCGAGGCGCTCGGCGCAAAATCCGTCGAAGCGCCGGCCGACACGCCCACCGGCAGCACCGACATGGGCGACGTCAGTCACGTGATGCCCGCGATACATCCGTCGTTCGCGATCTCGCGCCACGGCGAGGGCAATTGCCACGAAGATGCGTTCGTCGCGCACGCCGATTCGAAGCGCGGCTACGATGCGATGATTCGGGTGGCGAAGGCGATGGCGATGACCGCGTACGATTTGCTCGCCGAGCCTGGGCTTCTGGCGGCGGCAAAGAAAGAGTTCGAGGCGCGCAAGGAAAGTTGAGTTGAGATGGACCGTCTCCCTCTGTCATCCTGACGACGCGAGCAACGCGAGGGGAGGAAGGACCTCGGACAGCTTCGCGCGAGCGAAGCCGGTACCGGTTTTGAGTCGCCGCGCTAGTGGCAGCCGCAGCCGCCACCGCAACATCCGCCGCCTGTGAAACCGCCGCCGTTCGACGCGCTTGTTTTGGACATCACTGCCGCGGCCGCGGAGGCGCCGTCGCCGTTGCTGCCGCGCGCCGCGAACGTGGACATCTCGCGCGTCAGCTTTGAGCCGTGACATCGCGGGCAATTCGCGCCGCCGTCGCCGGGGCGCACGAAGGCCTCGAACGAGCGGTCGCAGCTGATGCATCGGTACTCGTAGATTGGCATGCCTTTCTCTATTCGCCGGGCGGCTGGGCGTATTCCACCAGCACGCCGCGGGTAGCCTTGGGGTGCAGGAAGCAGATCATGCCCGCCAGGCCGCGGCGCGGCTTCTGATCGATCAACTGGATTCCCTTGCCGCGCGCCGCGTCGAGCTCGCGTGCGACGTCGTCGGTCTCGAAGCATACGTGATGCAAGCCGCCGCCGCGCCGCGCGAGGAATTTGCCCACGGCATTGTCGGCGTCGAGCGGCTCGAGCAGTTCGATCTCGCTCTCGCCGGCCTTGAGCAACGCAGCCCGCACGCCCTGCTCTTCAATCGTGGCGCTCCTGGTGAAATGCAGACCGAGCGTATCGCACCAGAATTTCAGACTCGCGTCGAGACTCGGCACAACGACGCCGACGTGATGAATCTTCCTGAGCATCCTGGCTGCTAGCCGGCCTTGTGATCGAGGCATAGCTTGCGCTGCAGCGCGTCCCACTGCGTCTTCATCTCGGGCGAGCCCAGGGTGGGATGTTCGGCGCGCGTCTGTGCCAGCTTGCTGCATGCACCCTGCGTATTGCCCTGCTCGTTGTAAACCACCGCGATGTTGTACTTCGCGTCGTACCACAGGGGGTCGGACTCGGCGGCCGTGCTCTCGACGGTGGTCCACAGCGTCACCGCGTCCTTCCAGTTCTTCTTCTGCTGGGCGATACGGGCGAGCCCCGCGTTCGCATCGGGCGACGCCGGGTCGGCCTTCACGACTTCCTGGAAGATTGCGTCAGCTTTCTCTTCCTGGTTGGTAGCCTGCAGAGCCTGCGCCAGGATGGACAGCGTGCCGGTCAGATTCTTGACGGGGATTTTGCCGGACGACACCATGTCGGCGAAGAAGCCGTACGCGGTCGCAGTCAGCTTCGCGTTGGCGATATACGCCTTCTGGTCGCCGTTGGCCTTGGCTTCCTGCGCGGCCTTCCAGAAGTCGATGCCAAGTTCCTTGATGAAGTCGCCTTTGACGAGGCTGCCCCTGCTGCGTTCGACGAGAGCGGCGACCTCGGTGTTAACCTCGTCGTACTTGCCGAGGTGATCGAGCGCCGTGATGCGCCATTCGGCCACGTCCTGGAACTTCGCGCTCATGCTCGGGTATTGCGATTCGTAGCCGGCAAGGAGCGATGCGACCTGCGCGTAATCGACGTGATCCTGGTTTTCTTCGAGGATTGAAGCGAGCATGTAGATCGCTTCGCCGCGAATCTCGCGGACCGCCTTCTTGGCAGGTCCCGCCGCGGTCCGCTCCGCCTCAGGCCCCATCTTGATTGATTCGTTCAGGTTGTCGAGCGCCAACTTTCTGAGCTGCTCGGTATCGACCTTCGGCCCCTTGTTATCCTTGGCGGTGGCGTTGGCGCCCACCAGTTCCTTGTAGTAGCACTCCGCCGCCTTGAACTTGGCGGTGAAAGTGAACTCGGGGTCGCCTTTGACCTGGGCATACATCTGGGCGGCTTCGACCAGCTTGCCCTGCCGCTGCAGGCGGTCTGCAAGCTGCACGCGCATCTCGGCAGCATGCTCCCCATTTGGAAGTTTCTGCAGGTATTCCTGCGCATCCTTCACCCACTGATCTTCGAGCGCAGTATCCTTCGAACCGCTCTGCTCCCATCGGTTATGCGTGAGGCTGAACCTCAGGTACTCGGCCCACTGCGCATCGCCGCCCCCGCCGGCTGCGATCTTGGTGAGCATCGACTCGACCTGGTCGTAGCGCTTTTCGCGCAGGTAGATGTCGGCGGCGAACTTGTACGCCTTGGAATACTGTCCGCTGGCGCCGGCCTCGGCATAGTACTTCGCGGCGTTGGCTTCATCCTTGCGCGAGAGCAGGACCGCGGCGAGCAGCCACTTCTCGAATGGATCGCTCGAGTTGCCGAATTCCTCGACTACGTTGTTTGGAAACTTGGATCCCGCCGCGACGTCAACCGCCCATCCTTCCTTGTCGTTCTGCTTGGACTTCATCAGTTCGACGATCTGTCTGTGATAAGCAGCCTTCTTGGCGGGGTCGCTGGTGGCTCGTTCCGCACTGAACAGGGTCTGCAACTGAAGCATGAACTGGCCGGATCCGGTTTTCGCTCCGCCGCCGCTGACCAACTTCGCGGCCTCCTCGGCATTGCCCATCTTGGCGTAAGTCGTGGACAGTCCCTGGCGCGCCGCCGCATACTGCTGCGTACCGGTGCCGTCATCCATGATTTTCTTGAAGTCGGCTATCGCGTGGTCGTATTCGGCATGGTCGAACTTGCCCAACTCGCGTTCGCAATAGGCGCGGCCGAGGGTATTTTCGCGTATCAGGTTGGGATCGGGCATCGCCAGCATGCTCGCGGTGAAGCCGTCGATCGCCTGGTTCAGCAGTTTCTTCGATTGTTCGGCGTTATCGTCGAACAGAGTGGTCGCCGCCGTGAACCGCAGCCAGGAAAGCGGATATGCGGCGCGCAATGCCAACTGCTCGGGCTTGTCGTAGTCGCATTGCCCGCCGTTGTCGATCTGCGCGATGCAATCGTCTTTCTTCTTCGCATAGGCCGTGTTCATGCGATCGAGCATCGATTCGAGCTGGTGGTACACGGGTATCAGCGCGCCCTTGTCCACCTTGCCGCTCGAAGTGATCTTGGCGAACTCCGACTCGGCGTTGTCGAGCCGGCTGATCACCTGGTCGGCGGTCGATTCGTTGGACTCGGCGGCGGACATCTGGCCCGAGATGCTCGAAAGCTCTCCCTCGAGCTGTCCGGCGCTCTGCGCGGCGGCGATGCCCGCGGGAAAAGTAAATGCGAAAAATGCGGTTAGCATCACCATCAGGCGATGCGAAAAAAGCGGGCGGTTCATTTGTCTAATCCCCAATGCTGTTCCCCGGGAAATGATATTTTTAGATAAGGATAATGCCCCGATAACGTCAAGCGAGTTCCAATACTCGCGCAACTTCAGGGACGCTGGCAAGCGAACAAATTCGGGCGGTGCGGCCCGCAATCGACGGCGCCGCCTGCCTGTCCTCGCGATTGATCAGCACGGCAGCCATCCCGAGCGCCGCGGCCGGCGCGAAATCCAGGTGCTCCGAGTCGCCGATATGCATCGCGTCGTGCCCGACGACGCCGGCGCGGGCGAGGGCAGCGTCGTACAGCTCGCGCCGCGGCTTAGCATAGCCGGCTTCGGAGGAAATCGTGATCGAGTCGAAGTAACCGGTCAGGTCGAGGCCGTCGAGAATTCGATACAGGCGATAGTCGAAGTTGGAGATCACGCCCAGTTTAAGTCCATCGTTCTTTAGACGTTGCAGCGTCGGCGACGCTTCAAGATCGGCAATCCAATGATCGGGATCGGCGAAGTGGGCGAACAGGGCGTCAAAGTAAGCGTCGAAGTCCGCGAATCTGCCGAGCGGCGCGAACGTCTGGCTGACACGCTGCAGCCACCATTTCCGCTCGAGGCGCCGAAGCTCACCATCGCGAAGACCGAGCCCGAAGGCCAAGCCGGGCGCCGTACCGAAGGCACGGCGAAAACTGGCGGCGACGGCATCCTCGGAGGCATCGAGGCCGAACCGCCGCGCCAGGCGGGCATAAGTACGCCCGACAGGCTCGCGCGGCTCGAACAGCGTGCCGGCGGCGTCGAAGAATACGGCGCGGATCAACGGATGCGAAACCTCAAGGGATATCGGTCTTCATTTTTGACTGCTTCTCGTCGGCTGAGACAGGGGCCGCCCCCTGCTCTTCGCCGGAACCATCGCGGCGGGCCCACCAGAAGATGTCGCACAGCGCGCCGCATGCGGCGAGATAAATTTTGGGCGGTTCGACGCGCGTCGAGGGCGGCGAAGAGTCAGCAACGGCGGTCTTCTCGTCGTGGGTCATCGCGGGCTAGATGCTAGCTGATCATTGCAAACCGTCCCAGACCTGGATCAGAACGCCGAAGGCTGACTGCGGCGAGATGAAGTATTGACGCTCGCCGCGCCAGTTTCGTTTCTCGTCCACCACGCGGACGCCGTCGCGTTTGAGCCGTTCGCGGGTCGCGTCGAAATCCTTCAGGTCGATCGAAATATGATGCATCCCCTCGCCGTAGCGCGCGATGAACTTGCCGACGAAGTCATTGTCGGTCTTGTGCGCCGGGCTCTGGATGAATTCGAGCTTGAAGCCGGCGACCTCGAGATGGCCGAGCGCGAAGTTGCTCTCGGAATTGCTCGCGTGAGGCTCGTGGGTAACTTTCGTGCCGGGAAAGTAGCGCGTGAAGAAATCGTAGGCCGCGGCGATATCCTTGACCGCGAGCGATACGTGATCGAAGTGCGCCAGACCGTCGGGCGCCGGCGTGGGATGGGCCTGCTCCCAGTTCGCCGTGTGCCAGAACTGGATCAGCGCGCCGAAGGCGGAGCGCGGCGAGATGAACGCGGTCGCGGAGCCTGAATCGTACTTTTGCTCGTCGACGACGCGCACCCCTCCGGCCTTCAGCCTGGCAACGAGTGCGTCGAGACCATCCGTCTCGATCGACAAATGATGCATCCCCTCGCCGTGCTTCTCGATGAACTTGGTGACGAAGACGGGCTTGCCGGGCGGGTCCTCGATAAGTTCGACGACGAAACCGCCGAGATGGAAATCCTGCCAGTAGAATGATCCGCTGACCTGCTCGTCGAGCGATTTCGGGCTGCGCAACTTGATTGGAAAATACTTCGAGAAGAACTCGTAGGCGCGGTCGATGGACTTTACCGCGATCGAAACATGATCGAACTTCAAGCGAACATCGTCGGTCGCATCCATGCGCAAGCAATTCTCCCTTGGACAAAAATGTGGCGCCTATTTCACGCCGCGCCCGGGCCGGAAGCGCCACAGTAGCCGGAACGAGTTGCGCAGCACCAGCGGCCATCCGTTGGCGATTTTTCCGGCGTACATCCGCAGCGACTGATCGGCGCGCGACAATGCGGGCACGTCAAAGAAATTCGAGCCGTGCGTCAAGCCGGCCGTCGCCCCCGTCAATCGTACGCACAACTATATAGCCCCCGCCCTTGAACGGGCCTGCGTTGAAAATCTGCGTCGGACCGATCCGATCGACGCCGGCGGATTCGTGGATGTGCCCCGAGATGCAGACGTCGGGCTTCACCTCTTCGATGAATTGCCGCGCGGCGGTGCTGCCGACCGGCTTGCCGCTCAGGATGCGATCGCATTTGGTGTCGAACGGAGGCGTGTGACAGACCATCAGGAGCGGATGCACATCGCGGACGGCGTCGTAACCGGCGCGCAGCGTCGCGTAGATTTCATCTTCGCTGAGCTCGGTGGGAGTGTTGAATGGCGTGATGTTCGACCCGCCGCATCCGAAGATCCCCACACCGCCCGTGACGAGACCCTTGCCGTGCAGCGCGATTCCATCCTCTTCGAGGAACGTGGTTACCTCGCGCCGGTCGAGGTTGCCGGGCAGCGCGAGCACGGCGGGACATGCGCGGCGGACGTCGGTGAGGACTCTGCGTGCGTCGTCGATGCCGCCGAAGTTGGTGAGATCGCCGGACAGGATTACCAGGTCGCAATCGCGCATCACCTCGGCCATCCGGTCGAGATTGCGGGTCGCCATGTGAACGTCGCCGAAGGAAATTATCTTCATCGGAGGCTCAATTGTAGTGAAACCCGCCGTGGGTTTCAGCAGGGGTGACCCGGTGGTTTCGCATTCCATGGAGGCTACGATTAAATGAGATGATGGCTGCGCGGGACAGATTTGCGTTCGTGCTGCACCGGCCCCAATCGGCGGGCAATATCGGCGCGGCGGCGCGAGCGCTCAAGAATATGGGCTTTGACGATCTTCGGCTGGTCGCGCCTGGCACGTTGAAGAGCCGAGAGGCGGCCGCGATGGCGGTGCATGCCGGCGACGTTCTGGCGCGCGCGACAGTCTTTTCCGACCTGGCGGCCGCGCTCGCCGATTGCTCGGTTGCGGTCGGCACGACCAGCCGCCGCGGCGGCTATCGGAGCAGGGCAAATCCTCTGCGCGCGGTGGCGGAGGAACTCGACGGGCTGGCAGCCTCGAACAAAATCGCGATCGTTTTTGGACGCGAAGATCGCGGACTGACTAATCGCGAGCTCAAACTCTGTCATCGGTTGATCACCATCCCGACCGCACCCGAATATCCGTCGCTCAACCTGGCGCAGGCGGTGATGGTCGTCGCGTACGAGCTGATGATGGCGGCGAACGAATCCGCGGCAATCGAAACCGGCCGTACGCCCGAGTTCGTAGCCGCGTCAGTGAGCGACCCGATGCTCGAGCGGATGGCGGAGGCGCTGGTCTCGATCGGTTTTATTCCCGACGACAATCCGGAGCATATCATGTTCGCGCTGCGCGGTGTTTTTGGACGAAGCGGATTGACGGCGCGCGAAGTCGAGATTCTCAACGGGATGGCGCGGCAGATGCGATGGGTCGCCGAGGGTGGCCATCGCACGCTGGCGGAGAAGCGCCGCGCGGGCAAGAAGTTGCGCTGAAGGTTTCCACGCCCCTGCGCGATCAGCGATAATCGCGGCGGGCGAAGCGGCAATCGTAAATGGCTGAGATAATAGATTTTGCGGAAATCCAGGCGGCGCGGCGCAAAGCTCGCGCGCACGGGCCCGAGCGCGAAAACCTCGAGTGCGCGGTGCAACTGATGCGCGAGAACCTGGCCGCCGTGGCGGCCGAGCTGGCCAGCGCCCCGCACGACGAGCAGGCGGCATCGCTGACGCGGGTCGAGCGGCTGGCGGCGATGATTCGCTACGGGATGCGAATGCTCGGCGAGACGACCGGCGCTCGCTGGGACGTGGGCGGTTGAACGTGGACGAAGGACTAACGCTCAGGATCACCGGCGTCGAGCCGGGCGACGAAATCGCGGGCGCGCGCAGGGTGACGATCGCGACGACGCGCGGCGCGATTCCGCTGATGCTGCATTCGGCGCCGGAGAAGGGGCGCGCGGTGCTATGCGTCAGCGGCGCGATGGGCGGATTCGACGGTCCCTCGATGCTTTATCCGCGGCTCGGGCTGGAGATGCCCAGGCGCGGACTCACGATTGCGCGGCTGGACTATCGCGCGCCCAACGAGTTCGGCGAATGCCTGGTCGATGCGATGGCAGCGCTGACCTTCCTGGGCGGAATCGGCAACGAGCGCGTCGCGCTGATCGGGCATTCGTTTGGCGGCGCGATCGCGATCAACGCGGGAACCCTCAGCCCGGTCGTCACCACGGTGATAGCGCTGTCGAGTCAGCTCGCGGGGGCGCACGTGGCGGGCGAGCTGGCGCCCAAGCCGCTGCTGCTGATTCATGGCGGGGCGGACGCGATTCTTTCGCACGAAAGCTCGCAAGCGCTGTACGATCGCGCCGGCGAGCCCAAGACCATCAGGATTTTAGAAGGCGCAGGACACGGACTGGCCGAAGCGGACGGCGAAGTATTCGAACTGGTCAGCGACTGGCTGTTGCAAAAGGTCTGAAGCTGAAGCGGCTATTCGCTCGAATAGCAATCGCAATATAGAATTGCACCAACTGACCTGAGAGAATCGAATAATGGCTGGCGGACAACGAATTGCAGTGGTGGGTGCGACGGGCGCCGTCGGCCAGACCACGCTGAAAATTCTAGAGCAGCGCAAGTTCCCGATTCGCGAGCTGCGCGCCTACGCGTCGCAGCGATCGGCGGGCAAGACCGTGACGTTCGCGGGCGAGCCGATAACGGTACAAAAGCTCGACGCCAACTCCTTCAAGGGAATCGATATCGCGCTGTTCTCGGCCGGCTCGCAGCAATCGCGCGAGTTTGCCCCGATAGCGGTGAAGGCCGGCGCAATCGTCGTGGACAAGTCGAGCGCGTTTCGCATGGACCCCGACGTTCCGCTGGTGGTGCCCGAGATAAATGGCGCCGCCGCGCGCCGTCACAAGGGGATCGTCGCGTGTCCAAACTGCACGACCATCGTCACCGTGATGCCGCTGAAGCCGATCCACGACCTTGGGCGGCTGAGGCGCGTGGTCGCGACGAGTTTCCAGGCGGTGTCAGGCGCGGGCGTAAACGGTGTTGCGGAACTGTGCGAGCAGACGATGGCGTGGTCGAAGGGCGAGGCAATCAAGGCGAAATTTTTTCAGCATCAGATCGCGTTCAACCTGATTCCGGCCGGCAAATTTGTCGAGGGCGGATATACCGACGAGGAAATCAAGCTGGTCAACGAGATCAGGAAAATCCTCGAGCAACCGGAGTTGCCGATTTCGCCGACCACCGTGCGGGTGCCGGTTTTCACCGCGCATTCGATTTCCGTCAATGCTGAGACCGAGACGAAAATCGCAGCGGCCGACGCGCGCGAGGCGTTCGCGCATTTTCCGGGAATCCGGCTGTTCGACGATCCAGCGCAGAATCGCTATCCGATGCCGATTATCGTCGAGGGACAGGACGACTGCTTCGTCGGGCGAATCCGCGAGGACCTGAGCTGCCCGAACGCGCTGAACTTCTGGGTCGTCGGCGACCAGTTGCGCAAGGGCGCGGCGCTCAACGGCATTCAGATCGCCGAACTGCTCATCGGATAGCGCCAGCTATTCCGCTGCTGAAATGGCAGGCGGCCTGACCGATTGGTTCGTCGATTGACAACGCCCGCCCCCGCATATTACCGTTAGGCGACTGCAAGGATTGCAGCCTTATCGAGAGCGGCGGAGGGACTGGCCCGCTGATGCCGCAGCAACCGGCCCGCGATGGGTGCTGGTGCTAACTCCTGCAGGGGTTCTCAGCGCGAGAATCTCCTGGAAGATAAGGCGAGAGTATTAAACCCTCGTCTTATCGTCATCGCAGGATTTTTCACCGGCTCACCATAAGTCACCGGCGGCGTTGCGGCTCTCGACAGGCGGGAGAAGCGCGACCGAAGTGGCAACGGAGCGAATACTGATCGTCGGTTTGGGCGGACTCGGCGTCCCCGCATTGTGGGCGCTCGCCCGCGCGGGAGCACGACGGCTGACGCTTGTCGATCCCGACCCGGTCGAACTGTCGAATCTCGCTCGCCAGGTGATATATCGCCCGGCTGACATGGGGGTGCCGAAGGTTGAAGCGGCGGCGCGCTGGCTCGTCGAGCGATTCCCTGACGTCAGGGTTGAACGGCACGCGATTGCACTCGACGCGTCCAACGCGGCGCGTCTCGTCGCCGCGCACGATTTTGTAATCGACGCGACCGACAGTCCGGCCGCGAAGTTTTTGATCAACGACACCTGTATCTCCGCGCGCACGCCGTTCGTTTACGGCGGCGTGATTGGGATGACGGGGCAGGCGATGACGGTTATTCCGGGCGAGACGGCGTGTATCCGCTGCGTGTTCGAGAACCCGCCCGATGAAGACGAAATACAGAGTTGTCGCGAAGCGGGAATCGTCGGTCCGGTCGCCGGTGCAGTCGGCGAGATGCAGGCGGCGGAGGCGATGCGCGCCGTGCGCGCACAAACCCCCTTGCTGTCAGGGAAAATTCTCACATACGACGCGTCCGGCCCGGCCCGGGTGCGTATTACGGCGGTCAGTCCGCGGCCGGGATGCGGCTGTGGCGCATGGAGGACGGAGAGTCGCGAGTCGCAATCGCCGGGCAAGTAACAGGAATCGAGGAAACGATGAGCTACATAACCAATTTGAAATGTCGCGAGTGCGGCCAGGAGTATCCGATAAGCCCGCTCCACGTTTGCGAGACGTGCTTCGGTCCGCTCGAGGTCACCTACGACTACGCAAGGATTCGCGCGGCGATCTCGCGCTCGATCATCGAGAAGCGGCCGCACAATTTGTGGCGCTATCGCGAATTGCTGCCGGTCGATTTCGACGGTGAGCCCGAGGTCGGCCCCAACTCCGGCTTCACTCCGCTGCTGCGTTGCAAGCGGCTGGGCGCGGAACTGGGGCTCAAGCATCTTTACGTAAAGGACGACACCGTCAATCATCCGACGCTGTCGTACAAGGACCGCGTCGTGTCGGTGGCTATAACCAAGGCGCGCGAGTTCGGCTTCACCACCGTGTCGTGCGCGTCCACCGGCAACCTGGCGACTGCGGTCGCGGCACACGCGGCGCGCGCGGGATTGCAATGCTACATCTTCATGCCCGAGGGCGTGGAGGCTGGAAAAATCGTCGGCTCGACGATCTATGGCGCGCGCGTCATCACGATTCGCGGCAACTACGACGACGTCAATCGCCTGTGCAGCGAGATCGCGGACAAGTACGGATGGGCATTCGTCAATATCAACCTGCGTCCCTTTTACACCGAGGGCGCGAAGACCTTCGGCTTCGAAGTCGCCGAGCAGCTCGGCTGGCGCCTGCCGGACCATATCGTGGTGCCGACCGCGGGCGGGACGATTCTGCCGAAAGTCGCGAAAGCGTTCAAAGAGTTGAAGGAAGTCGGGCTCATCAAGAGCGGCGAGTTCAAGATTCATTCCGCGCAGGCCGCCGGCGCCGCGCCGGTAATCCACGCGCTGCACAAGGGCACCGACCTGATAACGCCGGTGAAGCCCGACACCATCGCGAAATCGATCGCAATCGGAAATCCTGCCGACGGCTTCTACGTGCTCAAGGCGGTGCGCGATTCGGGCGGATGGGGCGATGTCGCCACCGACCCGGAGATCATCGACGCGATCAAGCTGCTCGCGCGCACCGAGGGAATTTTCGCCGAGCCTGCCGGCGGCACCACGCTCGCGGTCGCACTCAAGCTGGTCAAGCAGGGCCGCATCAAGCCCGACGAAACGGTGGTCGTGTCGATAACCGGCAACGGCTACAAAACGCTCGAAGCGGTCGCCAGCGCGATCGACCAACCGTCGATCATCGACGCGCGGTTGAAGGACTTCGATGCGCTGTTCGACCGGCTGACGAATGGCAAACGTGCCGCCAACACCGCCGCGTAAGGCCGGTGCTTGTTTGGGCTGCGCGGCGGGCATAAGTGTAGGAATTCAAGCAGGAGGTTAGTCCCCAATCATGGCAGTACGCGTCAGAGTTCCAACCCCACTTCGAAGGTTCACCGCAGGTGTGGACGAAGTTTCGGCCGACGGCACGTCGATCAAGGCGGTGATTGAAGACCTCGAACGGCGCCATCCGGGGATGCGTGAGCGGCTGCTCGACGAAAAAGGCGACATCCGCCGCTTCGTCAACATTTATCTCAACGGCGACGACGTCCGCTTCCTCGATGCAATCAATTCCAAGGTAAAGGATGGCGACGACATCTCAATCGTTCCCGCGATTGCCGGCGGACGCTGATGCCGGCGCGCCGGCCGGCGTGCGCAACCGCGTCGCGCCGTTGAGTGAGGTCGTGCCGGTCGGGCGCGCCGACAGCGTGCTCGACCTGGTCGGCAACACGCCGCTGCTCGAAATCTCGCGGCTGACCGCGGGATTGATTCCCGCCGGCGTGCGGATTCTCGCCAAGCTCGAGGGCTTCAACCCCGGCGGCTCGGTCAAGGATCGGCCGGCCAGGAAAATGCTCGAGGCTGGAATCGCCGAAGGCAAGCTGAAACCCGGCAAGGTGATTCTGGACTCGACCTCGGGCAACACCGGAATCGCGCTGGCGATGCTCGGTGCGACGCTGGGCTATCCGGTCGAGCTGGTGATGCCGTCGAACGTGAGCCGCGAGCGCAAGAAAATTGTCGAGGCCTACGGCGCGAAGATTCATTACTCGGATCCGATGGAAGGCTCCGACGGCGCGATCATCATGTGCCGCAAGTTGCTCGAGCTGGATCCCGCGCGCTACTTCAAGCCCGACCAGTACAACAACGAGGCCAACTCGCTGGCGCATTTCGAGACCACCGGCCCGGAAATCTGGCGCCAGACGCGCGGCCAGGTGACCCATTTCGTCGCGACCATCGGCACCGGCGGCACCGTGATGGGCACCGGCAGGTTTCTGAAGTCGAAGAACCGCGCGGTCAAGGTGATCGCAGTCGAGCCGGACGACCCGATGCACGGGCTCGAAGGCCTCAAGCACATGGCGAGCTCGATCGTCCCCGGCATCTATCACGAAAGAGAGCTCGACGACAAAATCCAGGTCGGCACCGAGGAGGCGTACGAGATAGTGTACGCGCTCGGCCAGACCGAGGGCATCCTGGTCGGCCAATCGTCGGGAGCTGCGATGATCGCGGCGCTCAAGGTGGCGCGCTCGATTCGCGAAGGCACGATCGTCACCGTGTTCTCCGACTTCGGCGACAAATACCTCTCGACGAATTTGTGGATCGGATGGCAGGAGTGGCGTCGCGAGCGCCTGCAACAAGTTATCGCCAAGTGGAAGAAGAAGTGAGCCGCTGATGGAACGTGTCCATGAACGTTACTACCTGAGCTATCCGCGCACGCTCATCAAGGAGCCGATCCTTTACCAGCTGGTGAAGAAGTTTGACCTGATTTTCAATATCCGGGGCGCGAGCGTGTCCGAGGAAATGGGTCTCGTCGCCGTCGAATTCGAAGGCACTTCCGATCAGATCGAGCGCGCGCTGACGTGGCTGCGCAGCACCGGCGTCACCGTCGAGCCAATCGAAAAGAACGTGATCGAGTAGCCGCGTGCGGCAGCTGCTCGACAGATCGCGATGACCCTGACTGACGCGCAAATCGAACGCTACAGCCGACAGATAATCGTGCCGCGCGTGGGCGGCCGCGGCCAGGAACGTTTGCTTGCCGCGCGGATGCTCCTGGTTGGCGACGCGCGCGATATCGAAGTGCCGCTCGCTTACATGGTGGGCGCCGGGGTCGGAGCGATCGGCGTTGGAGTAGCCGGCAACCGGGCTGGATTCACCGAGAAGATCGCTCAAACGCGTGAACTAAACGCCGACGTATCCGTCGCGATCGCGAATGAATCACGGGGCCGCGCCGATTTGGCGCTCCTGATCGTTGGAAGTGAAGCGGCGCGAAAAATCGCAGATGAGATCGTGAACGATCGCGACCCGCGAGCATTGGTGATCGCGCGTCTCGACGCGCCGGGAAAGATTGCCGTCATCCCCGACACGCACAGCCCGCAAACCGCCGATTCATCGATGCTGGCGGCGGTCGGCCCGCGCTCGGAAGCCGCGGATTTCATCGCGATGCTTGCCACGGCCGAGGCATTCAAGCTGATGGCCGGCTACGCGGAAAATCCGTCGCGGGCGATCATCGAGTTCGACGGTTTCGAGACCAGGGTTCGCCTCCTTCCGTGATGTACAAGCTCTGGATGTTCGATTTCGACAACACTATCGCGCGCCTCGAGCCCGAGGTCGATTGGGCCGCCGGCCGGCTCGTGCTCGAACCCTACCTGCGCTCAAAAGGCGCGCCCGACGAACTGTTCGCACGAATCCCGCGCGGCAATCTCCCGCTCTATGACGCGTACCGCAGGTTGATGGTCGCGCAGTGCGACAAGCAGCACGTCATCGAAACGCTCCGGCATGCCTCAGACATAATAGAGAAAATTGAGCTCGAGGGAGTCGATCGCGCGCAACCGCTCGAAGGAGCAATCGAGACACTCGCGGCTCTGAAAGAAAGCGGCGGCGCCGTCGCCATCGTGACGTCCAACTCGTCGAAAACCGTCAAGCGCTGGTTCGACCGGAACGGCGGCGTATCCGTTGGCGCCATAGTCGGGCGCGACACATTGCTCGCGCTCAAGCCGGCGCCCGAGATGCTGATTCGCGCGCTCGAACTATTTTCCGTCGATCGATCCGATGCCGCGTTCGTCGGTGACAGCGAAGCCGACCTCCTGGCTGCGCAGGTTTGCGGCGTGCGATTTTACGGAATCGCGACCACCGATTCTGCGCGGGATCGTTTGCTCGCAGCAGGCGCCACGCAAATCCTTGACTCGCCCGCGGCGCTCGCGATTCACCTGAACTTGCCGGTCGGGCGCGGCTAAAGCGCGGCAACTTACCCCTCAACGGCAGTGCCCTAATTTGAAAGAGAGCGGCTGCAACAATCATGTATTTGTCAACCGTCCTTCTATTGATGTTGGTGCTTCCGGTAGGCTCAATCTATGCGGAGCATTCCTATCTACACAGCACAGCGCCGATGATGCTTTTGGTCGGGAAGTGGTTCGTGTTCTGGAATGCTGGCGTCAGGTTGTTCCTCGTAGGGTTGCGACAATTTTTCCAGCCGCGATTCACCGCCGAACAAATATTTGGCATCAAAAGCGATGACGCGCTGCCGCTCGTGCGCGAACTGGGCGTGGCGAATTTCGCAACGGGCGTAGTCGGCATTGCCTCACTAGCCAAGCCGAGCTTCGCTCTGCCGGTGGCGATTGCTGCCGCCATATTTTACGGCATTGCGGGCATCCAGCACGTTGCGGAGAGCAATAGAACCCGCAACGAGAATGTCGCAATGATAAGCGACCTGTTCGTCTTTCTCATCCTCGCTGCCTATGTCGCTTTCATGGAGTTGGCCTGAAAATTCGGACACTACCCCCTCAACCGGCAGCCTTGTTTCGCTCAATGAGATTAAGTAACTTTTGCAGTTCAGTAAGTAATCTATTTCTAAGGGAGCATGTAGTTTTTACCGATGGATCAAGGTTTTACCTTGTGGTTTACAGGCCTGTCCGGCGCGGGAAAATCCACGCTTGCGAATCTGGCCGGCGCAGAACTGCGAACGCGGGAGCATCGCGTCGAAATCCTGGATGGTGACGAAGTCCGCACCAATCTTTCCAAGGGCCTCGGCTTTTCCAAAGAGGATCGCGACATCAACATCCGGCGGATCGGCTACGTGTGCCATTTGCTGGCGCGCAACGGTGTGATCGCGATTTCCGCGGCGATTTCGCCCTATCGCGACATCCGCGACGAGGTGCGGCGCAATCACGAACGCTTCTTCGAAGTGTATGTCCGTTGCACGATCGACAAACTCGTCGAGCGCGACGTGAAAGGGCTCTACAAGAAGGCGCTGGCCGGCGAGATCAAGTCTTTCACCGGCGTGTCGGACCCGTACGAAGAGCCGCTGAAGCCTGAACTCGTCGTCGATAGCAGCACGGAAACCGTCGAGCAGAGCCTGGCCAAGTTGCTGGGGCGGCTCGAGGAGTTGAACTACATCAACCGGGGACCACGGCGATGAGCGTGCGCGATGACGCAATCTCGGCGCACGGCGGCGGCGAGCTGGTCGATCTGAAAGCGCCGCCCTCCGAGCGCGCCGGCCTGGCGGCGCACGCAGCGAAACTCGCGGCCGTCCCGCTCAACGCGCGCGACGTGGCCGATCTTGAGATGCTCGCCTCGGGCGCGTTCTCTCCCCTGACGGGCTTCATGGGCGAGGCGGACTACGTTCGCTCGCGTGACGAGATGCGCCTTGCGTCGGGAGTGCCGTGGTCGATTCCGATCACGCTCGGCGTCGATGAGGCGACCACGAAAGCGAAATCACTGAAGACCGGGATTGAGATCGCGCTCGCGACCGAAGACGGCAAGCGGCTGGCGATTCTCAAGCTTGCGGAAATCTACAAAGTCGATCGCAAGCGCGAAGCGCAAAACGTGTTCGGCACCGCCGACGACGCGCATCCGGGCGCGAAAAACGTCACGTCGATGCCGCCCTACTGCCTCGCGGGCAAGGTCACGCTCGTCGAGGAGATACCGGGGCGTACGTTCCTGGAGTACCCGCGCGAGCCGCGGCAGACGCGCGCCGCGTTTCGCGAGCGTGGCTGGAAAAAAATCGTCGCCTTCCAGACGCGCAACCCGACTCATCGCGCGCACGAATACATCCAGAAAGCGGCGCTCGAGATCTGCGACGGCTTGATGATCCATCCGCTGGTCGGAGAGACCAAGGGCGACGACGTGCCCGCCGCGGTCAGGATGGAGACCTACAAGGTACTGCTCGACCTGTACTATCCGAAGGATCGCGCGATGATCGGCGTGTTCCCGGCGCATATGCGTTACGGCGGCCCGCGCGAGGCGATCCTGCACGCGATCGCGCGGCGCAACTACGGATGCACGCATTTCATCGTGGGGCGCGACCACGCCGGCGTCGGCAACTACTACGGCAGCTACGACGCGCAGAAGATCTTCGAGCGCTTCTCGTCTGCCGAACTTGGCATTACGCCGCTGATGTTCGAGAACACGTTTTACTGCAAGCGATGCAACTCGATGGCGTCGTTCAAGACCTGCCCGCATACCGACGAAGACCGGCTGATACTGTCGGGGACGAAAGTTCGCGAGATGCTGCGGGCCGGCGATGCGCCGCCGCCAGAATTTACGCGCCCCGAGCTGGCGGCGATTCTGGTGCGCGCAATGCACGAGTCAAAGTAGCCCGCGAGAGAATCTGCCAACGTCGAAACCCGCGGTGGGGTTCAGATTCAATTAAGTTCCTCCGACGATAGCTGTCACAGCTTAGCCGCGCGCTCTTGGGCGGCGCGGCGAGCGCGCTCCGGATCGCCCGACCAGGTCCAGGCATGCTCGGTGCGGCTCACCCCGACCAGCACGCCAAGAAAGGCCGACGGATGGATGAACAGTTCGGCGAGCCCAGCTTCGTCGCGGCGATGCGCCGCGAAACGCGCGCCGCGCGCTCGTAGGCGCTGTTCGAGAGCGCCAACGTCGTCGGTCTCAACGAAAAACATGTACAGCGAGTCGCCGCGGCGTTTGTGAAAGCGGCCCATCGCCAGGCCGGCGTCGGTGATCTGCGCAATCTCGACGCGGTCGAGGCGCGCGGGAGGATTGAACAGCGTGAGCGTGCCGGTGTAACCGAACTGCTTGCTCTCGATCGGACTGAACTTCGCCGCGTCGAGGCCGAAGATGCGCGCGTAGCGGTCTGACGCCGCCTTCCAATCGCCAACGACATTGGTGACTTCGTAGGCCCACTTTATCGCGCCGACGGGCGCGCGCTCGTGATGCGGCGAAATTACGGTGCGCATTCCAAACGTCGCGCCGGGATCGAGATACAGCTGTCCCGCAGACTGCTCGAAGCTGACGCCGCACTTCGCAAGATGATGCGCAGCCGCGTCGAGGTCGTCCACCGAAAATCCCGCACCGAACAGTCCGCTCCCCCATTTGGAGACAAAATCCTGCGCCGCTCCTGCCCCATCGGGTTCGAGGATTTCGACGAGGCTCGCCCCCGCCTGCATCGTACTCCGCCTGGCGCAAATCGGGGCGGCGGTATCGCGCCGGACCAACTCGCCGCCGAGGACTTCTGCGACGACCTGCTCGGCCGCGGTGCGGTCGGCGACCGCAATCTGAATTCTGTCAACGCGTTTGAGCATCGTCGAATTTCCCCTCGCACAGTTGCTGCCGGCCGCGAACTACTGGAGCGGCGGCTCGTCGTCGGGCGGCGCAATCACCGGCGACCCGTGATGCATCACCATGAACCATCCGTTGCCGACACGCTCGAAGACGTTGGTGGCGAGCACGTTCGAGCGTTGCGTGCCGTCGTAGCCGCGCTGGGTCAGGGTTTCCTCAACGACGACGATCGCCAGGCCGCCGCTGATCATCACTTCGATTTCGCCGAGCTCGAACTTCATCTCGAACACGTTGTCCAGGATGCGTTCCCAGCTCGACATGATCGGACCCCATCCTGAAAGTTTGCGCCATCCGGGATGGATGCAAATGATTCGCGGGTCGCGCAGCCAGACTGCTTCCATCTTTTCGGCGTCGAGACTTTCGAAGGCGTCGTAAAAGGCGCGATTGGCGGCGAGCACTGCTTCACGATCGGACATGGCTCTTATGTTTTCCAGCGTAGTTTTTCGGATGAGCAGGCGCCAGTCGGCAGGGGTGACCGCTGCACCCAGTATTCGGAAAGCGAAAGATGAAAGTATCGGCACTCATCTTGCCCGCGTGGTCTTCTGCGCGAGGGCGGCGCCGGACGCCCGCAAACGGATCGCGTCATCGAACGGCGACTAACCTCGTGCTTCCCAGTCGAGAACGAGGAGCCCATCACCGTCGCGGAAGCTACCGGCGGCAATCATAATCAAGTCGATAAGCGCTCCAATTCCGAAAAGACCGAGCGTTAGTAGCCAGATGATTCCAGTTCCTGACTTGCCGACATAAAACCGGTGAATACCAAGCGCGCCCAAAAAGACGCAGAGAAGCAATGTGACCAAGCGAGAGCGAGTTGACAAGCCCGCTTGCGTCGGGGCGCTGTACGGAGGCGCACCGCACTGCGGACATGCTCGAGCAGTCTCATGCACGATGTGACCGCACCTTGTAGAGTGAAGCATCGACCTCACCTCTAATCATCGAATGGTGAACACACCGTTAACGTGTTGTCGAAGAGTTTGTCAAAGCGGGGGGACTCGCGATTTCGGAGAGTTTCGCGCCGGACGCCCGCAAGCGGATCGCGTCGTCGATCAGGGCCGCGATTTTGCGCCCGGCCTCCGCAATTGGAATCCCGCCGCGATGAATGTTCGAGATCACCGTGCGGTCGGGCTCGATCGATTTGAGCGTGGGCCGATAAATCACATACGCGCTCAGACTCTCCGCCGTGACGAGGCCGGGACGCTCGCCGACGATCAGGCACACGGCGTCGGGGCGCAGTATTTCGCCGAGATGGTCCTCGATTCTGACGCGAGCGTTGCGAATGAACATCGGCTTCAGGAGCCGGTATCGCGAGGCGAGCAGCCGCGTGAGCGCGCGCAGCAGCGGCGCCGCGTTTTTTTCGACCGCCGCCGATGAAAGTCCGTCGCCGACGCATAGCAGCACGCTGGGCTTCGCCGATTTCGGGTGGCCGCGCTGGAACCTAACCCCTAACCCCTTCCCGCGCGGGAAGGGGGACCGGAACAGGAGCGGCTTGAGTCGCGCGACCCGCGCCGCATCGAGGTCACTAAGACGCCGGCCGCGCTCGGGATAGCGGATGTAGTCTTCGCGCGTGCCGGCCTGCGACTGAACTTCAAGCAGGCGATTGCGCCGCGGCCAATCGCGCGCGACAACCGTCATGACGGCATCGACCGCGCGCGCGTGATCTGCCCGGATAGAGAGCATCGCGGCCGTCGTGTAGCGCGGGCCCGCGCGGCCAAGGCCGAGGCGCGCGGGCGTCGATTTCCGCATCGCGTCGAAGCTGGAATTCGCGTCGGGCCGGCTTTTTTTCAATGCTAACCCATCACGATTCGAGCATCGCCGGCGCGTGCGGTGAGACGGCCGTCGTGGAGGATTCCCCGAGTCTCGCACCATTCCTCGAACTCGGGCGCCGGACGCAGCTTGAGCACTGCGCGCAGCGCCGCCGCGTCGTGATAGCTGGTGGATTGATACGAGAGCATCACGTCGTCGCCCATCGGCACCGCCATGAAGTAGTTGCATCCAGCCGCGGCCAGCAGCACGGCGAGGTTCTCGCAGTCGTTCTGATCGGCGCGCGCGTGATTGGTGTAGCAAGCGTCGGCGCCGTGCGGGACTCCGAGCAGCTTGCCCATGAGATGATCTTCTAGGCCGGCGCGCGTGATTTGTTTCGCGTCGTATAGATATTCGGGACCGATGAATCCCACCACGGTGTTGACGAGCAGCGGCGAGTAGCGGCGCGCCAGCCCGTAGCATCGCGCCTCGAGGGTGACTTGGTCGGCGCCCTCGTGCGCGCCGGCCGAGAGCTCCGAACCCTGCCCCGTTTCGAAGTACATCAGATTCGGTGAGCGCAGCCGGCCAGTCTCGCGAATCATCGCGTAGCCGTCGTCGAGCATCGCGACCGAGATGCCGAAACCGGCGTTGCCCTTCTCTGTCCCCGCCAGACTCTGGAACATGATGTCCATCGGCGCGCCGGCTTCAAGCGCGCGCATCTGGGTCGTGACATGGCCGAGCACGCAGTTCTGCGTCGGCACTCCGGTGCGCTCGATAATGTCGGCGGTCAGTTCGAGCAGCTTGCGGATGTTGTCGGGCTGGTCGATGCACGGGTTGATTCCGATGAGCGCGTCGCCGGTGGCGTAGGCGAGGCCCTCATAAATCGCGGCCGCGATGCCCGTGAGGTCGTCGCGCGGATGATTGGGCTGCAGGCGTGTCGAGAGCCGGCCGGGAAGGCCAAGGGTGGTGCGTGCGCTGGTGACGACGCGAATCTTCGACGCGATCGTGATCAGGTCGAGATTGGTGCAGAGCTTGGCGACCGCGGCGGCAATCTCCGCGGTGATTCCGCGACCCGTCGCAAGGATCGCATCGCCGGTGGTCCCGTCGCCGAGCAGCCATTCGCGAAATTCACCGACGGTCTGGTTGCGCACGGCGGTGAATGCGTCGCGGTCGATCGCATCGTCGATGACGCGCGTCACCTCGTCGCGATCGTAATCGACGACCGGGTTCTCGCGAAGCTCGTTCAGCGTCAGATCGGCGAGCACGGTCTTGGCCGCGATTCGTTCCCGCTCGGAGCGCGCTGCGATTCCCGCCAGTTGGTCGCCCGAGCGCGCTTCGTTGGCGCGCGCGAGCACTTCCTTGACGGAGCGGAACCGGTAGGACCTGCCGAACAATCGCGTCGAGAGTTTCATCGCAAGCTATGCCAGGCAGTCATGCGCCAAAATGGAAAACCCGAACGGCGCTGATCAGAGCGTCGCGCCATTCGATCAGCTCGAGCACATGCGCGGGATTTGGGCACACGCGGACTTCCAGGCTTCGACGCGAGCGCTCGGCGTGACCATGGAGACAACCTAACGCGGCGCAAGGATAAGTGGAAACGGAGCCCGACCGCCGCGCGCAGTAGCGCGCGACTCACGACGCCCATTAAGATACGGATCCGCCTATGAGACCGGTCCGACTGCTCGCCGCCGCCACAATCGCTTTGCTCGCAGCCATCTCGATTGCCACGACAATTGCTCGCGCGGCGCAAACCGGGAACCTGAAGCTCGAGGTACTCGGCGAAGACGGCGCGGGCGCGAAAAATCCCGCGCATGTAATCGCGGCGAACGGCAAGGAAGCCGGCCAGGTCACAGCCGGCTCGTCGATCGCGCTGGCGCCGGGCGAATACAAACTGGTGCTGCCGATCATCGGCGGGCAGATAGTCAAGGACGGCGTCCAGATCGAGGCTGGCCGCACTCATACCGTGCTCATCGAAAATGTTGCGGTGCTGCAGGTCAGCGCGAAGGACAAGACCGGCGCCGATCCGGGCTTCGGCGTGACCGTGACCACCACCGACACGCCGCACGCGAAGGTCGCCAGCTTTATCTCGGGTGACAAGTATCTGTTCGCGCCCAACGAAGTCGATGTCCACGTCGATGCGCCCCCGCAAGGCTATGACTGGCACGCGGTGCAGCTCTCGCCCGGCCATCGCGCGCTGCTGACACTCGACGAAGTCGTGAAGGCCGACCTGGTGGTGCAGACCGTGATGTCGAAGATTTCATTCGACAACGCGACTCGGGTAGTAATCTTGCGCGCAGGTACGCAGAGCAAAGTCGCCGAGAGCGACCCGGGGGTTGAGCATCGCTTCAAGCTTGACCCGGGCGACTACGACGCTTATGTGGAAAATGACTCCGGCAAGGGCAAGCCGTATGCAACCTCGGCTGGAATCCATCTCGATTCTGGCGCAAAGGTGGAACGGACGGTCCCGCTGGACTAAAGAAGAAAAGAAGAGAGGTTCGATGGCAAGCGAACGGCAAAAAGAAATCAAGCGGCGGCGCAAACGAAAAAAATCCAGACTGCAGGCGAAGACGCGGGAGTCGCGGAAGAAGGGCCGGAAAAAGCGGTAACGCTCAGGAACCCGTCACCCGCCCTTAGGTAAGAATGACGGGCATCCGGACGCAGCAACCTGGAACCGGCACCGGCTTCGCCGGCGCGAAGCTGTCCGAGATTCTTCCACTGCGCTCGCGTTGCTCGCTTCGGTCAGAATGACAAAATCGGAGTCAGCGATGGCATACGAAACGATCCTTTACGACGTGGCAGACCAGATCGCGACGATCACCCTCAATCGTCCCGCGAAGATGAATGCGTACACCGCTACGATGGGCGCGGAGATCACCGACGCGATGCTTCGCGCCGACGCCGACGACAGCGTGCGCGTCATCATCATGACCGGCGCGGGCGATCGCGCATTCTGCGCGGGCGCCGACATGGCGATGTTCGCGTCCGACATCAAGACGCGCCAGGAGAAGCACGAAGGCAAGCCCGCCTCGACCGAGCGTCGCGCACACGCGGGCGTGTCGCTGCCGAATGTGATGCGCAACCTGTCCAAGCCGACGATTGCCGCGATCAACGGCTACGCGCTCGGCGTCGGATGCACTATTCCGCTGCTGTTCGACGTGCGAATCGCCTCCGACAACGCGAAGATGGGCGTCATCTTTCCCCGCGTCGGGCTGATGAGCGAGCTCGGTTCGAGTTACCTGATGCCGCGCCTGATCGGTCTCTCGCGCACGGCCGAGATGATGCTGACGGGCCGGCAATATCCGGCCGCCGAATGCCTGGCGATGGGTCTCGTGAGCCGCGTCGTGCCGCTGGCCGAGCTGCCCGCGGCCGCCCGCGAGCTCGCCGGCGAAATGCTGCAATGCTCGCCGACCTCGCTGGCGTTCACGCGCAAAGCGCTGTACCAGGGCCTCGACGGCACTCTCGAAACAGCGATGGCCTTCGAGGGCTTCGCGCTGGAGAAGTGCTACGTCAGTCCCGAGCACAAGGAATACGTCGCTGCATTTCTCGAGAAGCGCAAGCCGAACTTCAACAAAGCGAAGGTCTAGCAGGGTACTGTCTTGACCGAAGCGATGATTGACGTTAGGGTTACATAGATAACTTAGTGAGTTACTTTTATCACATTAAACGAAGTAGCTGCCGCCGTTGAGTTTGGCGGAGGCGACCGACTAAAAGACTAAAAGAAAAAACGTCAAGAGGCAGGTAACGAAAATGGGACTTCACATCGGAAGCGTTGCACCGGATTTTACGCAGGAATCAACTGAGGGACCGATCCAATTTCATCAATGGATCGGCGACAAGTGGGCGATTCTCTTTTCGCATCCCAAGGACTTTACCCCCGTATGCACGACCGAGCTCGGCACGGTGGCCAAGCTCAAGAGCGAGTTCGACAAGCGCAACATCAAGGCGATCGGAGTGAGCGTTGACGACGTGCCGTCGCACAAGAAGTGGGTCGGCGACATCGAGGAGACGCAGCACACCAAGCTCAACTTCCCCATCCTCGGCGACGCCGACAAGAAGGTTTCGAAGCTGTACGACATGATTCATCCCGAGTGGAACGACACGCTGACGGTTCGCTCGGTCTTCGTGATCGACAACAACAAGAAAATTCGGCTGACGCTGACCTATCCAGCGAGCACGGGGCGCAACTTCCAGGAAATCCTCCGCGCCATCGATTCGCTGCAATTGACCGACAATTACCAGGTCGCGACGCCGGCCGACTGGAAGAAGGGCGAGGATTGCATCATCGTGCCGGCGCTCCAGGATGAGAAAGTTCTCAAAGAAAAGTTTCCCAAGGGCTACAAGGTAATCAAGCCGTACCTGCGCATCACGCCCGATCCGAGCAAGTAACCGAATCGCGCTAAAATCAGCGTCGGAAAAAAGCGGCTCTCCAGACGGAGAGCCGCTTTCGTATTCACTCCGCCCGCAAATTCATCTCGCGCGCTTGTTCAAATCCCGCGGGCGGGTTACTTACTTGAGTCATGGATATTGGAAAAATTGGAATCTGGTTTTTTCTCGACGCGATGACCGCGCCCGAAAGCTCTGAATTCGCCAAGCAGGTCGAGAAGAGTGGTTACAAGGCGCTGTGGATCCCCGAGGCCGTCGGCCGCGAGCCGTTCGCGCACGCCGCGTATCTGCTCTGCCATACCGATCGCCTGTCGATCGCAACCGGAATCGCGAACATCTGGGCGCGCGACGCGGTTACGATGGCGGCTGCCTCGAAAACCGTCGCCGAACTATCCGGCGGCCGCTTTCTGCTCGGCATCGGCGTCAGCCACAAACCGCTCGTCTCGAACCTGCGCGGGCATAACTACGACAAGCCCTACAGCTACATGAAAGAGTACTTGCCGAAGATGAAGGGCGCGCTCTACGTTGCGCCGGCGCCGAAAGAGCCGGTGCCCGTGGTGCTTGCCGCGCTGCATCCCAAGATGCTCGCGTTGTCGGCAGCCGAGGCTAACGGCACGCATACCTACTTCGTTCCGCCGGAGCATACCGCAAAGGCACGCGCGCAAATCGGACCGAACGCGATGCTATGCGCGGCGCAAGCCGTCATCCTGGAAACCGACGCGGGCAAAGCTCGCAAGGCGGCGCGCGAGTACATGAAGACCTATGTTCCGCGCCTGCCCAATTACAAGAACAATCTCAAAGCGCTCGGATGGGCTGACAGCGAGTTCGAAAACGGATGTTCCGATCGGCTGGTGGACGCGATCGTGGCGTGGGGCAATGAGGAAAAGATTCGCGATCGAATCGATGCGCATCTTAAGGCCGGCGCCTCTCACGTCTGCATTCTGCCGCTGCGCGCCGATAGCGCGCCGCAGCCCGATATGCGGGCGGTACAGGCCTTCGCTCCGCGCTGAGGAGCGTCGTCGATGCGCCAAATTTTTTCAGCATTACCGGTCATGGTGCTCGCAATCGCTGTCGCCGGATGCGTATCGCGCAACGAGCAGCAGGCAGAGCAGGCCGAGGCCGCGGCGGCCAAGGCGCAGCAAGCCGCCGCGCACGCCCAACAGTCCGCGGCTCAGGCGACCGAGGCCGCAAACAAAGCGACCGAGGCCGCAGATCGCGCGACCAAGGCGGTCCAGGACGCGACGCAGGAAATCAACCGTGTCGCCGACCATCTCGATCAGATGGAGCGCGACCGCGAGGCCGCCACGCACGGGCGCCGGCTCTCGCACGTGACGAACGCGGCGAGGAGGGCTGCGGCCGCGCGAGGGACGACCGCGTCGGCGTCCGCCTCTTCGAGCGGCGCCCCGTCGGCGCAAGCGTCGGCATCACCCGGAGGCGCGGCAGCCGCGTCCGTCACTTCCGACGGCGTCACGACATCGATCGTCGCGCCGGCGCCGTCGCCCAAGAACTAGCGCGAAACGATCGAGCGCTGTGGCTGAGCCAATCAAATCGCAACCAGCCCGCACGCCGACCGAAGCCGACATTCGCGCCGAAAATCTCGCTCCGCAAGTCCGCCGCCACACCTGGATCAATATCGCGGGCCCGATCGCCGCGGTGTTTCTCGGAATCTTCGGCGCTGCGATGTACCTGAGGCCGGTCGATGTCCTGCGATGGATTCAGATCTCGCGGCTGGGATGGTCGGGCGTGGTGCAGAACGATCTGGCGCTCAAGGACGGGGTCATCACCTACCTGATGACCGGCGGCTATTCGGAGATGGAGCCGGTCGTGATGATTCACGGGCTCGGCCCGAACGCCGCGCTCGTGTGGCGCGGGATCATGCCGCCCGTTGCCGAAGCGCACTACAAAGTGATCGCGCCCAACCTGCCCGGCTTCGCCTCGTCGGATCACAAGCAGGTTCAATATTCGATCGCGTACCAGGCCGGGGCGGTCGCGCAGATGATCGACGAGTTGAAGCTCGACCACGTCAACCTGGTGGGCAACGATCTGGGCGCCGACGTCGCGCTCTACTACGCCGTCGAGCATCCCGACAAGGTGGAGAGGATGGTCCTGGTGTCGGGCGGCCTGGTAGGTGCGCGCGGCGCCGAAAAACTCCGCAAGGGGATGCTGCCGACGACGCCCGAGGCGATCCGCGCGCAGGTCGATGCGAGCTTCTTCGATTTGCCGCCGATGCCGGAATTCATTTACCAGCGCATGATGGAAGAACTCAGCAACGACCTTCAAGCCGAAACCGACATGATCAATTCCGTCCCGCGCGACGAAGCGCACATCCGGTCAAAACTGGGCCAAGTCTTCAACACGCTTACTATAATAATGTGGGGCGCGAAAAATCCGTTCTTCTCGACCGCAGAAGGCGAGGCGCTGCATGCCGCGATGCCCGGATCGGCGACGGTAGTATTCAAGACTTCAGGTCCCTACCCTCAACTCGAGCATCCCGATGATTTCGCCGAGTCGCTGATCTTTGTAATCAAGCAGGAAGAAGGCGGCCGCTGACAGTCTGATCCCTCGCCCATCCTAAGTGGCTCCCCGGTCAGAAAGTGTTCCAGAACGAATCACACATGTGAAAGGCGTTGAAGTTGGTCTCGGGCATCGGCGTCGGCGGTAGCAACGATTGGAACTCATCGGTTGACGCACCGTACTGCGACCACGTTGGCTGATCAGCCGAGTTCGGGTTAAGTGTCTTGGCGAACTGGGTCCAGTAGCTGATCATCGCGTTGGAGAGTAGTTGCTGGTCGGCCGTAAGTGGAAAGATGTCATCTGTTACGAAGAAGAGGTATTGAAGCTCAGCGGCATGAAAGGCGCCCAGCGGAAAGCTTACCCCTGGTACAATATCCGGCGGCGCACTCTCGTCATTGAACTCGTAGGCATAGGTAGTCACAAATTTCGACAATGACTTATCCGCATTGCGCGCTGGACAGCTAAAGATTCCATCGGTACCTGAGGCACTCAACGCCAGACCGCCGTCAGGGTAACTGGCATAGGGATAAAGGTCCAATACAAACGGCGCCAATTCTGAGCCCCACATAGCGGTGACCGCAGCGGTGTACGCGGCGGAAGTGTCGATAGGATTCCCGGTGCCGTCGTACTCCTCGGCTACGAAGATCCTATATTCATCGTGATTAGTGCCCGCAATCACCGGCACTTTGTTGAATTTGCCGCTTTCAAACGCAGCGGTGGGTGTCTGCTTAAGCAGTTTGCCATCCACGAACGGATACACCACGGATGCCTCTTTAGTGACCAACGTATCGGCTGACACAGCCCTTAAGCACTCAGCCGTCTGACTGCCACATCCGACGGCAGTCGCGACCGAATTGCCAGACGGAGCGAAGCCATTGGTTGTCTCTGCCGCCTTCAGGGTTTCGATAGAAGGGAAGTAGTCCTGGAATTCCGTATAGGACCCGCTCTCCGCTATCGCGCCCCGGAACAGACCTTTTGCCAGCGGCGATGCCAGCTGGCAATAGACGCTCTGCCCTCCGGCGGACTCACCGAATATAGTCACCTCCTTCGGATTGCCGCCAAAGGCCGCGATGTTCTCCTGAACCCACTTGAGCGCGAGTTGCTGATCCATGAACCCATAGTTGCCGAGTAGATGGTGTTCTTTGTCCAGCCCGGTCTCTGCAAGGAATCCCAAAACACCAAGGCGATAGTTGATCGTGACCACGATCACGCCTCCCTGGGTCACGAGCGGTGTAGGGTCGTAAAGGTCGCCGCCGCCGCTGGTAAGTCCGCCGCCATGAATCCAAACCATCACGGGCAGGCCGCTCGAACCGTTCTTGACTGCGTCGGCCGTGTAGTCGCCGACTGGTACAGCTTGGGTGGGCGTATAGACATTCAGGAACAGGCAATCTTCGCTGCCAAACGGTCCAGGCTGCGTGCACTCACTGCCGAATGCCTTGGCCTCGAGAGGTGTCTTGAACTTCCCGAAAGCCTGAGGCGGCTCCCAGCGTAGATCTCGCACCGGAGGGTTGGCGTACGGTATGCCGAGAAATTCGTTCACGTCATTAACAGTAGAGCCGAGCACGACTCCGCTTTTGGTGATGGCGCACGGTTCCACGCATGACTGCTTGGCGGATGCAGTCGCTGCCAGCCCCAGCGTTAACGCGCAGACAGCGGCCAATCCGAGGACCAGTCTGGAAATCTTTCCGTTCTTCATCGGTGTTAAGCAGCTATATGATGGCCCACATATGCACGGACGGCCTGCTCTCCGCAAGAACATTTTTTCTTGTGAGAGCGGCTTGCGCGGCGCGCAGTCGTCTGCGATAAGCGAGGTTGAAATTTAAGTCCGCGAGGAATCGACAACGATGAAGCTCTACAACATGAATCTCTCAAACTTTGCCACCAAGTCCCGGCTCGTCATCTACGATAAGGGACTCAACATCGAGATGGCGGCAATTCCGGGCGGCGATTCCCACTCGCCCGAATACGCCAAGGTCAATCCGCTCGGTAAAATTCCGGCGCTCGACGCCGATGGCCTGCTCATCCCCGAGTCCGAGGTGATCAACGAATACCTCGAGGACAAGTACCCGACTCCGCCGCTGCTCCCAAGGAGCGCCGAAGGCCGCGCGAGGGTGCGAATCGTGACGCGATTTCACGACCTGTATCTCGAGCCGCCGCTGCGTGCGTTGTTCGGCCAGATGAATCCGAAGACTCGCGACGAGAAGATCGTCGGCGAGAAGGTGACCGACTTCAAGAATCGCCTCGACCAGCTCGAAAAGATGATCGCCGACGGCGGCTTCGCGTGCGGCGCCGACTTCACCCTCGCCGATTGCGCGCTCGCGCCCACGATGTTCTTCGCGACCAACCTGCTGCCCGCCTTCGGTGTCAAAGCGCTCGACGGACATCCGAAACTCGCGGCCTGGTGGACCCACGCCCAGTCCCGCCCATCGGTGAAGAAGGGCCTCGGCGAGATGGCAGTGGCGCTGGCCGCGATGCAGCGCGGCGGGAGCTGAGGATTCATTACCCTGGCCGCGGTGCTCGACGCTTGCGGCGCGAATCGCGCCGTCATCGCAGGCTTGTCGCTGGGCGGCTTCAGTGCCGTGGTGCGCGCGGGATGCGCCAGGTGAAATGCCAGCGACATCCGTCGTGCGCGCATTCATCGATCGCGTGACCAGGTAGCCGCAATCGCCCGGTTCGCCAAGTGTTCGCCAACCTGCTGGAGAACCGTGCCGCGAATCGGCATCATGTAGATGGGTTGCGGACTGTCTGTTCCATGGTCACATTGGCGACAAGTCTGCATAGCTGATTGATCTTACCGGAGGCTGCTCCGAGATTTCTCTGGGACCGACGCAAGAATGGCTGTTCCTTCACTCTCTGAAGCTAATCGCAACCTGTTCAACGAGCTTATCGATCATCACATCCGTTTCTCGCTAGCCAAGGTGCGAATCGACTTGTCGAAGCACGACTGGTATCGGGCGACGGCGCTGGTGGTTCGCGACATGATGGTCGAGAAAATGCTCGCGACGCGCCTGCGTTTCGATCGCAACAATTCGAAGAAGCTCTACTACCTGTCGCTCGAATTTCTGATCGGCCGCTCACTGGAAAACAATCTCTTCAACCTCGGCATCATCGACACTTGCCGCGATTTTCTGGCCGAGAACGGAATCGACCTGCAGACTCTGTTCGATGAGGAGCCCGACGCGGCACTGGGCAACGGCGGCCTGGGCCGGCTGGCCGCATGTTTCCTCGACTCGCTGGCGACGCTCGATCTGCCCGGCTACGCGTACGGGATCAACTACGAGTATGGACTCTTCCGCCAGGAGATTCGCGCTGGCTACCAGGTCGAGCGGCCCGACGCATGGCAGCGCGAGACCTCGCCGTGGATGGTGCCTCGCCCCGAGCAGTCGTGCCGGATTCCGGTGTACGGGCGAATCGAGCACCGCATCGACAAAAGCGGCGAATACAATCCGATTTGGGTGGATTGGCGCGTGTTGGTCGGCGTGCCCTCCGATCTGCCGATCGCTGGATTCGGTGGCCGCACGGTGAACTTCGTCCGCCTGTATTCAGCCGGCGCGTCGGATGAATTCGACATGCAGATCTTCAACGCCGGCGATTACATGAAAGCCGTCGAGCAGAAGATGCTTTCCGAGACCATCTCGAAAGTGCTGTATCCGTCCGATGCGGTGGCTGCGGGCCGCGAACTCAGGCTGCTGCAGGAATATTTCTTTGTGGCCTGCGCGGTGCACGACATAGTACAGGGGTTCGTCGGTCGTGGCGAAGACTTCAATGATTTTTCATCGCAAGTGGCTATTCAACTGAACGACACTCATCCCGCATTGACTATTGCGGAGTTGATGCGCGTTTTCATCGACGAGTACGATCTGGAGTGGGCCACGGCGTGGGAGATTACTCGCGCCACGGTCGCATATACTAATCACACTCTTCTGCCTGAGGCGTTGGAACGATGGCCGGTGAGTCTGCTCGAACGAGTCGTGCCGCGCCATCTGCAGATCATCTACGAGATCAATCGGCGCTTTATGGCGGATGCGGGTGCGGTCTGGCGCGACGATCCTGAACGGCTCGGGCGCGTATCGATCGTCCAGGAGGGGTACGAAGCCCAGGTCCGCATGGCGCATCTTGCGATTGTCGGCAGCCATTCGGTCAACGGCGTGTCGAAGCTGCACACTGAACTCATCAAAACGCGGCTGGTGCCGGACTTCTATCAACTGTGGCCCGAGAAGTTCAGCAACAAGACCAACGGCGTCACGCAACGGCGATGGCTGTTGATGGCGAATCCGGGTCTGGCCAGCCTGCTCGACGCGACGATCGGTGCGGGATGGGCAACAGACCTCGCGCATTTGAGCGAGGTCGAGAAGTTCGCGGACGACCGCGAGTTCCAGCGCCGCTTCAGGGCGATCAAGCGCGCGAACAAGGAGCGGTTGGCCAGGATCGTGAATCGACTCGCCGCGGTGGACGTCGATCCTGCCGCGATGTTCGACATACAGGCCAAACGCATCCACGAATACAAGCGTCAGCTGCTGATGGCGCTGGGAATCGTGCATCAATACCTGCAGCTCGTAGATGACGGCGTCGAGCCGCCGGTGCCGCGCACCTACCTGCTCGCGGGCAAGGCGGCGCCCGGCTACTGGGCGGCGAAAATGATCATCAAGTTGATCAACAATCTCAGCGAGGTGATCAACAACGATCCGAAGACGCGCGAATTGATCAAGGTCTCCTTCCTGCCGGACTACCGGGTCTCGCTCGCGGAAAAAATCATTCCCGCCGCCGATGTTTCCGAACAGATTTCCACCGCGGGGCGAGAAGCGTCCGGCACCGGCAACATGAAATTCGCGATGAATGGCGCGCTGACAGTAGGGACTCTCGATGGCGCGAATATCGAGATTCGAGAAGCCGTCGGCGCGGAAAATATTTTCATTTTTGGCCTGACCGCCGAACAGATCGAGGAACTGACGTTGAAGGGCGCATACCGGCCACGCGAATATTACGAGGCCGACGCGCGACTCAAGCGGGTGCTCGATGAATTGGCGTCAGATCGATTTTGTCCCGGCGAGCCGGGACTGTTCAGATGGGTTCGCGACGTGCTCGTCAACCGCGATGACTATTTCCTGATGGCGGACTTCGGATCATATGTCGATATCCAGTCAGTGCTATTGACTGAGTACCAACATCCGGAAGTCTGGACGCGCAAGGCGATACTCAATCTGGCGCGGATCGGCGCGTTTTCCAGCGATCGGGCAGTTGCGGAATACTCTCGCGAGATATGGCATCTCGGCCAATCATGACATGACCCGCGGCGCTCGATATCCTTTGCTGGAAAAGAAGGAGCGCTGGCCGAAGTTTAAGAAGAGCCGAAAAATCGGGGCTGGCTCGCAATCGCTACGAAGGCTTGCTTTCGAGCGTCCGGTCGCGGACCAGGATCCCATCCGAATAGAGCTTGCGAATCTGGTCCGCCGGCATATTGAGCAGTTCGCGCAGAACTCGCTCGTTGTCTTCGCCTAGTCGCGCGGAACGCACTTCTGTCCGATCGGGCCATGCCGAAAACTTCACCGGCACGCCTGGAATCGCGACGTTACCCAGCAACGGATCCTTGACCCAGCGAACCGTCTTGCGCTCGTTGAGATGCGGATGCTTTACAGCTTCGTTGACCGTCAGCACGGGAGCGCACGGCACGCGTTCAGCATCGAGCGCGGCGATTGCGTCGTCGCGGCTCGGAAGTTTCGAGAGCCAGTTCTCGATCACATCTCTGAGTTGTTCCTTGTTGTCGCGGCGCCCGCGCGCATCCTTGAAACGCGGGTCGGTCGCCAATTCGGGCATCCCGAGCGCGCGGACGAACTGCGGCCATTGATGCGGCGTCGAAGTAATCTGAATGTACTGGTCACCGCGGAAATGAAAAATGCCGGTAGTACCGCCGTCGGGATGCAACGAACCACTTCGCGTCGGACGAAATTTGTCGCCGCGCAGCGAGACGATAGGCACGGTCTTTTCGTGCATGTGGAAGTAGGTGTCCAGCAGCGACGCGTCGAGGTACTGGCCTTCCCCCGTGCGCTCGCGATGCAACAGCGCAAAGCCGATCGCCATCGCGGCGGCGACGCCGGTGGAAACATCACCGATCGCCATGGTCGTCAGCGCGGGCGGACCGTTGACCTGCCCGATGCCGTCGGTGACGCCGGCATAGGCCTGGCCGATAAAATCGTAGCCGGCCTTGTGCGAGAGCGGTCCGGTCTGCCCCGCCATCGAAATTGAGCACATGATGATTCGCGGATTGACTGCCTTGACGTCCTTGTAAGCAAATCCGAGCCGGTCGATCACGCGCGGAGCGAAGTTTTCGACCACGACGTCAACCTGCGGAATCATCGACATCACGATTTCGCGCGCTCGGGGTTTCTTGAGATCGATCGCGAAGCTTAGTTTTGAGTGGTTGTGCTGCAGGTAGTAGGTGCTATGGCTCGCGTTCTTGAATTCAGGCGCAAGCGACTTGAGCCCGTCGGCGCGGACGCGATCGCCGGCGGGCGCGAGTTCGAGCTTGATCACTTCGGCGCCCATCTCAGCCAGCAGCCGCGTGCAGGTTGGCCCCGCGACGAATTGGGTGAAATCCAGAACCCGGTAGTCTTCCAGCATTTGCGGCTTGTTCGGCATTTGTCCTCTCCGGTCTTATGTGGCTCTCCAAGTCTTGGCGGTTGCAATCGTCAGAGCCGTAGCAGTTCGCGCGCATTGGCGCCAAGGATTTTGTTCTCGTCGCCGGGCTCGAGGCCTAATGCCTTGACCTCGTCCACCGGATGGGCAATTCCAGCCGGCAGGGGATAGTCACTTCCGACCACGAATCTATTCGCCCCGTAGGTCTTCACGAGATAGCTCAGCATTCCGCGACTGTGCGCGATTATATCGAAGTAGAACTGAATTGCGTAGCTTGACGGCGGCCGCGGAATCGCGCTGCGGCACTCCGGCACAAGCCGGTATCCCATGTCGAGTCGTCCGACCAGGGCGGGCAACGCACCGCCGGCGTGATAGAGCACGACGCGCAGATTCGGATGGCGCTCGAGCACGCCGCCGTAGATCAATAGCGCCGCGGCCAGGCCGGTGTCGTAAAGATTGCCGACCAGATTGCCGAGAAAGTATCTGGAAAGCGCCCCGGCTGGAGCGGCTTCAAAGGGATGGATGCAAACCACCATCCGTAGCGCCTCAGCCGCATCCCAGAAAACCTCGAAGTCAGGCTCATCGAGCTGGCGTTCAACGACTTTCGGCGGAATTTCAACTCCACGAAGCCCCAGCTTTGCGGCGCGCTCCAGTTCCTTTGCGGCGGCAGCGGGATCCTGCATCGGAACGCTCGCCAACGGCACGAAATGAGCGGGATCAGCCGCTCCCAGAACCGCCATGGTGTCGTTGTTGACTTGCGCGATCGCCAGTCCGAGGGCGGCATCGACGTCCGGATACATCAGGAACGGAACGCACGATACAGCCTGCGCCGCGACGCCCTCGCGGTCCATGTCGGCGATGCGTTCTCGCGCGTTCGAGATCGGCCCGTCGATTGGCCGCATCGCCTTCTCCTGGATCAGAAGAAACCGGCGGCCGTCGCGTTCGACCATCCTCGTTGCGAAGTGCTTGCCTTCGCGCGCCAGAAAATCGACTACCTCGGGCGCGATGAAGTGGTTGTGCATGTCGATGACATCCATCGCGTCCTCCGAGGTGATCGCGAACCGGTGTGGTTACAGGATAAAGCTGATTTTGCCGTGTGGACGCAGCGCCTCGTTGTCGAGGACAGCTCTTCTTTCGCGGATTCTGAGGTCGTTGCCCACGCGAACCAGCTTGTAGTCGTAATGCCCTACATAGGTGTCCACCGACTCGTAACGCATCCGATACACCGCAAAGTTAGCGGTGACGAGGATGTTATCGCCGTCGGCTCCGACGACGCGCACATTAGCTATCATTCGCCGGGTGCGCGAATGTGGATTTTCCGACCACGCCGCCTTACCGAGCAACTGCTTCACGCGCGATCGAATACGCGCCGCGTCGTCCGCGATGATGAACAGGGTATTTCGCGAGTCACCTTCGGGAACGTCAGTCGGCGGGACCTCGTAAACCGCGTCTTCGGTCAGGAGTCCTAGCCACTCTTCGAGCCGCCACTCATCGAGCAGCGCGGCCTCCTCGTATAGAAGGTCCTCCACTTCCTGGCGGCCGGGTAATTGAATGCTACTCATGCTGCTTTCCTGGCGCGCTTTAACCGGGGTTCCGTCATGAGCTGATTCCATCGCCGCCAGAACGCGCGCATCTGCAGTTCATCGGTGATCGACGGATGCTCGCGCTTCATCCCGCGCGAGATATCGGACCAGCCGACTTCGCGATTGGCAAAGCCGCGCTGACACGACTCGAGCATCTCGACGTCGTCCGGCGTGGCGAATCCTCCGGGGCCGAGGAACGTCAGAAAGTTGTCGAGGCGCAGCGCGGAATCCTCCGCGCTCTCGTCGGCGGGCGCCAATGCCCACGCGTTTACTTCCATGTAGTCGGGCGAAACCGGATAGAAGGTGCGGATGGTGATCGCCATGATGTCGTTGATCACGAGATTGGGGAAGATACCCAAGTTGCGGCTGGTCTCGCAGATGCGTTGCGCCCGCTCCGGGCCGAAGCGTTTGTCGAACCGTCGCCGCACTTCCTCGAAGTGCGCTTTGCGATGCTCGCCGAATGGCGCTACCCAGTGCGCGATCGGGCGTCCCCACGCGCTCTGGTACTCGACGACCGCGTGACCGTTGCCGAGATCGACGGCCTTCTGGTACGACGGCGTGGTGAGATCGCGGCCTTTCATGTCAACGCCGATGTCAGCGAGAAAGCTGAAATATCGTTGATGCGTCGGCATTCCGTGATAGCCGTCGTAGCTGTTCTCGACCAGCAGCTTCCAGTTAGCGCGTGCGCTATAGGACTGTTGTCCGGAAACGATCTTCATTCCCAGCTCAGACTGATCGGCGACCAGGTCCAGGTACTCGCGTGCGCCCGCCAGGTAGTCATAGAGGCTGTCCGCGGACGGATCGAAGCAGACGAAAACAAATCCACGATAGTTATCCACCTGAGGCGGAGCGGCCAAAGCCATATCGTCACGCTTGAAGGCGTCGCTATAGGAGTCCTCGCCCGGCACTCCTATCAATTGGCCGCGAGAGTTAAACGTCCACGCGTGGTACGGACACTGGAACGTTTTGGCGTTACCGGATTTCTGGCGGCATACCAGCGCGCCGCGATGGGTACACGTGTTGAGCAACACGCGCACGACGCTGTCATCGCCGCGCACCAGGATCATCGGCCGGCCCGCGACGGTTCGCGAACGATAGTCGCCGGCGTGCGGCACCTCGGACTCGTGACCTGCATAGATCCAGCACTTGTCGAAGATCCTGCGGCGCTCATCGGCGAGGCACTCCGGATCGGTGAACGCGCGCCGATTTACGCGGAATAGACCCGCTTCGCGATCATCTACGATGAAGCCGTCGGCTGATTTGTCCACGATGCTCCTCCTGCACTTTGTTGCGGCGGTCAGGTCTGCTTGTCGGCCGGATTCCACGCCCAGTAGCGCGCGATCGCGCCCGCATCGACGCGAAGATCCGTCCCCGTAATCATGTCGGCGTCGTCCGACGCCAGAAATACCGCGGCCCGCCCATAGTCGCGCGGACTCGGCAGCTTCTGCATCGGCACGCCCTTTCGAAAGGGCTCGAAAGCATTCTTGAGTTGATCGCCAATGCGAACCTGGCGGCCCCATCGCGCGGCGCGTTCGAGCGACTCCGACGGATCGGTCGCGGTCGGCGTAAGGCTGTTGACGCGGATGCCGTGCGCGACCAGTTCCATCGCCGCCGACCGCGTGAAGTTCAGCAGACCGCTCTTGCCGGTGCAGTACGCGATGTTGTTCGGCTCGCCCTGGTGCCCGGCGGTCGAGATGATATTGATAATGGCGCCTTTGCGGCTCTGTTCGATCATCAACTTGGCCACATGCTTGGTGAACAGGAACGCGCCGCCGAGAATGATCTCGAGCTGGCGCCGCCATTCGTCGAGCGGCATGTCGATCACGCCCTTCTTGTTAAAGATGGCGGCGTTGTTCACCAGGATGTCGATGCGGCCGAAAGCTTCGCGCGCTGCTGCGACCGCGGCCACCACATTGCGCTCGTCGGTGACGTCGCAGGTTACGGCCAGCGCGCGGCCGCCGGTGCTCTGGATGTAACGCGCGCAATCTGCCGCATTTTCGGCGCGCGAATCGACACAAACAAGCGCGGCGCCTTCGGCCGCGAGACCCTCTGCGATGCCGCCGCCGATATTCGTGCTGGTCCCGGTGACCAGCGCCACTTTTCCACTTAGTTTCATCTGATTCAGCGGGGCGGCGGCGCCGTCAGGAAACACTTCGACGAGTTGAAAATCCACGTATCGATGAATTCGGTTTCGGCCGGCTTGCGCTTAAGCTCGGCGAGCGCGCCGGCCAGGCACATCCAGTTGAGGATTTCCTGCTGGCCGCTCGCTTCGACCGCCGACGCAGGATAGTTCCGCCACGCGTCGTAGTTGCCCGCGCGCAGCGCCTCGAACAGCGTCCGATCCGCGGGCGTGTCCGGATAAAGAAAGTGGTTCTTCGCAGTGAGAAAGGCGTGCGACCAACCGGACGACGCCATCAACGCAACCCGCCACGGACTGTTCGCAAAGATGCGCGCGGTGGCGGCGCCGAGGGCGAACAATCGGCGCGGAGTCGGTGCGGGCGGATCGAGCTGCGCTTCCGACGGCGGATTTTCGAACGCCGGCAGGCCGCCGCGCTGCGCTATCACTTTGCGCCCATAGCAATTGATCGCGAATGGGATGATCGCATACGGAAATCCTTTGCGATCGTAATCGAGGTACATCACCGCGTTCGCGAATGCGTGGCCCAGCGGATGGTGCAGCGGCCGGTACGAGTATGCGGTGTCGAAACCAGCCTCGATCAGGCCACCCGCCAGATACTTGGCTGCCGCCACGTTGCCCGGTAAGTGGAACCGCTTGTCTGGCTGTTCATTCCACACGTTGTGCGCGGGCGGACCGAACTCAAATGATTCGTGCGCGTAGATGCAGTAGGGCGGGATGACATCCTCGCGGAAATTTTCGTATTGATCGTCGCCCCACACGACAACGAAATCGGGGCGAAACGCGTCGATTTGCGCGCGCGCCTTGCGCAGCGATTGCAGCAGCCGCTCGCGATGCAGGTGCGCGGCGCCGACGCCCTCGTCGTTGCCCCATTCGGCGCGCATCGCTTCCGGCCAGCCCTGGGCGCTTCGAAATTTCTCCGGCAGATGCGGATTCTGGAGCATCCGCTTCAGAATCCACGACATCGTTTCGTCGCTGCCGGCAAGAGGCGGGTAGTGAGTTATTCCAACTGCCAGGATCTCACCCATCTGCATGTCCTCCCGGGGCGCGGCTGGTGTCGTCGCGAAGTATCCGTCTCTGATATAGCGCGCAAAGCGGTCCTCGGAATACCCCCACGCTCGAAAGAACTACCGCGTTATCAGCGCCGAGCGCCGGTACATAGTTGCGAGCCTCGGCTGTCGCGTTGCCAAATTTGAGCGCGGGATTCGGCGCCTTGAGCAGCCCGGCGCCGGCGGTTCGTTAGCTTTCAGCCAGCGGCTCCAGGCGGGCGGCGCCCTGTTTTGGCGGGACTTCATGTCCCTGCCGGCGTACCCAGACTTGAGTGAATTCGACTCCTAGCAGGAAGATCAGCGCGGAGTAGTACGTCCACATCAGGATCACGGCCAGGGAGCCGGCGGCTCCGTAGGCGCTGGCTTTGCCTGCGCGCGCCAGGTAAATGCCGATCAGAAATTTTCCGACTACAAACAATACGGCGATAAACAGGCCGCCCACCCAGACGTCGCGCCAGCGCAGTTGGACGTCAGGCATTACTTTCAGAATCGCCGCGAATACTATCGCGAACATTAACAACGACGTGACAATCTCGCCGGCGTGCGCGGCGCCGGGGAAAGGTATCATATGCGCGAGCGCGGAAATCGTGGAGCTCGCCGCCACCGAAATCATTGCCAGGATCCCGGCTCCGATCAGAAGAAGAATCGAGCGGACGCGTTTCATCGCGAAATCCTTCAGGCCGGAGCCAACCACCTTTACTTTCCACGCTTTGTTGAGACACGCCTGAAGTTGCAGCAGCACGCTGGTCGCGGAAAGTATCAGGCCGGCAAATCCCAACGCGGTCGCGACCAATCCACCGGCATGGTTCTGAGCCACGTTGCTCACCATGGTCTGGATTTGCGCGGCTGCCTGCGGGCCCATCGTGCCGCTGAGCCTCGATTCGATTTGGCCGCTGGCAGCCTGCGGACCCAGAACGAGGCCCGCAATATAAATGACGATCAGCAAGAGAGAGGGCAGTGAGAACAGCGTCGCGTACGCCAAGGCCGCCGCCATCGACGGGCATTCGTCCCTGGAGAAATCGCGAAACACTTGCTGGAGGAACTCTTTTGAAGCTGCCAGCATCTGAGACTTATCCCGGAGTTTGAAGGATGCGATTTCGTTGCTCATTGATCTTTCGGCCTCCGACGTATCTCAGGGGAGAGTCACATCTGTCGCCCAAAGACCTTTGGACGTCAAGTTGACGTACTATCAGGTCATCTAATTTCGAAGTCGAACTCCAGCCACGCCCTGCCGAAGGTGGTCGGCCGGCGAGACCCTCACCGTCAGCACGTGAGGTCCGCGGAAGTAGCGGTCAAACTCGCCGCCCACGTAGCTCCAACTGTCGTTGGGATTGAACCACGCGTCCATCGTTGGCATGAACGGCGCTAGCAGCAGATTCAGGGCTCCGAGGTCGGGCCGCTTATCGAGGCGGACAAGGCCCCCAGGATAAAAGAGCCAATGCTGCGATCGGTTTGGAACCGACGCCTCGACCTTGAAGAGCTCAGGTCCCGGCACGCATGCGAAGGCATGAAATCTGATTTCTTGCATCCGCCGCCGAAGGCTCCCGACCACCATCATCAGCTCCGATGCGCCCGCGAAGGAATCGGCGGGGACCTCGAGCTGAGACTTGCGCACCTTCATCTTACCCGCCGCGTAGCTCGTGCATGAGGCGACGCCGGATTTGGGATTGAGCGTATCGACCATGCGCAGCGTGCCGTCGGCGTTGGAAAAGGAGTGCTCGTAACTGTCGAGTCTCGGCGTCGAGTCCGGGCTCCCGACGTAGAGCTGTTCGGTTTCATTGTCGTGCTCGCCATCCAGGTATCTGGTCTCGCCCTTGACGACTTCAGTTGAGCCTTCGTGCGAGACCGTGAAACGCGTAAACCCGATCGTTTGCTTCCCGTCGGGACTCAAGACCTTCAACTCCAGCTCGCTGAAATCGAACGCACCCTTGGTATCGGTCTCGAATGCAGCCGTGTTCCCCCAAACCGCCGCACTCGCGACCAGCGAGAACACGACCAGGAGCGTCATTTTCAAAATCCAGCTACAGGCCAGAAGGGGACTTCCCGTCAAGTACTGTGTTGAGCCTCGAGCGCGAATTGTGCTGCGGTTGAATCGCGCCCGAATCTCGAATTTGCGGCGCGATGGCGGGAAATCAGGGCCTCCAGAATTTCGGGAATCTCAAACACTGCACGGTTGCGGCACGCCTCCACGTTGGCGCGGATGCGGAGGAACTGCTCGCAATCCAGCATCGTCGAGATCGCACTCGCGATCTGCCGGAACGAGGGCAGCACTATTCCGAGCCGATTTTGCGCGATCCAATCGGTGTTGAAGCGCTCCTGCACCATCGTCCAGGCGTTGCGCTCTACTATTATGGGAAGACCCGTAACCAGTGCTTCGCTGATGCTGCCCGGGCCCGGCTTGCCGATAAAGAAATCTGCCAGCTTCATCATGGTCGAGCGCAAGCCGATCGTGGGCGGGGTCTGCGTTAACGTCGGAACCATTCCAAGCAAGACCATGCGCGAGGCCATCCTCGTCGGCGGGCAGCTTGGCTGCGACCTCGGCGATAACGTCCGATGAGTTGCCACATAGAACAAACCCGCGGCGAGAATCAATCCAAAGACGATCATTCCGCCGGCACCCGGGCGTCTCGCAAGTTTTTCGCCAATCGCAACATTTGCTGGAACTGTGCGTTCGATGCTCGCTGCCACAGCGGTCTCCCCTATCCGAATCTTCCTGGCTTTTCCAAACGGCACATATATGCTTCGCTGCTTACGGGCACATCAGGGTTATGTTGCAGGACTATGATCTGATTTATCTGCGCCGTGCGATGCCGCCAATGCACATAGGAGCTTCTGGAGGCGCGAGGGCCGCGACCCGGTGAGACTCCGCGGTGACGACTTCGTACTGGCGCATCATCTCGTTTTTCGATCGCGCGATGCCGGTTGAGCGTAAACACCAGGGTATCTGCAATTTTGGTCTCGCAGAGTTTGTGGAAACCTTTTCTCCGCGCGGCAGCACCCGGATGATCGCCATCATGCCGTTATCTTCGTGGCCGAGGATGTGGCAGTGGTATACGAAGTCCCCGACGTCCTGGCCGCGGAAGTCCATCCGAACCGTGACACTTGGCGGTGTCCCCGAGCCGGTGAAGTAGGGAACCTGGATCATATCGAGAAACTGCTGCTGCTCGGATGGTACTGGAACGCCGTTGATCGCCATCAGCAGGAAGTGAATCTGATGGATGTGGAATTCGTGGACTTCACTGGCGAGATTCGAGATCGTCCAGTCCTCGACGGATCCCTGTGTAGTTGTTATCGCGGGAGGATTGTCGGCATCGAATGCGGTGGGGACGGCGCCATCGACGGTGATAAAGAAGGTCTGCAACCTGTCGGGATCGCCGGGATTAGGCGGCGTCTCCGAAAAGTACAGAGAGCGTTGTGCGGTCGGCCTGGCTTCTGCAAGGCCTTCGAAGCGCTGCGGACCCGCCTTGCCTGAAACCTCGGGAGTTATCAGTGGCTGCTGCCCTTCTCTGATGTGGCCGCTCGCGCCGCCTGCCAATTGGATAGTCGCCATCTGCCGAGGCGGAGTGGAATCGCCGAGCGGTCCGGTATCCACTCCGAGAGTCACCAGATTAGCTTTTCTTACCGACGACGAAGGCGGCGCTACGACAAATTCCGCGCGGGCGGCTGGCGCGAGCAGGATGTCGGTCTTGTCCACGATTTTTCCGCGCCGCGTCCCGTCCTGCGATCCGGTCGCTACGCCATCGAGGCCAACGACTTGCAGCGTTTGCGGCTGACCATCGTATTGAAGCTGCATATCGATGATGGTATCGGCCGAAGCATTCACGACGCGCCAGAACTGATTCTGGCCCGGCTCAATCTGGATAACGGCGGGCGTATAGTCTGGATATGGAATTGGTACGTAGTTCAGCGAAATATCCCATGAAGGTTCGTTTGGATCGTTTGACGGTGGAGGCTTGGCGACATTCTGATCGCGGATGACCAGGATTTGCTCCGGCAGTTTCGCCACCGCGGGTTGCACATTTTGGATCCCATCGACGACGATTGCGCCGCTCGCCCCGCCCTGTACCGCTGCTTCTGCGATGCCATGGATGTGTGGATGATACCAGTAAAGCCCGGACGGCTCGTTGGCGGGAAACGCCAAATTGTACGTGAACGTATCGCCGGAATTGATCATAGTGCGGAGTACTTCATCCTGATGACACTTCGGCGCAGTATTGGTGCCATGAAAGTGCAGATTGACAGAGCTGGGAGTCATCAGTGGGTTTCCGCATGCGTTAAGCCGAGACGTGGCCATTGCCGTCGCGACCGAGTCGCTGGGAAGCGGCAGGCTATTTTTCACCTTAATGACGAGGTGATCACCGGGATGGACGTGTAAGGTCGGTGACTCCTCGCCATCCGGAGTGGTGAAGCAATACAGAGTCCTACCGTAGGAATCCGTTGTCGTGTTGTAGCTAAAGTCGACCTGGAGCACCCCATTGTGGCTGAAAAGATCGGGTGGGTTTGAGACAATGCTGCCGGGCAAGGGGCGAGGGCAAGGATTGTTTTGGGCAAGGGCCGGCGTCGAGCCCCGGGCGCCGATAAGTATCATGGCTGCGCAAACCGCTATCCGAAACCACACCTTATGTCGATTTCGCATAGTTATGTTTCTATTGGCAGCGGCGCCAGCAGGAGCGCCGCCTAGAGAGAAAAAGCATTCGATAAATGCTGCGAATCTGGCAGGGCGCCCGCCCTTTGGGGCCCGTTCAGACAGGGGTCTGCGGTCCCCCTTAGAAGGGTGACGGGGCCTCACAGCGCCGGTGAAGCCCCGAAACACCATCTATGGCTCGTCGCCGCCGTTGTTCTTGGGCGGCCTCTTGAGCACCTCACCCGTCGTTGGATCCACAAACAACTTGTGTTTGCCGATCTCGCCCTTATTCCGCGTGAAGTCAAACATGTTGATGATCGATCCGGCATACTGATCGTAAGAACCAGGATTAGCGCCAGACGCGGGGGAAACGAAAGGCAAGCCCCAGTTCTGCTCGATGAATGCAATCGCCGAACTTTGATCGGTCGTCGTATGATCGACGAAGTTGGTCCTCGCCCAAGGCGAAACTACCAGGAACGGAAGGCGTGGTCCGTATCCGCATCGTCCCTGCGCTTGTAGTCCGGTCGAAGAGCTGCCGCACATATCGGGCCCGGTCAGGGCGTCGGCCTGGTTTCCAGTCATGGGGTTGGTCGATTGCTGCGAGTGAATGATGATTGGGCCTATTTGATGATCGTACCATCCGTCGGAGTCATCGTATTCGATGATCACCGCGGTACTGTCCCAGAATTTCGACTCCTCGAGCTGATTGATGGTATCGGTGATGAAGATCTGCTCGTCCAGCGGCGAGGAGTATCCGGCGTGACCATCCTGATAGCCGGGAGCTTTGAGAAATACCACGTTGGGAAGATTGCCGGCCGCCAGCGCGTCGAAAAAGTCGTGACTGTCGTATTGATGGTTGGTGACGTCGGCGGCGGTGCCGATTGCGCTCACGCTCGACGGTCGTTTGTGAGTGGGGTTCGCTGTGCTCGCAAAAAACTGGAAAGGCTCGTGATGCGGAATATAATCGACCTTCGCGGAAAACGCGCCGGTAAGCGACGTATGGGTGCGCGCGCAACCGGTCGTCATGTTCGGATTGGTGATGGTGAGGTCGAAGCCGCCCTCGAACCATCCCCAGCTCAGATTGGCGCTGTTGAGAAGGTTCCCGATGTTGCTGCCGGTTAGATGAGCGCTATCGCGGCTCGTGCACATATCACCGGTAGGCTGCGCATCGTCGGTCAGCGATCCGTCGGTTACGTCGCCCGATCCGGCATCCTGCACAGCGCCGCCGGTGTCACTGGAGACAAGGTTGACCGCACCCGGCGCCGAAGGCCCGAACATCGTTCCGTACGAATTGTCGTTCATCGCGAAGTTCTGCGCGTAGTTCCAGAGTGCAGTGACGGTGTTGCCGTCGTAGTAGCCCATGACCAGGTCGTCAGGATGGCCCGCATCCAGCGAGAGAGGCATGCAGTCTCCCACGTTGGTGAACTTGGGAAACATGTCCATCAGGCCGTTGTCGAAGGCTTGCTGCTCAGCCATGTAATTATGGTCCTGATCGCAGGTGGCAGCTTGTGAAAACGATAAGCGGAAGGGATTACCATAGGTCCCGTTGAAATTCGGATTGTGGGTCAACAGACCGCCGCTTAAACCGTTGACGCTCGGGGTCCCCGGCTTGGCAGTGAAGGCCGTCCCGTCGCTATTCTTTGCCGCCGGATAGGTTGCAAAATAATGATCGAATGATACGTTTTCCTGGAAAATCACGACCACATGCTCGATAGGAGTCGTCGGCGATGCTGCCATCGCAGCTTCCCCCGCAATCCCTATGACCGCCAGCACACCTGCTAGGCCTGCGACCAGCCTGTTAAACTGCATCTCTGGACTCCTCCTTGGTGATGTCCGGGGACGATGCCCCTGATTCCAGCGGAGTATGCAGATCGAACGTGAACCAGTGATTACCGAAGTCTTCCGCGCATGCGAAGTTCAAGTGAAGGCCTCTGGGGTTGGAGGTTAATTTTCAGTGACCAAGAGCGCGCCGCCCACTGACCTCAACACGAACCGCAAAGAAATGAGCATCGATCTTCCGAAGAACTATCGTTGCAGGCTCTACTAATATTCTGGTGCCAGACCTTTTATCTTTCGTCATTCCGCATTAGGATTTGCTCGGCTGGACCGCGCCGCACCGACGAGTTTGCGCGCGGCTCACGGGAGAAAACCGCGATGATGACCGGACAGCAATACAAGAAGTCGTTGGATGACAACCGCGAAACCTACTTCGAAGGCGAGCGCGTGCGCGACATCGTCGCTCATCCGCTGCTTGGCGAATGCGTCTCGCGAATAGCCGATGGCTACGACCGGTTCTACTCGCCCGAGCCCGGGGCGGTCAGTCCGCTGATGGCAATTCCGCGCTCGGCGAATGAGTTGCGCGATCGGATTCCGCTGCTGCTCGAGTCCGACATCGTTGCCAACGTGACCTACCAGTCGATCATGACGCTAACGACCGCGGCCACGCGCATCGCGGATACCCTGCCCGAGTGTGCCGAGCGCATCCGCCACTATGTGCAAGCCGCGCAGCGCCGCGATGTTCGCATCGTCGAATGCATCACGGACGCGAAGGGCGATCGCAGCCGTCCACCCGGCAAGCAGGACGATCCCGACGCATACACGCGCGTGGTCGAGCGGCGGAGCGACGGCGTAGTGATTCGCGGAGCAAAGCTGCACATCACGGGCGCCTCGATGAGCCATGACCTGATGGTGATCCCGACCAAGGCAATGAAGCCCGGCGAGGAGGCCTACGCAATCGGGTGCGCGGTGCCGGTCAACTCGCCTGGCGTCAAGATCATCGATACGACTTTTGCGCCGCGCCATCCCGACACCCGCACGTTTCCGGTCTCGGCGAAAATCCACATGCCCGAAGGATTCGTGATCTTCGACAACGTTTTCGTGCCGAACGAACGCATCTTTCTCAATGGCGCCGTGCAGCAGGCGGCCGTGTTCGCGCATTCGCTTGGGCTCTGGGAGCGCCTGGGCGGGCTTGCGGGGATGGCGGAGGAGGGCGATCTGCTGGTGGGCTTCGCGCAGCTCATCGCGGAGGCCAACGGATTGGCGGGCGAAGGTCACATCAAGGAAAAGATCTCCGAGATGCTCATCCATGCCACATTGATTCGCGCGGCGCTCGAGGCTGCGATCGCGAACTGCCAGATCACCGAGCAAGGCGCCTTCCCCGACGAGCTCTACACCAACGCCGGCAAGTATCACGGCGCTGCGAACTACAACCTGATGGTGCGGCACCTGCACGACATCGCGGGCGGCTCGATCCTGACGGCGCCGGGCGTTGCCGATCTCGAGAACGAAGTAACCGGCCCGCTGGTTCGCAAGTACATGGCCACGAGCAAGGGCATCGACGGCGAATATCGCGCCCGGCTGTTTCACGCGATTCGCGATCTGACCGCCGACGCCTATGGCGGATGGAAAGCTGTCACCAACGTACAGGCCGGCGGCGGACTCTACGCGCAGCGAATCGTCACGCGCAGGTACTACGACCTTAAGGGCGCAAAGCGCAAGGCGCTGAAAGTGGCAGGATTGAAGGAGGAGTCCGCCGGCTGACGCATCGGCGCGCCAGCGGTTTGCGCGCCACGCGACCGGCGTTGTATTGGATCAATTGCATTTGCTCGCACGGATTCCCGCAACAAGGAGATTCACATGCCCGGATACACCATGACTATCGACGGCAAGTCGGTGAAGGGTTCGAAATCCACTGGCGTGATCAATCCCGCCACCGGAAAGATCTTCGCCGAGGTTCCCGACTGCACCAAGGCTGAGCTCGACCAGGCGATGTCCGCCGCTCAGAAGGCGTTCCCCGCCTGGAGCCGTGACATCAACGTGCGCCGCAAAGCTCTCCAGGAATGCGCGGCTGCGCTGCAACAGCCGCCTGAAGGGCTGGCACGGACGCTCACCCTGGAGCAGGGCAAGCCGCTGGACAAGGCGGGCCAGGAAATCATGGGCACCTCGATGTGGTGCGCGTACACGGCGATGCTCGATTTGCCCAGCGAGGTACTTCAGGACACGCCGCAAGGCAAAATCGAAATCAAGCGCAAGCCGCTCGGCGTCGTCGCCGCGATCACGCCGTGGAATTACCCGCTGATGCTCGGGATGTGGAAGATCGCGCCGGCCCTGCTCGCCGGCAACACCATCGTGCTGAAGCCCTCGCCCTTCACGCCCATCACGACGCTGATGCTTGGCGAGATCCTGCGCGACATCGTTCCGCCCGGGGTCGTCAACGTGGTCTCGGGCGGCGACGAACTCGGCGCGTGGATGACCAGTCATCCGGTACCGCGAAAGATTTCATTCACCGGGTCGGTTGAAACCGGCAAAAAGGTTGCTGCTGCTGCTGCGCCGGATCTGAAGCGGGTTACGCTCGAGCTCGGCGGCAACGACGCCGCGATCATTCTGGCGGATGTGGATCCCGCGGCGGTCGCGCCGAAGATTTTCTGGGGTGCGTTCGAGAACTCCGGCCAGATCTGCAGCGCGATCAAACGCGTGTACGTTCCCGAACAGATGTACGCCGCGCTACTCGAGAACCTTGGCGAGATCGCGCGCGGCGTCAAAGTGGGCGACGGGCTCGACGCCGGTACCCAGCTGGGTCCAATCAACAACCAGCCTCAATTCGAGCGCGTGACCGAGCTGGTCGAGGACGCCAGGAAACACGGCGCCAGGATCGTCTCGGGCGGCGCGCGTCTGGGCAAGGAAGGCTACTTCTTCGCGCCGACGATCGTAGGAAATATCTCCGATGGCGTGCGGCTCGTCGATGAAGAACAGTTCGGCCCCGCGCTTCCGGTCATTCCCTACAAGGATGTTGATGATGCGGTCCGCCGGGCGAACGCGACTCACTACGGGTTGAGCGGTTCCGTATGGTCCAATGATTCGGCGCGCGGCGCTGAAGTGGCTTCGCAACTGGAATGCGGCTCGGCGTGGGTAAATCAGCATCTTGCGATCGCGCCGAATCTGCCGTTCGGCGGCGCCAAGTGGTCGGGAATTGGCGTGGAAAACGGCCCATGGGGGCTGCTCGGCTTCACGGAAATTCAGGTCGTGAACTCCGTCAAGCTTTCCTAGGTGTGTTGAGATTTGCCGCCTCCGAGGTATCGTGAGATTCGAGCGACACCTGGAGGCGGCGTTTTTCTGAAATGGGACGCTACGACGACTACAAGCGGCACCTCCTGCGCATCAGCCAGCGGCTGTCCGCCGATGGCTACTTCGGACCCAGGTCGGGCAGCGGCGGCAACGTCTCGATGCTCGTCGAGGGCGAGGACGCCGTCGTCGTCACACCGTCGCACCTCCCATACGTCGTGATGACGGTCGAGGACATCTGCATCGTGGACTTCGACCTCACTCGAATCGAGGGCGAGCGCCAGCCGTCAATTGAATCCCCAATGCACGTCGCGACCTACAAGATGCGCGCCGACGTCAGCGCCGTCATTCATACTCATCAGACGTTCGCGAGCACGCTCAGCGTGCTGAACCAGCCGATCCCGCCGCTGTTCGACGAAGTCACGCTGGCGATCGGCAAGACTATCGACGTTGTGCCCTATGCCCTCTCGGGCTCGCGCGAACTGCACGACAACGTCGCGCGCAAGCTCGCCAATCGATGCCATTGCTACATACTTCAGAACCACGGCGCGCTCTGCATCGGCGCCAATCTCGACCAGACCTTCACGTTTGTGGAGTTGCTCGAGAAATCCGCCACGATCTATGTACAAGCGCTCGCGACCGGCAAACCGGTGACCGTTCTTCCTGAAAAGACCGTCACGCAGCTTCACGCCGCGGTCATCGCGCGCCAGGATTGCGAAATCGCGCGTAAGGAAGAACGCCGCATCGCGCGCCAGCCGGCTGCTCACGCGCCGGAGCCCACTCGCTGATGAGCGGCGAAGTGGTGACGCTCGGCGCGCAGAAAACTCGACTCTCGCGCCGCGCATTCGTCGTGGGAAGTCTCGCCGCCGGCTTCGCGCTGGCCGTGATGCCGGTGTCGGCCGACACCATTACGACCGATAGCGACGGATTGGTCGCCGGCGAGGTCAAGATTCCGGTCGCAGGCGGCGAGATTCCCGCGTATCGCGCGATGCCGGCGAGCGGGGGGCCCTTTCCGACCGTGCTGGTGGTGCACGAGATTTTTGGCGTCCACGAACATATCAAGGACATTTGCCGGCGCCTGGCCAAGCTGGGCTACTTCGCGGCGGCGCCGCTGCTCTATTCGCGTGAAGGCGACGTCACCGGCATGAGTGACGTTCAGCAGATCATCGCGAAAGTCGTTGCCAAAGTGCCGGACAAACAGGTTGCCTCCGATCTCGACGCGACAGTGGCATGGGCTAAAGGCACAGGTAAGGCTGACACCACGAAACTCGGCATCGTCGGGTTCTGCTGGGGCGGCCGGCAGGTCTGGCTATATGCCGCGCACAACCCGTCACTCAAGGCGGGAGTAGCGTGGTACGGGCCTTTGCAGTCTCCGAGGTCGGACCTCAGGCCGAAGAATGCGATCGATTTGGTGAATCAGATCAACGCGCCGATTCTTGGACTCTACGGCGGCGCCGATGTGGGAATCCCGGTTGCGCAGGTCGAGCAGATGCGTGTCGCGCTCAAGGCCGCGGGCAAGCCCTGCGAAATCGTGATCTATCCCGATGCCGGGCACGGCTTCAACGCCGACTATCGTCCCATCTACAAGCCGGAAGCCGCCAAAGATGGATGGAAGCGCATGCAGGCCTGGTTCAAGGAACACGGCGTAGCCTGAAATGTATATTTACGAGTGACTATTGGAGTGGCTAATCAGCTTGTATACGGGGGGCCATTCGCGAGCACCTTCTCCAGCGACTTGTCGTAGCCATATATGTCGTCGAAGAAACGGACTTCGCCATCCGGCTCAACTATGGCAGTACTATAAAGAATCAGTACTGGAATAGGCTTGTCGAGATTCACTTGTACGGTGGTATCGCCGTTCATCGTGGCGCGAATTTTGTCCGGCGTCCACTCGGGCTGGTCGCGCAACACCCACGCCGCCAGCGCCACTGGATCCTCGACCCGGATGCATCCGTGACTGAAGTCGCGGCGCGACCGTGAGAACAGTTCCTGTTCCGGAGTGCCATGCAGGTACACGTTGTATTGATTGGGGAATATGAACTTGATCAGGCCGAGCGCATTCTTGGGTCCGGGTTTTTGCCTGGCTCTCAGCGCGCCGGAACGAAGTCCGCTTATGACATCGTCCGACGCCGGAGATGAAGGGACGACGTCGCCACTTCCGTCTATTACTTCGAATCCATGATCTGCCAGGTAATTGGGATCGCGGCGCGTCTTTGGAACGGTCTCGTTGCGCTGGATCGACGGCGGAACAAGCCAATACGGGCGAAAGATTACATACTTCATGTCGTTCGCGAACACCTGCGTCTGCGTACGCATTGCCCTGCCGACGACTACTTTCATCGTGAGGTAGTTAGCCGGTTCGCGGCGCAGAGTACGCAGCCGGAAATCGGGAATATTGACGACGATTGGCGGCTTTGGAAAATTTGGTGGCACCCAGCGATAGCGTTCCAGCGTGAGTTGGAGCTGTTGCACGCGGGCTTTGAGCGGCACGTTCAGTTGCGTCACCGTACCCTTACCCAGCACGCCGTCGATATCGAGGCCATGGCGAAGCTGGAAATGTTTCACGGCGGCGACGACAGCGCCGTTGTAAACGGTCGAATTGGCGGGCACGTCGGCGTTGGACGGGAGGTCGCCGAGCTGGCGCAATCGCGCGATTAGCTGAGGCATCGACGCAAAGGGATTTCCGGGATCCACGCCCTTTTGCGGCACTGGTATGAGCGGTGTGTCGCCCGCGCCAGCCATTTTCGAGTAGGTGAGGAGCGCATCTTCGGCTCGCCGATAACCATCGTAAGGTGGTTCAACTTTCGCGATGACCGCGGGAATGTCCGACGACGGAAGCACCTGCGTTCTCAGCAGCTCGGCCAGGTCAATCCGTTTCGGCCCGACGGTCAGGCCGAATTTGAAGTGTTGAGGGTTCACCCTTCCAACATGCAGGTCGGAGATGTAGCGCATCGCGGACACAGTCAGCGCCAGATCGATGTGTGCGAGGTCGGAATCGGACGCCTTTGGCGCCGACGGTTGGAGCCTGGCCAGCCGCGCGTCCCATCGCGAGGCGTCATAGTCCTCGGGGTCGAGGCCCTTCGAAGCGGCCTGCTGAAACAGCAGTATCATCGTGACAGCTTGAGGGCCGGCCTTGCCGTTCTGGATCCACGCCAGCGAATCGCCACCCTCGTCGTAGAATCTTTTTAGATCGTTGCGATAGTCAGCGAAGTCAGGCCAGCGCAAGTCCGGGAGCGTGCCCGCGGCGATAAGAGCGCCGAGATCACCGGGAACTTGAGCCGCGGCGCCGGCAGCAGGGGCAGCGTTGAAGGTCGGACTTGCCGCGGGAGAGCCGGCGGCTAGGGTCAAGCCGGCCGTGGCGACGCAGCACATCGTTGCGATCAGCGCCGCCAACGCGGATTTGTGAATCTTCATGCTTACGCCAGCCCTCGCGAACACACAGTACATAGGTGGCGCGTATTCGTCGCAAGAGCTCGGCGATGAACCTGTCGATCGGTTGCGCGGCGCTTTCGCGCGCGGTCATCATGTTATAAGACGACAAAAACACAGTCCTCGGACCGGCGCCTGGGTGGTCCGGTCCGGGGATGTTTTGCGTTTCAGGCAGTCGCCGCGGCGGCGTGACGGCGGACGTGGATTTTGCTTTCGCGCTTGCGCGTGCGGGCGATGTCGTAGGACGACTGCATCCGCATCAGCGTTTCCATTTTCGGGCCGAAAGCCTTTTCGATCCGCAGGGCCAT
>Ga0074044_10000242_pt1 | contig 53950 bp, 40 predicted proteins | sample BogForMeECP23OM1_FD_94443 | JGI IMG/M metagenome (GOLD analysis project Ga0074044, IMG submission 94443) | Bog forest soil microbial communities from Calvert Island, British Columbia, Canada - Bog Forest MetaG ECP23OM1 | ecosystem: Environmental > Terrestrial > Soil > Wetlands ...
CCACCTCACCATGAATCAGCAACCCTCGAAATAATCCTAAGAGGCACCCAGAACTCTACGAGCGAATCGCGAATAGCTAACAGCGAATAGCCAACCGCTACTCCTCTCCAATATCTTCATTCCACACCGCCGGATTTTCCCCGATGTAGTTGCTCAACAGATTTACGCACTCCAGAGAATCCAGGTCAAAAACTTTTATCCCCAGAGAACGCAGCCACTCGATTCCACCCTGAAACTTTCGGCTCTCTCCCACCACCACCGAGCCAAATCCGAATTGCCGCACCAGCCCGCTGCAATACCAGCACGGCGCAAGCGTGGTAACCATAATCAAGTCGCGATAAGAACGCTGCCGGCCCGCGTCGCGAAACGCGTCTGTCTCCGCATGAAGCGACGGATCGCCATTCTGCACCCGGCGATTGTGACCCGAACCAATCAATCGGCCATCGTAATGAAATATCGCGGCGCCAATCGGAATACCGCCTTCAGCAAGCCCTTTGCGAGCTTCCGCCAACGCTACCGCCAGCATCGTGTGGTGATCGATTTCCGCCATAACTTGATTATAGGGCGATCGACAATCGAACCGAGAGGTTCGAGTCAGGTTCCACGCCGCGATGGTCACGTTCCACCATGCTTCTACTGTTGTATTGTCGTATCCGACTTGGCAGCTGGTTGCGTTACTTGCTTTGGACTCGGCAACTGCGAACGATCCCAGCCTCCGCCCAAAGCTTCCACCAACGCCACTGCAGACGTCATCTCTTGTACTTGAAGACCGTTCAAAGTCTGCATGTCACTCAACACCGTGGTCTGAGCAATCAGTACGTCGATATAGGGATCGATGCCGGTCTGGTAACGTACCTCTTCGAGTTGCAGGTAGGTTTGTGCGGACTTCACCACCGCCTCCTCCTGTTCTACTTCCTTCGAAAGAATGCGCACCTCGGCAAGCGCATCCTCGACTTGCTGAAAAGCAGTGAGCACGGTCTGCCGATAGTTCGCGAGATCTCCGTTGTAAACCGCGACGTACTGTTGAACGGTGGCGCGGCGCAGACCTGCGTCGAAGAGGGTTTCCGACAGTGTGGCGCCGACGGACCAGAAGCGACTTGGCCAGGAGAACCAGTGAGCTAAGGACGTACTCTCAAGGCCGCCTGTCGCGCTCAACGTAAGGTTTGGATAGTACGCTGCGTAAGCAATGCCAATTTCCGCATTGGCTTCGGCCATGGTGCGTTCGGCGGCCGCGACATCCGGACGTCGCTCCAATAATTCCGAAGGCAGTCCGATCGGAATCGGAGGCGGCGCAGTCGTCATCGGCTTGACCGGAATAGAGAAATCGGACGCCACCTTACCGATCAGCATCGCAATCGCATGTTCGTATTGAGCTCGCGCGACACCAACATTCGTAGCTCCCGCCTGCGCGCTCTGTAACGCGAGCTGGGACTGAACCACGGCAATCTGGTTTTCGATGCCCAGTTCATAGAGCGACTGAGTCAGTTCGAGTTGCTTCTGGTCCGCGATTACCGTGTCGTTATAAATTTTCTGCAGCATGTCCTGGCCGCGAATTTCAAAAAAATACTCCGCCAGACTGGCTTGCTCGGTAAGGCGCTCGTTCTCCAGATCGGCCGCGCTCACTTGAGCCGAATACTGGGCCTCGCGAACCGTGTTGCGAACCTTACCCCAAAGATCCGGCTCCCAGGATGCTTCTAGGGGCAACGTATAGAGTGAACCCTGCTGCTTCGAACCGTTCGCAACGTTCGCGCCCAGATTTGCGGAAGTTCGGGAGTGACTCACAGCAGGCGCGCCCGACAGCGTCGGAAAATATTGCGAGCGCGCCTCGCGCACAATGGCGCGAGCCTCCATGAAGTTTTCGAAATATTGTTTGATGTTCTGGTTATTAATATCCAACTGTTCTTCGAGCGCGCTCAGTTCGGGATCGTTGAAGATTTCCCACCATTTGCCGCGGAGCTTGGCATCCGACGGCTGAGCTACTGTCCAGTTCCCGTTATCCGTGAACTGCGCCGGTGATTCCTTGTAGACCGGGGCTGGGGGCGGCGGCGCGGGGGCATGGTATTTCGGTCCGACCACGCATCCCGATAACGTGCCCAGCAAAATTGCCGTAAGCATCAGCGCAGGCAGCATTGCTTGCAACCCCATCCTGCGCGCCGGTTTTCGCCCAAAGATCGTCATTATTTTCCCGCGTCCATTTCTCATCTCAACCTCTGCTTTTAGCCCGCCTCAGGCGCCGTGGCCCGGAAGTCGTCGTGCGTCTTTTTCTGCATTCGAAGCCGCAATCGATCAAGGAACAGATAGACAACCGGCGTGGTATAGAGCGTCAGCATCTGGCTTAAGATCAATCCGCCGACGATGGTGATGCCGAGCGGTCTGCGCAGTTCAGAACCGGTACCGGTACCGAACGCGAGGGGCAAGGCTCCGAACAGCGCAGCCATCGTGGTCATCAGAATCGGGCGAAAGCGCAGCATGCAGGCTTCGAAGATCGCGTCGCGTGTATTCTTACCTTCCTCGCGCTCGGCGACGAGCGCAAAGTCGATCATCATGATGGCATTCTTCTTCACGATCCCGATCAATAAGACGATCCCGATAATCGAAATTACATTTAAATCGATCTTGAATAACATCAGCGCCAGCATCGCGCCTACGCTCGCCGAAGGCAACGTCGAGATGATGGTCAAGGGATGCACCAGGCTTTCGTAGAGAACGCCAAGCACGATATAGACGGCGATCAGCGCCGTTGCCACCAGCACGGGTTCAGTGCTCAATGACTGCTGGTAAGCGAGGAGAGTTCCGGCAAAAAATCCGCGGATGGTCGAAGGCGTCCCGAGCCTTTGCTGCATTTGAGCGATGCCCTGCGTGGCCTCGCTTAAGGAAACACCTGGCGCAAGGTTGAACGAAACGGTCACAGATGGAAACAAGCCAGTATGGTTGACAGCTAGCGGCGTCGTGGTCGATGCGGCAGTAGCAACGGCATTGAGCGGTACATTACCCGTGCCCGGCGCGTTTCCGCTATTGGACGAACTGCTGCTGCTATTCGTGCCTGCACTGCCAGTGCTGCGCAGGTAAATGTCCTTCAGGCCTTCGGGGGTCTGCCAGTACCGCGGAGCGACCTCCAAAACTACATAGTATTGGTTCAATTGTGTATAGATGATGGATACTTCGGCTTGGCCGAAAGCGTTATAGAGGGATGAATCAAGAGACTGTGCGGTGATCCCGAGCTTCGCGGCGCTGGTCCGGTCATAACTTACAAACTCTGAAAGTCCCCCGTTCTGCTGGTCCGAGTTAACATCCTGCAGGCCCGGCAATTTCTTCATCTCGCTCAATAAGATGGGTCCCCATTTCTGCAAATCCTGAACGTTATCGCACTGGATGGTGTACTGGTAAAGGGCATTGCTGCCTCGGCCGCCGATGCGCAGGTCCTGAGCCGCCTGCAGGAACGCAGAAGCCACGGGCAAACGGCTCATCTTCGGACGCAGACGGTTGATGATGTCCGCTGCGCCAATCTTGCGCTGGTCAAGGGGCTTGAGGCTGATGTAAATGAATCCCGTATTGGTTGCGCCCTGGCCTCCGGTGAAGGCGATGACATTAGCAACCGCGGGATCGTTCTTGATGACTCCGACCAATCGCTTGATGGAATCATCCATCAGGGGAAAAGATGCGTCCTGCGGACCCTGCAGCCCCCCTACGATGGCGCCGGTGTCCTGCTGCGGGAAAAATCCTTTCGGGATCCTCATGATGATCACGACATTCAAGGCAATCGTGAGCAGCAAAACCGCCAGCGTCAGTCCTGAATTGTCGAGCACCCAGAGTAGGCTGCGGCGGTAGGTTTCCAATATCCACGAAAAAACCTTCTCGCTCGCCCGATACATTTTTCCATGCTCTTCTGCGTTGTGCGCCCTAAGCAGATAGGCACACATGGTGGGCGTGGTGGTCAAGGAAACCACCATCGACACGATGATGGCGGTCGAAAGTGTGACCGCAAACTCGCGGAATAGGCGGCCGACGATGCCCCCCATCATAAGAATGGGAATGAAAACCGCAATCAGCGACATGCTGATGGAAAAAACTGTGAAACCTATCTCTTTCGCTCCCTTCAATGCTGCCGCGAAGGGTTCCATTCCCTGCTCGAGGTGTCGGGAGATGTTCTCCATCACCACAATGGCATCGTCCACCACGAATCCGGTCGAGATGGTAAGCGCCATCAACGAGAGGTTGTCGAGGCTGTAGCCGAGCAGATACATCACCGCGAAGGTGCCGATCAAAGATACCGGCACGGCGACGCTCGGGATGAGCGTAGCGCGCGGATTACGCAAGAAAAGGAAGACTACTAAAATGACCAGGACCACCGAGATCATCAAGGAGCGTTCCACGTCCTTTACAGACGCCCGAATCGTCGTCGTTCGGTCGAGAACGATAGTGGTGTCAATGCCTTGAGGGATCGAAGCCTTCAGAAATGGCAGTTCGCTGCGTATATTCTCGACCGTCTGGATGATATTCGCGCCCGGCTGCCGAAAGATGATCATCATCACCGCAGGTATTCCGTTGAGAAAACCAGCGGAACGGATATTCGAGACGGAATCAGTGACATCGGCCACGTCCGAGAGCCGGACTGCTGCCCCGTTGTTATAGCCAATGACGATAGGTTTGTAATCGTCTGCCGTTGAGATCTGATCGTTGGCTATAATGTCTGCCGTCGTGAAACCGTCGGATATCTGTCCTTTTGCCAAATCGGCGTTCTGAGTGCTCAAGACCGCTTGCACATTGGCTATGGTCAGCCCGTACTGGTTGAGCTGAGTTGGGTTGACGTCGACTCGCACCGAAGGCAGCGAACTTCCACCGACTGATACCTGCCCTACTCCATTAATTTGGGAAAGCCTCTGCGACATCACGGTCGAAGCCACGTCATACAACTTGCCGGTATCAAACTTGTTCGAGGTGAGGCCAATGATCATGATCGGAGCATCGGCGGGATTCACCTTGCGATACGTGGGATTACCAGGAAGATTGGCCGGCAAATAGGTGCGGGCCGCGCTGATTGCCGCTTCGACATCGCGTGCAGCGCCATCAATATTGCGGCTCAGATCAAATTGAATAGTGATGGAGGTCGTGCCGAGTGAACTAGAGGAGGTCATCTCCGACACACCGGCGATGTGACCAAACTGCCGCTCCAGCGGAGTGGCGACGGAAGATGCCATGATCTGGGCGCTCGCTCCGGGCAACGAGGCGCCGACCGAAATGGTGGGGAAGTCGACCTGGGGCAGAGGCGAAACAGGCAGAACAGTAAAAGCGATTGCTCCCGCCAACGCAATCGCGATGGTGACCAATGTCGTCGCCACCGGCCGGCGTATGAAAAGACCCGAAGGGTTCATGCCGGCTCCGCAGGTGGCTCCCCGCCGCCCGAGGTCTCATCCGATCGAGAGTGGGAGCGGAAGCGCGCAAATCTTTCCCCCAGGGCGTCAAAGAAAATGTAAATAACCGGCGTGGTGTAAAGGGTGAGCGCCTGGCTCAACAGCAAGCCGCCTACCATGGCGATACCCAAAGGTCGGCGGATCTCCGAGCCGATGCCTCTCCCAAACGCCAGCGGAATGCCGCCAAGCAGTGCTGCCATGGTCGTCATCATGATCGGACGGAAGCGCAGCAGGCTGGCCTCATAGATTGCATCCGTCGCGTTCTTGCCGTGCTCACGCTCCGCTTCCAGAGCGAAGTCGACCATCATGATCCCGTTTTTCTTCACAATTCCGATCAGCAATATGATGCCGATAATTGCGACCACGCTCAGATCCTGGCGGAACAGCATGAGCGCCAGCAGCGCGCCTACTCCGGCGGAAGGCAAAGTGGAAAGAATGGTAACGGGATGAATGAAGCTTTCATAAAGCACGCCCAAAACGATGTACACCGTGACCAGCGCGGCAAGAATCAGCAGTGCTTCATTCGACAACGAGTTCTTGAATGATGCTGCCGTGCCCTGGAAATCTGCCTGCAAACTTGGCGGCATGTGCAGGTCTTTCTGCACTTTGTCGATGGCGGTGATGGCGCTCCCCAGGGCAGCGTTGGGAGTGAGGTTGAAGGACACGGTGACGGCCGGGAACTGTCCCTGATGGTTGATCGAAAGCGCCTCAGTCGTACGCTGGTAGTGAGTGAACGCACCGAGCGGTACCGCGTTATTTGTCGACGAACTGGTGACCGTGTTGAGAGATGAATTTGTTCCCGAATTGGCCGCATTGCTCGCCGGCGACAATGCATTGGCAGGAGCATTCAGCGCTCCGGAAGAGGGTGTGTAGAGTACGGAAGATGTAAGAGCATTGGATCCGGCGGAAGAGGACCCGGTGGCTGAAAAAGACGTCGAAGCCCCCGGTCCGGAAGTGCCCTGCGACGTGTCGGACTTGATATAGAGATGGTCGAGCGTTTTTGGATCCAACTGGAACTGCGGCTGAGCTTCCAGGATCACATGGTACTGATTCAGTTGGGTGTACATCGTATTGATCTGACGCTGTCCGAAGGCGTCATACAACGTGTTATCGATGGTTGAAGGCGCAATGCCGAGCCGGGAAGCGGTGACTCGGTCGATGATCAGCGAGACCGCTAGACCGCCGGTTTGCTGGTCGGTCGCGACATCTTCCAGCTGCGGCAAGGATTTCAGCTTCGCGACGAAACGATTCGTCCATTCATTCAGTTCATTGGCGTCAGGATCTTCGAGCGTGTATTGATATTGAGTGCGGCTGACGCGATCATCGACCGTAATGTTCTGCACCGGCTGCATAAACAGAGCGATGCCCTGCACTTTCTGCAAATTTGACTGCAGCCTGCGGATAACATCTGAAGCGCTGGTGCGGTTGCGATCGGCGAGCGGCTTTAAGTTGATCGACATGCGGCCGCTGTTGAGAGTGGTATTCGTGCCGTCGGCGCCGATAAAAGAAGAAAGGCTTTGGACTGCGGGATCCGCGAGAATGACCTTGGCGAGTTCCTGCTGCTTTTGCGCCATAGCATCAAAGGCGATGGTCTCGGGTGCCTGCGAAATTCCCTGGATAACTCCAGTATCCTGCACTGGGAAAAAGCCCTTGGGAATCACGATGTAAAGAATGATGGTGAGCACCAGCGTTCCGACAGCCACCAAAAGCGTGATGGTTTGATACTCCAGAACTTTCTTCAACGTTCGCCCGTAGAAAGCGATCATTCGTTCGAAAACGGTCTCTGACCAACGGTAAATGCGTCCCTGTTGTTCCCTGGGCTCGTGCCGCAAGATACGCGCCGCCATCATCGGAGTCAACGTGAGGGACACCACCGCCGAGATGACGATCGTGACCGCCAGCGTTACAGCAAACTCGCGGAAAAGGCGTCCCACCACGTCACCCATAAACAGAAGGGGAATCAAGACGGCAATCAGCGAAACGGTTAACGACACGATCGTAAAGCCGATCTGTTCCGCTCCCTTGAGAGCCGCGTCCATCGGCCGTTCACCCTCTTCGATGTAGCGCGATATGTTTTCGATCATCACAATGGCATCGTCCACCACAAATCCGGTGGAGATGGTAAGCGCCATCAGAGAGAGGTTATCCAGGCTGTAGCCCAGCGCGTACATCGCGGCGAAGGTTCCGACCAGCGATAACGGCACGGCCACGCTGGGAATAATGGTGGCGTAGAGACTTCTCAGAAACAGGAAGATAACCATCACGACGAGCGCGACGGTCAGCATCAGCTCGAACTCGACGTCATCCACCGAGGCCTGGATCGCGGTTGTCAGATCCGTGAGCGTCGTCACTTGCACCGACGCGGGAAGATTGGTTTCGAGTTGCGGCAACAGCTTCTTAATGCTCTTGACCACGCTGATGGTATTCGCGCCCGGCTGTCGTTGAACGTTAAGAATGACAGCCGGTGTCTGATTCATCCATGCCGCTTGCTTCGTATTCTCGATGCCATCGATGACCTCGGCTACATCGGTGAGCATCACGGGCGCGCCATTACGGTACGCGACCACAACGCTGCGATAGTCGTTGCTGCTGATCAGCTGGTCGTTCGAGTCGATCTGGTAGTTCTGCCGTGGTCCGTCGAAATTGCCCTTAGCCGCATTCACGCTGGCTTGGGTAAGGGCAGTGCGCAGGTCCTCGAGATTGATGCCATACGACGAGAGCGCCACCGGGTTGGCGCGAATGCGCACTGCCGGCTTCTGACCTCCGCTGATGCTGACCAGACCGACTCCATTGAGTTGCGACAGTTTCGGAGCCAGCCGCGTATCGACCAGGTCTTCGACCTGCGAAAGGGGTACGGAATCTGAAGTGATCGCCAGTGTAAGAACCGGAGCGTCCGCGGGGTTCGTTTTGCTGTAGACCGGAGGCGCCGGCAAATTGGCGGGGAGGTAACTCTGCGACGCATTGATCGCCGACTGCACTTCTTCCTCGGCGACATCGATATTGAGGCTGAGATTGAACTGCAGCACAATGACCGACGTACCCCCCGAACTGGTAGAGGTCATCTGGCTCAGACCTTGAAGCTGGCCAAACTGGCGCTCCAGCGGCGCAGTCACGGTCGTCGCCATGACAAGCGGACTCGCGCCCGGATAGAAGGTAACAACCTGGATGGTCGGGTAATCGACCTCGGGCAGAGCTGAGACCGGCAATTGGGTGTAGGCCACAATGCCGGCGAGCAGGATCGCAGCCATCAGCAGCGAAGTCGCGACAGGCCGCAGAATGAATGGTCGCGACGGACTCACGGCGCCGAACCCTGGGTGTTGGAACTCGAAGCAGGCTGCTTGGAAACTACAACCTTCGAATTGTTTTGCAGTTTCTCGAAGCTGCTGTTGGCAACAATATCCCCGGGATTGATGCCTTCGACGGCGGTGTTGCCGGCATCTGTTATTCCTGCCTTGATGTTGCGGATTTGAGCTGTGTCGTTCTGGATCAGGTAAACGAAAGCGGTTTGACCGTTATGCTGAATCACGGACGTCGGAATCAGCGTCACACCATCGAGCGTTTTCACCCGCAATCTCGTATTGATGAACTGGTTGGGGAAAAGCGAATTGTCTTTGTTGTCGAAGACTGCTCGCATCTTGACAGTGCCAGTCGTGGTATCGATCTGGTTGTCGAAGGTCAGGAGTTTTCCTGATGCGATCTTTGTTTGTTGGGTTCGGTCGTAAGCCTCCACCACCAGATTTTGTCCTTGCCTGGGTTGCGCTTGAACTTGCGACAAGCTATCTTCAGCAACGGTAAAAATCACGGTAATCGGCTGCAATTGGGTGATCACGACCAAAGCGTTGGTGCTATTCCCCTGGACCACGTTGCCCGGATCCACTAATCGCAGTCCAACCCGACCATTAATCGGCGCAGTGATGTGGCAGAAGGCGACTTGTACTTTGTCATACTGCACCGTGCCCTCGTCGAGTTTCACTGTGCCCTGGTCCTGAAGCACGATCTTTTCCTGATCGTCGAGGGTTTGTTTCGGAATGCCGTTCTTCGCCCACGCCTCGCGATAACGCTGCAGGTCCATATTGGCTTGTTCGAGTACATAGGTATCGCGTTCGAGTGTTCCTTCAGCTTGCATGAGCTGCGCTTCAAAAGGGCGCGGATCGATCTGGATCAAAGGTTGTCCCTTCCGAACCAGTTCGCCTTCCTTGTAATGGACCTCACTCACCAACCCGGTGACCTGGCTGGTAATCGAGTCGGTATAGACTGGAGTGACGGTGCCAATCGCATCCAGGTACACCCCGATGCTTCCCTTCTGTGCAGTGGCGGTTGTAATGGCGACCGGACCGCCGAAACTGCGCCGAGATGTAGCAGCGCTCTGGCTGTCGTCGTGGTGACGCACCACGAGCCAAAAAACAATCCCAAAAATCAGCAGGACAGCGACCCACACCAATGGCCGTTGCCACCTGGCCCGGTGGGCCTTGTCGGCCTGACTCCCGGGCGGCAGTTGGTGCGAGGAATCGATAGGCGAAGCGGGAGGTTTATTTTCCATCCGATCTTCTGGCATTTAGTTGTATAGCTTTCTAGCCTGCTTAAGCGGCGTTTTAACCAACCTCTAGGATTTCGAATCTTACCAGTTTAGCCTGACATCGCTACCTGCGGGATATGCGCACGACGGAACCTCGGCATAAATCCGCCACCTGAAATTGATGTTAATGCTAGCCGGGCAGCATGGACCGGCGGCCGGCATCGGATAGCCCTCCATGCACAGCAGGACTGAACTGATCGTGCTCCAGACCAATGTCGTAAAAAAGACCCCTGGAGTGAAGTCGATCGCAGAATCTTCGCGCTGTTCGAGCCCTTAATTTATCCATGATTTGACGCTATTCGGTTGCCATCCGTTGCTCTTTTTCCGATCGCTGATGGCGGCCCGAATTAGTTGAATCTGCGCCTGGACTTCGCCGATCCGATGATTTCCCTCCGAGCATCCCACGCGAGCAAGCAAAGCCCCTCTTTCAGATCCCGCGACCCCAGCCGTACTCCATCGCGTCCCCCTGTTGATCGAAACATCTTTTGGCGGCTGGTGAGGTAAAGAATCGGTAACAGAAAGTAAATGTTCGTAAGCGGAACACCGACGGGATCAGCTGTCCGGAAATGCACTCCCCAGGATTCAAAATCACACCTTCCAATCGCCCGAAATCCAGTGTTCTTGGTACTCTCTTGAGAATTAGGGATCGTTTCAGAAGTTCTTGTTGGCTGTTCTGGCAAGTTGCTGGATTTCAATGAGTTGACCGGTCGCTCGGTGCCTAAGCGCCAAAGGCCGCCGCTTCTTCCACCGGAAGTCCGTCTATCTATCCGTCGGGCGCTAAGGGACAGTTTCGCACGACAGTCAAACGAAAGGCGGGCTAAATCGTTCATCTGGGAGAACTGTGGAGTGTCGTCATCTTGAAGCGTCCTGCGCTGGAATTTCTGATCCCTTTTTCAGTGCGGGCGCTCGCGCTTTCAACGAATCCAAGCTCAACTGAGTCTGCCTTGACCGCTGGAATGAGCCCATCGGTGGGACGCCGTAGGCCGATCCTTACAATCTGGTAGCGCAGCGCCAGAAGGTGCAAACCAACCTCTGGACCCCGGTTTTCCCCCTCCAGACGCCCCGCAGCGGACACGTCGGTAACTTGGACGTGGGCGCCATGCAAGAGAGAATACATAGGCCACAACACTCTTCCGCGGGACGGAGGAATCCATTGGATGACCGCGGGAACGAGCGCTTTGGACGCTACGAGATCCTGTCTGAATCGGGCCGCGGCGCGATGGGTATTGTCTATAAAGCGCGCGATCCGCACATCGATCGCGTTGTCGCGGTCAAGACCATTTCCCTGGCTGGCCAGGCGCCGGATGACGAACGCGACTTTCGCGAGCGCTTCATTCGCGAGGCTCAAGCCGCCGGCCGCCTCTCCCATCCCGGAATTGTGACCATCTTCGATGTCGGCCAGGAGTCGGAAAGCCGCACCCCATACATCGTAATGGAGTTTGTCGGCGGGCAATCGCTCGACAAGTTGCTAACTCTGCAAGACGATCGCAAACTTCCGGTGGAGAAAGCTCTACAAATTGCGCTCGAATTGGCGGAAGCCCTCGATTACGCCCACACCCAAGGCGTGGTTCACCGGGATCTTAAACCTGAGAATATCGTTTTGACTGAGGACGGGCATGCCAAGATTGCCGACTTCGGAGTCGCTAAACTGAACCTCTCCAATCAAACCTTGCCAGGACGCGCCGTCGGAACGCCAGCCTACATGTCGCCGGAACAATTAAATGGCGAACCGGTAGATGGCAGATCCGATCTTTTTTCGCTGGGTGTCATCCTTTATACGACTCTGACAGGCTTTCGACCTTTTCAAGGTAACAGCGTTATCACCATCTCCTACAGAGTGGTCCACCGAGACCCGGTTCCCGCGACCGTGCTCGATGCCGATTTACCGGCGGGACTTGATCCCATCATCGCCCGTGCGATGGCCAAAAATCCCGTTGAACGCTATCAGCGTGGGATGGACATGGTGTTGGACCTTCAACATCTACAGGAGGAGCATGCGGCGCGCGATCTCTCACGAAAACCGGGTTCGCTCAGAAGCGCCACGCAGAACGTAATTCAGTCTTCAAGTCCAGGGTCCGTGGGAGTTGCGACACCTCATCGCGCCCTGACCGAGGGGTCCTTGCGTGCCGACCCATTCCAGATTCTTAAACAAACAATCCGGTGGAAGTCTCGCACGGGTGCTCTGCTCGTCGCTGGCTTCTTACTACTTGGCCTCTGGGACCTATCGTTTTTTTCGAGGGGAGTGTGGCCGAGAACCGCCGTTCCTCCGCCGCTTGGAACCGTTGCAGGTTCAGCCCCAGACAAAGTCGTGCCGGCAGCGACGACCGCCAACGCTGACAGGTCCGTTCCAAGCTCACTACCGACGGCTTCAAACTCTGCCACCCCGCAACCGGTGCATTCGCCCGCTGCCGGGTCGCCAACCGTCAACGGCAAACGGTCGTCGAAAACGGTTTCCACAGCAAGAAATGACTCCGACGCTAAGTTGGCGACGACTGCAAAGTCTAAGTCGTCCTCGGCAGCATCCGCTGCCGGAGTTCCTGTAACAACCCTGGAAATCGAAGTGGATTACAAATTTTCGGAGGCCCGATTGTCAATTTGGGTGGATGATCAACTCAGCTACACGCACCTGCTGCAAGGAGCGGATAAGAAACATCTGGTCGTGTTCCACCATCGGGAGGAACATGAGTTCCATGCGGTTCAGGTGCCATCAGGAAAACATCATCTCCGGGTGGAGGTAACGTCCGCTGCAACTGCCAATTCGCCAGCCTCTGAAAAGTCAGCAGAAGTGGCTGGTGACCTGACCATCGGGAAAGAAAACGTGCTACATATTGACTTCGATAAGCATGGTGAAATGCAAGTGATTTTGCAATAGGCCAGCAAGTGAGTCGGCTGTATCGGCAGGCGCTCTTGCCCGGAAGTGTGCGCGCCCGCCCGTTCCCTTCAACGGATCGGGTAATCAGGATTCCAAGATACAGCTTCAGAGGTATTTGCCGCGTGCCTGCATTTCCCTATCCTCCATCCAGTAAATCACTTCGGAGGGTCACCATGCTGAACTGGGCTATAACGTTTCTCGTCGTTGCACTGATTGCCGCGGTCTTTGGTTTCACGGGCGTCGCAGTAGCTGCGGCGGGAATCGCCAAGGTGCTGTTCGTCATTTTCTTAGTGTTGTTTGTGATTTCTCTTGTCACACACATTGGCAGGCGAGGCAGCCGAGTCTAAGTGCAATTTCGAAGACCAACTTCCCGTGCGGAAGGCCGCCCGGTAGTGCCGTGATCAGTGAATCCATGTAGGTGACCCAAAAAAGAACCACCATCTTCCCAACCCTACCTTCTCAGCCCGCAACCAAATATGAAGATGTTCATAAATTCTCAAGGCGCGGGGCGGCTCGTGCCTTGCTAGGAGGAAGTTCCAATGGCAGACGATACGGAAAAGAAAGGCCAGCAGAGCGGCCAATCGGGACAAGGGCAGCACCAGTCTGGACAGCCGGGCCAAGGCCAGACTGGCCAACCTGGGCAGGGCCAACATGGTGGGCAGTCGGGTCAGCAGCAGTCCGGTCAGCCGCAAAAAAAGGGCGGCCAGGGCCAGGGTGACAACGACGAGGGACAGGAACCAAACCGTCAGCGTCGCGCTTCCTAACCTTCTATTGAGAGTTGCTCAAAAGTCTCGACCCGCGGGCCGGGACTTCTTTTTTGTCAGATGGAGAAAATTCGCTGCGCTGCGCCCCGCCCCTTCCCATTGGTTCCGCCCGCTCTCAATCTTGATTGTCGCAAGGTGTAGAGGCTCACAGGTCTGGTTATGGCAGGGCTCTCGGTTACCACCAGAAGTGGATTCTCTTATGCAGGACAGTCATCTGGAGGAAAATCCTCGGACGTGCAAAGTGCGCGCGTTAGAAAAAGCTGAAACGTCACACATTGCACCCGATCACGCCACGGTCGACTCGGTCGTGCTGCTGGGTTGGGGCGGCATCTGAATCTGGATTATGTTGTTCTTGATAGCATAAACAACCAGATCGCGAATGGAATGCAGACTGAGTTTGCGCATTATATTGCTACGATGCGTTTCCACAGTTTTTGTGCTCAAGTTGAGCAGTGACGCCACTTCCTTCGAACTCTTACCTTCCGCCAAAAGTTGGGTGACTTCGCGCTCTCGCGCCGTGAGGACCGGCAAACTCGGCGGCTCGTTTCGGGATATGGCATGCCCCTTGTCGAGAAACCCCCGCAATACGAGATCGTTCACCCGAGGAGTAAAGAACATGCGTTTGCTTTGCAACGCTTCGACCGCGGACACGAGATCGCGGGCGGCGTCGGACTTAAGCACAAATCCGCGGGCGCCGGCGTCAAGGGCCTCACGGATGACCTGATCGGCATCGGTGATGGTCAGGACGATGATCTTGAATTGCGGATCATGCTGCAGGAGTTGACGTGTGGCGTCGAGACCGTTCAGGTAGGGCATACCGATGTCCAGGATCACAACATCCGGTTTCAACTCCTTCGCCATTTCAATCGCTTCGCGGCCGTCCGATGCCTCGCCACACACTTCCCATCCCTCATGCTTCTGGAGAAGAGCACACAAGCCCCGGCGAACGATTTCGTGATCATCCACTAACAAAATGCGTAATTTCATAGCAGACCCCCTACCCGCAGACTCTATGGAACCTTCGATTTGCTAATGGCCCGATCCTTCAAGACTCGTTGCGTGAACTTCGTGCCAAGGCAGTGAACTCGCGGTGCTGGCTCACTGTTTCAACCGCCTCCACTAGATCGCGGGCCAAGTTGGACTTTACGACGTATCCCCTGGCCCCCGCTGTCAGTGCTTCTCGCATCATCTGCGGAGAGTCATGTTGCGTAACGAACAGAACTTCTCGCCCCGGCGCCTTCTGTTGAATCAACCGGCAGGCCTCGATCCCGTTCATCCTTGGCATCGTCACATCTAGTACCACTACATCCGGCTGTAGATCCACCACCTTTTCCAGAGCTTCAATCCCGTCCGACGCCTCGCCAACAACGTGCAACTCCGGTCGTCCTTCCAACAAAGTTTTTAGCCCCTGCCGCACCACGGGATGATCATCCACCAACAAAATGCGGACTGCCATAAATTTCACCAACAACTCCGTCGAGTCGTCCTTACACAGAACGTCGGCGCTACCAGGCGTCAGTTTAGCCGCACGTCCACAGACTCCGAGTGAGGTCACTCTTCGAGTAGAGCATAGAAAGGCTACCATGCCCCCTACCCGACCCGAATACAGGGATTCCTGTATGCCATGCATATCCCCGGATGCCTATCTGGGCGATGAGCTTTCTTGCGGAAAATAGGTCTTCTGATGAAGAACCGCGTCCACCGCCCCGACAATAGACCCAACATCGGATTTTAGACAGACACCGCGGATCCCAACCTTCTGAGCCTCAGCAGCCAACTGTTTTGAAACATGAATAGTAACCATCAGTATGGGAATATCGGGAAATTTCTGCCCAATCTCTCTGGCAACGTCGATCCCGTTCAAGTCTGGCATCTGGAAATCCAGCAAGATTACATCAGGAGGGTTTTCCATGACTCGTTCCAGCGCTTCGCCACCGGTTCTGGCTTCTCCGCACACTCGCCACGAGCCTTGCAGCTCCAGGATGCTGCGGAGGTAATGTCGAACAGCCGGGTTATCATCTGCTACGAAAATACGAACCACCCAGCTCTCCTTTTCCGTTCCTTTGCCAACGCATTCACAGCTTTTTCGACATTAGGTTTATTACTTATTGGTGAACAATAGGAGTTGTGGCCAACCCCAGCAATACTGTGAACACCCGAGAAGCAGCGTGTCTCAACCGATGATGCGAACTTACTTTTCGCTACGAAATCCCGGGCCTAGAGCTTGCGGAAGAATTGGTATCCGTAGAAACTTTCTTTTTAAAGGAGACCGATTTGTTACCGAAGCGCGCAGCATTGATCGCCGCTTGTTCAGTCTTTGCCCCGCAAAAGCTTTACTGGCTTGCGCTCAACGGCCGCAACAGTTCCGCCATAGCGCCTTCGCTTAGAGATTCTTCCGATTGAGCTATGGTCCCGCTCGACTTCGACGCTCGTGTAATTTTCTTCTTCGGGAAGAGCACAGCGCGCATCTTCATCTTCGCTTTATGCAGTTGTGATTTCGAATTCCCGATGGAGCATCGCAGGCGCTGGGCGATCTCATGGTGTTGATAACCCTCTACTTCGTGCAGATCGAAAATCTGCCTGCATCCGGCGGGCAACTCTTCAACCGCCCGGCGCAGAGCGATGCGATCGACCACTCCGCTGAGACTCGGGTCGGCTCTGCCGATATCCCGCTTCAGCGATGGCGACTCTGCCGATACCGGTTCGTCCAAAGACAGCAGAGGCGGAGACTTCCGGCGCCTCAGTTTCATGAGCACGGTGTTGACAGCGATACGATAAAGCCAGGTCGAAAATGCCGAATCTCCACGGAAAAAGCCGACACTCCGAAACACCTGCAAAAACGCCTCTTGTGTCAGGTCCTCGGCGTCCGCTACATCTTTCGTCATTTGCAGACAAACCGAAAACACACGCTTCTTGTGCATCTGGTAGAGAGTGGCGAAAGCTTCTTGGTCGCCTTGCTGTGCACGCTGGATCAAAGCGGGCTCGGAGTCAGTTCGCTCAGTCTCTCCTTTTGCCGGAAGGACACTGACTGTTGGCAGATTGGTTGTCGCGGAAATAACAAGAGTGGTCACTGTGGTTCTCCTTGATCAAAACGGTGCCGGATCTGCATCTTTGCGTCTCGAAGATGCAGGTTACGAAACAGAGACTATCGAAGCTCTATCGGCGATCCCATCAGGCTGCTCCTGTACCCACTTGTGGAACTTGCTGTACTCGTGGAATGTGTTTGATAGGCGAGAATTTATTTCGGAACAAGCGAACCTCTTGTAGTAGGTTTACGTTGTGTCGCCGAATCGTGCTTCTAACTCTTCATGGGCTCGGCATGACGCTCCTGAGCTAATGCGGTTCTCGACCACATGATCGATGCGCGAAAGGCCGCAGCGGTTTACAAACTCAGCATGCCGAATGGCTCCAAGAAGCGGAGCCGGGCGGAATTTCTTGCGGAATGTACCGGGTTCACATGATTGGCGAAAAGAGAGAGTGATAGCGTTGCGGGACAAACAAACGTGTTCACGTGCACTCGTTCAGAATAGCGCTGGTTTCTCGCAACGTCGGGCACGGTATCATGAGTTCAAGCAAAGTTCCTGGATCGGCATTCGTCAGCTTCAGTTCTCCGCCAAACTCCCGGGCTCGCTGCTTCATGCCTCCGATTCCGACTCCCACTTTTTCCGGGCGCATTTCGGCTACGCGCTCGTCAATGCCTTTCCCGTCGTCCATTACCGACACAACGATCAGTCCTTCCCTTTGTCGAAGGGTAATCCATACCTTGTGCGCTTCCGAATGACGAAAGACATTCGTCAAAGCCTCCTGAACAATGCGAAACACCGCCGTTTCGACCTCCGGCGCCAGGCGCGGGAAGTCGGGTGGCTGAACGTCCAGGAATGCTTCGATTCCACTTCGCTTCGTGATTCCCTCCGTATACCAGGCGAGGGCAGACAGCAATCCCACCTCGTCGAGCAGCGGTGGATGAAGGAGGTGAGACATCGTGCGAACCTGCTGAATTGCACGATCGATAATACCGCTCGCTTGCGTGCACTCTTCTTGTGCTGGCGGTATTCTCTGCAGAAGCATCTTGTCCAAGATCATCTTCGCGACGGCAAGCTCCTGCCCCAGTCCATCGTGTAAATCCCGCGCAATACGCCGGCGCTCTTGATCCTGTGCCGACATCAGCCGCACAGAGAGTCGCCGCAGTTCGTCGGTGCGTTTATCCACGATCTTTTCCAACTCGATTGCGTTGTCTCGGATCGATTGTTCGAGGAGTTTGCTGTCGTGAATATCGGAACAGGTTCCGTACCACTTCATGATCTTCCCCTGTGGATCCAGAATCGGGATCGCCCGGGATCGAAACCAGCGGTAGACGCCATCTTTGGAGCGCATCCGATACTCCGCTTCGTAACGTTGACCCTGCCGCAGGGATTGCATCCAACTTGCCTTACTGCGCTCCACGTCTTCAGGATGCACATAGTCCAGCCAACTTACCTTCTTTCCTGGATCTTCCGGAGCTCCCGTATATCCGTAAAACCTGTCACTCACATAGTCGTAATGTCCATCTCCCTGGCTGCTGAAGATGACGTCTGGCGCAGTGCTCACAATCGCATCGAGTTCCTGGTTCTTGCTGCGCAGCGTGGTATTCAGTTGCGATAGGAGCTCCGCTTTCGCCGCTAATTCCTCTGTACGATCCAGTACGCGACGTTCCAAATCGCGGTTTAGCTCCTCCAGTTGCCTCGTTTTGCGATGCAGCTCGGAAAACACCCTGACTTTCGCGCGCAGGAGCTCCTGCACTACCGGAACCGAAATGTAATCAACAGCTCCATGTTCGTACCCCTTCAGACGGTCGAGGTCTGTCAAATGCACCGCAGAGATGAAAATGATCGCGGTTCTTTGAAAGCGCGGATGCTGGCGAATCATGGACGCCAATTCAAATCCATCCAGCTCCGGCATGCTTACATCCATCAGCACCACCGCTACATCGGTCCTCAGCAGAATTTCGAGCGCCTGCTTCGCCGAGGTAGCTTTGATCAGGGTCTCCCCCAGTTCGGCGAGCATAACCTCATAGCTGAGGAGCTTCGCCGCCTGGTCGTCCACCATCAGGATATTGACCTTCTCGTCTAACCTCATCATTTTCTCCGCGGCCACCGGTGGCGAGTACGCTACCGGTGAAGCCACATGCGCAACGACGACAAAAGTTGCTCGGTGTTGACGGGCTTCGCCAGGTATTCGGAAGCGCCGGCTTCCAGACACTTCTCGCGATCCCCCTTCATGGCCTTCGCTGTCAAAGCAATGATTGGAAGACGCTGGAACGAAGCATTCTGCCGAATTACACGCATCGTTTCGTAACCGTCCATCTCCGGCATCATGATGTCCATTAAAACGATGGCTACGTCGGGAGTCGATTCCAGTTTGGCAATCGCCTCCCGGCCCGTGCCCGCAGTGATCACGTCCATGCCGCGGCGTTCGATGACGCTGCTCAGAGCGAATATGTTGCGGACATCATCATCCACCACCAGCACCTTCTTGCCGACCAGGGCATCGTCAGAGCGATGCAACCGGTCGAGCATTCTCTGCTTTTCTTCCGAAAGGTCGCCGACGACACGATGCAGGAACAACGCGGTCTCGTCCAGCAGGCGCTCGGGCGATTCAACTCCCTTAACCACTACGCTCCGGGCCAGAACATGCAAACGCGCATCCTCTTCCGGCGAGAGTTCTTTGCCGGTAAAAACGACCACCGGTAAGTCGCCGAGGGACGGCGTATCTCGGAAGCGCTCTAACACCTCGAAGCCGGAAATGTCGGGGAGGCGAAGATCCAGAACCACGCAGTCGAAGGATTGCTCGTTGACGGCCTGGACGGCCTCTTCGCCACTGGCTACGACCGTGACGTCGAGGTCGTCGTAGCCGACCAATTCCTTGATACTAAGTTGCTCGGCCGGATTATCTTCCACCACCAATAGCCGCTTCTGTCTCGTCGGAGTGGAATACTCCTTGATACGACTCAACGCTGCCTCCAAACCTTCAGGTGTCGTTGGCTTGGTAACAAAGGCAAAAGCACCGCGGGCGAGGCCGTGATGCCGATCTTCGTCGAGAGTCAACATCTGCACGGGGATGTGGCGGGTGGCGGGGTCCTGCTTTAAGTGGTTCAGTACGGTCCAGCCCAACATATCGGGGAGAAAAACATCCAGCGACACGGCGGTCGGATGATATTCGTGCGCAACAGCAAGGGCTTCGGCGCCGCGCAAGGCCACCAAAACCTTGAATCCCATGTCGCGGGAAAGATCGAGCAACACGCGCGCATAGTGCGGATCGTCTTCGACGATCAGCAGGATGGCATCGTCCGGTTGCAGGTTATCCCGATCGTCAGGAATTTTCTCCACAGGATGTTCAACGATAGTGGCGACCGACAACTGCGAGATCGGGGCGTCGCTTGGATACTTTCTCTCGCTCGTCAAAGCACTCGAAGGTCCCACATAAGTTTGGGGCAGGTAGAGCGTAAAAGTGCTGCCCTTGCCCGGCACGCTGCGCAACTGGATCTCCCCGCCCAGCAGGCTGGCCAATTCGCGGCTGATCGCCAACCCGAGTCCCGTTCCACCGTACTTGCGGCTGGTGCCTGCATCTGCCTGTTGGAAGGCCTCGAAGATGATCCGTTGCTTGTCATAGGGAATACCGATGCCGGTATCGGTCACCTCAAAGGCAACGACGGTCGCGGCTTTCGAAAGAATCGGGTGATCTTCCGTCCATCCACGCTTAGCTACCGACACCGACAAACGAACGCCTCCCAGTTCGGTAAATTTGAAGGCGTTCGACAAAAGGTTCTTCAGTACCTGCTGCAAACGCTTCGAGTCGGTGACTACGCTGCGCGCGAGATACGGATCGGTTTGCACCTCAAAACTGAGATGCCGGTTCTCGGCCTCGTGCTTGAACGGACGTTCCACAGTATCCAGCAGGCTGGCAAAGAACACTTCCTCGGCCTCCACCGATACTGTCCCGGATTCGATTTTCGATAGATCAAGAATATCGGTGATCAGGTTGAGTAAATCGGTTCCGGCCCCGTGGATTGTACGAGAGAACTCGACTTGTTTCGGAGTGAGGTTGCCGTCCGGGTTATCGCTGAGTTGCTGGCCCAGAACCAGAATACTGTTCAGCGGCGTACGTAACTCATGCGACATATTCGCCAGGAATTCCGACTTATACTTTGACGTGAGAGCCAGTTCTTTAGCTTTTTCTTCGAGCGCGCGACGGGCTTGCTCGATTTCCTGATTCTTCCGCTCGACTTCCACATTCTGTTCGGCTAGCTGCTGCGCTTTTTGTGCTAACTGTTCGTTGGTCTGTTGTAACTCCTTCTGCTGCATCTGGAGTTCGGTGGCCAATTGCTGCGACTGCTTCAGCAACCCTTCCGTCTGCATCGTCGCTTCAATACTGTTGAGCACGATGCCGATGCTGGCTGTCAGCTGCTCGAGAAACGCCAGATGCGAGGTTGTAAAGTTGCCCAAGGACGCCAGCTCAATAACTGCTTTCACGCGATCTTCGAAGAGCACAGGGAGCACGATCACGTTTCGCGGGACTGCTTCAAACAATCCCGAGCGAATAGAAATCGTGTTTGGCGGCAGGTCGGAAATCAACATGCGGCGTTTTTCTGCCGCGCATTGCCCTACTAAGCCCTCCCCTATCTGCAAGCGCCGCAGGTGCCCGTCTTCACCGTCGCCGGCAAAGGCGGAGAGAAGAACCATTTCAGCGGATTCTTCCGTGCCCATCTGGTAGATGACGCCTTGTTGCGCGCTGACCAGGGGTGCGAGCTCCGACAAGAGCAGCCGCCCTACGGTCGCGAGATCGCGTTGTCCCTGCAACATGCCCGTGAAGCGCGCGAGGTTCGTCTTCAGCCAATCCTGTTCGGTATTGCGATCGGTCGTCAGACGGAGGTTATCGATCATTGTGTTGATGTTGTCTTTCAACTCCGCCACTTCGCCGCTGGCTTCTACCTGAATGGATCGAGTTAGATCGCCCTTGGTAACTGCAGTGGCAACTTCGGCGATGGCGCGCACCTGATTGGTCAGGTTATCGGCCAACAGGTTAACGTTGCCGGTCAAGTCTTTCCACGTACCCGCGGCTCCCGGAACGTTGGCTTGTCCGCCTAGACGCCCCTCTACTCCCACTTCGCGGGCTACCGTTGTCACCTGGTCGGCGAAGGTGGCCAGGGTGTCAGTCATGTTGTTGATAGTTTCGGCAAGGGCCGCAACTTCTCCCTTGGCATTGACGGTCAGTTTCTGGGTGAGTTCACCGTTCGCGACTGCGGTTACGACTTTCACGATGCCGCGAACCTGCTCCGTCAGGTTCGCGGCCATCACGTTCACGTTGTCCGTTAGATCCTTCCACGTACCGGCTACACCCGGCACCTGAGCTTGACCTCCCAACTTACCTTCGGTTCCGACTTCGCGGGCTACGCGGGTGACTTCGGCGGCGAAGGCATTGAGTTGGTCGACCATCGTGTTGATAGTGTTCTTGAGTTCGAGAATTTCGCCTTTCACGTCTACCGTGATCTTGCGCGACAAGTCGCCTCGAGCCACGGCCGTTGTGACCTCAGCGATATTTCGTACCTGGCCAGTCAGGTTACCGGCCATTGCGTTCACCGAGTCAGTTAGATCCTTCCATGTGCCTGCCACTCCCGAGACGTTGGCCTGTCCGCCGAGGCGGCCTTCGCTACCGACCTCACGCGCCACGCGGGTTACTTCGGCGGCGAAGGAGCGTAACTGCTCAACCATCGTGTTCAGCGTTTCTTTTAGCTGCAGGATTTCGCCGCGCACGTCCACCGTGATTTTCTTGGAGAGATCGCCATTCGCAATAGCGGTCGCAACTTCCGCGATATTACGCACCTGACCGGTTAGGTTGCTGGCCATGAAGTTGACGTTGTCGGTGAGATCTTTCCACGTACCTGCCACTCCCGGCACTTGCGCCTGGCCGCCCAGCTTTCCATCGGTGCCGACTTCTCGAGCGACGCGCGTCACTTCGCCGGCGAAGGCGTTAAGCTGATCCACCATCGTGTTGATAGTGTTCTTCAGTTCCAGAATTTCGCCCTTCACGTCGACCGTGATCTTGCGCGATAGGTCGCCTCGGGCCACGGCAGTGGTCACCTCGGCAATGTTGCGCACCTGACCCGTCAGATTACCCGCCATCGAGTTGACGGAGTCGGTCAGATCCTTCCACGTACCAGCTACCCCGGGGACGTTGGCCTGTCCTCCCAGGCGGCCTTCGGTCCCGACTTCCCGAGCTACGCGCGTTACTTCTCCGGCGAACGCGTTGAGCTGATCGACCATGGTGTTGATGGTTTCCTTCAGCAAGAGGATTTCCCCGCTGACGTTGACTGTAATTTTCTTGGAGAGGTCACCGCTCGCAATCGCGGTCGATACTTCGGCGATGTTTCTTACCTGGCCCGTGAGATTGCTGGCCATCGAGTTGACGGAGTCGGTGAGATCCTTCCATGTGCCGCCTACTCCCGGAACCTGCGCCTGTCCGCCGAGTTTGCCGTCGGTGCCTACTTCGCGGGCTACGCGTGTTACCTCAGAGGCGAAAGACCGTAACTGGTCGACCATCGTGTTGATGGTGTCTTTGAGTTCGAGAATCTCTCCGCGCACGTCGACCGTAATTTTGCGCGACAAATCGCCTCGGGCCACGGCCATCGAGACTTCGGCGATGTTTCTTACCTGGCCGGTAAGGTTGCTGGCCATGAAGTTCACATTGTCCGTCAGGTCCTTCCAGGTACCGGCTACTCCGGGTACTTGCGCCTGGCCTCCCAGCTTTCCTTCCGTACCTACTTCGCGGGCGACGCGCGTCACTTCGCCAGCGAAGGCATTCAATTGGTCGAGCATGGTGTTGATGGTGTTCTTCAGTTCTAGAATCTCGCCTTTCACGTCGACCGTGATTTTGCGCGACAGATCGCCTCGGGCCACGGCGGTCGTCACTTCGGCGATGTTTCGGACTTGACCGGTCAGGTTTCCGGCCATAGAGTTCACGGAGTCGGTCAGATCTTTCCAGGTTCCAGCAACACCCGGAACGTTCGCCTGGCCACCGAGTCGGCCTTCGCTGCCGACCTCTCTGGCGACGCGGGTTACTTCTCCGGCGAATCGGTTGAGCTGATCAACCATCGTGTTCAGCGTTTCTTTCAGCTGCAGAATTTCCCCACGCACGTCGACCGTGATTTTGCGTGAGAGATCGCCGTTCGCGATGGCTGTAGCCACTTCCGCGATGTTTCTCACTTGGCCTGTGAGGTTGCTGGCCATAAAGTTAACGTTGTCGGTTAAGTCTTTCCAGGTGCCGCCCACACCGGGCACTTGCGCCTGGCCTCCCAGTTTGCCCTCCGTGCCAACCTCGCGGGCTACGCGCGTTACTTCTCCAGCGAAGGCGTTGAGCTGGTCGACCATCGTGTTAATGGTGTCTTTCAGTTCTAGAATCTCGCCCTTTACGTCTACCGTGATTTTGCGGGAGAGGTCTCCTCGGGCGACGGCAGTGGTCACCTCGGCAATGTTGCGGACCTGCGCTGTCAGGTTTCCGGCCATGGCATTGACGGAGTCAGTCAAATCTTTCCAGGTTCCGGCTACCCCTACCACTACCGCCTGACCGCCTAACTTGCCGTCCGTGCCTACCTCGCGAGCAACCCGGGTTACTTCGGAGGCGAAGGATCGTAACTGATCAACCATCGTGTTGATCGCTTCTTTGAGCTGGAGAATTTCGCCGCGCACATCGACGGTGATTTTGCGCGAGAGGTCGCCGCTGGCTACTGCCGTTGCCACCTCGGCGATATTACGTACTTGTCCAGTCAGGTTGCTGGCCATCGAGTTCACGGAATCCGTCAGATCCTTCCAGGTTCCGGCCACTCCGGGTACTTGAGCCTGGCCGCCTAGTTTGCCGTCGGTACCTACTTCTCTAGCTACTCGCGTTACCTCAGCGGTGAAGACGCCCAGTTGCTGAATCATGGTGTTGACGATATTGGCAGAGCGGAGAAATTCGCCTTCCAACGGACGCCCATCGACGTCGAGGCGGACGGTCTGGGTCAAATTTCCCTGCGCTACGGCGGCGATCGCTCGCGTCATTTCGGCGGTTGGCCTGAGCAAGTCCTCGACCAGAGTATTTACCGACACCTCAATATCGCCCCACGCGCCTCTGGCCTCATGAAAGCGGGTGCGTTCCCGGGTTCTTCCTTCTTTCCCCACCACCTGTCCAACGCGCTTTAGTTCGTGCGCCATCTGCTGGTTAGCGGCAACAATCGCATTGAATGTGTCGGCAATCTTTCCTTCCAAACCAGTCCATGATCCCGGGAGTCGCACCGAGAAGTCGCCATCGCGCATGGTCTGCAAACTGGCGAGGATGGCGCTCAAATCCGCCGCAGCGGACTCCCTTCCAGGAATCGCATTGCCGTCAGCATTTTCGCCCTCATGGTCGCCGCGATTGACTACAGCCGTCGTCGATTCCCGCATGCTTCTTTTCATCGTGATCTCCTGCATGGAGAAGTGATTCCGTGTAGAAATAAAATGCCCCGGCTCGCTGTGTCCGGTGACGGCGATGCCAGGACAGCACATGCGGGCGATGCCGTTCCGGATAGCGGAAGGAAGGCGCAGGCATCCTCGAGCAGTGTAAGATCACATCCCGTTATAAGCATTTGCCGTGAAAGCGACCCAACGGATTCACAGGTCGAACAACGCGGTTTTACATGAAAGCTTGCAGACTGACTCTAGGGTTTTTACTGTACATCCCAACAGTTTTGCGCATAACGCCTTAGGCGGCAGCTTCCTGGGCGACCGCCGTATGCAAGTCGGAGTGGAGCGCGCTAGACTTAGCGTGCGGTCAAGAGTGGCTGGGTGATGCGGCACAGGTTTTTGCCGTTTCCCTGTCTCAGGCTCGTCCGAAGCGGAACGGCGCCACGACGGTCACGCATCCCTATCCGCCGCTAGCGTGTGCAGAACAAAAGCCGGTACCCGCATGTCACCGCTTACCTGGTGACTTATTCGGATACCGGCAACTTTATCTAGTCCGCAACCTAGCTCTAGTGCTTCGGCTGCTGCCCGGATGGCGGTGCCATCTTCTGCTGCATTTGTTGTTGCTGCTGCTGGTGCTTTTGCTGTAATTGCTGCGTCTGTTGCTGGTGGCGCTGCTCCACCTGTTGCTTGGCCGCTGCGTTATTCTGTTTCGCCACCTTCTGATCTTCCTTCTCCTGCTGTTGCCCCACTTTCTGACGTTCCTTCTCCTGCTGCGCGTACAGCTTTTCCTGCTGCTGCTGGTATTTCTTATCCTGCTTGGCGTTGCCTGTGTTTGGCGGAGCAGGGCGTTCGGCCGGGGGTAGCTCGCGAACATGCGTCGCGGTGGAAGCACTTTCCGGACGCGCCGCATTGCCACCAGGGTTGGCTCCGCGGTTCGGCGGAGGCGTATATTTTCCGCCCGCCTCCTTTGCCGCTACTACATTGCCTTTAAATTCCCCTGGTCTGGGAGTGGCCGCAACCGGGGGTTTTCCCATATTCACCGATGCCCGCTGCTGAGGATTGCTGCGGGCGGCTTGCATCTGCTGCGTCTGAGCAGCTACCGGACCGATGTGTCTCGCGTGTGCGGCAGCCTCTTGTTCCGATGTTGGGCGTGCGTTGATCCCACCCTCTCCACCGTTATAGGCAACATGATTGTTATTTTCGACGACGACCCTGGTGTTGTAAACGTTGTGGATCTCCGTCACATTCACATTCAACACAGCTCGGTTATAGAAAAAGTGTCCGTTATCCCAACGTCCTCCCTCAAAGCCGTTTCCGAAATAACCGAAACCGTAATTAATTCCACCGTAAAAGCCTATTTGTGGACCCCAATAGCCGTCGTAGAAGACAAACCCGCCGCCACCCCAACCCCAGTAGCCGGGCGTCCACAGAAACCCAACTTCGGGCGCCATTATCCACGTGCCGGGAACCCAGTAGTAATCATCGTAATCGGCGTCCCAAGCCCAGTACCCTGGGGTCCAGAGATAGCCGTCGCCCGGGCATACAGGCTGTTCGTAAACCGGCAGCGCTGGCGGCCCGAACGACACGGTAATGCCGATCTGCGCGAACGATGTCGCTGAGATGCACAACACAGCCAGGGCAAATAGCAGCGTGCGAATGGAACGTGTATACATTGGTGATCCTTGGCCCACATCCCTCGTTTTCCCGGTATTGCTCTGCTGCTGCGGGTTACGTGGACTGAGCTCATGACAAACAAACATGCGAATCTGACTGAATACGGAAAATTCGTCGAGCCGATTGATCGCACTGGCAGGGCCACACTGGCCACTGCACAATAGAAGAGTAAAACAATAAGCAACTGAGGCTTGAATTTGAAAATCTTGGCCCAACCAATGGCGGCACTCGGTTGCCTTCTAAAGCATACGCCCCTGCTCAAGCCGTAGCACCCCTCGAGGGCCTCGGCAAGCCCGCCATCCTCGACGCGGCTAGAACGAACCATGACGTGACTTCACATGGTTCTGATTTTTATGTGTCGAAAGATATCGGGCGGTGAAGTGACCAAGACATATCCAGCCAGAAGCGAGGTTACGGTACCCACCACCTTAGGTGCGGTCGATTCAGACATCATCATCTTGCGCCTCCGTCGCGAACGTTCGTCCTTCATCTTATTTTGCATGGAACCGGTGTCACATCCGGTAGTTCTTCTAGCCATCCCCGAATAACCCTGTAGGCCGGTTGCTCCAAGTGCTGCTGCCTGGGCGATTTTTTGCGGCCCTTCACTCCCGTCCTCTGCGGGCAGCGGATCACGGATCGGCGATTGCTTGTTGACTGGATAGGCATCGCCTGGCAACTGCTGCCCCCTCTCCGGGTCACTGGTTGGATCCGGCATTGTCGGAAGATGAGGTCCCCGTCCGGTGTTATTACGCGACGGATCCGGCATCGTGGGCAAGTCGCCGCGCCCCGGATTCGGGTTAGGGTTGGACGAAGAGACGGAAACAGCTTTGACGTGATCAGACACAATTACCTCCTTGTAACATCCTGATGAAGGGCAAACGTTTGCCGATCATGCCCGGCTCATAGCGTTAGTTGCAGGAACTTCTCTTCGAGCAGCCATTATCGAGAAGGTTTATCGACAAGCTCTCTGGCGAATACTTTCTTTCCCGGCATCAGGGTATTGGTCGCCGCGCGGTGATTTTCCTCAATGGATTGCTTGAACTCCACCAGAAGTAGAATTGCTTGCTGCAAACTCATTGCGATCCGATCTTCACAGCCTGGTCCCACGCGGTCACGCGCCTTCGCGACCCCGCCCTCGAAGTTCCATAAACCCACAATCATCTTGCGATCGGGGAAACGGCCGCGCAGCAATTTACAAAGCGTTCGCGCTTGCCCGGCCGCGAACGGAGGCAGTGCGGAAACAAGGGCCACGTCAGGCTTTTCGGTCGCCGCTCCTTCCACCAGGTTCGCGGGACTCGCAATGGGCAATCGGCAAACCTCGCATCCAAGTCGTCTGAGCAGCTGTTCGGCCATCATCGCAACAAGTTCGTCCGCATCGTCGCCTGCCGGAATACACACAACTCGTAGTCCCGACAAAGCTCCGCGTTCGAATTCACCATCATTCGATTCGTCGGCAGTGAATAGCAGCGCCGGGTCAAGCGCCGGCCTGCCCCCAGCTTCATCGTCCCACTCTGCCCCGGCGAACCGCGTACCGGAGCGTTCGCCCAGTTCTTCAATCAGCTCCCGAACGCTTTGATTGATAAAGCTCGCCGCCGGCGCCTCCAGCGAATTCAGGTGGCGATCTTGTTCCGATAGTGAAAGCGCCGGGATGAGAACGGAATCGTAGAAACTGCCGATCGGCTTCTCCGTCAAATACCCCTCCGCGACGTCTCTGGCCTCTTCCTGATCGAGCGCGAGCAAACGCTGATAGAAGTGCGCTTCGATCGGAAGCACCGGCTCGTCTCCAAGAAGTATCTCCAGAAATTCTAGCTGTGGTATATACCGGCCCATCAAGATCAGGCACACAGTAAGCGGCGTTGACAGGATCAAACCCACGGGCCCCCATAAGATCGCCCAAAAGACAGCAGCCACAAGAATTGCGAGCGACGAGATACCCGTGTGTGAACCGTAAAGCCATGGCTCAACAAGATTGGCGAGCATGAGTTCCATGACAACGAACAGACCGAATATCAGCGCGCTCTGGCGCCACCCCGGAAACACCGCCAAAGCCATTACAGTTGGAAACAGAACAGCGATCGGAGCACCGACGTATGGAATGAAACGCAATAAGCCGCCCAAGGCGCCCCAAAGCAGGGCATGAGGTATCCCGATCAGATAGGCTCCAGTTCCGAGAATCAGACCATAAGCCATATTGATCAGAAATTGCAGCAACAGATAACGGCTTAATCGCCGGGATGCGTCGTGTAAAGCCTCGGTGACAGCTGTGAGCTGACCGTGCCCGGCAAGGCGGATCACACGATTGCGCAGATCCTCGCGGTTCACCAGCATAAATAAGGCAAAGACAATGACCATCGCGGTGGTTTCCAGCACACCGGTCATTGGTCCAACAATCGCTCTCAAATATTGCGGCGCATTCTTAGGAGGCTCAGCCACCTGCACCGCGATGGGAAGATGGTCGTGGGAACTTGCGGCGCTCTTCTTGGCCGCCGCCGATTCCGAAGCGGCCGATAAGTCCGCGCTCAACTCGGAAACCGTGTTGGTCGCATTCTTTAGACGGCTGTCGCTGCGAATGCGCAACAATTGAATTTTTTCATGAATCGTCGATTTGTAACTCGGAAACTGGTCGACAATTTCAATAAGTTGGCCGGTTACGATCCAACCCAAACAACCTACCAGAGTGAAGGCAAGGAACAATATACTGAGTACAGCTGGTACCCGGCCGAAGTGGTGTTTTTGCAGCCATTCCACTACGGGCGTAAACAGAAAGGCCAAGACCACAGCCAGGGCCAGCGGAACCAGGACCTGGCGCCCAAAGTAAAGGCCAATAATCACCACCACGACAGCAATGAGCGTCAACAATCTCGAGGAGTCGGTGGCCTTGGCCGATCCGCTGAGGTTCGCAGGTATCAAGAAATTTGCCTGTGCGGCAACATCACACGAGCGGGAGCTTTTGGGCGTCCCGGTTGAGATATCTTCCACAACGTCGCCAAAGCCTTAGCGGCATTGTCCAGCGCGCGTCTCTGCAGGTCAGCCGCGTCGCTGTGCAAAGGCAGCGAGGCGTGACGTAAACGGCTTTTTTTCCCGTTCTTCAAACTAGATTCTTTGTCTTCGCACATGAAGGCAAGCGATTGTTCGAACAGATCCTTCAGATCATTCGTGGATTCGGGCCTGACCGCCGGCACCACCTTGCTTGTCATAAAACGGTTTGTCTTAGGATCGTTGGTCATGGGATGTCTGCCCTTTCACTACACCCATTAGAGAACGAAGCCTGGCGAGTCACAATACAGTCAATCACTGAAACAACTGGAGCAATCTCTAAAGCAAGTCAGGAATTTACCTGAAGCATCCACCACAAACTCAGCAGAATCAGAAAGGGGCGACTTGGTTCCCAGGCCCGGTCGACCCCGAACAGCACAAAATATTTTTCCATTGTTCGTTCACTTAAGGCCTGCCCAGAGGCAATCTAGGGTTTCAGCAGGATGGATTGCATGACCAACGCGCGATAAAGTGGCGCAGGAAAATAACAAATCCTGGTGCTCAGATTGGGCACAGAAGAGGTTGACATGAAGGCAACAAGTTACTTAGTGACTCTGACCGCTATGGTTCTAGCCTTCGCCAGCTTGACATGGGCTGCCGACAAAGACAAAGATCGTTCCGACATCGAGAAGCGCATCGATAAATCTGCCACCGTTCTACAGGAAGTCATGGCGACTCCCGACCATGCGATTCCCGACAAGATCGTGGATCATGCGGACTGCATCGCAGTTATACCTTCCCTCGTGAAAATTGCTGTCGGCTTCGGCGGCGAACATGGCAAAGGTGTGGCAACGTGTCGCACCGAGCACGGATGGAGTGCTCCACTCCCCATCGACATCACTGGCGGAAGCTGGGGATTACAGCTCGGCGGTCAGGCTATCGATCTGGTGCTCGTATTCATGGGGCAGGGCGGGATGGAGCATCTGATCTCCGATCATTTCAAGGTTGGAGGAGACGCTTCGGCCGCCGCAGGGCCCGTGGGACGGCAAGCTGCTGCCGATACCGATGTTGAAATGAAAGACAAAATCTTGACCTACTCGCGCGCCCGCGGTCTTTTTGCCGGAGTCGATCTTTCCGGAACCGTGGTTAAGCAGGATAAAGACGAAACCAGAATCCTCTTCGGCAAGATGGCATCGTCCGAAGATATTCTCCACGGCAGCATCGCTCCCCCGTCCAGCAGCGAACCGCTTCTTTCCGTGCTGAGAAAGGTTTCAGAAGAGGCCCGAGGTCGGGAACGCGCAGAAAATACGAATCCGCGTTGAGCTTGACTACGAATACTCACAGAGCCAGGTCTAACCGCCTGGCTCTGATTCTGTTCCGCTTCGAGCGCGCGAAACTACAGAATTAATTCCCCCAGGCTACAGATTTGAACCGATATTGCAAACTCTGTCCTCTCTGTAGGCTCTAAGTTAGCGCGGTATTTCTTGCCGCGGTTGGTCGACTTTAAAAAGGAGCGAAACTACATGTACACGATTTTGCTGATCGTCCTGGTCCTGCTTCTCATCGGTGCTTTACCTACATGGCCTTACAGCTCCGGCTGGGGATACTATCCGAGCGGCGGTCTTGGCTTGGTTCTTGTCATTGTGTTGGTGCTGGTTTTGATCGGTCGAGTATAGGACGTGCCATCGCGCTCTCCCACGGCTTTCCGAGCGCGCTGCTTCCAGGCACGCTGATTAACCAGCACGAACGAGCGCTACCTGGATGTCCATTCCTGGTCGCGCTCGTATTCCCTGCCCAAGTGATTTCAGCACCGTAATTAAGATCAGAGTATGTCCCGTGTCTACGGAGTTCACCCTAGTTTGATGACGGCGCAATTCAGTCTCGGGCGACAATCTACAAAAGACATTTGCCTGTTACTTGTTCCCGACCGTGCCGGTATCGTCTTTGTGTCCGAAATCGACGCCGAAGTGGGGCTCTGACTTCGTCCCGCTGATTTTGACCGGAATCTCCGTCCCCACCCCACTCTTGCTGAACAATGGATCCAAGGGTTTCAGCAATATCGATTTCCAGCCCCCCACCATCTGGGATAGCTTAGCGTCCATTTGCGCCGTGCCGTGAAAGTCGAACAAATTTCCATCGAGACTATAAGTCCCTGTAAGACTCACGCGCGTACCCGGGATCGCAAAATGCAGCTGTGAAAAAGCGAGAACTCCGTCAGCGAGACTGAAAGTGCCCTGCAGATCGGAGCGCACATTGTCCGGACCGTTGCCCCCGCTGGATTTCAATTGGCCCTGACTCCTGAGACTCAGCGCATCGATCTTTTCCTGAATTTTTTCGTTGGCGAAGTGCGCTTCGGAAACTTCCAAGTTTCCAGTCATCTTCAGGCGATTGGCAATGTCCACCTTGCCCGGTGGTAGATCCAATTTTGTCTTCAGACGTACTGAGCCGGTCATGATTGGCGGGTCGGTTCGGATCGCCACCTTCAACAGGTCGTCGATTTTCCCATTTTGCATCGTAACGTCCAGTTCCACGCGGTGGCCCTTCGGATCCTTCATTCGCACTACTGAACCATTGGCCACCAGCCACGACTTTTCAAGTCTTGCTTTTACCGGCTGCAGGTAGGTATCGCCACTGGTTCCATCCACGATCGCGTGAAACTCAGTGTGCAACGGAACGGCGTGCCCGCTGATCGCGAGACGAAAGTCTGGAGTATCCGTGATGCCGTCCACCACAATTTTGTCCAGGACGCCGGCATACTCACCGGTCGAGGAGAGGGTCCCCCCGAGGCCGTTGATCGTCCCTAAGTCCGCATGATCGAAGGAGTAGCTCCCACTTACCGGGGTATCACGCGGGTTATCCGGCCGCCATGGCCCAAACAGCCCGCTGGAGAGAATGTGACCCACCGGTTTGGGGTTCCTGAGATCCGCAACAAAATGCATAGGAGAGCCCGACCCCACTCTGGTCATCTTCAAGCTCCCAATATCGATCTCGAGCGGCGGTTTGTCTGACCGCAACGTGTTAATGATCAGCTGCGCCTGATCACAAACAATCTCATCCACAACAATTTCTATCTTGCTACCCTGATGCGCAATCGTACCCATCTCGCTTCGATGTTCGCGCGGCGGCAAATTCAACTTCAATCCCTTGGTGGAAACTGTCTCAACATGTATGGGAGAGTGAAAAAGATCCCGTATTCCCATATGGAACCGGAACTCGGCAACGTTGATGATGGGTTGAAATCCCGGCTCGTAGCGATTAGGGTCCGTTTCGCCAAAGATTCGCAACCCGGCTCCCGAAACCTCGAGCCCCCTAAGCAATGAAACGCTGAACGCGTCCAGTTCGACCTTGCTCTTGAATTTTGCCTGGAGCGTCTCCATGACAGATCTTCGCAGCGTCGGCTGGGCGCGGTAGACCGCAATGCCGAGTACTGCCGCCGCCACCACGCCAACCAGAGCTGCACCGGCAGCCCAGCGCCAGCGGGACCTCCACTTCCTCTTAGCTGGCGGCCTTTTCTCGCTTTCAGACATGAAGAAATTGTACAGGTGTACAGCCGCCCGGAATCACACTCCGACGGTGGATGCGGCGCCCGCGGGCGCAACGCTTAGGATGCAACCACCCGGCAGCAGGTTGCGAAGTTGATTTTATCCGCTTCAATAGGGGATCACCCCAAATCACCCACGCTGATGCCTCATCCTCTGTCGGTCGCGGCTTCCCTCACCACATGTGATACATAATGAATAGCTGGGCCGCCAAATCGCCCCCAGCGCAGCGTGCAATTCACAGAAGCTATAAGGATAATCCGTGAATTTTCATCGGCGAACCTGCCACTTCTTCAGGTGCAGCTCGTCACTGGATTCAATTCGCTTCATCTGCAAACATTTCTCCAGGCGAATCTCCAGCTTCGAACCTCCACGAAACGCGCGACGGTCATGACCAACATTTATGGGGACTTGACCGGCTCGTTAAAACGCATCCCAACTCCTCTTCTGGACGGGTGTGCGATCGCGCTTGAATGGCCGGACCTTGATCCTCGTCTCGGTTTCCGTCGGCTCGGAGGGTGGGGGCCAAAGGAACTGGCCGATGTCATCCGCGATGTCCAAACCAGGCTTCTAGAAATAGAAGATAGCCTGACAAACTTACCTGCCAACCTTCCCGTTGTTTTGTCATTACCTACTCTTGATTTACCTCCGGTTTTCCATACTCCAGCCCACCAACTCAGCGAAGCCGAAGTACAACTTCGTCAAGTCGTGAATGAACTGTCATTCTGGGCCAGCGGCAGACCCAACATTAAGTTGGTTCACCCCATGGGCGACCCTCAGCATCGATTTGACTTCAAGGGAGAACTCATCGCCGGATTGCCTTACACACTGCTTCACGCCGATCAACTCGCGCGATCTTTTGCTCAGCTTCTGCTCCCATCTGTCCCCAAGAAAGGCCTGATCACCGATCTGGACGACACTCTATGGGCTGGAATCGCCGGCGAAGTTGGTCCTTCGGCGGTATCCTGGGATCTCGACAATCAGACCCAGCTTCACGGTCTTTACCAGCAACTGCTGCGTGCTTTGGCTGACCAGGGAATCTTGCTCGCCGTAGCCAGCAAGAATGATCCTCAAATTGTCGCAGCAGTTTTTCAACGCCCCGATATCGCCTTGCCCCGTGACCGTATCTTTCCCGTCGAAGTCCACTGGGGCACGAAGGCCGACTCAGTCACCAGAATCTTGGAAACTTGGAACTTGCACGCCGACAGTGTGGTTTTCGTAGACGACAGCCTTAGTGAACTTGCCGAGGTGAAAGCCGCGCATCCCGATCTGGATTGCATTCGGTTTGACGGCCAAGATTATGAGGAAGTGCACCGCCTTCTCTACCGGTTGCGCGATTTATTCGCCAAATCAACGATGACTGAAGAAGACGGCCTGCGTCGCGAAAGTCTTCGCTCGAGCGCCGCTTTTCGCCAGGCAGAAGTTTCTCCCCGCGTTTCCCATGAAAGTTTCCTGCAATCGTCGGAAGCAAAAATCACCTTCGACTTCGCCGCCGCCAGGAATCCCCGCAGCTTGGAGCTCGTTAACAAAACGAATCAATTCAACCTGAACGGAACTCGCTATGGCGAAGTGGAATGGCGCGACAGTTTCAAAAGCGCCGATAGTTTCGCCGTCAACGCCAGCTATTGCGACAAGTACGGACCTCTCGGTGTCGTTGCCGTGTTCGCCGGGCAAGTCCGCGATGAAGCCGTCACCGTGAGCACCTGGGTCATGAGCTGCCGCGCCTTCGGACGCCGTATTGAATACCAGTGCCTGAAGGCAATTCTAGATCGATTCTCCGTGCCCGAAATTGTCTTCCAATTTTCGCCAACGCCCCGCAACGCATACTTGCAGAAATTTGCCGAATCGTTCCTTGGAGAAATACCCACCGGGCCCTTCAGAATCTCGCGAGCGCTATTTCTTGATCAATGCCCGAAGTTGTACCATGAAGTCCAACTCCATCATGAATGACTATCGTCCGCGCCTTGTCCAATGCTTTTCGCTGGTATTCCCCGATCTCAAAGCGTCCGAAGTGTATTCGGCGAGTTCCTCCTCGGTCGCCGCATGGGATTCGACAGCCGCTATTATTCTGGCCAATGTGGTCGAAGAGGAGTTTCAGGTGAAACTCGATTACGATGTCTTGCCGGAGCTGGTTTCATTCGAGTTGATGCTCGAGTATCTAGCTGGATCATCTAAACGACCGGCGGAAGAATGATGATGGAACTTCCTGAGGCTGTTGTCCGCCCAGTTGCAGCCCTGCGCGTCGGCCTGGCCGCTGAATTCGAGCGGGACATCAGCGAGGCGGACGTTTTCGAATTCGCGCGCTGCAGCGGTGACCTCAACCCCCTGCATACGGACGCCGAATACGCCCGCTCCACCAACCTCGGCGCCCGCGTCGTTCACGGCGCATATCAGGTTGCACTGGCCTCCGCCATGGCTGGAATGTATTTGCCCGGAAGAAACAGTTTTCTCGTTTCCTATAACGCGCAGTTCCTGCGCCCTCTTTACTTTCCCTGCCGCGTTACCGTTCAAGGTGAGATCACGGCTTGGGATCCAGCCAGCGCGCGCGGCAGTTTAAGAGTCGCGCTCTCGGAGCTCCCCTCAGGAACGATTTCCAGCCAGATTCACGTCGGCTTTACCTTCCACGACCATACCGAGACCCTCGTCAATTCCCGTTCACCCGAACCTCAACCGGCGATTGCTCCCCATACACAGGTCGTCCTCGTAACCGGAGCTTCCGGCGGAATAGGTTCTTATCTGGTGCGGGAACTGGCGCGAGATTATTCCGTTCTGGCCGTCGTAAATCGCCATCGGCTCCCCTCCGATCTGGCCGGGCATCCGCGCGTTCAGCAGATTAACCTCGATCTTTCGGAATCGGAGTCGATCTCGCACCTCGAGGAAAAACTTCAGCACCGTCCTTTCGCCATCGTCCATGCGGCGTGGCCGGGCCATTTGCAAGGTGGGTTGCTCTCGGTTCCGCGGCTAGCGCTTGAACGGCAGCTCGAGTTTGCCGTTCATCGAACCATCGAACTGGCTCGCCTGCTCACCAACAACGGCGAAAATGAAGGCGCCCGCCTGATCGTTCTCGGCTCAACCGCGGGCACCCAGAAGCCTTCTCTCAATACCGCGGCTTACTCGCTCGCCAAGGCCGCTCTGGAGCACACTGTCAAACTGTTGGCGCCAGAACTTGCGCTCAAGAAAGTCACTATCAACGCCATTTGTCCGTCGTTCCTACCGGTTGGCATGAACGCGCAAGCCAATCGACGGCAGCAACTTACCGCTGCCGCCGCAGTCCCTCTCGGCCGACTCTGTGAAACCGCGGACGTTCTGGGAGTCGTCCGATTTCTGTTTTCCTCCGATGCTTCGTTTATCACCGGACAGACGATCGTTCTATCGGGAGGACAACTGTGAGGCGCTCTTCCGGCGGCACATTGCCCTGACAGGCCGCGCCTTCGATGTTCGACCATCCATGACCGCGGTCATCCGAGCCACCGAAACGAACGATCTCCCGGCACTCGCAAAATTCCTCGTCCGCATCTACAACTTTGACCCAGCCGACCACCATGCCGACCCACAATTGCTGGACTGGAAGTATTTGTGCCCGAAACCTGGCGGGGAAGCCAGCCGCAGCTACCTGATCGAGAGCGACGGGCAGATTCAGGCGCATTGCGGGATCTGCCCCGTAACGTTCCACCTGCCTGACTCAACCACCGTCAACAGCCTGACTATGATGGACTGGGCCGCCGACCGTTCGATTCCCGGAGTTGGCGTGAGGTTGTTTCGCAAGCTGATGGAAATGGCTCCCACTTCTTTCGTCGTTGGTGGCGCACCCGCAACACGCCACATTCTTCCTCGAATCGGCTTCCGATCAGCGGGAAAAGCTCTGACCTACGCTGCCTGGCTGCGGCCGTGGCGAGAATTTCAAACTCGTCCCCGCACCCAAAAATCGACTCTGCGTTTACTTCACGGACTGGCTCATCCAGTTAGCAAGCGACCGCCCCCTTCGGACTGGCAGTTCGTACGAGTCGATCAATTCGACGATTCCATTTCGGCCCTCTTGAACACAAAGCGCGCGTGGACCTATTGCCAACGCACCGTCGCCGACCTGAACCATCTGTTGCAATGTCCTCACCTGAAGATGCAGGGATTCCTGTTGCAGCGGCGAGATCAAATCATCGGCTATTTCGTCCTTGGAATAGCACAGTGGGAAGCGCGTTTGCTCGAGCTCGTCGTCAATCCGGCAGCCGTTCATGCGCCAGGTTCTTCGGCGCCCGCGGACGATTGGAGATCTGCTTGTGCCGCCATAAGCCAGGCTGCCCAGCTTGACCCCGAAGTCTGCCGGCTTCGCGCTCTCGCCTCATTTCCTCTTCTGACTCAAGCCCTAATCCGAAACGGTTACTGGTGCCAGTACCAGGAACCCATCATGGTTTATGACCCGGCCCACACCTTGGACCACGCATTCCCCATCGCCTTCCAGCTCTACGACGGCGATTCTGGCTACTGACGCTAAGCGGAATTCGGAGGGTGCGCTACAATTTGCGAAACCTCCGAGAGGCAACCGTTGCGATTCGTCACTCCCGTTCTGAAGCACGTCGTTTTTCCTGCTTTATCCAAGAGCGGGTACCTGCGGCACTCCGCGAATGCCGGTCCGGTGGTCGTCACGTATCACGGCGTCTTTCCTGCCGGTTACAAAATCCGGAACTCCGCCCTGGACGGCAACCTCGTACATGCCGATTCACTGCGGAGACAGCTTCAGCTTCTCAAGAAACGCTACCACCTGATCTCGCCCGAAGATTTTCGCCAATGGTGCGTGCAGGTATCCCCCGGAGGGAAGTATCCTGCCAAACAACCATCGCTACCTCCACACTCGATCTTGCTGACCTGCGATGACGCGCTGCGCAACACCCTCACTGAAATGGTTCCCATTCTGCAGGAACTGGGCCTGACTTGCCTCTTCTTTGCGACCGGCGCCTCCGCCGATGAGACGCCGTCGATGCTCTGGTATGAGGAGCTTTACCTTATGCTGCTGGAGGCACGCGGTCCCGTCACTCTGAGCCTTCCCGACGCCAACCTCTTTATCGGCCCGATCGCCCCGAGCGACAAACACGTCGGTTGGTGGAACCTCGTCGAAAAGCTTTCACCGTTCGATCGAGAGTCCAGACGCGGGTTTCTGGATCAAATTTGCGCGAAACTCAAGTTACCAGCCGGTTGGCAAAACCGGTTCATTCAGAACCCCAATCTTGCTGCAAGATTCCTGACGCTCGACGCGGTCGGGTTGAGGCAGTTGGCCGCTGCGGGAATGACCATCGGCGCACATTCTCTTTCACACCCGATTCTGGCGCGCACATCCGACGAATTAGCCTGGCGCGAGATATCAGAAAGCCGGATTATTCTTGAGAAGTCGCTGGCGCAAACGGTGTGGGCGTTTGGATATCCCTTCGGCAATCCTGCTACCGTTACCAGACGGGACGCGCAACTCGCAGCCCAGGCCGGTTTCGACTGCGCCTTTATGAACGCTGCAGGATTGTTGGGCGCGAGGTTCAATCGCTTCGCCTTGCCACGCGTCCACATCACCGCCGACATGAACTTGTCTGAATTCGAGGCTCACATCTCGGGCTTCTACCACTTACTGCGCCGCCGTCTCCTCGGCGGCGACGAACGCAATACCACAACGGATGCACCGGCCTCTTAGAGGCATTGCTCCTGTATCCTTACTTATCAGCCTTCTCCTTACTTATTAGCCTTCTCGTTCGCCGGAGTAAAACTTCACCCGATAGTAACAACTTTTAGTTATCTGTTGCTTTTCTGCGAGCAACGGTACTCTGACTTATTCGTGAGGTCGTCTGGCGCGGCACTCCCTCTGGCCGACGGTACGTTATCGGATCAGCCATCGCTCGCTGAAGTAACTGGCTGGACGAGAAGCAACAGCCAACCTGACGGTAACCCTCTCCTGATTACCTTACGAACGGGCAATGTACGAAGGGACGGTGTACCCCGGTACTTTGACGTACCGAAGCACAGTTCCTACCATCGAGCTATTCAGGCTGGCTCGGGATTTGACCGCAAAGTATCGCGAGAAGGATCGGGCTGACCATTACAGGTGCACAGTTTGCGCGAATCAAAAGTGATGATCTCGTTTCATGAGGCCGGGGAGCTTTCATTACCGCAAATGCATATGCGAAGCCTGAAAACAAATGCGCGGCATCGCCGGCGTCCGGCGAGCGGCTTCAGCTTGGTAGAAATGATCACGGTGGTCGCCATCACCCTCACCGTGTCCGTAATTTCGGTCGTCAGCCTGGTGCCTCTGCTCAAAGCCCAGCACGAAACCAATGCCTATAACACAACTATAGCGGCGCTCAGGCAGGCACGTGACAACGCAGTTTCGCAGCGGACCGCCTACTCTGTAACTTTTTCCTCGACCGCAACGCCCAATACGATCACCGTTGCTCCCACGCTGACCGGAGCGTTGGCATTTCAGGGCGACCAGTCGACCTTTACCTATCAATATCCGACCGACGTTTCGTTCATGGTGCCGCCCTCGGGTACTGCTGCTCCCGACAGCTTCGGAACCGGCTCCGTCTCCATTGATTTTGGCTATACGGCGACCAGCAGCACCGGAGGAGCCACGACCTTTTATTTCTGCCCCGACGGTTCCGCGCAAACCTTGAGTACCTGCGCCGGCACCGGCAACTGGGATAACGGCGTGGTGTACCTCGGAGAATCGGGAAACGCGGGGAGCGATCGGGCGGTGGACGTGTGGGGCGGTACCGGCCGCATTCGCGGATGGCGTCTCTATCCCCAGACAGGTGGAGGTTATCAATGGCTACGCCAATAGTCGGGCGCGGAGCTTCGCGGAAGCCAGCGCAAAACGGATTTTCGCTGATCGAGGTTGTCGTCTCGATGGCCATTCTGACCATCGGAATGGTGAGTCTGCTCGGAGTGTTCGGATTAGCCATGGCCTCAACCCAGACCTCGCAGCAGGACATGATCGCCAAGCAACTGGCCAATGAAGCCTACGAAAGCATCGTGACCGCGCGCAACACTACGCAAATTTCCTGGGATGACATCCAGAATTCCGGCTCCACCAATTGTCCCGTCTCCGGCGCCAGCACCTGCGGCATCTTTGCCAATGGATTGCAACCGATGTATCAAGCCATCGGAACCGGAACGACAGGAGCCTGCGCCAACCTCATCGGCATCCTGGGAACCACCTGCGATGTGGGCCAGCCCGAGCAAACTCTACAGGATCCGGGTCCGGACGGGATCTTCCAAACCGTCGACGACACGTTCATCCCCTTGACCGGATACAAGCGCTCGGTCCTCATCTCGCCGGTGTACGACGCCTCAGGCTATCTCGTGACCACGCTCCGAAGCCTGACGATCACGGTGCAGTATTCGACCACACAGTCCGGGACCTCCGCGAAGACATACGCGTTGAATTCGTTGGTTTCGCAATACCAGTAAACGAGGAATTATGAGCCATCGCCCAACCAGGCGTCAGAGCGGGTTCAGTTTGGTCGAAATGGTGGTCGCCATCGCCGTCGGCACAGTTGTGCTCGGCGCGGCAGTGCAGGTCTATGTCCAGGGTCTGGGCGCTACCTGGACGGCCACTCAGCGGGCTGAGTTACAACAGGACTTTCGCGCTGCATCCAACATGTTGACCACCGATTTGGGCCTCGCCGGGTCAGGTCTTGGCACCGGCGCCGCCGTCCCGTTGCCCTCCACCAGCGCTCCGCGTTACGGCTGCGCTCAGACATCAGGGACCCCTTGCTACATCAACGGCGGCTCGGTCGCCTACCCGCAACAGGGCGCCACATATTATCTCTACGGCCTGCTTCCAGGATATGACGCGGGGCCGACTCTACTCGCGGCGCAGGGAGCTACTGACGCAGTCACCGTGATCTACACCGACAACAATTTCTATCTGAATTGCTATACCGCCGTCATCTCCAGCACGACGACAGTTACTTTCACACTGCCTGGCACCACCAGCGCAAATTGCACCTCGCCGACCGGCAATACCGGAGCACAGGCCGTGAACGATTCGGCGGTCGGACTGACCGCTGGCGATCTGGTTCTGTTTACGTTCGGCACATCCAACGTCGTGGCCGAGGTCACCACCGCCGCAACCGCTGCCGGCGTCGCCACCTTCGCCACCGGCGACGCGCTGAACATGAACCAGGCTTCCGCGGTCGCCAATAGCCTGGCCAGTAAGTATGTTGCCAGCCCACCCGCCGCTTCCCCTACCAGCGGGTATGCAACGCGCATTCTGACCGTCACCTATTACCTCGACAATACCGCCAGCACACCGCGGCTGATGCGGCAGGTGAGTGGACACACTCCGCTGCCGGTCGCGGAAAACGTCGTTTATATGAAGTTTACCTACAACCTTTTCAACGATTCTACCAATACGCCGGTGGTGGGTTGCACCAACCCCGGCGCGGCAAGCGATGGTTGCTCGGGCGCTTCAACCGGACTTCTTCCGAACCAGATCACCCAGACCAACGTCCAGAACATGGCCATGGATAGCACCATCAACAGCTCACAGTTTGGTTCGAACAACGGCTACCAGAGATTGGATTTGCAGACCTCGGTAAGTGCGCGGAATCTTTCATTCGTCAACAACTATCCCAACTGATACCGGATACGACGAAGCGATCAAGCGACAGGAAGTGATGGGGAATTGACAACATGGGGAGTTACGGTATGAAAAACGCGAAACTTAACATTCAGCAACTGCAGAGCCGGGGATTCACTCTGATTGCGTCCTTGCTGTTGCTGATGATGCTGTCGGGAATCGCGATCGGCCTGATGATGATGGTCAACACCGAAGGTAAAGTGGGCGGGACCGATCTGCAGAATAACCTGGCCTTCCACGCTGCCGAAGGTGGCATGGAAAAGATGACCACCGACCTGAATTCCGTGTTCCAGAACATACAAGCCCCCAGTCCTTCCCAGATCTGCGGCATCGGGAATACCGCCTACCAGCCGTCGATAACCGGCGTTGTCTGGATGAACTACTCGGTACAGCCCGGCTCCTTGCAATCCTCGAGTTGCCCCACAACTCTGACCGCGACCTGGGGAACGATCACAGGCAGCGGGCAGAACGCGGGTCTGGAGGCTCAGATCATTCCGATTAACATGGAAGTGACGGCGGCTATGCTTGGCGGTCAGGAAGTAAGCATGACCAGGCAGGCGCAGGTTGCGCTGATTCCCGCGTTCCAGTTCGGCGTGTTCTCCGAAAGCGATCTCTTATTCGAAAACGGCGGCACGCTTGATTTCGCAGGCCCCGTGCACACCAACTCTGACATCTACCCTTTCTCCGCCGGAACCCTGACTTTTCACGACAAAATATCGGCCTACGGCAACGTCATTCGTTACCAGTTGCCGAACGGAATCGTTGGCACCAATTACAGCAACCCGGTTTACATTCCGAGCGCGACCGCTGATTGCGCGCAAGGTGGCGGGGCGGTAGCAGGGAATTGTACCGCGATGGCAACGCCTACCACCACAGCTCCCTACGGTGATGGCAGCGTAACCGGAGCCGGATCGGCATCGGCCCAGCCCGCGGCAAACAATAACGCGGCGTGGGCCGGGTTCTCTAGCAGCACGAATGGCATGATTATCAACGGGAATTATGGAAGTAAGACGAACCCGGGGACGGGCGCGAAGAAGCTTTCCTTGCAGTTCGTCGGCGGCGGAACCAATCAGCCTTATGAAATCATTCGCCGCCCGCCCGCTGGCGAAAATCCCGCGTCTGCGGTGAGCCAGGCTCGCGAATATAACATGGCGCAGATTCGAGTCCTGCTGAGCGACGATCCCACGGAATTTCAGAACGGCAGCGGATGGTCGGATTCCGAAAACGTCCGCCTGGCGAACATTACTACTACCCAGGCTACTCTGCAGGGCGGTAATGCCGCTGCCACCAACCCCTATGGCATTACCATCAGCGCCGGCAATGTCGGCTCCGCGTTCGGGACGCCCACCACCGGCAACACCTTTAACTTGTACTTCGCCGCTGCCTCGAATGCAGTTCCGATTCCGTCGCTCTGCTCGGCGGCCTCAAAAAATTGCCCCACGCCCGACTGGTCCTTCGCGCCCCATATATGGCCCAGCGGCACCGCCCCGTCGAACCCGTTCTCCTCGCAGCAAGGGCTGCAGCCGACAACCTTGGCCCCCATCTTCCTGGATAATGCCGCCAGCGCGACAACTATTCCAACCATCAATCTTTGTCCGCCCTTAGCGGTTGCCAGTATCCCTGTGGGCTGCCCCTCGACTCCCACCTATCCGTACTATGCTCCGCCCAACCCCAGCACTCCTGTCGTTGCCAGCGCTCTGACACCCTACAACTCTGCGTACTCTAATGCCTGGGGTCTCATCGATGGCTACCTGCGAGTGGAATATAAGAACTCATCCGGGGTCTGGACCGCGGTCACCACGGAATGGCTGCAACTCGGATTTGCTCGCGGAACCGGACAGGTAACCCAGTCCGGCGGAGGCACACCGGCATCGGCGACTGGATATACTCCGACTCCGAACCCGATCAACCCGAATGCGATTCTGCTGCTGCAGGAGCCGGCGGATCGCCTCACTGCCGCCCCAGCCGGGCTGACCGCGGGCGCCGTCCCCGCGGAACCAGCGGCCACCGGAGCGTCTGCGCCCTCCGCCGCCACCGCCCCGGTCTGCACCGCGACGGTTTCTGGCGTTTGCACAACCTGGACCGCCGGCGTGCCGCCGCTGCTTGCCTCGGATTCCGGTTCCGGCGGCCAGTGGGCGTTCGGCCTCACCCCGACCACGACCACCACCACCACGCCGCAGAGCCTCACCCAGTACAATTGGTATCCCATCAACTTCTACGATGCCCGCGAAGGCGAGGTCCGAGATCAGTCGTGGACAGATTCCGGTGGCCAGCCTTACACCGGTACGGGCATTACCGAAAACAGCTGTACCACCAATGGTGTCATGAACGCCGTCGAAATCGATGTGGGCAACCTGAAACGATGGTTGTCGGGAGCGATCGGCACCAGCGGAACGAGCGTCGATTACCAGGCGCAGAACGGATACATACTCTATTTCTCCGATCGCCGCGGCATGCTGTTGAATCCGCATCCACCTCTGAATCCTACGGGAGCGGCATCCAAGAGTGGCGACTCCGGTTTGGAGGACGTGATTAACGCCAATGCTGGCACTGGATCGTCGGCGGGTACGCCCGACGGAGTGCTGGAACCGGTTCCCGCAGGCCGCAATTATTCGCCTGAGGATGTCAATGAGAACGGGTACCTCGACAACTTCGGCGGAGCCAACCTGGGGTTGGGCTTCTGGGGCATTACCGGCAACGCTACCCAGAACCTGAACACACTCATCAACACCACCCCGTCGAAACCCGATCCCTATGGCACCGGTGGCACCGGAAGTGCCGGCTACACCACAGACCGGATCGTGAGCTGCGCGACTACCGCCCGCAAGAATTGGGTCAGCGGCGCACGCCATGTTTTGAAACTGGTGGATGCAGCGTACGGCAACTTGCCGCTGCGGCCCTCGGCACTGGTGATCACCAACCCTGGCGGAGGCACCTCAAGTTACTGGGGCGGATTCACCGTCGCTTCAGAAAACCCGGTCTACATCCAGGGCGACTTCAACAGTAATCCTTCTGACGAGGCTACCTGGACCACCCCACCGACGGTGCCAACCGACTTGGCTTTGCATGCCGCAGCTTCCGTCATTGGCGACGCGGTCACTCTCCTTTCGAATAACTGGGACGATCGGAGAAGCACCATGGGTATCAGCTCAAACTACTCGCCTACCGTTAGAGAGAACCGGATGGCTACCCCGAACACGTACTTCCGCATGGGCATCGTATCCGGGAAAAACATGAATTTCCCGAACCCGTCCTGGAGCTCTCTGCAAAATGACGTAGGCATCGACGGCGCCATGGGAAACTTCATGCGCTTGCTGGAAGACTGGAGCCAGAGCTCCGGCAGCAGCAGCAAAGACACTTTGAATTACTTCGGGTCGATCGTGAGCTTGTACTACTCAACCTATGACACCGGAATTTTCAAGTGCGGCGGCTGTTGGGAGGTCTATGTGAACGGAAACCGGAATTACATTTTCGATTCCGATTTCACGAATCCTTACCAGTTGCCGCCAGGCACCCCAATGTTCCACGACGTGGAGACTTTGAGCTACCGGCAGCTCCTGACAGGTCGCACGGACTAAACTCGCTCGTTTAGCCGATCGAATGGCGATCGCAGATCAGCCGTCGGATGCAAGTTGGCTGCGATTGGAATATGCAGCGAGCGAGCAGCCGGGTTTGTGGGCTGACGGGAATGGCGATATCGAGTCATCGCTATCGGACGACGCGATGCGATGAGGAGTTCCGGCCCGGAGACGTGGGCCACCTGGCACGAATCGCGACTCCACGAGTGGCGATACCTAGAGGCCGCCGTGGCCGCGTCCGGCTTGGATGCGGAGCAACGCGGCGACCAGTGCGTCTATGTCCTCGTAGGTGTTGTACAGCGCCAGGGAAGGCCGGACCGTACTCTCGACACCCATGCGCCGCAGAATCGGCTGAGCACAGTGGTGACCGGAACGCACCGCAATTCCTTCCTGGCTTAACGCTACGCCGACATCCTCGGTGCGAACGTCGTCGAGAACGAAAGACAACACACCTGCCTTTTCGCTCGCAGTGCCGATCAGCCGCAGCCCCGGGACTGTGAGCAACCCCGCAGTCGCATAAGTCAAGAGTTCATGCTCGTAGGCGGCGATGCTTTCCATTCCAATCTCATCTACATAGTCGAGCGCCGCGCCCAGTCCGACGGCATCGGCTATGTTTCCGGTTCCGGCTTCAAAGCGCGCGGGAGCGGTCTGGTAAGTGGTCTTCTCGAACGTGACATCGACGATCATGTTGCCGCCCCCATGCCATGGCGGCATGGTGTTGAGCAAGTCCAGCTTTCCATAAACCACGCCAATTCCGGTCGGGGCGAAGATCTTATGTCCCGAAAAGACGTAGAAGTCGCAGTCGAGAGCCTGCACGTCGACGCGCATATGAGAGACGGCCTGCGCACCATCGACCAGCACACGCGCACCGTGACGGTGCGCCATTTCCACCATCTCGCGTGCCGGTGTGACGGTCCCGAGAGCGTTTGACACCTGGCTGAAGGACACGATCCGAGTGCGCGGGCTCAACAGCTTTTCGTACTCCTCGAGAATTACTTCGCCGCGATCGTTCACCGGCGCCACGCGCAGGCGAGCGCCTTTTTCTGAACATAATTGTTGCCATGGCACTATGTTGGCATGATGCTCGAGCCAGGTGATGACGACCTCGTCGTCCTTCTGGACGTTGCGGCGTCCCCATGCCTGGGCAATAAGGTTAATGCCCTCGGTCGTGCCGCGAACGAAGACGATCTCGCGCGCCGAAGAAGCATTGAGGAAGCGGCGGGTTTTTTCACGCGCGCTTTCATAGGCGTCAGTGGCCCGCGCTGCCAGCGTATGCGCCGCGCGATGGATATTGGAATTCTCGTGCCGGTAAAAATACGACAGGCGATCAATGACGGCATTCGGTTTCTGCGTCGTTGCGGCATTGTCGAGCCAGATCAGAGGCCGTCCGTTTACCCGCTCCTGCAAGATGGGGAAATCTTGGCGGATCAACCGCGGATCGAGTGGACGCTTGGCAGGCCCAAGTTCGGCCGGCTGCAGATCGGGGCGGAGGTCGACGGACTCAACGCCAGGTGGCAGAGACTCAGTCTTCGTCGCAGCTTTTTCTGCATCGGGGATCTTGCGGGACGAACCTGGAATCTGTGAGGCAACACCCGGGGCCCCTGCCGATGCGCTTGACAGGGACCGAAAGTCGGTTTCGGTGGCAGGCTTCGTCGGTAATGACGAGGGCAAAGCTGGAGCGCTGGGAGGCGATTGCAGGCCCGGCACCCCGGGAAGAGCGAACAGCCCGCCGATCGTTGGAGATTTCGCCGCGGAGCCCGGGTAGACAGCTTTTCCCGCACTGTCGAAATCCGCGGGGGCGTCGGGAATTGCAAATGAAGGAGTGGACTTGGGGATGTCAGGTGTAGATTCCGGCGCGTTGGTTGCCGGTGCAATAGCTACCGCTGGGACCGGACCGGGAAGCGACGCTGGTATGCTCGGCTGCGAGGTTTGCCCCTGGGGAACGGCGGGGACTGATGCGCCGGGCACCCGGGGGAAAGAAAATACGTCGTTGAACCCTGCGAAGTGGGGGTCTTCCGCCCATGGGTCAGTTCTGCCTGGTGCAGCATTTCCTGCCGGCGAAGACGGCGCTGCGGCCAGATCCGAGCCGCTAGGCGGTCCGGTCGGAGGGGACGGAGGCACAGCGGGGACGCCGGGGAAGGAATACATCTCGGCGGCCGGCGGGATCTGTGGCGCAAAGGCCCACGGCGCTGCGCTCCCTGCATCGGAAGACGATGAAGAGAACGGCATCACTGCGGGTGGAGCGGCGGCCGTCACTTGCGGAGCAAGCGGCAACTCGCCCGCGAGCGATGCGGCGATGGCTCGGAAGTCCGCCTCGTTCAGCGCTCCAGTTGACGCCGGCAGCTGCGGGACGTTGGGCACGGCATTTTGCACAGCGGGAAAAGAAAACATTCCCCGCGGAAAATCCGGAACGGCCGCTCCCGGCGCGGCGGGAATCGTGCCCGCCTGGTCGGCTGATGGCGATGACGCTACGTTCGGAGGCGCAGTCGCTCCCGGCAGTGCAGCGAAAAACTCGTTGGCGAGTTTTGCAATCACTGCCGGATCGGGGACTGCCGACATCAAGGGGGAGACGCCCTGGTACTTCTTCGTACCTTCTTCTTGCGCAATTGCTGGCGTGGAAGACGATGTCGGCGAGTCGGTCGCTAACTGATCACTTGTACTCGTGATATTGATCGACATTGACGCCCTCCAACACACCGATTGCATCTTCGGTAAGAACTGCAATCGAGCAATAGAGCGAAATCAGGTATGAAGCAATCGCCTTGTGATTGATGCCCATGAAGCGAACCGACAAACTAGGGGTCACTTCTCCGGGGAGACCCGGTTGGAAGAGCCCGATCACGCCCTGCTTTTTTTCTCCGGTGCGCAGCAACAGAATGCTGGTTTTCTCACCCTTGATCGCAAGTTTGTCGGAAGGAACCAGAGGGATGCCGCGCCAGGTCAGGAACTGTGTACCGTACAGGTTCACGGTCGGTGGCGGAACTCCGCGTCGAGTGCATTCGCGGCCAAAAGCGGCGATGGCACGCGGATGCGCCAGAAAAAATCCGGGCTCTTTCCAGACCCTCGATATCAGTTCGTCGAGGTCATCGGGCGTGGGCGCGCCTTTGCGGGTCTTGACGCGACACTCCGAGACGACGTTATTCAGCAAGCCATACTCGGCGTTGTTGACCAACTCATTTTCCTGGCGTTCCTTTACTTTTTCGATCATCAGCCGCAGTTGTTCGCGAATCTGGTCGTGCGGGCTGCGGTATAGGTCGGAGATACGCGTCTGCACGTCGAGCACAGTCGTGACCGCGTTCAGCGTGTACTCGCGCGGCTTTTCTTCATAGTCCACGTAAATCTCTGGAAGATCGATTTCTTCGTCGGGACTGCACTCGATGGTGCGAGTGCCAGGGTGAGTATTCTTTACCTTGTTGACGCGATAGGTGCCGGCTTCAACCGGAACCCACGAAAGAAATGTCACCAGCCACCGCGGCGTGATCGTCTCCATCATGGGGACGGTTTTGGTGACATTCGCGAGCTGGCGCGCCTGCTGCTCGCTCAGCGTATGACGGACTTCGGCTTTCTCAGCCATGACAGTTGCTCCTCAATGGGTAGGGACAGATGTTAGAAGAAAAGGTGCAGCGTTCTGTGTGCGGTCTTGCAACAATTTCGACTTTCTTTCTCTCCACAAAAATAAAATTTCGTCCGCATCCAGTCTGTGAGCCACTTCACACAACAATGTTCAAATTTCTTCGCGTGACGTCCATCAGCACGAAGCCCGGAACACGCACGCGAGAGAAACGGTGGCAAGAATTGTGGATAAGGATTCCGCAACTGAAGATTTGACTACCTGAGATGGAGTGTGTCAAGTGAAATTCCAACTAAATACAAGTTTGTTAATGGACATTATCGTAAACAGGTCATGGCCTTCACGAAGATTCGCTACGCGCCGGCTGTCGTGCTGAACGCCCGGTAGAACTTCTTTTTGGCGCGGGCGCGGATTTCGTCCAGTTCCGCGTGCAGCCTTCTGATTTCTGCATCCAGTTCGATAAAGCTCAGGCACTGTGCGCAGAGCAACCTGTCCGACTTCACTCCCGCATAGTCCGGGGCTCCACTGTTGATCGTACATATGGAAGCGGAGGGCTGGTTGGTTCTCGGGTCGCTCTCTACATACACTAGATCCAAGCTCAGAGTATTCATAACGGGGGATTATCCCATAAAATCTCCCGAAATAATCTGCCCTGATTTCCACAGAGTCAACGGTTTCTGGAACAGGTCAGGATCCCTCAGGCGCGCCATCCTACGACGGTATGTTCCAGTTCGCGACGATGAGGTCCTGACGAGACAACCGCACCTTTCACTTTTGGGCCTGTATCGTTGTCCATGCGTGAAAGCACTTGCACAGGTGAACCCCGCTAAGGCAACGGACGTTAGGAACAATCGTTGCGGATGCAAGTACTTGTGTCGGGGCCTTTCATTCGGGGAAAGGCCCTTGGCTTGCAATCAATATAGAATAATGTCTATGATAATAATAGGCATTGCTGACAGGTTCCCTGGTGAGCTTCTTACAATTTGACGTCCTGATCGTCGGCGGCGGTTTTAGTGGGACCATGCTCACGGTTCACTTGCTGCGTAGTTCCTCGTTGTCCGTCGCCATCGTGGATCGGGGAACGTCGCCGGGGCGAGGTGTGGCCTACAGTAGTCCGCAGAGGTTTCACTTGCTCAACGTTCCCGCGGGCGAGATGAGCGCGTGGCCCGACGCGCCCGACGATTTCTTGCGGTGGGCGCGGGTCCGCTACGATGCTGCTCTGCAATCGCGCAGTTTCCCTCCGCGGTCCGTTTATGGATCCTACGTCGCCAGTTTGCTGGAAACAACCTTGGCCGGGGGCGCCTCGGGACGCTTTCGATGGATTCAGGAGGAAGCACGGTCGCTGCATCGTCGAAAAGGGAAACTGGCCATCCAGACTAAGTTAGGGCCCGAGCTGTTGGCGCGGGCGGTGGTACTGGCCACCGGGAATTTTCCACCAGCAAATCCGAGAATGCCAGGGCTCAGTGCCTCCTCCGCGTTATACTTCCAGTCTCCTTGGGCGAGCGATGCGCTGGAGAGTCTCCCTCCCGGCGGTAGCGTCTTATTGATCGGCTCTGGACTCACCAGTGTAGACCTCATCATGGCGCTCAAGTCGAAGGGTTTTCGCGGCACCATTCACGTGCTTTCGCGGCAGGGATTGTTTCCTCGAACGCGCCGCTATGTGCGCCAGGACGAGTCTTGGCCGATGTTCTGGGACGAGACCTCTCCGCGGACGGTGCGCGGTTTGCTCCGCCTGATTCGCACCCAGGTGCGAGCCGCTGCCGAAAAGAGCCTCGACTGGCGTGCGGTGATCGACAGCCTTCGCCCGGTAACGCAAGACATTTGGCGCTCCCTGCCACTGGACGAGCAAAAACGATTTCTGCGCCACGTCCGTGTTTACTGGGATGTGCACCGTCACCGCGTCGCGCCGGAGATCGGCGACATACTGGCCGATATGCAGAGCGAACGGCAACTCCGCTTTCACAGGGGAATTGTCACCCAATATTCCGAAGGTCGCGACGTTGCCGAGGTCCATTACTGGGATCGGGATAACCACAGCGAGAAAGCTCTGCGTGCTCATCGCATCATCAACTGTACGGGCTCGGAGACCGACGGGCGGCGTATCGACGATTCCCTCATCACCAGCCTTCTCGTGCAGGGCTTCGCGCGGCCCGACCCGCTTTTTCTTGGGCTTGACGTCGACGAGAATGGCACAGTGATCGACTGCAACGGCATCTCATCCCGCCCGTTGTATGCCATCGGGCCAACGCGCAAAGGCTGTCTTTGGGAAACGACCACTGTGCCGGAGATTCGCGTCCAAGCCGCGGCGCTCGGGAAACGTTTGGTGGAGGTACTCGGACACAGCGGCAGGCCTCGAGGGGTCCTCAAGACCGCCTAGAAAAAACACTAGATTGTTTTTCTCCCCCGCGTCGCGTGCGATGACCAGGGCTGCATACGACTGCTGCGTTACGCGTTCAACGAGAGAATCGCTAGCGCTTTTGGACTCGATACTGTAGATCCGGCCGGACCCATCTTCAGAGTGTTCATCGTGGTGTCCTACATCACGGGCGCAGCCGTTCCGTCCGACCACCTGCCGGCAGGGACCATGAACACGTCGATTGGTTCCGGAGCGCCACTGAACTGTGGATTCAGCATGACGGGAGACTTAGGCAGATCTGCACCCCAGACAGCACCGTCCATGAGTGGAGTGTAAAACATCAGGTGAGCCATCCAGTGGTGGTCGCCATGATCGGTAAGGTACTGGTCTTTCGCCATCATGTAGCTCATGGCTCCAGGTTCCAGGGGCGGCAGTTCTTTTTTGGCGTATGCGTCTTTGAGAGCATCAACGATCTGCGCTTTCGATTTCCCGGCCAGAATCATCTCCGTCCTCTTGTAGGTAAGTGGCAGGACGGACCGCGCGGCCGGCGGATTGTAGCAGACCGGGCCTCGCACTTTAGGGTTCCAAAAATTGGCGGCATCATCGCCATCGAATGGGCCCATCCACCCTCGCTCCACGACGCATACGAAACCGTTCTTGCCTTCGACGGCAGTCTCGTAGCCATGCCGTCCGAGGACCAGAATTGTTGCGTCGCGTGATATAGCCTCCGGGGCCGCGCTACGTGCCAAGGCGATCTCAGCATTGCGATCCGTCATCAGGTACTGCTCGATCGGAGCCATACTCGGATACGACATTTGACGATCCTGCGCCCGCGCTTGCCGGGCCGCGTCCAGGATAAGGATCAGTGCAAAGCCCAGAGAGGCAATCGCCTGGAATCTCTTTCGGTTCATCGCTTCCTCCAGTGTTGGCTGAATCTCACCGCAGTCATTATTCAGAGGGATAGACCCGCTCGTTGTTCTCCACCATCGGTCCCTCGTACGCTCTCGCCTCGGTGTGGGGGCCGTCGATGCGGACTCGTCGAGCCTACAAACCGGTTGGTATGTACTAACATCAAACCATCCGATAAAACGGATGCGAGCAGACCCGCTTGCGGTTGCCCGGAGGGCGCAGGGACCGCAGCCAGCCCACGATGTTTCTGATCCCCGCTTTCATCACTTTCGGATCCTGAGCATTCTTTGCCAGCGAGCCATAGCCTTCGACCATCGCGATCAGTAAGCCAGCGGCGTCAGTGGGTTCCACATCGCGACGAACGCTTCCGTGGGTATGGCCCTCTCGCAAAACGGAGGCAACGGCCTCGCGCCAGGCATCGAAGATTATCGCCAGCCGTTTTCGGAATCCCGCGTCAAGAGGAGACATTTCCTGCGCCAGATTGTTCAGTTGGCAGCCACCCCGCACATCCTCGGGCCGAACAGGTATATGTTGAACAGAGCCGATCAAAGCGTCGATAGGTTCCTTGACGCTCTGTAGAGGCCGCACCCATTTGCCATGGACGTCCGGGGCAATGACCTCTTCGACGACGGCGTGTCCCAGGGCTTCCTTGCTTGGGAAGTGGTAGTACAGCGCTTCCTTGGTGACACCAGCTGAGGCCAAGATTGTGTCCAGGCTGGCACTCTGGAAACCCGATCTGTAGATTTCGCGGGATGCCGCTTGCAGCAATCGCTCCCGCGTGCGCTCAGGATCGCGCAGCCTGGTCGCTCTACGTTTCGGATTCTTACGTGCCGCGACCATACCAACCAGTCTGTATCCGTAACTATTGCAGCGTCAAGAGAGACCTAACACGCACTGGAAAATCCATCGTGCGTTCCGTCGCACTTATTGGATTGCGGAGGCAGGCCTTGGTCGGCCGAGCGCGAGGATACCATCGTCAGCTTGAGGCCGGGACAATGGGTTCGAGTTAAAGTAAAGGTGACCCTGCATAACTGGCCTCCCCAGTCGGTTGAGGCGCAACTGCGCGGCGACTTCAGGCTCCGTAACGAAACTTTCAAGCCGGGCGACGACGGTGGATTCATCGATGTGGTAGACGTATCCCCAAACCGCACCGCGCTGCCTGCCATTGCAGCCAAGCGTGATAAGGAACACCTTGTGCATACTGAATACGAAACGCCGGCGGACATCGTAGCTCCGGGCCGTCTCCCCTTTCGCGTAAAGCAACAGGGCCTGGGCGAACCGATACACGATGGTCACGGCAAACGGGGCGACGAACGTGAAGATCACCTTAAGGGCCAAAACGGCATCCGCGTCCAGCAACGACTGCCCGGTGACGATGAAATGAATCATGAGTCCGATGAAAATAGTCGGGACCTTACGCCGAAATCAACGTCCCGAGCCTCATTCTCGTTGGCCGGTTTTCAACTGACCCTCATTGGCCGGTTTTGAGTGACCCCCGAGGGGACGCCTCCAACGATGGAGACGCGAATCGTGCCAACAACTCTGTGGAACGGCAAGCGGTACTCGCCAAAAACGGCGGCTGGTCTCCGCGAGGTGGACATCCACCATTCGCTGGCTGAGTTGCTACGCGATCATCTAAACGGACGCTGTA
>Ga0074044_10000243_pt1 | contig 53867 bp, 43 predicted proteins | sample BogForMeECP23OM1_FD_94443 | JGI IMG/M metagenome (GOLD analysis project Ga0074044, IMG submission 94443) | Bog forest soil microbial communities from Calvert Island, British Columbia, Canada - Bog Forest MetaG ECP23OM1 | ecosystem: Environmental > Terrestrial > Soil > Wetlands ...
ACGGGTTCCCTCGCTATGCGCCCACAGCACCGGAACCTCTTCCACCGGCAGGCCCGCGCGCCGCGCCAGAAATAGGATTTCCGGATCAAACCCCCAACGCTCAATTTTCTGCAAAGGAAAAATGCGTTGCGCGGCGTCTCGCCGAAAAGCCTTGAACCCGCATTGTGTATCCGCGAAGCGTAATCCCAAAATCGCTCGCAATACCAGATTGAAGATTCGTCCAAATGCCTGCCGGTACAGGGGCTGCCGCTCGGTCTGCAGGTCGGTCCGCAGCCAGCGCGAGCCGATCGCGACGTCGGCGCCTCCGCCAATGGCATCGAATAGTTTCTGCGCCTCCGTGATCGGCGAAGAAAGATCGGCATCCGTAAACAGGCAGATATCTCCGCGCGCATGCAGCATCCCGTTGCGCACACTGTAACCTTTGCCCCGGTTGCCCGGGTTCTCGACCAGCAGAACCTGCGGATGCAACTTGCCATACTCGCGCACGATTTGCGCGGTATCGTCACTCGAGCCGTCATTTACAACCAGAATCTCCGCGTCCCAGTTGTGTTCCTGCACATGGCGGAGAATCTCATGCAACGTGGGCCGAATGCGCACGCTTTCGTTATAGGCGGGAATGACGATGGAGTAGGTCAATTGGCCAGCCGTCGATGTTGAAGAAATCAGATCACGCCACTTGCCGGCGCTGGTCGAGCATGGCGAAGAACTCCGACACCAACTCCTCGTCCCAGAGTCCGTTTCGCGCCTCTGCGCGCATGGTCACCGCGGCCTGCTCGTGGCCAAGCGCCGGCTTATACGGACGCGTCGTGCGCAACGCATCGTAGATATCCACCACCTGCAGAATGCGCGGCAGGAGCGGAATCTCGGCCGCCCGCAGCCCATCCGGATAGCCGCTGCCGTCCGAGTGCTCGTGATGATGCCGGATGATCGGAAGCACCAAACGCAACGACTTGAGCGGACGGCAAATCTTCTCGCCGGTCACCGGATGCTGCTTCATGATCTCCCACTCCGCCAGCGTCAGATTGCTGCCCTTCTTCAGGATTTCATCCGGCACGGCTATCTTCCCCAGGTCGTGCAGGTAGCCGCCGCGCCCCAGGGCGACAATACTCTCTTCGTCCACCCGTAGAAAGCGGCCTAAATCCGTGGCATTGCGCGCCAGGCGCTCACAATGACCTTCGGTGTAAGGATCGCGGGCCTCCACGCTTAGCCCTAATGTGCATAGCACTGAATCCGCGGTTTCCAGTTCGTCGGTGAATTCCTTCAACTTCAGCAACGAATTCACCCGCGCGAACAATTCCTCGGAATAGATCGGCTTGGTCAGAAAATCGTCGGCGCCGGCTTCAATTCCCTTCAGGCGGTCTTCCTGAGCGCTCAGGCCGGTGATCATGACGATCGGAATCAGCCGCGTCTTGGAATCCTCTTTAAGTTCGCGGCACAGCTCGTAGCCGCTCTTGCCGGGCATGATGACGTCGAGCAAAATCAGGTCCGGAGCTTCGCGCCGGATTTCCGCCTCCGCGGCTGCCGCGCTTTGCACCGCAACCGTGGGATAGCCATGGCTGGCCAGCATCTCCTTCAACAGCACCGCATTCACCGCATTGTCGTCAACTACCAGAATCGACTGCTTGCGGCGGCCCACCCACAGATCACCCATGCCCCGATAAGAGTTGGCCTGTGGGGAAAGGGTTGTCCGGCGCGGTCGTGGCGAAGGACTCATGATCTAAGTCTCCCACACCCATGGAAACTGCGCCACCACGGCAGGTCTCAGGTGTCAGGTCTCAGGAAAGGCAAACCAGAATTGCTTCTCGTGAACGAGATTTGTCCTGAGACTCAGACCAACATGGCAGCGGCGGCGCTCGATTGGCCCGCGCTGCCACAAAACCGAACATATTCGCTGTTCAAACGTCATTGCAAAGCCTTGCGCGCACGTGCCAGTCTTCCATCATGCCGCGGAAACACTCTTTGATCTTGATATTCATCATGCTCTGCCTGGCGTGGAGCGAGTGCGCAGCGGTCCCGAAACCGCATGTCATAACTTTTGGAAAATGGATCTCTGCGAAATGGCCCAACGCCACCGGACAGAAGCTGCTCGACTTGAAAGTGCGTCCGTTGTTTGTGGATACGCGACTCAGAGAATACACGACCGGAACTCCGCATGAGCTAACCGACCGCCTGTTCGTGGTCCGGCGCGCTTTTCGCGTCAACGATGCGCTGCCCACGGAAACGGCCAGCACCACGCGCTGGCAGTGGCAGCGCGGTGGCTGGCTGCTGGTCGACCGCCTCACTGGACGTGTTTCGCAGCTGAACCTGCCCGAGTTCGATCCCTTCTATTCGACGGCGAGCTGGTATCGCGACTACATCGCTTACTGCGGCGTCTCCGAGGACGGCAAGAAACTTTACGCCGTCGTCGCTCACGTCGGACGCTGGAAGCCGATCCTGAAAAAAGACGCAGGTGAACCCGCCGGAGCCGACAATCCCAACTCGGAATGCCCGCCCCCGGCCTGGGAGCGCAGCCCGCTCCGAGTCACCTTTCAGCCCGTCGACAGTCAGAAGCTGGTGTTCTCCATCCGGAGCCGCGTAGTCGATGTCGTCAACGATGCCGAGGAACCAGAAGAATAGGTATTCTGCGTAGGACCGTCCAGCCCAAACGGGAAATCCTGCCGCGACCCCCAATCCCACGCGATTTCACAAGCACTTTGGAGGAAAGTCAGGGTAAACTAGGCGGCGAAGCTGAATTTTAGCGAACGTTTTCTCCCCCAGATTCAACGGCTTTCAGGAGATGTGGATGAACTCGCCGTCCTCGGAAAGCTCGCCGGCAACGGTTCTCGGCCACACGGAGAATCTCGTCGCGTCTGCAGTGGCAGTCCGCGAGGAGCTCGAAAAAGTTCTTTCCAGCCGCGCCCTCCGCGATTCCGAGTCCCTGAAACGCTTTTTGCGATACATCGTGGAGAGCACCTTGGCCGGAGAGGGAGATCAGCTCAAGGAATACCGGCTGGGAGTAGATGTATTTGGTCGAGCCGGTTCATTCGACCCCCGGCTCGACCCCGTGGTAAGGATAACCGCACGCCGCCTCCGCATTAAGCTCCGGGAATACTACGAAGATGAAGGTCAAAGGGATCGGGTTCGGATCGAAGTCCCCAAGGGCGGCTACGCTGCGTGTTTTGTCGCCCCGACGCAGTCAGATGGCGCGCCGCGTTCGGATGTGGCCGGACCGGTCGATCGGTCAAGCTCCGACCTTCCCTCACCTATCCCGCGTGATTGGAAGTGGACCCTTGCCGCTGCTGCGGTCTTGGTAAGTGCCGCGCTGGTAGCAGCAGGTTTTCATTATCGCTTCCGTCAAACCAGTCGCCTGACCGACAAAGACACCATCGTCGTCGCCGATTTCGCCAATAGCACTGGCGATCCGGTGTTTGACGACACCCTAAAGACCGCGCTCGTGATTTCCTTGCAGCAGTCACCCTTCCTCAATGTGCTCTCTGACAGCGAAGTCACAAAGACGTTGCAGCAGATGACACGTCCCGCCGGCACGAAACTCACCGCCGGAGTAACCCGCGAGCTTTGCCAACGGGCGGGCAGCAAGGCCTATATTGTTGGAGCCGTCGCCAGCCTGGGCAGCGACTACGTGCTGGGGTTGAAGGCGGTAAATTGCCAGAGCGGAGATACGCTGGCGCAAGAGCAGGTCACGGCCGCTTCCAAGGAAAAAGTGCTGGATGCGCTGGGCAAAGCCGCGTCCAAGCTGCGCGGCGAACTAGGTGAGTCGCTGGCTACCGTGCAAAGGTTTGACGTTCCGTTGGAAGATGCCACGACGCCGTCGCTCGATGCTCTGAAAGCGTACAGCCTGGGCAGAAAAGCCGATAACGAGAAAGGTCACGCAGGCCTGCCTTACGATCAGCGCGCCATCGAACTGGATCCGAGCTTTGCCGTCGCGTACGAGGCGGTGGGCAATGACTACAGCAATCTCGGCGAACAAGGGCGGGCCGGTGAGTACTTCACAAAAGCATTCCAGTTGCGGGAGTACGCCAGCGAGTGGGAAAAGCTTAAGATCGCCGCCGATTACTATTTGGATGTAACCGGCGAATTGGAAAAAGCGGCTCGCACCTATCAGGAGCAGATTGCGAGCTACCCGCTCCGAGCCGGTGCGTACAACAATCTGGGCCTGGTGTACGCGTTACAGGGACAGTATGACAAGGCGGCCGAGATCACTCGGCAGAATCTGCGCCTGTCACCGGCTCGTGCAGGTTCGTATGGCAATCTCGCCAACGATGCCGTCGCTTTGCAGCATTTTGCCGAAGCGCGGCAGATCATCCAAGGGGCGCAGGCGCGAAAATTGGATCATGCGGTGTTCCACACGATTCTCTATGCTCTTGCCTTCGTCGGCTCGGATTCCGCTGCGATGACGGAACAGCAACAGTGGCTTGCCGGCAAGGCCGATTACGAAAACTGGGAACTCGCGCTCGCCTCTGACACCGAGGCATACGCTGGCCGTCTCGGCAAAGCGCGGGAACTGACCGGGCGAGCAGTCGACTCCGCAGTCCACGCGGACAGCAAGGAAAACGGGGCGATCTATCTGGCGAACGCCGCTCTGCAACAAGCCGCTTACGGCAATGCTGCGGAAGCCCGCCAGTTAGCGGCAAAGGCCTTGAAACTGGCTCCCACGAGCGCTGGCGTCGACAGCGAAATCGCGATTGCGTTAGCTATGGCGGGCGATACGGTGAGAGCTGAATCCCTGGCGCAAGACTTGGGGAATCGCTTTCCGCTGCACACCCAGATTCAGTCGCTTTGGCTGCCTGCCGTGCGGGCACAATTGGCGCTTAGAAAAAACCCCGCTGCTGCCCTCAGTACCCTTCAGGCTGCTTCACCAGTCGAGTTGGGACAAATCGCCTTCGTCCATAATATTTCCTGCCTTTATCCCGTGTATGTGCGGGGTGAGGCGTACTTGGCGGCAGGACAAGGCAGGGCTGCATCTGCCGAGTTTCAGAAAATCATCGACCACAGCGGCATCGTCTGGAACTGCTGGACAGGGGCGTTGGCGCATCTGGGAGTGGCTCGTTCCAATGCCTTGGAATTGAGAAACTCACAAGGAGCGGATGCCGATGCCGCCCGCGTCCGGGCACTCACCGCTTACAAAGACTTCCTCACGCTCTGGAAAGACGCCGATCCCGACGTCACCATCCTGAAGGAAGCCAAGGCGGAATACGCGAAGTTGCAGTGAAGTGGGCAAGCCGGCCTTCCTTGCCGCCGCTCCGAACCTCGGTTCCAGGAAATCCTGCGCAAGACGGGCCTTCCCCGCTGATTGGGGTTTGCTGAAAAACTGAGAGCCGGTCAACTCCGCCCCTCAGTCCCCCGAAGTTTCGACCGCGGGCATCTCTTCGGCCGCAGTCCGAGTCGAGACCTTCGCGCTCGTCACCAGCACCACCGACGCCACGATGATCGCGCTGCCCATCAAAATGTAGCGGTCGATGCGCTCGTGCAGAACGAGCCATCCGAGAAATACCGCGACCACGGGATTGACGTAGGCGTAGGTAGAAACCTTCGAAGTCGGAACGTGCTGCAGCAGCCAGATGTAGGCGGTGTAGCCGATCCAGGAACCGCACACCACCAGGTACAGGATGGCGGCAAGTCCACGGAAGGTCCAGGTCACATTGGACGATCTCTCGACGAGCAGTGCAAAAATCAGATTTGCAATGCCGGCGAAGACCACTTGCCAGGCGATGGCGCTGAAGGGATCGTCAGCCGCGGTCTGCCACTTTTTGGAGAGCACCGACCCGAACGCCCAACTGAACGATCCGAGTTGCAAGGCCAGCGACCACCAGAGTTCGCGATGGCCGAGAGAACTGGAGTGTTGAAGATCGGGCCAGATGAGCACGACCACGCCGGCGATCCCGATCACGAGCCCGAATTTTCCGCGCCGCGAGATGTGATGGTCGCCCAGCAACAGGCTATCGAGCACCAGAAACCAGAGCGGCGTGACCGCGACTAGCAGCGCAGCCAGGCCGGTGGGAACGATCCGCTCCGCGTAAGAAAGCGTGAGATTGCCGCCCATCAATAACAAAATGCCGACGGCCGCCAGATGGCTGAGTTGGCGCACCGAAAAACGAATGCGGCGTCCGGTCAGCGCGCAGTAAGCAAGCATCACCGTGCCCGCCACTAGAAAGCGCGTGGCGCACACGACCGCCGGAGGAATATGCTCGACCGCGATGCCAATACCCAGATAAGTGGAGCCCCAGAAAACATAGACCAGCCCAAAGGCAACAATGATCTTCCATCGGCTTGCGGGCGCAGCAGGGCTCATGGGAGTAGGAGCGGGAAAAGCTCAGAATATCAGAAGAACATCGGGTCATCGGGTGATCGGCCCGATGTTCTCAGTCGGCGTGCTGGCGATCGACCGACCAGATCTGCGCCGCGTCTTTCTCGAGCGGATAGAGATGCACCATCCAGTTGAAGATGATCGGATGAAACTCTCCGCCCGCCGCGCCGCATTCTTCCTTGGTGATGATCGATCCCCTCAGCCCGAACTTGGGATGCGGCCCCAGCATTTCCTGCCTGCGGCCCTCGGGCGCCCGGCAGAAGTTCACGTGCTCATGCCACTGCGCGATGCTGAGCGGAATACGCTGGTTCAAATCGTCTTCGGTGAAACGCTTGGGAGCCGTGTACATCAGACCTACCAGCCGGTAACCTTCGCCATCCTTCTCATAGAGCAGCGAGGTCGGATGCTCGGGATTGAAGTTGAATGCCGCTTCGAACGCGTAGCGGTAATTGGTGAAGTGATACTGCTTCTGCGGCACTTCGGGGTGGAAGATCTTGAAGCCTTCGTTGAGCGCGACGTGGTAATCCTTATACTTGTCCATTACTCCTCGCGCCGCAACCACGACCTGCTGAGCCTTTTCGGCATCGCCCGCTTGCGAAGTGCGGAGGGCGGTCATCTTCATGTGCGGACCCATGTCCATTTGATGACCTTCCATGGATTGCATGGCATGCGCGCTGGCATCCGGGTCTTCTCCGGAATCTTGGGCTGACATTTTCGACATGTCGTGACCTGGCATGTTCATGCCCTTCATGTCCTGGGGCGAATTTTGCTGTGCGAAGCAGAGCGCTGCGGTGAGGCAAAGCAGAGTCAACAGAGTTCTCATAACGGTCTCCAAAGCTCGATATGCTGATTGTACTAACACTGCCTGAGGGTCGTAGTTTCGCGCAACCGTAGAGCTCGAAGAAGACGGTTACTCCGGTAATTGAACGCGAAGGGCACAAAGCAGGTCCTTCGCTTCGCTCAGGATGACAGAGTGCGGTGAATACGCGTGGAGAGGCTAGGCCGCCGACCACATCCCCATCTCCGCCAGGATTTTACCTGCCGCTTCATTGCCGGAGCGCACGCAGTCGGGAACGCCGATGCCGTTATAACCGTTGCCCGCAAGGGCCAGGCCCGGGAGTTTCTGACGAAGGGATTCGATGCGCTGCAGGCGTTCGAGGTGGCCGACCGAATACTGCGCCATGGCAGACTTCCATTTGTAGACGCGCGCAAACAGGGGCTCGGCAGTCAGGGCGATGATCTGCCGCAGTTCGGTGCGAACGATTTCGAGAATTTCTTTTTCGGTCGCTTGAAGAATCTGCTCGTCGCGCGCACCGCCGAGAAAGCAGCGGACTACGGCTCGATTTTCCGGCGCACGGTGTGGGAACTTGTTGTGGACGAACGTGGCCGCGAGCATGCGATGGCCTTCACTGCGCGGCACCAGGAATCCGAAGCCCGGCGGAAGCGAGCGGCGTACTTTTTCGTCGTAGCCGAGCGTAACTGTCACCGAAGAGCTGTACTGAATCTCGCTCAGATCTCGAGCCAGGTTCTCATCCGCAGCGTCCAGCAGCGTCGCAGCGGCATGGGTCGGGGTGGCGATGATCACCGCGTCGAAGTGGTCGGTCTTGTATCCCGCACAAACGGTCCAGCCGTTATCCTGCCGGATCACCGACAGCACGGGCGAAGACGTCTTGAGTGCTTTCGCATCCAGACGCGCGACCAGGGCATCGACCATCTGCTGCATGCCGTCTTTTAGCGAAGTGAACAGCGGCCGAGCTGGGACTGGTACCGCCGCGCCTATTTTCCTGCGGGCTTTGAGCATGGCCCGGCCCAAACTGCCGTGTTTCGATTCCATGTCGGCGAAGCGCGGCAACACAGCGCGCACGCTCAACTGCGAAGCTTCGCCACCGTAGACTCCGGAAAGCAGCGGATCGGCGAGCAGGTCAACCATCTCGGACCCATAATGGCGAGCGACCATCTGGGCAACAGTTTCGTCCTTGGAAGCCTGACGCGGCGGATGAAACCATTCGGCTGCCATGCGCATTTTTGTACGCAAGGAGAAAAGTGGCGAGAACACCGTGGGCATGATTTTGGTGGGCACCATGAACATGAGCCCATCGGGCATCACCACCAGTTTGCCCTTGGCTACGATGTAGGTCTTGCGCTCGGAGTCATTTGACCCAATGAGTTGGTCGCCCAAACCGACCTTGGCGCAGAGATCGGCAGCCCAGGGCTTCTCGGTGAGAAACGAATCGGGTCCGGCCTCGACCAGGCAACCGTCGACGTGATCGGTGACGAGCACACCACCCAGGCGGGGGCTGGACTCGAACAACACGTACTGGACGGGTGTGCCGGACCGGCGTTTTTCGTCAATCGTGTACGCAGCCGAGAGGCCGGAGATCCCGCCGCCGATGATGGCTATGCGTTTCATGGTGTGCTGCGAGCTAGGAGCTTCGAGCCAAGCAATTGCCCCTTGGATATTAGCTAAACACCCAGCGCTTTCACCCGGCTGTTTACCACTTCCGCCAGGGCTGCCGTTAACGTCTTTGAGCCATTCAACGACTCGGCTCGCCACAGGCGCATGCCTTCTTTTTCTGCGAACTGTTTGAAGGCGATGTCGATATCGTAAAGCACCTCGACGTGATCGCACAGAAATCCGATGGGGTGCAGGAAGACCCCGCGATGGCCTTTTGCCTTTAAATTCCTGATCGTGTCCTCTACCGTGGGGCCGATCCACGCGCCTCCGGACATGCCCTGGCTCTGGAACGCGAAGTTCCAGTCGGCGGCGGCCAGGTTCGCCTCTTGCGCGACCAACTGGGCAGTTTCCTTCGATTGCTTCTCGTAGGGATCGCCTTCGGTGATGGTGCGCTGCGGGACGCTGTGTGCGGTGAAGATCACGGGCAGTTTTGCTCCGTTTTCGGCGCATGCCTTCTCCCAGCCCGCGCGCATTTTCTCGGCGAATGCTTTGACGAGCAGCGGCTGATCGTGCCACTCGTCGACGAAATCCATCTTGAAAGCAAGATTGCCGTCGCCGAGAACGGCGCTGCGGTAGAGTCCGACGCTGGTGCGCGAGTTCTGCGGCGCGAGGCAGATGGCGATTACGCGTTCGTATCCTTGATTCGCAATTACTTTCACCGCGTCGGCGATGAAGGGCTTCCAGTTGCGCATACCGACGAAGACCGGCATCTGCAACGACCGCGAAAGTTGATCGGCTTGCAAAAGAGTCCAGCAGGCAAGCGGCGAGAATCCGATCAGTGAATAGCGATGCCGGATCTCTTCGACCACCGCCGCCGGCAGAGGCCGTCCGCCGGTGACATAACCTAGAAACTCGGGAATCTGATCGGGGTTCTCGGGGCTGCCGTGGGCCAGCAGAAGCACGGCGGTTTTCGAGGGCGATTGCGCGGGCACAAATGAACTCACCTGATTCGCGCAATAGCACTGGCTGGCGAGGCCCAGCGGGCAGGGCATTTCGCGGCGAACAGCAAGTCCTTCGCTTCGCTCAGGATGACAATTCATAGAGGGTATCGACCACGCAACGATGCGGAACTCACTTTTACCACAGGCCCCTAGGCTCCTTTCTTGAAATCTGCCGAGTGCTCGCGGATGTAATCGCAGAGCGCCTTTACGTTTTCTACCGGAGTTTCGGGAAGAATGCCGTGGCCGAGATTGAAGATGTGGCCAGGGCGTCCGCCGGCTTGGCGCAGAATATCCTGGGCCCGCGATTTGAGTTCTTTCCAATCGGCGAAGAGCAGCACCGGATCGAGATTGCCCTGCACGGCGCCTTTGAAACCAAGGCTCTTCCATCCGGTATCGAGAGGAATGCGCCAGTCGAGGCCGATTACCTCAGCGCCGGTTTCCTGCATCGAGGGGAGAAGAGTCGAGCTGTCGGTGCCAAAGTAGATGACGGGCACTCCGGTCTTTCGCAGGCGTTTCACCAAGTCGGTCACATGCGGCAGAACATAGCGGTGATAATCTTCGACGCTTAGGCAGCCTACCCAGCTGTCGAAAATCTGGATGGTATCAGCGCCGGCGCGCACCTGCTCAGTGGAATACTCGGCGGTCACCGCGACCAACTTCTTCATCAGTTCGCTCCACGCAGCGGGCGCCGAGTACATCGTCTTCTTGGTAAAAAGATAATTACGAGAGCCTCCGCCTTCGATCATGTAGCTGGCGAGCGTGAAAGGCGCACCGCAAAAACCGATGACGGGGAGTTTGTCGCCGAAGTGCTTGCACACCAATTTCACCGCTTCAGAAACATAGCCGAGATCGGAGGCACGATCGGTGCGCAGATGGGCGACGTCTTCGGCGGTGCGCACCGGCTTTTCGATTCTCGGCCCCTCGCCGGCGGCGAAGTGAAAGGGCAGTCCCATGACTTCGAGCGGAAGCAGCAGATCAGCGAAGATGATAGCCGCGTCGACTTTCAGGATCTCGGCCGCTTCGATGGTGACCTGGGCCGCGACCTCGGGCTTCTTGCAGATCTCAATCAAAGAATATTGTTTGCGGACGGCGCGATACTCGGGCATGTAGCGTCCCGCCTGGCGCATGAACCAGACTGGCGTGCGTTCGGTGGGCTGAGCCTTGGCGGCGCGAACAAGGAGAGAGTTTGGGGCAGACATGAACTATCCAATTTAACATCTTCGAGCCGAATGTGGCCGACTCGGATCCGAAGCTATAATGGCGTCTCTAACATAAGGAGCTGCATGCGACCGTTCTCCGCGATTCTTCTGACCTTTACCCTGGCGTTTCCATCTTTGTCTTACGGCGCTGACCAAGTCGGCTCAAATCAACCTGCGCTGGTGGGATATTCGCCACGCGCCAGTCAGAGTGAACATGATTGGGAGGCGAAGTTCCGCGCCATCCCCGATCCTGTAAACTTGCGGGAATATATGCGGCGGCTGAGCGCGCGGCCGCATCATGTTGGCTCTCCCTACGATAAGGACAACGCTGAATGGATTCTTGCCCACTTCAAGGAATGGGGATTGGACGCGCACATCGAAAATTTCGACGTGCTGTTTCCAACGCCCAAAGTTCGCGTACTGGAAATGCTTGCGCCTACGAAGTTCACGGCGAAACTTGAAGAGCCCGGGCTGGCGGTGGATCCGACCTCGAATCAAAAGTCGGAACAGTTGCCCACGTATAACGCCTACTCGATTGACGGCGATGTCACCGGGCCGCTGGTGTTTGTGAACTACGGCTTGCCGGAGGACTACGAAAAGCTGGACCGATTGGGCATTTCGGTAAAGGGCGCGATTGTGATCGCCAAGTACTATCACAGTTGGCGCGGTGTGAAACCGAAAGTTGCCGCCGAGCATGGAGCCATTGGCTGCCTCATCTATTCGGAACCGCTGGACGACGGCTACACGCGCGACAACGTTTTTCCGCTCGGGCCGATGCGCCCCGCGGACGGAGTGCAGCGCGGCAGCGTCATGGATTTTGCTTCCGCGAGCCCGGGAGATCCGCTGACGCCTGGGATCGGCGCGACTCCCGATGCGAAGCGCCTGCCGCTGAAGGATGCGAAGAGCATCACGAAAATTCCGGTGCTTCCGATTTCTTATGGCGACGCGCAACCTTTGCTGGCCGCATTGGCGGGGCCGATGGCGCCGGATGAGTGGCGCGGCTCGCTTCCGATTCCATATCACGTGGGGGCGGGGCCGGCGCAGGTTCATTTGAAAGTTGCGTTCAATTGGAACATCAAGCCGGTCTACGATGTGATCGCGAAAATTCCTGGCAGCGTGGCTCCAGACGAGTGGATCATCCGTGGCAATCATCATGACGCTTGGGTGAACGGAGCCGAGGATCCCCTCTCCGGACAGTCTTCTCTGCTGGAGGAAGCACGCGCACTCAGTCTACTGCTGAAGCAGGGCTGGAGGCCGCGGCGCACGATCATCTACACCGCATGGGATGGCGAAGAACCCATGCTGCTGGGCTCGACTGAATGGGTCGAGACCCATGCCGATGAGTTACGGGAACACGCCGCCGTGTACATCAACAGCGACAGCAACGATCGCGGCGTTCTGAATATGGGCGGCTCGCACAGCCTGGAACAGTTCATTAACGGAGTCGCGCGCGACATCGAAGATCCGGAAACGAAGATGACGGTGTGGCAGCGGGCTCAGCTGACGAAGATTGCCGAAGCAAAATCCGAAGATGATGGGGACGAATTGCGGAAGGAATTGCGGAAGAAATTGCGACAGCGGGCGGACTTACGCATCAACGCGCTCGGCTCGGGAACCGATTTCACGGCGTTTCTCGATCATCTCGGCATCGCCACCCTGGACCTGGGATACGGCGGCGAGGACGAACAGGGAATCTATCACTCGATTTACGACGATTTTTACTGGTACACGCATTTCTCGGATACCGATTTCGTCTACGGGCGGGCGCTGGCGCAAACCGTGGGAACTTCGGTGATGCGTCTGGCCGACGCGGAGGTATTGCCTTTCGACTTCGTGAATTTGGCCGATACCGTGGAGATGTACACGAAGAATCTGGAGAAGCTGCTCGCCGATAAACAGGAGGAGATTCGCGAGCGCAACCAGGAACTGGATGAGGGCATGTTCAAGGCGACGTTTGATCCCAGGCGTCCGATGGTCGCACCGGTGCGGGAAGATGTTCCGCCGCACCTCAACTTTGCGCCGATGCAGAACGGGGTGGACTCTCTTACTCGCAGCGCCAAGCACTATCAGCAGGCGCTATCGCAGAAGCAGGCGGGTTTGGGAGACGACGCGGTTGCGGTGAAGCTCGGCGCTCTGAATCGAGAGCTGATGGAGAGCGAGCGCCGGCTCACCAATGCCGACGGATTGCCGCGGCGTCCGTGGTACAAGCATCTGCTGTATGCTCCGGGTGTTTACACGGGCTATGGAGTGAAAACGGTTCCGGGGGTGCGTGAGGGGATTGAGCAGAGGAGATATGCGGAAGCGGAGCAGGAGATTGTGCGCGTCGCCAAGGCGCTGGAGGACGAGTCGGCGCTGATCGAGTCGGCGGCTCGGGAATTGGAAAGAGCTGGGCAATAGGGCGATGGGGCGCCTGATGACTTATACGGTGGAGAGGCGGGCGCCTCTCCCGTCCAGCCGAGCGGGGACGCCCGGCTCTCCACTAACCAAGGCCATCGTTTTCGTTCGCAAGTAAGCATCAACGCCGGCGGCCGCCTTGCGGCCTTCGGCGATTGCCCATACAACTAATGACTGGCCGCGACGCATATCGCCCGCAGCGAAAACTCCCGGCACCGTTGACATATAGTTCTGGTCCGTGGACACGTTGCCGCGGAGGTCGAGCTTCAGTCCAAGCTGCTCGATCATTCCATTGTGCACCGGTCCCACAAAGCCCATCGCAATCAGTACCAGATCCGCTTCCACCGTAAATTCACTGCCGGCAATCGGCTCGAACTTTGGCGGCGGCCCGACCCGAACGGCGTGCAGTTGCTGAACATGACCGGCATCGGACCCGGTGAATTTTGTGGTCGCTATGCTCCAGTCGCGGATGCCACCTTCTTCATGTGCGCCTTCCGTGCGCAGTTGCATCGGCCAGAGCGGCCAGGGCGTAAGGGGTGAGCGGTCGTCTGGAGGCTTCGGCATGATTTCGAACTGGTGCACGGAAAGAGGCTTTTGTCGATGGCAGGTTCCGAGACAATCGGCGCCAGTATCGCCGCCTCCCACGATAACCACGCGCTTGCCGGTCGCCAAAATTTCTGTTTCGGTTTCGATGGTGTCGCCCAGATTGCGGCGGTTTTGCTGGGGCAGGTACTCCATCGCGAAATGAATTCCCTTCAACTCACGTCCGGGGACGTTCAGATCGCGTGGGTGCTCGGCTCCGCCGGCGAGCACGATCGCGTCGAACTCGCAGCGCAGATCTTCTACAGCGACAGTCCTGCCGACCTCAGCGCCGGTAACGAATTTCACGCCCTCGGCGGACATCTGTTCCAGCCGGCGATCGATGATGTGCTTTTCTAGTTTGAATTCCGGGATGCCATAACGCAGCAGGCCGCCGATGCGGTCCGCTTTTTCGTAGACCACTACGGAGTGTCCCGCGCGGCACAATTGCTGGGCGGCGGCTAATCCCGCGGGGCCAGAACCCACGATTGCTACTTTCTTCCCGGTGCGAACTTTCGGCGGCTCGGGATGGATCCAGCCTTCGTGAAATCCTCGCTCCACGATGTTTTTTTCAATCTGCTTGATGGTGACCGGAGGCTGATTGATCCCCAGGACACACGACGCTTCGCACGGCGCAGGACAGATCCGGCCGGTGAATTCCGGGAAGTTGTTAGTCGCGTGCAGTTGGCGAACCGCTTCTCTCCAACGCCCGTGATAAACGAGATCGTTCCAATCGGGAATCAGGTTATTGATGGGACACCCCGTTTGGCAAAAAGGCACACCACAGTCCATGCAGCGCGCACCCTGGGTACGAAGTTTCTCTTCCGGAAAATTGAGATAGATTTCGAACCAATCGTTGACCCGCTGCGTAACCGGACGCCGGGGGGCGAGTTCTCGTGTGTATTCCAGGAATCCCGTGTCCTTACCCATGTTGCACCTGCTCGGTCGGGGCTGGGACGGTCAGCGGCAGACTTGGGATATAAGGCTGACGGCGGCGGCTCACTCCAAGGACTCGTTTGTGCTCGTGGGGGAAGACTTTGATGAACCGGGATTGCGCTTCTGACCAGTTGTCGAGAATCCAGGCGGCACGCGGGCTGCCGGTCAGTTCACGATGCCGCGCCACGAGATCTTTGACCAGCTTTGTTTCTGCGAGTTGGGCATCCTGCGTTTCGAGAACCGGTTCGAGGTCAACCGAGTCCAGATTGCAGCGTTTTTCTGTGAAGTCTCCGCGCTCATCGAAAACGTAGGCGACGCCACCACTCATGCCCGCGGCAAAATTTCTCCCACAAGCTCCGAGCACCAGGACCAAGCCCTTGGTCATGTATTCGCAGCCATGGTCGCCGACTCCCTCGACCACCGCGGTCGCTCCGGAATTGCGAACGGCGAAGCGTTCGCCAGCGACTCCATTGAAAAACGCTTCGCCGCTGGTGGCGCCGTAAAGGGCAACGTTTCCAATGACGATATTTTTTTCGGGAGCGAATTTCGACCGTCGCGGCGGGTACACAATCAATCGTCCGCCGGACAGTCCCTTGCCTACGTAATCGTTGGCCTCGCCTTCGAGCGTAAGAGTCACTCCTTTGGCCAGGAACGCTCCCAAGCTCTGCCCCGCCGACCCGTCGAGGTGAATCCGGATCGTATCGTCAGGCAGGCCCGCGGATCCGTGGCGGCGGGCAATCGCTCCGCTCAGCATGGTTCCTACGGAGCGGTGAATATTGCGCACTGGCAGCTTGATCTCAACCGGCGTCAGAGTTTCCAGCGCAGCCTGCGATGCGGCAAGAATCTTGTGATCGAGCGCCTGCTCCAGGCCATGGTCCTGGGCCTGCACGCAGTGGCGGGCCACGCGCGACGGCATGGACGGATCGTAGAGAATGGCCGACAAATCCAGTCCTCGTGCTTTCCAGTGATTCACAGCGGGCTGCACGTCGAGCATGTCGACGCGCCCGATCATTTCGTCCATGCGGCGAAAGCCTAGGTCGGCCATGTACTGCCGCACCTGCTCCGCCAGAAAGAAAAAGAAGTTGATGACGTGCTCGGGCTGTCCTTGAAAACGCTTGCGCAGCACGGGATCCTGCGTCGCGATGCCGACCGAGCAAGTGTTGAGATGGCACTTGCGCATCATGATGCAGCCCATCGCAATCAGCGGCGTAGTGGCAAAACCGAATTCTTCGGCGCCGAGCAGCGCGGCGATCACGACATCGCGGCCGGTCTGCAGTTTGCCGTCGGTCTGCACGCGGATTCTACTGCGCAGATCGTTCAACAAGAGCACTTGCTGCGTCTCCGCTAAGCCGAGTTCCCAAGGAATGCCGGCGTGCTTGATGGAACTCAGCGGTGAAGCTCCGGTGCCTCCGCTGTCGCCGCTGATGAGGACAACATCCGCGTGTGCCTTGGCCACGCCCGCCGCGACCGTGCCTACTCCTACTTCCGCCACTAACTTCACCGCGATGCGGGCATGCGGATTCACATTTTTCAGGTCGTAGATCAGTTGCGCGAGGTCTTCGATGGAATAGATGTCGTGGTGAGGCGGTGGCGAGATCAACCCCACGCCGGGGATGGAATGCCGCAGGCGCGCGATGACCTCGTCGACTTTATGCCCAGGAAGTTGCCCACCCTCCCCGGGCTTTGCACCTTGTGCCATCTTGATCTGTAACTCGTCCGCATTGACGAGATAATTCGCGGTAACTCCAAAGCGCGCCGACGCGACCTGCTTTACGGCACTCCGTCGCAGGTCTCCGTTCGCGTCCGGCTTGAAACGCTCTTCATCCTCGCCACCTTCGCCGGTATTCGACTTGCCCCCTATTCGATTCATGGCGATGGCCAGAGTTTCGTGCGCTTCTTTGCTGATCGACCCGAATGACATGGCTCCGGTGGTAAAGCGCTTCACGATTTCTTTGGCCGGCTCCACGTCTTCGATCGGAACTGGCTTGGCGCTCCTCTTGAACTTCATCAAACTGCGCAGCGTAGCCATGTTGTTGCTTTGATTGTCGATGAGGTCGGTGTATTCCTGAAAGGTCTGGGAACTCTCCTGCCGCACCGCTTGCTGCAGCTTGCTGATGGTCAGCGGGTTTAGCAGGTGATACTCGCCGTTGACGCGCTGGTGATAAGTGCCTCCGACCGCGAGCTCTGTCTCAGACTCGGTCAGAGGGCGGAATGCGTGCTCGTGCTTCAACTGCGCTTCGCGGGCGACGACTTCGAGATCAATGCCTTCCAATCGCGACGCCGTGCCTGAGAAATAGGCATCTACCAATTCTTTGTTCAGCCCGATGGCTTCGAAAACCTGCGCGCCCTGGTAACTCTGCAACGTTGAAATACCCATCTTGGCGAAGGTCTTCAATAAACCTTTGTTCACCGACTTGATGAAATGCTTCACGGCTAATTCTGGAGTTACTCCGTCCGATAATTCCCCCCGCCGCGCCAGGCTTTCAACGCTCTCCAAGGCGAGATACGGATTGATGGCACTCGCTCCGTAACCACTGAGCAGCGCGAAGTGCATCACTTCGCGCGGTTCGCCGGATTCCGTAATCAAAGCGACCTGGGTTCGCGTCTCCTCCTGGACCAGCAGGTTATGCACGGCGGCCAGCGCCAGCAGGCTGGGGATGGGAGCGTAGTCTTTGTCTACACCGCGATCGGAAAGAATCAGCAGGGTGTAGCCGGCTTTGCCCGCGAGCGATGCGCGCTGGCACAACTCGTCGAGCGCCCGCTTCAGTCCCGCTTCTCCTTCGCTGGCACGGAAAAGCGCGGGCAGCGTGATGGCCAGCAGATCTCCGGTTGAGACGCGGCGGAGTTTTTCCAGTTCGATGTTGGCCAGCAGGGGATGAGCCAGCTTCAGCATGTGGCAGTTCTCGGGCTCTTCCGAAAGAATGTTGCGCTCGGCCCCGATGTAACTGATGAGCGACATCACGATTTCTTCGCGAATCGGGTCAATGGGAGGATTGGTAACCTGGGCGAAGAGCTGCTTGAAGTAATTGAACAGCGACTGCGGCCGGTCCGAGAGACACGCGAGGGGCGTATCCGTCCCCATGGAGCCCACCGGTTCCTCGCCCTTCGAAGCCATCGGGCCGAGGATCATGCGCAAGTCCTCATCGCTGTAACCGAAGGCACGCTGGCGGCGGAGCAGAGTTTCCGCATCCGGGTGGTGCATGCGCGAGGGCTTCGGCAACTGATCGATGGTGATCTGATTGTCCTTGAGCCACTGCGCATAGGGCTGTCGCGAAGCCAGCCGGTGTTTGATTTCCTTGTCCGGCACGATGCGGCCTTCGACCGTATCTACCAGGAACATCTTCCCCGGCTGCAGGCGGCCTTTCATCTTTACCTGTTCCGGTTCGATGTCGAGCACTCCGGCCTCGGAGGCCATGATGACGAGATCGTCATTAGTGACCACGTAGCGTCCAGGCCGCAAGCCGTTTCTGTCGAGGATCGCGCCGATGACTCTGCCGTCGGTGAAGGCGATGGCTGCCGGCCCATCCCACGGTTCCATCAAGCACGCGTGATACTCGTAAAAGGCGCGCTTTTCCGGCTTCATGTGGGAATTCCCAGCCCAGGCTTCCGGAATCAGCATGGCCATCGCGTGCGGCAGGCTGCGCCCTGCCTGAAACAGGAGTTCGACGGCGTTGTCGAAATTCGCAGAATCGCTGCCATCGGGCGCGATGATGGGAAAGAGTTTCTTCAGGTCTTCTCCGAACAGTGGAGACTGCAGCAGCGACTGGCGGGCGTGCATCCAGTTGATGTTGCCCTTGAGCGTATTGATCTCGCCATTGTGCGCAATGTAGTGATACGGATGAGCCCGTTGCCAGCTCGGAAATGTGTTGGTGGAGAAACGCTGGTGCACCAGGCACAACGCGCTGGTCACGTCGGGATCAGAAAGTTCTTTGTAGAAATTCGTGATCTGCGTGGCCAGCAACAGACCTTTGTAGACAATGGTGCGGCAAGAGAGCGAAGGGATGTGGAACACATTCGCATCCTGAATGCCGGACGATGCCATCTCACTTTCGGCACGCTTGCGCACCACGTAAAGCTTCCGCTCAAAGGCGTCTTCGTCGGTGAGGGCCCCGCACCCTATAAAGATCTGCTGGATGTAAGGTTGCGACCCTCGCGCCACGCGGCCAATGGTGGTAGCAAAGCAGGGGGTATCGCGCCAGCCGAGTACCGTCAATCCCTCCTCGCCAATGATGCGCTCCAGAATCCCTTCGCATTGCAGGCGCTCGTGTTTCTCCACCGGCAAGAATGTCATGCCCACGCCATAGGCGCCGGGCGTCGGCAGTTCGAAACCCAACTGGCCGCACTCGCGCACGAAGAACTGGTGTGGGATCTGGAGGAGAATGCCGGCGCCATCTCCGGTTTCGGGATCGCATCCGCATGCCCCGCGGTGCGCCAGGTTGAGCAGCACCTGGATTCCCTTGCTTATGATCTCGTGGCTTTTGTGGCCGCGAACGTTGGCCACGAATCCGATCCCGCATGCGTCGTGCTCTTGCGCAGGATGGTACAGTCCCTGGGCGGGCGGAAGGCCGTTCGTTTTTTGGCCAGTCGGTTTTTTCAGACGCGTCGTCATGGACATCATTCGCAGCGAACTCGGCCGCTTCCCGATCGGTTGTTCTTGAGTGGGGACTTTGCCCGCCAAGGCAACGGGGGTGTCGCACACCTCGGCTCAGGAACAAAGCTCTGCAATCTATTAGTTACCGTCATTTGGGCGGAAAAGTACAATTCGGAATTTCGATGCAAAGGATGCAAATTTCCGAATCTTGCGGTTTCAGGGCGATCGCAGGCTAATTTCCCACGAGACCTGCGGCGTCCGTTATAATCCCCGCATCAACCGCAATGGATTTCGATCAGCTCACTACGTTTCTGGAAGTGGCCAGACAGGGCAGCTTCTCGCGCGCTGGAGAGAAGGTTTTCCGGTCGCAATCGGCGGTTAGCGCCCAAATCCGCCAGTTGGAGCAGGAGTATGGCGATCGGCTGCTCGACCGATCGGGCAAGACGGTAAAGCTGACCCCGGCCGGACAAGTGCTTTATGACTATGCAGAACGTCTGAAGAAGCTGCGCGAGGAATCGCTGGTCGCAGTCGCGGACCATAGCGGCACGCCCCGCGGCACGCTTCGCGTCGGCGCCAACGAGGCCACTTGCCTGTACGTTCTGCCGGAGGTGTTTGCGGAATACTGCCGGCGCTACCCGCCGGTGCAGATCAACATTTACCGGAACTTCAGCTACAAGATCTCGGAAAAGCTGGAGAACGGGTCCATTGAAGTTGGGTTTCTGACTTTGCCCATCCAGTCTGCGAGCCTGGAAATCCAGCCGATCTTCCGCGATAAGCTGATGCTGATGGTGAGCCCCAGAAATCCCCTGGCCAAGCACAAAACGGCGGCCGTCCGCGACATCGTCAAACATCCCGTTCTGCTTCCCAAGACAGGCCACACCCGCAGGATCATGGACAAGCTGTTCCGGCCACATCGCGACGAACTGCAAGTGCGAATGGAGCTGCCGAGCATCGGCATGATCAAGAGCTTTGTGGCCGCGGACCTCGGAGTGTCTATCATCAGCGCATCGTTCGCCCGCGATGAAGTGGCGTCCGGCAGTGTCAAACTAATCGATCTGGAGGATGTGGAACTTTTTCGCGAACTGGGACTGGCCTACCGCCGCGACCGAACACTTTCCTGCGCGACAACCGCATTTATCGATGTTTTTCACCAATTGGCCGCGTCAGCAAAAAAGGCGTGAGTCGCTGCATCATTGTCTCTCCCGCCTTGTGCATCGCGAACTACGGACATAGCATAAGCGGTGGCGAAAGCATCCTCCGAAGCGTGCTCGCGAATCGACGCGTTCCTGCCCAATTACGATTTCCGTGCGTCTTATCAAATTCGCATCAACGCGCCACGTTCGACGGTGTATGAATGTCTTGTACACTCGGACTTCAATGAACTCTGGTTGACGCGCCTCCTGATGACCCTCAGAACCGGGAAACGAACGCCGCGCCACCGCATGCCCGGCGACCTGCGTCAGCGGCTCCAGGGCACGGGCTTCGTTATCCTGGAGGAGGTTCGGGACGAGGAGCTTGTGATTGGTGTTGCGGGGCGGTTCTGGCGGCCGGATGGTAGGCGCTGCATGGATCTCACGGAAGCCGACTTCGTCGAGTTCTCGCGTCCAGGATACGCAAAGGTGGCGTGGAATTTTAGGTTGCGGGCGGAATTGTCAGCGACGGAGAGCACGACTCTTTCCACCGAGACAAGGATCCAATGCTTCGGCCGGGCGGCGTTGTGGAAGTTCGGCATCTACTGGAGTCTGGTAGGACCGTTCTCCGGACTAATACGGAAAGCAATTCTGAAACAAGTGAAGACTAAAGCGGAATCACCAGCGTGACAAAGCTCTGGCAGCGCTACATCCGGGAAGTTCTCACTCGATGTTTGGCGCAACGGATCACGATCTGGTCGTGCCATGAGTCGCGTAAAGGCACTGTATCGAAGCTGGGCAAGTCCCCTTTCAGGGAAGCACTGGGCCAATCCGCAACACGCGTCCGGACTATTGCGCCCCGCGCCGGTTGTAGTTTGGATACTCGGGCTTATGCGGTTCCGGCGCAGGGTGCTTCGCGAGTTCGTCCAGTGCCAGGCTCACAGCTTTTTCAAGCTGCGGATCGTGACCCTCGCTGACCGGCTTCGGTTCCATGTCCACTTCGTAATCCGGCTGTACACCGTGGTTCTCCACATCCCATTGACCCTGCGGATTGAAGAATCCGAAGCTGGGTGAGGTGACCCGGCCGCCATCCATCAGTACCGGGATGCCGCCGATTCCGACCAGTCCACCCCAAGTCCGCTTGCCGACCAGCGGGCCCAGTTGCGCTTCACGGAAGTACCACGGCATCGCGTCGCCGCCGGAGCCGGAGAATTCATTGGTGATCATCACCTTTGGCCCCAGGATCGAGGCCTGCGGAGTGCGGTAGATCGCTCCGTAGCGCGGCGCCCACCAGCTCATGAGCGTGCGCTGCATGGCGTGGATGATATAGTCCGCCGCCTGCCCGCCGCTGTTGAAGCGCTCGTCAATCACCGCCCCCTGCTTGTCGAGTTGCGCGAAATAGTAGCGGTTGAAGTTCGTCAGGCCACCCATCGCCGTGTCCGGCAGATAGACGTAGGCCAGCTTTCCGCCGCTCTGTTCCTGCACCTTGCGCCGGTTTGCCTCGATCCACGCCAGGTTGCGCAGACTGAGATCATCGGGGATCGGCGTCACGGTAACATCGTGCGCGTCTTTGTCTTTGCCATTCGCCTCGGTAGCGATCTTCAGCACCACCTGCGTTCCCGCCGTGCCCTCCAGCAAGCGCTGAATGTCATCGGAGCCGCTCAGGTCCCGGCCATTGATGGCAAGGATGAAATTTCCTTCCGCGACTTTCACTCCCGGTTCCGCCAGCGGCGCATGCGCCCTCGGATTCCAATGCTCGCCGGTGTAGATCCGGTCGATCCGGTACCGTCCGTTGACGATCTCGTAGTCGGCACCCAGCAAACCACCCGGCACGCGATTCGGGCGCGGAATTGTTCCGCCAGTGCCGCGCAGATGGCCGATCGAGAAATCGCCGAGCATCTCCTGAAAAAGATAGTTCAGATCGCTGCGCGAGCCCACCTCCTCCAGATAGGGCCGGTACTTCGCTTCTTCCGCAACCGTGTCCACGCCGTGATAATGCGGATCGTAGAAAAAGCTGCGCTCGATCTGCCATATCTCGTGAAACATCTGCCGCCACTCGGCACGGGGATCCACGCGGACTTCCATCCGGGACAGGTCCAGCTTGCCTTCGCCGGGTTTGACGGGCGCATCGGCGGGAACGATCACAAACGTTGGCACTGGACCGTTGGCCGCCGGCGGGCCTTCAGGCTCGTCATGTTGTGCCATCTCCAGCAGCATCTTCTCGCCGTCGAATGAAAGATCGAATCCCGCGACGTGATCCGCCAGCTTCTCGGATTTCTTCGTCTTCAGCACGAAACGGGTCAGCGTCTGGCCGCGGCCTGCCCCAAACCTTCCCCCACCTTCGAGCAAGTAAAGGACGCCTTCCTTGCCCGCCGCCAAACCTGTGTAACCGCTCGGAGGCAACGGAAGCGCGGCGGCACGATTCTCCAGATGTTCGAGATCGATCTTCACCGGCTTCGGCTTCTCGGGCTTTTCCGTTTTCTCCGGATTGCCTGCCTCATCCGATTTCTTGGCATCTTTCTTTGCGTCGTCGGATTTGTCCTTATCGGCGTGCTCATCGCCGGAGTCCTTCGTGTCCTTTGCGTCCTTGTCCTTGTCTTTCGCGTCCTTATCCTTATCCTTATCCTTGTCCTTGTCCCTTGCTTCGGGCGTCTTCTCGTCTTCACTTTGCGGGGCAACCGGAGAAGCCGTATCCGCCGCCAGCGCTAGCCCGTAGACGCTGCGCGTGACGTCAAAGGCGTCGCTGCTCATATCCAGCCCGCTCGTGGAGGTGCCGTAATTCGTGCTTTCCGTGAAGTAGAGATACTTCCCCCCACGGTCAAAGGCGGGGGAGCGAACATCGCTCATGCCATCGGTGATCTGCGTGGTCTTGCCCGACGCAACGGAATACAGGAACAACGAATGGAACCGGTTCGAGACAGTTTGAGTGTAGGCGAGCCACTTTGAGTCCGGCGACCAGGATGCATCGTAGTCTCCGTCGTTAACCACGGCCTTGTCGATGACCTTGGCTTTGCCCGTCACCGTGTCCAGTAGCCAGATTTCCATCTTGTTGTCGTGGAAGGCGATCAGCTTTGAGTCAGGCGACCATGTCGGCTGGAAATAATACGTCGCGTCACTCGCCAGCGGAAACTTCTTCACTTCGCCCGCGCCCGTCTGGCTGCTGATGTGCAGCGCATACTGGCCCGGCTCATCGGAGAAATACGCAATGTTCTGTCCATCCGGCGACCACGCCGGCTCGCGCTCCATCACCCCGGGAGTATTGGTGATATCCCGTGTCGTGCTTTCTTTGGCGGGGACCGTGAAGATGTCGCCATGCGCCTCAAAGACTGCGCGCAGCCCGGTAGGCGAGATGCCATAGTTCTCAATGTCGCGATCTGCCGGCGAAATGCGTGCGCGCACCTCCGGCAGGTCCGCGCTCACGTCCACGCTGATCGGGCGGGTCTGGCCGCTCGCCGTGTCGTACAGGAAGAGTTCGCCGAACCGGTCGTAGACAATGCCGCCCGGCCCCGCGCTCGCCGAGCGGATATCTGCGCCTTCATTTTTTACCACTTCGGTTACAGATTTCGTCGCCGGGTCGAAGCGAAACAGCGATATCGGCCCGTTGCGGTCGGAAAGAAAATAGACATGCTTGTCCACCCAAACAGGATTGAAGTCATTCGACCGTTCGCGCGGGACCTTCACCACATCCAGCGTCGCCATGTCGGCAATCCATACCGAGATTGCCAATCCGCCGCGGTAGTTTCTCCACGCAACATAAGCGGAATAATTGAAAGGCGATGCGCCACCCACCGGCGAGTAGGCAAAGTACTTTCCGTCCGCGGAAAACTTGCCGGAGAAAGCCATCGGCAGCGGGAGCGCGGTGGGTAGCCCGCCGTTCAGCGAGACCTTGAACAGCTTCGTATAGCGCGGGCTGGTGCTTTCGCGGTTCGACCGGAAGATCACGTATTTTCCGTCGGGTGTCCATCCCACCGCAGAATCCGCTGCCGGATGATAAGTGAGGCGCTTCGGAACTCCGCCGATTGCCGGGACGACAAAGACATCCGTATTGCCGTCGTATTCGCCGGTAAAGGCGATCAGGGTGCCATCGGGCGAGAAGACCGGGTCGGTCTCAATGCCGGTACCGGTCGTCAGGCGAGAGGCGTGGCCGCCATCACGGTCCACGGTCCACAAATCGCCAGCGTAAGAAAAGACAATCAGATTGCCGTTGAACGACGGCCGCTGCAGCAAAGGGTGCGAAGGCTGAGCGATGACGGCGAGCGGGCAAAGCACGGCGAAGATCACGGCCAAAAATGCGCGAATTACTCTCATCTCTTCTGCTCCGTAGTTGTGGCGCCGGCAGACTATTCGCGTATATCAGCCCTGCATAGGCCGTCCCGCCGTCTGTCCCTTCAGTGAAGCTATGCAGCACTGAGGGCTAGCGCGCGGGTCGACTGGCGACCAACCAGCACCACCCGAGCCAGTTTATATCAATCCTTCTGAAATGGTGGCTAGCTGTAGCCGCTGCGAGTGCTATCACTATCGTTGATTTTCTTGTTCACGTGATGTCGTGATGAATTGCTCGATCACTGTGATAATCGCCATTGCACTCACTCACCGGATCCGAGCGCCATTGCCTGTTTACAACACTTGCTGTGCTGGAGTTTGTCGCGTGGCGTGTAAGACGAGTACGTTTGACCGTACAATTCTGACGAACGTTGGAGAGCGTCATGCCGAAACCAAATATTGGCCGCATGGGCCTGGCGCTGCTGTTGCTCTACGGAGTCGTCCCGGTCGTGATTGGCTGCGTAGTCGTGAGCGATTGGGCAGGAGAGCGGACCGCGCCGGTTGTCTGTGGCGCGCTCCTTCTGCTCAGCGGGGGAACCATGCTCGCGTCCGCTGTCTGGTTACTCGTCGGCCTCGGCCGCCAGTGGCCTCCGCTCTGCACCGGCGGAATCGCATCCATTCTGTCTGGAGGGGTACTGGCCGGGGCGTCACTGACGCACGTGCTGCCTTGCTCGGGCCCGGCTTGAATGCGGTCGAGGCTGGACTCCGGCGGAGTCATGGGAGTGATCGGACTGCTGATCCTGTTTGCATGGTGGATACGCAATCCGTCGATGCCGCTATCGCCCACCGCCACGCCAAGAACCGGTGAACCCTCTGGGTCGTGAGTGTAATTGCCTGTCTTAGTCAATTGACAGTTCCCGGCAATCGAGTCCGAGCCGAGGCGAGAGCGTGTTGCCCATTCGTCACCAGCAGGCGATCCGTACGTTGCATCCTTTTCCAGTCATATTGGTACGCAGTTCCACAAATGAGACAGATTTGATAGTGCTGGCCATCGCCACTGAGTCGTGGCCAAGTAAACCGGTGGGAGCAAAATTCTCCGAGGAGTCGCTGTAAGAATTTCATACTTGTCCTTCGCCTCAGCACGGGCCAGAACTCGGTGGCGTGATCTGTTCTGAAAAAGTCGAGTGAGTCAATTTGACTCTTCACGTGCACGCTTTCAAATTACGGGAGTGCATTCCCGGTACATGTTACCGCCTACCCCCTGACTCCTCCCGAAGTGGTGAATAGCCTCTGCCTGGGATCAGCCGAACGTGAACGCAAAAGCCTCCACACCCGAATCGAGAAACTCGATCTCGAACTGTCGATCAGCGATGGGCTTCGGTTGTCGGATCAGCTGATACAGCCGCGGTTCGGCAACCGTGCCGTTGCCATGGTCGTCTACGTCAATTCCGTGAGCAGCGCCCGGCGGCTGTCTATCGATGAGCACGCGAAATCGCACGGACGTTCTTCGCGCTGCCGGTCCCATGACGAGATGAAGATCGCGGGCGTGAAAGCGGTATGCGATCCGCCCGTTGGCTGGGTTCAAGACATCGTTCAGAACAATGGACTGTTTCTTCGCCGTCCAATCCCCCGAAAGGGCCCACTGATTGAGGCTTAACCGCGCGGGGGCAGCATAGACGTGAGCCTTGTCCAATACTGCACCACCGGGAGACGCAAAGTTCTCGGTCCGCCCATAGCCGACATAGTTTTCCGGAGACTGCAAGCTGCCCCAATCGGCGGCCGCTTCCAGACCACGGGCATCGACTGAAACCAGTTCATGGCCGATGCCGCCGACTCCGGCCTCGGCCAGCAATTGTTGAATAATCATTTCCGACTGTTCGTATTCGCCCTCGCCGAATTGATGATGTCGAATATGTCCCTGCGTATCGACGAAATAGAGGGCGGGCCAATATTCGTTCTTGAAAGCACGCCATATCGCATGGTCGTTATCGATCGCGATCGGATAATCGACCTTCATGTCTTTCGCGGCTCGGCGAACGTTATCCACGTTTTTCTCAAATATGAACTCAGGCGCGTGTATGCCGATCACCACCAATCCTTGATTCTTCAAACCATGGTCCTTCAAACCATGATCCTTGTATTTCTCGGCCCACGCGCGGACATAGGGAAGTGTGCGCAGCCAATTGATGCAGGTGTAGGTCCAGAAGTCGATGAGGACGACTTTTCCGCGCAAGCCGGCCGCGGTCAATGGCGGCGAATTGAGCCACTCGGTCGCGCTGCCGAGCGAAGGCAACTCACCTTCAATGGGTAATTGAACTGCTGCGAGGGACTGTGCCTTCGCACAACCGATCATGCCGAACTGGGCGGCGGGAATAGTCATGGCCGCAGTGCCAAGAAAAGTGCCAAGAAAGCGGCGGCGATCATGGTTGAGTTCTTCGGACATTTGTCGCTCTCCAATATCTTTCTCCGATTGGGAAGTAGCCTGCCCGATCAACACGGGCAGACCACATCCCTGACAGGTCCGGCATTAGCCGCCCGTGGTACAAGTACGATTTGTATTGTGGTACAAGTACGATTTGTATTAGGGTATGCCTTCAGGCATACCGTAAGTGCCGTGTTGTAACTGCGCCTTTAGGCGCTGGTTTTGGCCGCCGTAGCTTCACCACGATCTGTTAAGCCACGTTGCTTGCGACGTCGATGTTGTCCCGTGTGCCTACCGCATCAGTGACGACGTTAGTCACAACGTTAATGTTGCCGTGCGTGGCTTTGGAATATGGACACTCCTGGTGCGCGCCGTCCACCAGTGCCTGGGCGACTTCGCGCTCTATACCCGGCAGGCTGACGTTGAGGCGAGCTTGAAACAGGTAAGCGCCGCCAGTTGTGCCCAAGTCCACTTCGGGATCAACGGCGAGATCAGCCGGCAGCCTGACTTTCATTCTGGCAGCCACGATCTTGATCGCCGATAGGAAGCAGGCCGACCACCCGACAGCGAATAGCTGCTCGGGGTTGGTGCCTGTGCCGGGCTTGCCAGGAACCGAAAGCTTGACGTCCAGGCGGCCATCGGAGGTGCGGGACGCTCCTCCGTCGCGACCGCCGGTGGTGTGGGCTTTGGCGGTGTAGAGCACTTTTTCGATTTGGGTCATGGTGTGTTCTCCTTAATAAGAAATTGTCCGTTGCGCGGATCTGACTAGTTCGGATGCGATGCGCAATTGCGATTAAGCCAGAAGCGTGGAGGCGAGTCTATTGGACGTTGGTATCGGTCGATATCTTGGCGGGGTTATACCGTGACGGAAAGTTGTTGCGGCGCTGACTCGTAGTCAGGGTAATCGCGGATTACGACAATAATGAGAACGTTACGAGTCTCCCTTTAACTATACTTGCGCCTAGAAGGCTTGAGTCACCTCATCATGCGTGGGAGAGTGAAGCACGCGGAAGCCCGAAACGCCAGCCTCGTCGTTGTCAACATCGTTGCCAGATCACCGAAAATTAGCGAACTTGAACTGGTTGCGGCTCTTGAAGGCGAAGGCTTTTCCCATCTCCACACGGAGAAGCTTTGCGTATTTGTTCCTTCGGCCTTCGCGTGGGCCATCCTAAAGCGAATGGGCTTGCAATCCTTTCCAAACCATTACGTGGCTCTTGATAGGTTCGGAAAGGAAGTTCAACTGCCCATTGCCTCGGAGCACTACTTCACCGCAGCGCTGCAACTTGCTTAGGAGACACTCGAACACGGCTGGGGGCCGATCCTCACGAAGGAGAAGTTCCAGAACATACTCCTGCGCAGTACGGAATACGGCGCTACCGACAAATTGCTGCGGTCGGGGAAATCCTTGGCAGATGCGGAGCTTCTGCCTTTGCGTCTTCCCCGCATCTCTGCTGAACTCGCACACGAAACAGTGGATCCAGAGTCCGCAACAGGGACGACGACGCAATAGATTCTTCCCTGGACACGCTGGCGCTGACATCCCGCCGCAGGCCGATACCAAGGTACAATGGACGACCATCCGTCGAGCGGCGCATCCTAGCCTCATGGAGTGCTGCCAGGAAACGCTCGGTGGACCACGTCTGCGTAGAGACCCGCGTTGCACGCGATCCCTATGGGAGGAATACACCATGAAGAAGACCACGGCACCCATTTCCCTTGCCGGCTCCCAGCTCGGCGAGGTACGTCATGTCTGCGCATTTTTCAATAGCGACGACGAAGAGTATCGCGTGTTGCTTCCGTTCATTAAGGACGGGTTCGAGTGTGGCGACAAGGCGGTTCACGTGGTTAATCCCGATCAACGTCGCGACCATCTGCAACGGTTGGCTGCGGCAGGGATCGACTCGACGGCTGCCCAGCAGAGTGGACAATTCGAGCTTCGGATCAACACCGAAGCGTACCTTCGGGACGGCCGTTTTGATCAGGATCGGATGCTGGAGGTGTTCGAGCAGTTGGCCAGCGGCGACGCCCACGGAGGATTTCCGCTCAGTCGCATTTGCTGCCGCATGGACTGGGCGGTTGAAGATCGATCGTACGTCGACGACCTCGTTGAGTTCGAATCGCGTGTCAATGATGTGTGGCGTCGCCACGACGACGCGGTCATCTGCACCTACCATCTTGGGAAATTTGGAGGAGACACGGTGATTGACATCATGCGGACGCATCCGATGATCATCATCGGCGGCATCCTTCAGCAGAATCCGTTCTTTGTACCGCCGGAGGAGTTCCTGCGTGAAGTTCGCGAACGGCGGGCCAGGCGGACTGCGTCACCCTCGGCGGCGGCCTAACATGCACATGGAAGCACAACTCGAACATCCCACCGAACATCCCACCGACGAGATCAAGCGCCTTCAGCGCTGCATTAATGATCTGGTCAGCGTCCTCGCTCTTCCTGCCATCTGGAGTGGCGGCGAGCCATCCCAGATTGTTCACACCTTGCTCGACGCGCTCCTAAGTATGCTCCACCTGGATCTTGTCTATGTGCGGTTGAAAGGCCCCGTCGGCGAGGCGCCCATCGAGATGGTCCGGGTCGCTCCAACGTTAAAACTGGCGCTAAAACTGACGACCCGGCCGCAAGAGATCGGCGAGGTGCTCAACCACTGGTTCGGAGATGACCCGCAGAAATGGCCTCCGCTGGTACGGAACCCTATTGGAGACGAAGACATTTCGATCGTGCCCTTGCGACTGGGGCTGCAAGGTGAAATCGGCGTAATCGTAGCCGGGTCTCAGCGACCGGATTTCCCGGGGCAGACCGAGAGACTTCTTCTGAGTGTAGCGGCGAATCAGGCGGCGATCGGGCTACAAGAGGCACGACTCCTGAGCGAACAGAAGGGCGTCGCCAACGAACTCGATCAACAGGTCGCGCAACGAACTACAGAACTTGCCACCGCCAACCAAGAGCTAAGAAAGGAAATTGCCGAGCGCAGGCTGGCGGAAGAGAGGCTGCGTCAAACGGAACGTCGACTCCGCACGATCATCGATACTATCCCGACAATCGCCTGGCGCACTTCGCCGGATGGCTCCGGAGAATACTGGAACCAGCGATGGCACGACTATACCGGACTTTCTCTTGAGGCTGTTCGGGGCTGGGGGTGGAAAACAGTAATTCACCCCGAAGACCTGGGGGAAATAACCGCCACGTGGCTCAGATTCCTGGCCGCTGGACGACCTGGTGAGGTCGAAGGACGCCTGCGCCGCTTCGACGGAGAGTACCGATGGTTCCTCTTCCGGTTTTGTCCGTTGCGCGATGAGACTGGCAATATTGTGAATTGGTATGGAACGAATACCGATATAGAAGACCGGAAGCGGGCTGAAGCCCTGCTCGCCGGTGAAAAGCGGTTGCTCGAAATGGTGGCCGGCGGCCAATCGATGTCGGGAACACTCGAAGCGATCTGTCAGCTTGTCGAAAGCACGGCCAGCGGGTGTTACTGCAGCGTCGTGTTGGTCGATCCGAGCGGCACGCGTCTCGAATACGGAGCCGCACCGAGCCTTCCGGCCAGCTTCATCACGTCCATTATTGGCCGACCGGTAAGCGTCGATTCGGGTCCTTGCGCGATGGCGGCGTACCTGAATGAACAAGTCATTTCGGCTGACCTCACGTCGGAGACTCGATGGGCGGCATACGAGTGGTGTCCGATGGCCTTGGCGCATGGGCTAAAGGCGTGCTGGTCAACGCCGATCACGTCCACGGCCGGCAAGGTCTTGGGCGCGTTCGCAATCTACTACGAAGAGCCCAGAACGCCCACATCGCTCCATCAGAATCTCATCGAGCAGTTCACGCACATCGCGAGCATCGCCGTCGAACGTGCGCAGAATGACGCCGCGCTGAAGCGCAGCGAGGCATTTCTCGTGGAAGGCCAACATCTGAGTCGAACCGGCAGCTTTTCCTGGCATGTGGCGACAGACGAAATCACCTGGTCAGAGCAGCTCTATCGCATTTTCGAGTTTGACCAGGGTGTGCCCGTGACGATCGAGCTGATCGGTACTCGCGTGCACCCGGAGGACCTCCCGTTGGTGTATGACATGATCGACCGGGTGCGAGGCGCCAGTAGCGACTTTGAATTCGAGCATCGGCTGCTGATGCCCAACCATTCGGTCAAGTACCTGCACATGGTCGCTCACGGAACCCGAGACCAGAATGGTCGACTGGAGTACATCGGCGCGATTCAGGATGTGACGCAGCGCCGATCCGCGGAAGAGGCACTCGGCAAGGCCCGATCGGAGCTGGCACGCGTGGCCAGAGTCACGAGCCTCGGAGCATTGACGGCGTCAATCGCGCACGAAGTTAACCAGCCGCTGTCGGGCATCATCACCAACGCCAGCACCTGTCTGCGGATGCTGGCCGCCGATCCTCCAAACGTCAACGGCGCGCGCGAAACCGCGCGGCGCACGATTCGCGATGGCAACCGTGCGTCTGAGGTGGTCACGCGATTGCGAGCGCTCTTTAGCAAGAAGGATGCCACGACCGAATCGGTGGACCTGAATGAGGCTACACGAGAGGTGATCGCGCTGTCGTTGAGCAAGCTTCAGAGAAACCGGGTGATTCTGCGGCCGGAACTTGCCGACGACCTCCCGCCTGTCATAGCCGATCGTGTCCAGCTTCAGCAGGTCATCCTGAACCTGCTCCTCAACGCCTCAGACGCGATGAGCGGCGTCGACGATCGTCCGAGGCAGTTGGTGATCAGAACCGAACGAGACGAAGGCGATCGTGTGCGCCTGGCCGTGCAAGATGCAGGGGTGGGGTTCGAACCTCAAGGTGTGGACAAGCTCTTCGAACCGTTCTACACAACTAAGAGTGGCGGTATGGGAATCGGGCTATCCGTCAGTCGCTCCATTATCGAGAGTCATCATGGCCGTCTCTGGGCAGCACCGAATGATGGTCCGGGAGCCACGTTTTCATTTTCTATTCCTCGCGGACCGGAAGGTATGACGGGCGCCCCCAGCCTTGGCGCCGTTCGGACACCTGCTGCGACGAATGCGCAGCACGCGATGAGGAGTCTGTGATGGTCATCCGTTCACGCGGGCGTTCACTCGTGTCGGTCGTCGATGACGACGAGTCCGTGCGCGAGTCGCTGCCCGACTTGCTGAGGGAGTTCGGCTATGCGGTCCAGGCGTTCTCGTCGGCGGAAGAGTTCCTCGCGTCCGATTGCGTCGGCCAGACCAGTTGTCTGATCCTCGACATCGCCATGCCGGGCATGACCGGACCCGATCTCCAACGGGAATTGACGCTTCGCCGGCAAGAGATTCCAATCGTCTTCATCACCGCTCACGGAGATGAGACCGTCCGTCCACGCCTGCTCGAACAGGGCGCCGTGGAGTGCCTGTTCAAGCCTTTCAGCGATACGGCTCTGCTTGAGGCGCTCCATGCCGCATTTGAGTGAACTGAGTGATCCGCCGCTAGGGGACATAAAATGAATTCAGCGAGTGCACTTCGCCATGAATCGAAGTCATCACCCATATCGCCCGCCACACCCATCGTGTTCGTTGTTGACGACGACGTCTCGGTGCGCGAATCGCTGGAATTGCTGATCCGCTGGGCCGGCTGGCAGCCGGAGTTATTCGCGTCCGCACAGGAATTCCTCGCCCGCCCACGAGTCCTTGCACCGAGCTGCCTGGTGCTTGACGTCAGTCTTCCGGGCCTCAATGGTCTCGATCTGCAGAAGCGCATCGCCGATCGGATTGACATGCCGATCATCTTTATTACGGGTCACGGTGACATACCGATGTCGGTCCAGGCCATGAAGGCGGGAGCTGTCGAATTCTTGACGAAGCCATTTGGCGACGACGTGCTGTTAAGCGCCATCCAGCACGCCATCGAGCGCAGCCACACTGCACTTGGTCGCGAGGCGGAGATACGGGCTCTCAGGGACCGTTACGAGTCACTCACCCTTCGCGAGCGGGAGGTCATGGCGTGGGTAGTCTCCGGCCTGTTGAATAAACAGGTCGGTGGGGAGCTCGGCATCAGCGAGATCACAGTGAAGGCACACCGAGGCCAAGTGATGCGAAAGATGAAGGCCGACTCTCTCGCCGACCTGGTGAGAATGGCCGCGAGACTCCGTCTCGCACCAGCGCCGAAAGACTGACACTCGACCGGTACGCGAGGTTCCTCCGCATGTGGCGCGGGCACCCCCCGCCCGCGTGCTCGCAGTGCCTCCCTCTTTGCGCATGCTCTAACGATGCCCTGCTTGCGTCAATGCGGCGGGATCGTGAACTGGACGAGGCCTTGGTCTAGCGGCTGATGGTTCGCATTCTCCAGTTGGATCAGGATTTTGTGCGGCCCTGGGGGAAGTCCGTTAACAATGAGCGGCTCGCCACTGGCATCGGCCCAACGCCATGGGTTGTCATCGACGGTCACATGGATGTGTCCGATCCGAGGCGACACCGCCAGCGCAGCAGGTCCAAACACCGGCACGATGTGAAGATTTTCGGTGCGATATTGGATTACTACCCGGCCCAGCGACAGCGGTTCGGCAAGAGGCGGATCAATGATGATCTTGGCAGGCGGTTCATTCGTGAGCGGCACGACGGGCGCTGCTCCACGCACTTGCCGGGCACTTTGCGCGGGCGCCAGTTGACGCCACCATGAGCACTGACCCTGCGACGAGACTGACGATGATGATTCGCATAGTACTTTTCGTTGGTAGAAGTCTTGGCATAATTTTTCCTTTTGCCGGACGCGCCAGGCCGGTTGCGGAACGGACGACGCTGGCCTCATTTTTGCGAATTGAATTGCATATCGATACGGCACTACTCGTTTTCTGAAGAAGCCACACACTTCTCTGGTAGGGAGAATGTGGAGGCTTCCCCAGATGAGCCAGTTGTTCCGCCTAGTTTCCCGCTGCCGCTTGTTCTCCTGGGGCCTTCGCAGTCAGACGCAGGTGAACGAGAATGTTCAGGCGATTCCCGACAACGGCATTGAAATTCTGCGGGACACCGACGTCCTCGCCGTTGGCTGTGTGCGGCGCTTCGGGAAGGCCAGGAGCCTCCAGCAGTGTTCCCGTGCACTGGGAGCCGCGATAGTCCTCACCCACACCGGCTGGCGCTTCACAGTTCTTATCCTGAACCACGAGCGGCCAGTAAGTACTGACTACAGCTTTCACCAATTGCGGGTAATCCTCGCGGAACATACGCGTCGATCCCGACGCCACGATGCCACCGTCTTTCTGCCCCTTTCCGTCTGCCGCCGGAAGATCGAAGACAAAAGTGGCTTCGCGCGAAACGCGGTGGATCATTGGGGGGCCATACACGGGTCCCGAGTAGGCCTCACTCGGGGTCGCATCGACGTTGCGGTCAACGCGAGTCAGGATCAGATTGCCGGTGGTTTGCAGCCGCCCGTCAGGTGTCCGGACAGCTCCCTTGGAGTGGAAACATACCAACGTGTGATTCGATAGATTGGCCAGCCAATGACTCAGGAATTTTCCATCCTCATCAATAGCGGGCGACATAGCGGTAGCCGGGTAGATCCGGAAATCGAAAGAGGACTTGGCGAGGTCGTCGTTGTCCAGTTCGATTCGACCGTTTACCCGGGCGAAGCCGAGGGTTACATCGATTTTCGTCTTGCCATAGTCCGTGGTCGCGTCAGTGATAAGTTGGGCATCGGAATGACGGGCGTCCACCTGCCAGGCCCCGTTCCCCGAAGCAGGCTTGCTGGGAACGCCCATAGCGAGCATTCCTGCCACTGCGAATAGAACCGTGTATTTCAGCATTTTCTTTTCCTCCATGCAGATCTGCATTCTTCATCCGATTAGTTCGGATGCCTTACACAGCTGCGATTAAGCCAGAAGCGTGGAGGCGAATCTATTGGACGATGGTATCGATCAATACCTTGGTATCAGTCGGAGGACGGTGGCAAGCGGCCGGAATGAAATTGAACTGTCTGGCGGCTACCAACGGCCGGCGTGAGCGCCGCCATCCACGTGAAGCACCTCTCCGGTTACTTGACCTGCCTGTGCCAGGTAGAGAAACGTCGACAACGTCTTTTACCTCCACGACTTCCCCATTGGCTGCGATTTTTTAAGAGAGTCCTTGGGATCATCCTTGTGCAGTGGTGTGTCTACGACGCCAGGGGCTACGGCGTTGAAGCGGATCCCTTCTCTTGCATACTCGATGGCGAGACTCCGGGTCACTGTATGTCAGACAAGAAAACAGCAATCGTCACGGGAGCATCGCAACCGCTCCTAATCCTGTTCACCGAGAGTTTGCGCGTACGTCCTGCCGTACGGATAGAAGAGCTCCTTGCGGCCTTGCTGCCACGCTGCTTTGAGTTCGGGCGTGGTGATGTCCCAGTCCGGCCGGCATTTCTTGGTAACAGCACGCAGGTCCTGGCGGAGATCTTCCAGAGTGGGCCGGCCGAAGAACCAGTAACCGTTGTAGATCTTGTAAACGACAAGGCCGGGCTCGAGGACAATCACATGAGGGATCATGGGATTGTGGACGGGATCCGTGTATTCGGCGATGTCGAGATCTTTTTGGACGATGCGCCCCGCGTCGGAGAGGAAAGCCCAGTGGGCGCCGACTCCGCTGCGATATTCATTTGTCTCCGTAATATTGTCGGTGCTAATCGTGACCAGCCGGCAATAGGCAACCTCGAGCTCACGATGGAGTTCAACCAGCCCTTCAGCCTGTCGGCGGTCCTTGGGACAGAAACCGCCGCGGCTGAGGACGAGAACCATTGGATGCTGTCCTTGCAGCTCGGAGAGCTTCCGTCGTTTCGCAGTGTGATCGGAAAGCTCGTAGTCGGGGAAGATAGCACCTGGAACAATGTCAGATCGCATACGAGATCCTCGACAATTGGATGCGCGTCGCCCGGTTATGTTCCAATGGTTAGTAGCCCGCGTTTTCATAGCCGACGTCAGCCGACGCGCTGCGACAGCAGGTCCTGACGTGAAGAGCTGACAAATCCTCGGACCAATGTGGCGATCTCGTCCGCAGCAGTGTCCAGTGCGAAATGACCGGCGTCGAGAACGTGGACTTGAGCGCTCGGCACATCCTTGCGATAGCGTTCCGGCTCGCCGAGATCGAACGAGAGGTCATACTTGCCCCAGATCACGAGCAAGCGCGGTTGCGTCTCGCGCATCCATGCTTGCCATTTCGGGTAGGCGTCGACATTGGTTCGATAGTCGTAAAACAAGTCGCTTTGAATCTCCGCCTGCCCCGGCTGACTCAGGAACGAGAACTCGTCCGTCCACAGATCAGGGTCGTAGCGATCCACGTTCGGATCGTTTCCGACATGGCGGGTACGCGTCGTTGCCAGCGAGAGGAGATTGGTCCGAAGCGCAGTTTCGTTGCCAGCGCGATCGGCCCAAAAAGCCCGCCGCGTTTTCCAATTCGCGCCCAGGCCCTCGTTGTGCGCCACAGCATCCTGAACGATGAGAGCCTCGATCCGGTCCGGATGGGCTAAGGCCATGCGAAAACCCACGGGACCGCCGTAATCCTGCATGTAAAGCGTGTAGCGCGAGAGCCCGAGCGTTTCGGTGAAGTGATTCATGATGTCGGCGTAGTGATCGAACGTATACGCGAATTGTTTCGGGTCCGGCCAGTCGCTGTGTCCGAAGCCCGGGTAATAGGGCGCGACCAGGTGATAGCGATCGGAAAGCCGGGCGAAGAGAGGCTCGAACATCCGCGACGATAACGGAAGTCCGTGCAGCAGGAGAAGCGTCGGCGCGTCTTTCGGGCCGGTCTCTCTGTAGAAGATGGAGAGTTCATCTATCTGTATCGTGCGATAAGAAGTCGGGTACTTCATGGGACGTTCCTTTCCGTGGGCTTGAGCCAGCGATTGGAATGATGCGAGCATCGCAGAGACCACCAATGCCATCCAGGCAACCTGCAAGCACTGAGTCCAACGCTGCGGGCATCTTCGCGGGAAGCGGGCGAGCGCCGGAGGCCTGGGAGTTGGCGGCCAGAACAGTCTGGGCGTAGCTGATGGAGGCGAGCAGCATAAGGCCGAAGGCACCCGCGACTGCTGCGGTGGCAAGAATGCGCCGGTTGGGCGATCGCGATACTGCGGACACGATGCGGGAGGAACCGTCCCGGCCACCCGTGGTGTGGTTTTTGGCGGTGTGATGCCCTTTTGCGAGTTGGCTCATGGTGTGTTTCCCTTAATAAGCAACTGTTCGTTGCACGTATCCGATTAGTTCGGCTGCGTTTATACAGGTGCGATTAAGCCAGAAGTGAGGAGACGAATCTATTGGACGAAGGTATCGAGTCGATACCTTGGCATCAGTCGGCGCGACGAGCGGCGTTCGATGATGGAGGACGAAAAGCAGGCGCCCCGGGGGAGCGTGGGATCGCGAGCTCGATCGGCCCATCCGCGTGTCCCAAGTCGGCGTGCGCGTTCCGCTACCGGAATGTATGGTCCCCAAATCCACATTGGCCCATTTCAATGGGAAGAGTTCGCTGTTTGGGGCGCACCCCCGGTATCCACCGCCAGAGTCGTTGCATCGCGGAGATTAACGGATGCCTTCGCCAAGTACAGCGCTTCCTCTGTGAAACTCAGCACGCGGGAGCGCCCTTAGGTTGTGGCCGTTCGTGGACGGCGGGCGCTGATACAAAACAAAGCTTCACTTTAATGTCTCATCCAGCCAATTGAATACGCGGAGATCGCGCATTCCAGTGCCTTTCGGCTCGCAATGAAGATCGGCTCCATCGCTTTCCGAGAAATGCACCAGCTTCTTGGGCGCTGTCAACAGGGTCGTACAGTTGACGTGATTGTCCTGGGAAAAATGACTCATTGGCCGGATCGCGTCCAGTTCGGTTTCTACCCTCGCTTGACTCCCCTTATCCTCTTGATCTACACATTGGTTCTTACCAGTGACTGGATCGGGGAACGGCTGCGCTTGAATGTCGCATGAATGAGCGTCGCATAAAGATGACCACCATGGCCGGCAACGAACGATTCCAGAATGGTGCACAAGATTACGTCGCGTACCTTGAGACACCCGAGGGCCGATTGCGCGCCGACTTGGCATTCGCCCACCTGGAGGATTTTCTTCCCCGGTCGCAGGCCGAGAAGTCATTGTGTGCGCTGGATGTCGGGTGCGGCACAGGAGCGACGGCGGTTCGCCTGGCGCGGCTTGGCATGCGCGTTGCCCTGCTGGATTCGTCTCCTGTGATGCTGGATATAGCGAAACGCACGGCGCTGGAAGCAGGAGTTGCGGACAAAATCATATGGCAAATCGGCGACGCTACCCGGTTGACGAACTTGGTTCAGACTCGATCCCTCGATGTAATTCTGTGCCACAACGTACTGGAATATCTCGACGACCCGATTGCTGTGTTGCGCGGCGCGGCTCGCGCCTTGCGGGATTCATCAGCGATACTGTCAGTCCTTGTGCGGAACCGGGCCGGCGAAGTATTAAAGGCCGCTATCCAAACAGGCGATTTGGCGGTTGCGGAAAATAACCTTACCGCTGAGCGGGGACAAGAGTCTTTGTACGGAGGCCCGGTGCGACTATTTACGTCAGATAGCCTGCAAGCCATGCTGAAAGCGGCGTCGCTGGGAGTGATTGCCGAGCGGGGTGTACGCGTCCTTGCGGATTACTTGCCGTCGCGGATTTCCCGCAGCGCAGACTACGATCGGATTTTTGAACTGGAGCGGAAGCTGAGCAGCCGGCCAGAGTATGCCGCAATCGCGCGCTACACACAATGCTTCGCGCGTTTGCTTTGATGGACGATGGTTGATGGAGAATGGTTCATGAATAACGTCGCCGGCAAATCTTCCTCCATCCCATCCGGCGCGAGGGCGCCTGATACCACGATTGCGCTCGGGCTTGGGCTCACCAACGAGTGTAACCTCTCCTGCGCCTTCTGCTACCGAGATCCAACCCGCACTGATCGCCTCTCTCTGGATCACGTGAAATCCGTCATGGAACGACTGCCGATCCGTTCGGTGAATCTGGGCACCGGTGAGAACGGCATGCATCCGGACTTTAAAGCGATTCTGGCGTACCTGCGCGAAAGATCCATCAAGCTTACTATCACTTCCAACGGCCACAGTATTGCCGTGTTGGAAGACAACGAGTTGCGCGCCTTTCACGATATTGAGTTTTCTCTCGATTACCCGACGCAAGCTGAACAGGATGCACAGCGCGGAAACGGCAATTGGGAGCTGATCCACCGGCAAGCAGAACGTTGCGTAAGGCTCGGTGTTCCGGTAACAATCGTCGCGGTCATGATGAAGGCGAACTACTTGCGTCTGGCGGAGGTCGCGCGGGTAGCCAAACAATTTGACGCTCCCCTGCGTGTGAACGTGTACCAGGCGGTGCGATCCGACATCTACGCGTTGTCCTACGAAGAATATTGGGAGGGGTTCCGGTGTCTCTTTGCGGAGACGGACGTGATCGCCATTGGCGAGCCGCTGGTTCGAGCTATGGCGGGCCTCCCGCCGCTCCGCAGGGGATGTGGCGTAAGCACCGTGAGGGTTACGCCGCGCGCCACGACGCAGCCCTGCGTTTATTGGCCAGGATCGGGGGAGCCGCTGTCAGATTTGATCTCGATGGGGCTCGACATTCTAGACTCCCCGCCCTTCGACCAAGCCCGCATGCTTCCCGAGGCGTGCAAGCCTTGCGAGTTCCGGGACTCATGCCATGGCGGCTGTGCCGGACGCCGACGCCTCCAGGGCGCGCTGCTAGAGCCCGACTATTACTGTCCGATCGTTCGCGGGGAACGCCACAGCCTGCGGGTCCGCATGGCCGCCGCTCGCGATCTGCCCAAGCTGAGCAGTTCCTGCACTACTGTAGTAATAGCCAGGGAGGCTGGTTCGTAAGGAACGGGCAGTCTCCTACTTCCGCGCGCGGCGACCGTAGCGCCGCCGTCCCGGCGGCTGTCCGGCACGCATCCATGCCTGTCGAGCCGAGGGCGAGGACGCTCTCGGGACAGTCGCCGGGATGCCGGCGCTACATTGCTTGCCTATTGCGCTTTCATCCATGTATCCGATCCCGTCACCTTTACTGCCACGTCAGAAATGAAGATGTGCAGCGGCTTGCCGTCGGCGGTGCCGCGGTGCTCCGTCGAGATCAGCAAAGGACCTGCCTTTTTGTAGCCTGCCCAGGTGGCGCTGACGAGGCTCGGCTTCTTGGTCCCGCCGTGGTGGAAGACAAGGTACTCGACGCGGTTGTCTTTGCCGACGTAGAGTTCCCATGTGTCGCCGGGCGTGTAGCCGCCGACCTCCGGGGCATATTTCACTGCGACCAGTTCGGCCGAGCCGTTGCCAACTGGCAGTTTATGCATACCTTGATCGGTCACGGTGGCGCTGGTGTCCCAGTAAGCATGGAGGGGGAACAGAAGCCAATAATTATCGTTGGTGAAACCCGGATCGACTTCATTTTTCACGGCGTCGGGTTGGCTGCCGAGCTCGGAGCGCATGTAGGTAACCTTCACCGGCTTGCCGTCTTTATCCTTCCCCTCGTAGGAGACCTTGCCGGTCTTGGGCTCCCACTCCCACGTGCGAGAAAGTTTGAAGAGCCCGGTGATTTCCCCGTTCCAGGTGTAGCGGATAGCCTCGATCTGCCCAAACGAATCGAGTCCATAGGTTTTGGCGATCTGTTCGAGAATGGGCGGGCGATTCTGCGCCCAAGAGGTTGCAGCAAAAAAAACTACTCCGAAAGCCAGAAGACGGATCACGGTTGCACGGCTCGAATTTGTCATGGAGTTTGCTCCTCGGTGAATTGAACGGATGTTGTCTTGGATGAAGGGCAAAGGCTTCCGGATGCAGGCGTTGACCGTGCACCCCACTGCGGAAAGCACGCTAATGATTGAATCAGTGCCCCGCACTGATTCCCGCGGATGAGAGAGAAGAAATCGAATCGACGATTTCATCTGTGGTCACCATGGCACTAGCGTAGCTCGGGATATTGACGTCGAGAGCAGCGTGCATTTCTTCATCCGAGTAATCCGCGGTCGCATCTCTTACCATTGTGACCTCGTAGCCAAGCTCAGCGGCATAACGAACAGTTGCCTCGACACACGTGTGTGCTATGAGTCCCATAACGATGAGCTGATGGATGCCGTGTTTCTTGAGCTGCAAATCCAAATCCGTGTTGGCGAAACCACTGGAACCCCAATGCTACAGGGCCACGATTTCGCCCGGTTGAGGCTCGAATTCGGGGCGAATCTCGCCACCCCACGAGCCGTATTCGAACGTCTTGTGCAACCACGCTGCCTTCTGGATGGGCGCAATGTACTTCCAAGTCTCATAGTCGCCGGGACGGTAACGACGATGCAGCGCATAGAAGACCCGAAGCTCGGCCTTCCGCGCAGCACTCAGGACTTGCAACATATGAGGAATACAATCATTCGCTTCTGCAACCGTCTTCAAGCGACTCCATACTTTGCCTCCCTCGGAAATGAAATCGTTGTACGGGTCGATGACGAGAAGTGCAGCGATCTCTTTGTCATACTTCAGATTTGCCATGTTGTTTTCCTCCTCGCAATTAGGGTGCGGGTGCGTAATGGGTGAAGACAAAGTCGCGATCTTTCGCAGGCCTGTGGCAGGGGAAGCAGGTCTCGTGCAGCGCCTTGTCGCCCGGCTTTCCGCCCGTAAAGTCAGCGAACCCCCAGCCGCCCGTCGCGGCGTACTTCTTTGAGTCCTTGACCATGAACTGAACATTCACGGGGGACCCGACAACGAAAGATTGAGCGCCGGGGAATGGACCGTCCAGGACTTCGTTGTTGTTTTCCGACGGGACACGAGTCCAATGAATCGCGGCAATGATGGCGCCGTCCGGGAACGGGAGCGTCCCTTCCTTAAAGGCCTTGACCGCCATATCGTTGCCGAATTGAGCGCGCAACTGGTCGGCCTTGCCTGGTACCAGAAGTTGGTCCACGGCGATCAATCTCCAATCGCGGTATCCGGCCGGAATTGTGACGCCGTAGATCGGGGAGGCCGCTTCATCGGCGTGCCCGGATGCGGGAGCCATGAAGGCGACAACACCAGCCAGGGTTGCAACTGCAAGCAACAAAAAAGCGATCCGTTTCATAATTGTTCCTCCTTGTTAATACGCTTACGCGTAAGCTGACGACAGTCTGGAATTTCTTTTGCCCTAAGGAGTGACGTTCCATACTCCTTGCGAGGCCGACCTTCAAGCGGCGTGCAAATCGGCAATCCCCCCTCATCATGTTCTTTCCTCCTATTCGTTCACCTAAATCGGAAGTCAGCGAGGATCTTCCTTGGTTAATTCACCAATGGATATTGTGACGGGCAGGGCCTTCAGGATGCGGACAGGAATGTTAGCAAAACTTTGGTTGCGTATCCAGACCCAACGCAGCTAGTCGGTTGAGCACCGTGGCGCGGCTGGTCGAGTGACTCGGCGCAACAGGATGATTGCAGCGGTGATCGCGACACATCCATATTCCAACAGCATAATCCAGCCAGGAACTATCCACGGACGCCCAACTGCGCGCAGGTGCCAAACGTAGTACGTAAGGATAATGCTCACCGTCCAGACGATGATCGGCAGCGTCGAGGCCGACCGCAGGAACGGCAGCAGCCAGAGCAGGTACCATGGATATACGACCGGCGCACATAAAAGCGATGCTGCCATCGGCCAAGCAAATGCGTCCGAAGACCATGCCACCGACTTCCTTCTCATCCAGAATGCAATAAGAAAACCGACGAGCACTGCCAACCCAACTACAAACTGCGGAGCCGCCACTCGCTCGAGCGCCGCAAACACCGGATCATTAAATCGGAAACTCCGCACGTAGGTGCCGAGCGAGCCGATCGGAATCCTTCCGTGGTTGAGAAATGGTACATACAGTAGTCCGACCACAACGGCCGCCAGCGCGCCGTCGCGTATACGAACGCGCTTCCAGTAAAGTGGCAGCAGTACAATCGGGAGAAATTTCACTGCGACAGCCAGCCCGAATGCCAGTGCCGCAACCGTACGCCAGCGCCGTTCTAGCGCGGCGAAAGACAGCAGCAGCAGCAGCACGCCCACGATATCGACGTGACCGCTGCCCGCCACTTCCGTAGCCAGCAGTGGGTTCCAGGCATAAGCCAGAACCCAATGCGCTCCTTGCCCACTGCGATGCAATATATCGAGCAAAACGAAAACGATCGCCAAGTCGCAAACTACAAATGCTACTTTCAGCATAAAAATGGACTCATGAATCGCGGTTACGGCGCGGAAGAAAAGCTCAGCGCCCGCTGGATATGGGCTCGGTACATCCGGGTTGTTCAGCGTGCGGGTCTCGGGTGTGTGCAACCCAGCCAGGGCAGGGTCGCTGGGCACGACAACATAAGGGCTGTAGCCGAGCCGTTGCACGCGGCCATCCCAAACATATCGATGAATGTCATCATCTGAACCCGGCTGCATTAGTAGAAATGGAAGATGCCACAGAGCAGCCAACACGAGCCCGATGACGATGACGCGGTGCGGAAATCTCGGACTCGAGAAGAACTCACGAATGGCGAGAAGGTATGCGATGCCGGCAACGGCAAGCGGAATGATGAAGGACGGTTCACCCATACTGCTGAACTTGCGTGAGCAGGTCGTCAGCGCAACAAGCATAACGACACCGAGAACATACAGACTGCCGGAAGGCGTGAGCTTCACAGGTCTCCCGTGCCCGTCCGCAACTGTGCCACTCCCTGCCCCCACTGTTTCAGCCAGACCGCCGTTCGTGGCGCCCTAGCCGGAGCGACCCGCAGTTCCGCGGCAAGCCGAGTCAAGTCGTCCTCCACGTCGATGTCGTAGAAGGGATCCGTGAAGCCAACGGAAAGCTGCAGTCCGCGAGCGCGCACCAGCAGGGCCTCAAGCGCGCTCTTAGTACCCATGCCGTCACCATCGAAGAGCGCTGGGTGAGCGGCTTTGGCCCCAACGAGATAATAGCCGCCATCATGTGTTGGTCCAACCACCACGTCGTGCCCGGTGAGCGCCTCGAACGCGCTCCCAAGAACCGAAGCCGGCAGATGCGGGCTGTCGCTGTTGAAGGCAACGACGCGTTCCCGGCTAGCCGCAGCGAAGTGTGCAAACACCGAGGTCAGGCCTGCCGCAAGGCCCTCCCCTTTCTGCGCCACGACGCCCACCTCACCTTGCGTCAACCGCGTTAGTTCTTCGACATCCGAAGCCGGGCACATAATGGCAACTTCTAGAGTGCCCAACGAATTCCCCAACGAGCGTGCCAGCGACATTGTGTCGTCCAAGAGGCAGCGATAGAGCTCGGTGACAGCTTCTACTGGAAGGCTCTGAGCTAAACGGGTCTTGACCATCCCCGGCCTGGGTGCTTTTGCCATGACAACCAGCGTGCGGCTCCTGTTAGGCGAATGTGCTTTATTTTCGCTGGAGGATTCCATAGGAGATCGCTGTGCCAAGACTCACGCTGGCCGTGGCATTCCGGCATGCCGAAAATAATAACGCACTATCAGGGAGAAGATGAACCAAGTCGCTCCGACTGTGCCCCTCAACGTGCCGCTGATCTTTGATTTACCAATGCGCGGATAATAGCTGACCGGCACCTCAACGATGCGGAATCCCCCGAGCGCGCCTTTGAGAATTATTTCAACCGCCCAGCCGTAGGTTTTCTCTTGGAGCTCAAGCCGGCGGAGGACGTCTGCTCGCCCGGCGCGGAATGGTCCGAGGTCGTTTATCCTTAGACCGTACAAGAATCTGATCAGCAAGGCTGCCAGGCGGTTACCAAACACCTGATGCCAAGGCAACGCTCCTTGAATGCTGTGCTTCCCCAGGCGCGAACCCAGCGTAATATCGGCACGGCCGTCCATGATTGGAGTCAAGAGAAGTGGCAGCTCAGCTGGTCGATCGCTGTAGTCGCCGTCGAGGAACACTACAACGTCAGGGCTGCTTGCACCAGCCAGTCCGGTCAAACAGGCACGACCGTATCCGCGACGAGGTTCGTGGAGGACGCGGGCTCCCATCTTGGAAGCGATCTCGGGAGTCCCGTCGGTTGAATTGCTGTCTACAACCAAGACTTCAGTGACAATATCGGCCGGGAGATCAGCTAAGACGCGGCCGATGGACTGCGCTTCATTGTGCGTAGGAATAACGACCGACACCCGCACTTGATCTTCTTTCAAGTAATTATGCTCAAGTCAACACGCCCAAGTCACCACCATGGCGAGGACGGCCACCGCCGCGCTAGCAAGGCGTCTACGCCCCACGTTCGACCGGCCCGCCCCACCGCGAGCGCAAGCGCTGCCATCACCGACACCAGCAGTTCCCAAATCCACGACGTGCCCCACTCCGACACCCAAAGGCTGCCGAGGTACAGAAACGCTACAAACGCGGCCGGGCGCGTCATCAGACCTATCACAAGCAGTATTCCGAGACCGATCTCGGTCACCGCTTGCATAGGAGCCGCCATCGCGGCGTGACTCGCCGCCAAACCCATGACTGCCTTCCACGCGGCCGGCGAGTGGCTCGCCTTTATGTAATAGTTGATCAGGCCTGCGTAGCCCGCTGGAGTGTAGAGACCCTTTCCCAGATTCTCGAAGAAGACCCACACCAACATTGCGCCGATCGTGACACGGACTATTGCCAGTCCGTTTGCCGCGGGCAATTGGTTGGCCACATTTTGCGTTGGGCTTGCGTTCGTCATCATTGTGAACCTCGTACCCAATCGATGCCGTGCCGGTTGGCGACGGGAAGAGAGGAAGTGGACATCTTATGCGATTCTTTCTGTTCTTGCTAGTGATGTACTCGCTTGACGGCGCCCGCGGCAATGGGCTATAACGATCTTCCCCAGCTGCCTGGACGCGCATGCTCATCCGCTGCAATCGCGGCTTCACTTGACGGTGGATTCCTCGACGCCGCTCGGTCGTTGCGCGAATCTCTTTTCCAACACTACTCACATTTCATCGGTGCACACTCTCTGCACCAAGAAGGAAGCCATGCATTCTCAGCGGATTCGAATCAAGCCCATCTTTTTGAGCTTCGTGGCGGCCAGCGTGGCTTTAGGAATCTCCCACCGCATGTTTGGCGGCGATGCCTCCAAGCCGGCGCAACCAAGGCAGGCGTCATTCCAGGTAAGAAATGAATTCAAAGTGCAAGTACCGAAAGGCGCCAAGACGGTGCGCATGTGGTTCAGCGTTCCACAGGAAGACGCCGTGTCTGTGATTCGTGAATTCAGCGTCGCCGCCGATTTTCCAGTCCACTATTACCGGGACGATTGGGGAAATCGCGTAGGGTATGCGGAAGTCAACGCGCCCGCCGAAGGCCCGATCACCATCCGCGAAGCTTTTGGACTGACGCGCACCGAGACTCGCAACGACATCGACCCATCCAGGACGCGTCCGCTGACGGCTCAGGAGCGGGCCGCGCTCTTCGCCTATCTCCAGCCTTCGAGCCACGTCATCGTCAACGACCAGATTAAGTCCCTTTCCGCTACGATCGTTGGGGGCGAAACAAATCCCATTCTCGCTGCTCGAGAGATTTACAACTGGACGCTCGATAACGTGGATTACTGGGTGAAGGACCCCGACCACCTGAAGGCCTCCCCGGTGGGCAGCACGGAATATTGCCTGCGGACGAAAACTGGGAACTGTACCGATTTTCATTCGCTTTTTGCATCGCTCGCCATGGCGGCCGGTATTCCCACCCGCATGGTCTATGGTTCGCTTCTAAAGCCCACCTTGAATGGCATTCAAATCGACGGCAGTTATCACTGCTGGATCCAGTTCTTCGCGCCCAACTACGGCTGGCTCCCTCTCGACGTTTCTCTCGCCAACATTTACGGCAAGGAGTTCCCCGTCACCGACAAGAATAAAAAGCTCGTCGAGTTGACGACCGCGACCGGCTATAAGGGCCTCGATCCAGGCAAAGTCGATTATTACTTTGGCAACCTCGATGAGAGGCGCGTGACGTGGTCGGCGGGGCGCGACCTGATCCTACAGCCGCCGCAGAATGACGGGCCGGTGAATGCGCTCACGAAGATCTACGTAGAAGTGGACGGCAAACAATCCGCGGATTGGACTCGCGAATTCACTTACACTGAGGTCGCGAAATAGTCGTTAGCACGTCGGTCGTCAGTCGTTGGCGAACGGCCATCGACGATCGACCAACGAAACTCAAAGTAGAATTCTTTCCGGCAGAGGAGACCACAGTGGAACTTTGGAGACCTGATCCCACTTTTTACCCTTCACCGCGAATGGCGATGAAGGCGCCCTCGGAAAAGCTGGCATTTGTGGCCATGCTCAACGCGGAAAATAATGGACGTCCCGACGCCCTGGGTGTGGTCGATGTGGACCCGGCGTCCACGACTTATGGTGGACTGGTGGGCCGCGTGGACATGCCCAACCCCGGCGACGAATTGCACCACTTCGGTTGGAACGCTTGCAGCGCTTGCCTCTGCCCATACATGCCGCATCCGCATACCGAGCGGCGCTACTTGATCGTGCCGGGCATCAAGTCTTCGCGAATCCACGTCATTGATACGAAACCCGATCCGCGAAATCCGAGAATCGTCAAGGTGATTGAGGCCAACGTCCTCGCTGAACGTGCGGGCTACAGCCGGCCGCACACGGTGCATTGCGGTCCTGAGGGAATTTTCTGCAGCGCGCTGGGCTCCGCTACGGGAGACGGGCCGGGCGGAATTTTCGTCATGGATCCGGACAGCTTTGACATCCTGGGGAAGTGGGAAATCGACCGTGGACCGCAATTTCTCGCCTACGACTTCTGGTGGCACCTGGGTTACGACATCATGATTAGCAGCGAGTGGGGAACGCCAAACATGGTGGAAACCGGCGTCAACCCTGAGATTCTTTTAAAGGGCGGCTACGGACATTCGCTGCACGTCTGGGATCTGCGCAAGCGTCGTCACCTTCAAACATTGGATTTAGGCGCCGAGCAACAAATGGCTCTGGAGCTTCGCCCAGCACACGATCCGAGCCGCGCCTACGGATTTCTTGGCGTAGTGGTATCGCTGAAAGATTTGTCCGCTTCCATTTGGGTTTGGCATCGCGACAATGGCAAATGGGGCGTGACAAAAGTGATCGAAATTCCCGCCGAGCCCGCCGAGCCTGAAAAGTTGCCGCCGTTGCTCAAGGGATTCAAGGCCGTGCCGCCACTGATCACGGACATCAATTTGTCGCTCGACGACCGCTTCCTTTACATTTCCTGCTGGGGAACCGGCGAATTTCTGCAATATGACGTGTCCGACCCGTTTCATCCCAAAAAGACTGGTTCCGTGCATCTGGGCGGCATCGTGCGCCGCGCTGGACATCCGAAGAATCCCAGCGCACCCTTGAATGGCGGCCCGCAAATGGTGGAGGTGAGCCGCGACGGACGCCGAGCCTATTTCACGAACTCGCTGTACGCACCGTGGGACGCGCAGTTCTATCCGGACGGAATTCAGAGCTGGATGGTAAAGCTCGATGCCAAGCCCGAGGGCGGCATGGAGATCGACCCGAAATTCTTTCTGGAATTCGGGAATCTCCGCGGCCATCAGGTCCATTTGGAGGGTGGCGACGCCTCGTCCGACTCTTACTGCTACTCATGAACCATTTTCCATTGTGGCCCTGGGCCGCCTTGTTTCTTCTCGGGGCCTACCACGGCATCAATCCAGGAATGGGCTGGCTTTTTGCTGTCGCTCTTGGAATGCAGAAGAAGAGCGCCTCTGCGGTATGGCAATCCCTCGTGCCGATTGCTGCAGGACATTTCGTAGCCATCGGACTCGTAGTGGCCGCAGCTGCTATTGCTGGCGCAGTGCTGCCCTTGCGTTACGTCAAGATCGCCGCAGCTTGCGTTCTTCTCGCCTTTGGACTTCACCGGCTAATACGGAAAACCCATCCACGTTGGGGCGGAATGCAAATCGGTTTTCGCGATTTGTGCATTTGGTCCTTCCTGATGGCATCCGCTCACGGCGCCGGCTTCATGCTGCTGCCTATCTTGCTGAAAATGTCAGCGCTCCACGCGGCGGCTGACCTCGGCGATTCTCCTCACCATCTCCACGCGCTCGGTTTTGCCGGACCATGGTTTGCCAGACCATGGACCGCGTCAATCGCCTTGCTTGTCCATACGCTCGGATATCTTCTCGTGACCGGGCTGATCGCCTTCGTCGTCTATAAGAGGCTGGGTCTCGACATTCTGCGAACAACCTGGGTCAATTTAGACCTGATCTGGGCCGTGGCGCTCGTCGCCACCGCTGGCTTTACACTGCTGGTTCCCGCGTAGGATTTTCTTGCGATGCGACGCGCGTCGGAGCAAGATTCTCTTCTTACGTTCCGTTCTTTCCTCTGTGATCAAGCCTTTTTTAGCTAAACCCCTCTCAATAACCGTCGACGTCTACGACAGCTTTGGCAAATTCCTGCGGAGCTTCTTGCGGCAGATCGTGCCCGATGCCGCCGTTGATGATCCGCTGCTTTCGGGCAGCGGAGGCACCTGGTTTAGCGAACTCGGTAAACATTCTCTCAAATACAGGTTGAATTGCATTCGGTCTGCGCAGTTTTCTCCTTCGGGGCCAAAAAACACCGCGTCCGCCTGAGTAGTCTGCTAATACGCCATCAAGATCCCGACCGGCGAAGCACTTCAGGTGGTGATCGAGGACCTCCGCTGTTGATCTCATGGGATCGCCTAATCCGTCAGATGAATAAATGCAAGGCTTTGCTTCTCGGTATTAAGGTGCGTAACGGTTGAAGACAAAGTCGCAAGCTCTGACGGTCTGGTGGCAGGGGAAGCAGGTTTTGTGCAGCGCCTCGTCGGCAGGTTTGCCGTCGTTAAATTGTGCGCCCCCCAGCCGCCCGTCGCGGCGTACTTTCTTCAGTCCTTAAACATAAACTGAACTCCGTTCTTGGGGGGCCCGGCCACGAAAGATGGAGACGGCCAAAGGCTTTGCTGCTTTCCTCCAACGGATTCACCTACTTCCGGCGCACGTCCTCCGAACACATGTGAAAGACGAATCACAGAGCGCGTCAGGGCATTGCTGGCGCGCAAAACTGACGCGAACGAGGGCTGGGTATTTCCATGCTCGTGCCGAGTCAGGCCATTTAGAAACTGTGCAGAAGCAATTCAAACGGGCCAAACGTATGGCCGGTTTGCCTGAATCAGTCGTGTTGTATTGTGCTCGTCATCGCTTCTCTACCGATGCGATGGAGGGCACGGGCAATCTGATGGCAGTCATGGATGCGATGGGGCAAGAGAAGATCGATACCACGCGACTCAACAACCATCCCGGCACGAAACAGATCCGCGACGCGATTGAGAGAAGGAATCAGTTGGTGCAGTAGGAAAGTCACATTTTTAGTCACACCGTTTTAGGCGACTGTGTTACGGGATGGTGCAAGTGATAGCCAGAAAAGTTGAGTCGGTAGATCATGCAGTCTCGCGCTAACCCTTCTCTGCGAGAATTCCCCTGCTAACAGGGAATAATACAGGGAATTTCTTCAATTTGTGGGTCCCGATTCACCGCCCGTACGCCGGATCAACCGTGTTTTCTATTAGATATCGCGATTCGCTCTCGAATCGGAACAGGGAAGTATCAGGGAAAGAACAGGGAGTGATCAGGGATTTTGCAGACGAGAAACAGAGAACTCGAAGAAAGTCACCCTAGAGGTGCAAACCCGAATCGCTTGCGTTGCTCGACCCAGTTCATCGGCACATGGCGCGTCAGTTTTTTTCCAGATTAGACCTTCAGGCTGCCGTCCATCGAGGATGGCACCCACGATATCGGGCGCGAGGAAGGCACACTCCAGAATCTGACTCGCGTAACGCTCATCCAAGCCAGTCTTCTGGGCAATCGATCTCCCGCCCCAGACTTTGCCAGCGATGATCCACTCGCACCACTGGTGGGCGCGTGCCACAACTTTCAATAGTGACGGAACCGGGTGCACCTGCGGCTGACCGGGGAGATCGGGCGGGACTACCAGCCGCGTCTCCCCGCCGCAACGTTTGATCCGTGCTTCAAGCGCAAGACGAATCATGTCAGAGGGGCCCTGATGTGTAGCTGCGCCCCGAGAATCACCGGCGAGTGCAGCACGGAGTTCACTCTTGCTGACTTCCACTTCGACCTTGTCTGGATGAACCACGACACGCTGCACCACTCTTCTCACGAAGCTCTGAACGGAGGAAGTAGAGTCGGAACGCAGTTGCTCAGATTGCTTTCGGGCGGCGGCAATGATCTGCTGGGTACTGGCCGGAGGGTCTTCGGGCTGGGTGAGCCCATCCATGACTTCGTTTGCGGATTGCAAAAACGCCAGCAACCTCAGAGAGACTTGCTTTTCAACATCATGGGTCGGAAGTCTCGCCGGTTTGCTTTGTGCTCCTTGAGCGTCGACTTTCCCCTGGCAAACGTAATAGCGGTATCGTTTTCCGTTCTTCACCGTATGGGAGGGCGCGAATCGATTGCCCTCGGCATCCTGTAGCAGGCCGGCCAGCAAGCTGGAACAGTTTGCTTTGAGACCATTTCCGCGCCCTCGGTTATCGCTTCGCAACTGAGCCTGAACCTGCTCCCAGAGCTCCCGCGGAATAATGCCCGTGTGCTCACCCGGATAGACTTTCCCGTGATGTTGAATGTCTCCCAGGTAAATCGGATTCTGCAGGACTCGGTATAGCGCCCCGCGGGAATACAATGTTCCGCCAGACTTGTTCCCCGCCGGGCTCGTTCTTTCCTTACTCGTGATTGCTTCCCGATCAAGCTGGGCCTTCAGCTTCAACACAGATCCCAGTTCAAGATAGAGACGGAAGAGACGACGCACCAAATCTGCTTCCTCTGGGTTCACGATCAGCTTGCGTTCCTTGACGTCATATCCGACTGGCACTCTGCCACCCATCCACATACCTTTTCGTTTCGAAGCTGCGATCTTGTCGCGGATTCTCTCCCCCGTCACTTCCCTTTCGAACTGGGCGAAAGAGAGCAGCACATTCAAGGGGGCAGCCGTCCCATCGAAGTAGTGGTATTGAACTGCTGCGTGACAGAAACGAAGGAGACTCCTCGCGCATCCAGAGCCTCCACGATTTTGGCAAAATCGGCCAACCGGGCCCCAAGTAACGGGATAAGGCGTCCTTTTTCCTGGCCCTGCAAGAAAAGACATCTTCTGAGAGGTTTATGGGTGAGTGGTCCCCAGGCTGCCTTTAGCGTTGACCGTTGGGTTATGAGTGCCACCATCAACAGAATCTAAAGACAATGCGCGGCGCAAAGAGTAACGCATTGTTCTTAAGAGGAGCGAACCGTAATCCCGCTTGCCCCTGTGTTGCCCTTATCGTTTGTCCAAAGTCTTGCACTGTCGCCCCGGCGCTGGGTCCGGACACGGACTGAGTCATGCTTGACCGGATAGGCTGAGCGGCTGCGCAACCAACAAGCGGCGGTTTATAGGCAGCGATCAGGTATCAGCATGATTCCGGGAGTCGAAATTGCGGAGTGAAGTAAAAATTTCTTGGAGCTGTGTAGTGCCGGGAGGGGGAATCTATTCCCGCCATTCTCAAGGGCATCGTGAAAATACCACTTTCAAACTACGGGGCCGGCCTTGCCGAGACAGTCACCACGGTATAGTGCTGGATCCGTCTCAGGGTGAACTCGCAGACGCTCCCGTGCAGAGAGAGGCCAGCGAACTGAGGCTGGGCCGCGTCCGGCGAAAGGACTTTCACCTCCCAGCGGCTCAAGTCCTTGGGTTCTTGCAGAGGGACCAGCCCGCTCAGATTCAGCCGGACTCTCACATTCTCTGCCGGGACCTGGTGATCATAGTTGAGCAAGTGGAGAATCAAAGTCCGACCGTCGGGTTTCCGAGTCAACTGGCCCAGCACGTAACCGCGCGGCTCCAGGCTGAGGCGAGGGCCTTCGGCCGCGGCTTCGGCGCGTGCCACGATTCCCGACTTAAACTTTCCGGCCCTGATGATGACGCCCCCGCCAGCGGTGAACGCATCCAGCCGGGCCTTTTGATCGGCGCTGAGCTTGGGCAGGTCAGCCGGCATCACCAACACCTTGAACCGGTCCAGGGGGACTCCCTTGTCCAGGTGGGCGAGCACTTTGGTCTCGAAGAAGACGCTCTGCTTGAGGAATTCGTCGGCCAGCGGGTTGTGCGGTTCTGCGGAGATCAAGGCGATCCGCGCCGCCGGCTCCACCTGGTGATAAAGTTCCTGATGCTCGACCAGGAAATGGTTGTATTGTGCGATGGCCGTCCAGGCCTTCTGGGCCGCCGGTTCGCCGTTGATCAGCCCGGAGAGGAATCGGCCCTCGATGTTGCGCGAGGTGGCCTCGCCGAACGCATAGGCCTCGGCGATGGAAAGCTTCTGCTCGGCCGGGCTGGGGATGCAGCGCTCGCGCGGGCCGCAGTGGTAAAGGTCATTCTCATACTTCAGAGGTTGCCAAAGCTGCTTCTCGCCGCTCAGGAACTTGATTTTGCGCGCGTTGTCCACCTGCCAATGACCGTCCCACACCCCTGGAGTGTCCTTGCCATCCTCTTCCCAGATCCCCTCGTTAATGTCGTTCATCGCAAACCGGCCCGGCGGGATATGGATATTTGCTTCAACCATGACCTTGGGCCGGCCGGTCTCCTGCGCCTTCCGCTCCGCCATCTGCTGGGTGTCATCGAGCAACTGGGCCAGGCCGCGGTTGTAACCGATCATGTTGTCCCATGCGATCGCGTCCACGCCCGCGTCCACCGCCATCTCCGCCTTCTTCAAGAGATAGGCCCGCCAGCCGGGCTCGCGCG
>Ga0074044_10000245_pt1 | contig 53843 bp, 45 predicted proteins | sample BogForMeECP23OM1_FD_94443 | JGI IMG/M metagenome (GOLD analysis project Ga0074044, IMG submission 94443) | Bog forest soil microbial communities from Calvert Island, British Columbia, Canada - Bog Forest MetaG ECP23OM1 | ecosystem: Environmental > Terrestrial > Soil > Wetlands ...
GGCAAATCACGAACGCTACTCGGTTTATTGGAACGTCGTCAGCGCGGCGGACTGGAAAAATAATCCCGTGCAAAATTCGGCGGCGGGCGACCGACTTTTGCAAGCGGCTTTGAATGAGAATTAAAATGGCAACTCAATACACCATCGGTCTGGACTACGGCACGAACTCGGTTCGCACCCTCATTGTCAATGTCGCTGGCGGCCGGGAGGTCGCCTCCGCCGTCTGGACTTACGCGCACGGCACCCAGGGCGTGATTTTGTCGCGCGACCCGAATCTCGCCCGGCAGCATCCCGCTGACTATGTCAAAGGCGCGGAAGTCACCATAAAAAAATGTCTCGCCCAAGCCCGGAAAAATGTGCGCGGGTTCCATCCCGGCCAGATTGCTGGCATTGGTGTGGACACCACCGGCAGCACGCCCTTGCCGGTGGATGCCAACGGGCAGCCGCTGGCGTTCAACAAAAAATTTACGAACAACCCGGCCGCGCTGGCGTGGCTGTGGAAAGACCACACCGGCGTGGCGGAAGCGATGGAGATAACCGGGCTGGCCGGAAAGATTCGGCCGCGCTACCTCGCCAAATGCGGCGGAACCTATTCCAGCGAATGGTTCTGGAGCAAAATTCTCCATTGTCTGCGAACCAGTCCGAAAGTTTTCAACGCCGCGCATTCCTGGGTGGAACTTGCGGATTACGTTCCCGCCGCGCTCAGCGGCACCGAAGCGCCGGCCAGGCTCACGGTGGGCATTTGCGCCGCCGGCCACAAGGCGATGTACAACGAAAATTGGGGCGGCTATCCGGACAAGGAATTTCTTTCGCAACTCGGTCCCCAACTCGGCGAATTACGCGGCCGTCTTTGCCCGCGCGTCCGGGCCATTGACTCTGCCGTTGGCGGTTTGACGGCGGAATGGGCAAGGAAAACCGGCTTGCCGGCCGGAATTCCCGTGGCGGTCGGCGCGTTCGACGCGCACCTCGGCGCGGTGGGCAGCGGCGTAACGCCGGGCGTGCTCGTGAAAATCATCGGCACCAGCACCTGCGACATCAGCGTCTGGCCGAACACGGAAAATTTGGCGGACGTTCCCGGCCTGTGCGGCATCGTCAACGGCAGCGTGCTGCCGGGGTATTTTGGACTTGAAGCCGGCCAGTCCGCCGTGGGCGACATTTTCAACTGGTTCGTCAATTACATCCAGCCCGGTGGCAAGGCCGGCACGCATGAACAGTTGACGAAAGGCGCGGCGAAACTGCAGCCGGGCGAATCCGGTTTGCTCGCGCTCGACTGGAACAACGGCAATCGCACGATTCTGGTGGACCAGCGGCTGACCGGCCTGCTCGTCGGCCAGACGCTTTACACGACGCCCGCGGAAATTTACCGCGCGCTCATCGAAGCCACGGCCTTCGGCGCGCTCACCATCATCAACCGTTTCGAGGAATATGGCGTGAAGATCGGGCAGATCGTGAATTGCGGCGGCATCGCGGAAAAGAACCCGCTGGTGATGCAAATCTACGCGGACATAACCGGCCGGCCGATGAAAGTTTCGCGCTCGGCGCAGACGTGCGCGCTCGGCTCGGCCATCGCCGGCGCGGTCGTTGCCGGCGCGCACCGGGATTTCGCCTCGGCCCAAAAGGCGATGACGGGACTGAAGCCGCGCGGGTTCAAGCCGAATCCGGGGGCGCATGCGGTTTACCGCGGCTTGTATGCGCTTTACAAAAAATGCCACGATGCCTTCGGCACAAAAGAATGGAACGGGAATCTCCATGATGTCATGAAGCAACTTTTGGAAATCCGCAACCGCGCCAGAAAATAAACATGCTCAAATCCGAAATCCGAATACCGAAGCCCGAAATCCCGCAGAGCGGGACGAAATCCGAATGTGCGCTGGCGCGTGCGGGGTTGATTCGGATTTCTTTCGGATTTCAACCCTCCTTGATCTTATGCTCGAACAACTGAAAAAAAACGTTTGTCAGGCCAACCTGGATTTGGTGAAGGAAGGTCTGGTGTTACAGACCTGGGGCAATGCGAGCGGCATTGATCGCGCACGCGGCCTCATCGTCATCAAACCGTCCGGCATGCCCTACAACGGCATGAAGCCGGATCACATGGTCGTCGTTTCGCTGGAAACCGGCAAAGTTGTTGACGGCTATCTCATCCCCAGCGCCGACACGCCGACGCATCTGGCGCTTTACCACGCTTTCAAAAACATCGGCGGGATTGTGCATACGCACAGCCTTTACGCCACGGCCTGGGCACAGGCGGGAAAAGGAATTCCTGCTTACGGCACGACCCAGGCTGATTATTGGTACGGTGACGTGCCTTGCACGCGCTCGTTGACGTCGAAAGAAATCAAGGACGCTTACGAAGCGAACACCGGCCGGGTCATTATTGATACTTTCAAGGATCTCGATCCGATGCAGCATCCCGCCGTGCTGGTGCCGAGCCATGGGCCGTTCACGTGGGGCAGGGATGTGAACGAAGCGGTGCATAATGCGTCGGTGCTCGAATTCATTGCGCGGCTGGCGAGCGAAACGCTCCGCATCAATCCGAAAACCGGGCCGATGCAATCCGTGCTGCTCGACAAGCATTTCCTGCGCAAACACGGTCCGAAAGCATATTACGGACAGAAATAAAACAACCAGAGATCCCCCATGAAAAAAATCACGCAATTCGTCGTGTTAACATCGGCTGGACTGGGCGTCGCCTGTCTTATAGGCTGCGCCTCCATGTCAAACCCAACCCCAAGCGGAACCATCAGCCAGGCTCCCTTCGGCAACACCTCGGTCGGCACGCCGGTGGCAATTTACACCCTGCGCAACCGCAAGGGAATGGAAGCGCGCATCATGACCTACGGCGGCATCATCGTGTCGCTCAAAGTGCCGGACAAAAACGGCAAACTCGGCGATGTCGTGCTCGGCTACGATGATCTGGACGGCTATCTCAAGGCCACTCCGTACTTCGGCGCGCTCATCGGCCGCTATGGCAACCGCATCGGCGGCGCGAAGTTCACCCTCGAAGGCAAGACCTATACGCTGGCCACCAACAACGGGCCGAATTCATTGCACGGCGGCCTCAAGGGCTTTGACAAGGTGGTCTGGACGGCGGTCAAGGCCGAGGTCGGTCCCAAGGGCCCGCGACTGGAATTGAACTATCTCAGCCAGGACGGCGAGGAAGGTTTTCCCGGCAATCTCAAGGTGACGGCGGTTTACACCCTTACCGACAACAACGAACTGCGCCTGGACTTCACCGCCACGACGGACAAACCCACGGTTTGCAACCTCACGCATCATTCCTATTTCAATCTTGCAGGGCAGGGGAATGGCGACATCCTCGGCCACGAAGTCTATATCAACTCGGACAAAACCACGCCCGTGGACAAGGATTTGATCACGACCGGCAAGTTTGCGTCCGTGGACGGCACCCCCTTTGATTTCCGCAAACCAACCGCCATCGGCGCGCGAATCAACGATCCCGACACGCAACTCCAGTATGGCCCCGGCTACGACCACAACTGGGTCATCAACAAACCCATGGGCAAACTGGGCCTGATGGCGCGCGTTTACGAGCCGACGACCGGCCGCGTGATGGAAGTGCTCAGCACCGAACCGGGTTTGCAGTTCTACACCGGCAATTTCCTCGACGGCACCATCACCGGCAAGAGCGGCAAGGTTTATCAGCGCCGCACCGGCTTTTGCATGGAACCCCAGCACTATCCGGATTCGCCGAACAAGCCGATGTTCCCGACCACGGAATTGAAACCGGACCAGGTCTTTCAGAACACCATCATTTACAAGTTCTCCGTAAAGTAAAACTTGTGATGCCGCGCCGCCTGACGTTTTGCGGCGCGGTGTCCATCAACCCACAAACAACCAAAATGAATTCCATGGTTCCTATACTTGCTGCGGCCGACACCGTTGCTGCAGCCGACACCGGTTCCACTTTGACCGGACTCGACTGGGTGGCGATTGTATTCTATTTCAGCATCCTGTTTTGTGTGGCGTGGTGGGTCATCAAGCGGCGCAAGGACACCGCCGCTGATTACTTCCTCGCCGGACGCAACCTCGGCTGGTGGATCATCGGCGCGTCCATCTTCGCGTCCAACATCGGCTCGGAACACATCGTCGGGCTGGCCGGCTCGGGCGCGTCCCAAGGCGTGACCATGGCCCATTACGAACTTCATGCGTGGTGCCTGCTGGTGCTCGCGTGGGTGTTCGTGCCGTTTTATGCCCGCTCGCTCGTGTTCACCATGCCGGAGTTTCTCGAACGCCGGTTCTCGGCCAGTTCGCGCTACATCCTGTCCATTGTCTCGCTGATCACCTTCGTGGTGTCCAAAATCGCCGTGGGTATTTTTGCCGGCGGTGTGGTGTTCGCAACGCTGTTGCCGGGGATGCATATCACCATCGGCGGGACCATGATCAACAGCTTCTGGATTGGATCGGTGGCGGTGATCGCCTTGACCGGTTTGTACACCGCCCTCGGCGGCATGCGCGCGGTGGCTTACAACGACGCCGTCCAGGTCCTCGTCCTGATCGTCGGGTCGGCATTGCTGACGGTTTATGGACTCATCAAACTGGGCGGATGGCACGAACTCAGGGTGCTTTGTGGTTCGGACATGTTCAACCTCTGGAAGCCGATCATCGCTCCCGGCACCGAGGGGTCCTGGTCACCGATTATGGAAAAGACCGCTGCCGCGGGTCATGAGTTTCCGAGACAGGCCTGGTATTTCAATCAAAACTTTCCGTGGCCGGGCATGCTCATTTGCGCGCCGGTCATCGGACTCTGGTATTGGTGCACCGACCAATACATCGTCCAGCGCGCTCTCGGCGCCCCCAATGAACAGGTCGCCCGCCGCGGCAGCATCTTCGCGGCGTTTCTCAAGCTGGCGCCGCCTTACCTGTTCATCATCCCCGGGCTGATCTGCTTCGCCCTCGCCAAACAGGGCCATGTTCCCGGACTGGAACAGGTTTACGATCCCATCACCGGAAAGGCCACCGATGCCTCCCAGGGCGCGTTTCCGCTGATGGTCAAATACATGCTGCCGGCGGGGCTGCGCGGCATTGTTGTGGCCGGGTTGCTCTCCGCGCTGATGGGCTCGCTGGCGGGCGTGTTCAACGCCTGCTCCACGCTCTTCACCGTGGACCTTTATCAAAAGTGGAAACCCGCCGCGTCGCAGCACCAAATCGTGCGCACGGGCCGTATCGCCACCACGGTCATGGTGCTCATTGCTATGGCATGGATTCCGGTCATCCAGGGCGCGCATGGCCTTTATGGCTATTTGCAGTCGGTGCAGGGCTACCTGGCGCCGCCCATCTTCGTGGTGTTCTTCTTCGGCGTCTTTTGGAAGCGCCTCAACGCCAAGGGTTGTCTTTGGTCCATGATCGTGGGCTTCGTCCTGGGACTTGCCCGCATGTTGCTGGACACGCCGGTCACCATGAAACTGCCCGGCTTTGAGAATGGCTACACGGAAGGCTCAATCCTCTGGATCATCAACAGCATCCCGTTCCAGTATTTCAGCGTGCTCATCACCATCGTCTCCGCCATCGTGATGGTCGTGGTCAGCTACCTGACGCGGGAACCGGACTACAACCGGATCAAGAGCCTGACCTTCGGCACGACCACGGCGGAAGACAAAGCCAGGACGTATGCAAGCTGGAGCTGGCAAGAGGTGGCCGCATCGGGCTTAATCCTGATTTGCATCCTCGGAGCTTATCTCTACTTCAGGGGATAGCCGTTCGTTGACCGGCTTTCGGGCGCCGGATGAACCGACATCCGGCGCCAGTCAAAATATGATTGTGAAGTCCGCGGTAATTTTCTTTCTGCTATTGGCGGCAAACTTTCTGAACGCCCAGGTGCTTTCGCCGAACACCAATCTCACCGCGCGCGAAGAACAAATTATCGCCGCCGCCAAAGCAGGTGCCGCGCCCCGGTTCAACGGCGCGCGCATCGTCGGCATTCGTCCTGGCACGCCATTCATCCATTCGCTGGCCGTAAGCGGCGAACGGCCCGTCACCTTTTCCGCAAGAAAACTGCCCGCCGGTCTGTTGCTGGAAATCAAAACCGGCATCATCTCCGGTTCGCTCGAAAGGGCAGGGGTCTACTCCTTCAAAGTCACCGCCAAAAATTCCGCCGGCAAGGCTGAAACGGAAATCAAAATCATTTGCGGCGATAAACTGGCGCTCACGCCGCCCATGGGCTGGAACAGTTACGACGCCTTCGGCGACAACGTCGTCGAATCCGAAGTCCTGGCGAATGCGCGTTACGTTGCGGCGAAGCTGCAGCCGGTCGGCTGGGACACGGTCGTTGTGGATTACTGCTGGTCCGACCCCGGCGCGCACGACAACAACCGCAATGCCCGCACCAATGCGCCGCTGGCCGCGGATAATTTCGGACGCCTGCTGCCCGCGACCAATCGTTTTCCTTCCGCCGTTGACGGCGCCGGTTTCAAACCCCTCGCCGATGCGGTTCACGCGCTGGGTTTGAAATTCGGCATTCACATCATGCGGGGAATTCCGCGCAATTCCGTCAAGGCAAACCTGCCCATTGAAGGTTCGAACTTCACCGCTGCCGATGCCGGCAACACCAACAACAAATGCGTCTGGTGTCCTGATATGTTTGGGGTGAACAGCAATGCCGCCGGACAGGCATGGTATGATTCCTGTGCGCGGCTGTGGGCCGCGTGGGGCGCGGACTACATCAAAGTGGACGACCTTTCCGAGCCGTATCACCTCGCCGAGGTGGAAATGATCCGCCGCGCGATAGACCGGTGCGGTCGCAGCATCGTCTTCAGCACTTCGCCGGGCGAGACGCCCTTTGCCGATGCCGCGCATATTTCGACGCACGCAAATCTCTGGCGCGTCTCCGGCGATTTCTGGGACAACTGGAAATCGCTCGACCACGAGTTCACGCTCGGCGGACGCTGGCATGATTTTGTCGGGCCGGGACATTGGCCGGACGCGGATATGTTGCCGGTCGGCCATCTTTCCGTCGGCAAACGCTCCGTCGGCCCCGACCGGTTCACCCATTTGACGCGGGACGAACAGCTCACGCACATTTCGCTCTGGAGCCTGCTGCCCTCGCCGCTGATGGTTGGCGCAAACCTGCCCGACAACGACGACTGGACGACGGCGCTGCTGACAAATCCCGAAGTGCTCGCGGTGAATCAGGATCCGCTTGGCAAACCGGCACGCCGGATGATCGGTCCGCACGACATGACTGAAATGTGGATGAAGGGACTGGCGGGCGGCTCGTATGCTGTCGGATTTTTCAATCGCACCGACCAGCCGGTGCAGGTGGAAATCCTCTGGCGGAACCTTGGATTTTTGTCCGCGCCCGAAGTTCGCGATTTATGGCTGCGAAAAGATTTGGGCCGGCAGAAAAACTTCATCACCGAACTGCCGCCGCACGGCTGTGCTTTGCTGCGCGTGAAGTGACGAGCCTTATTCGAATCGCTCTTTTGAGCGCCGTGGTGGCCGGCGTTTGCCTGTCACCCTCATCATTTCTAAAACAATTCCCGGCGTGCCAGAGCCAGCCCGGCCCCGCCGTTTTGGGATTGCTTCCCCAAACCTTCAGCCATTAAAAGAAACCCATGAAACCAGTCCATCGTTTCAATCTCACGGTGCCTGCGGAGGTAATGGATGAAAACCGCCACGCAAACAACATCGCTTATGTGCGCTGGATGCAGGAGGCGGCCATCCAGCACTCCGCAATCTGTGGCGCCACCCGGCTGGCCCAGTCCCTCGGCGCAACCTGGGTCATCCGGACGCACCGGATTGAATATCTTGGCCCGGCGTTTGCCGGCGATGCCATCACCGTGGAAACCTGGGTGGCCAACTTTCGCAAGGTGCGGTCACTGCGCCGGTACAAGTTCATCCGTACCGCCAGCCAAACCGTCCTGGCCGAGGCGGAGACCGACTGGGTGTTTGTGGATGCCGCCACCGGGCGTCCGCGGGCAATTCCCGGCGAAATCCGGAAGGTTTTTGGAGTCGCGGTCGGAGAAGCTGTGGAAGCCCGCGAATGACACGGCTGATTGAATCCCCGATGATTGGTTGCAAGTCCCTGATTTAAGGCAAAATATAATTTCGCTAAAAATGTAACCAAACGGTTACTTATTCGTCTAGGTTTGTGTAAGGCAACAACGCCTCGAAAAAACTATGAAAACTAAAATGCTCCTCCTGGCCGCGCTGGTCGGCGCGGCTGCCATGTCGGCCAACGCCGGAGTCCGCTTCGGCTTCTTCATCGGGTTGCCGCTGCCGGTCGTCGTCTCGACGCCGGTGGTTTGCGCAACGCCAGTCATACCCGCACCGGTGACAGTGATTCAAACCGTTCTGCCCTGTCCGAGCGTGGATTATGTTTGGGTGCCGGGCTATTGGTCGTATTGCACGACCGGCCGTGTTTGGATGCCCGGCGCATGGTGTTACCGTCCGGCTCATGTCGTATATGGCCATTACTACGCCAGTCGCCGCTGGTAATTTGTCAGTCATCCCAAAGGTGGCCTTGGCCACACCGATGAGCGCCGACTGCGAGGCCGCGGCCAGCCCGGCCGCTCGCACGTCCGGACGGCGGCGCAACAGGTCCCGCGGAATGCCGACCGCCACTTCCACGGGCACCGTGGGAATCAGACTTGGCCCATTGGTCAGGGCCGGTCAGTTTCATCCGGCGTCTCCCCCAGCAGCACCGCGAGACCGTTTTTGGTCTGGGCGAGAGTTTGTTCCAACTGGGGAATTTGCGCCTCGGTTTGCGCGAGTTGCGCTGTGGCTTGTTGCACATCCCGTTCGCTCGTCTCGCCGGCCTGGAACTGGGCCTTGGCGATGCGCAGACTTTCCTTCTGCGTATCCACGTTTTTCGCCGCCACGCTCAACCGTTCCTCCAGGGTGCGGATGTTGACGTAGCTGCCGGCGACGTCCGCAATCAACGTGACCAGTGCATCGTCGTAAGCGGCAATCGAGCCCAGATACGAGGCGCGGTCGGATTCAATACCCCGCCGGTACTTGCCCCAAAAATCAATTTCCCACGTGGCTGCAAACAGGATCTGGTCCGAAACCAAATCCGCGGCGACGCCCGGGCTTTGCGAATTCAGCCAGGAATAATTCACCGAGCCGGAAATTCCCTGCTGCTGGGGAAACAGATTGCCGATGGACTGGTTGAGCTGGGCGCGCGCCCCAAGAATGCTGACGCCCGCGGCCTGCAGCGACGGGTTGTTCCGGAAGGCAGTCTCAACCAGTTGATTGAGGACCGGATCATCAAAATTTCGCCACCAGTAATCTTCCGCGGCGCTGAACGGGCGGTTGGTAACCGTGGAATTCTCCGTCCATTGGCCGGCGACATTGGCCTTGGGCGTTACATAATTCGGGCCGACCTTGCATGACACCGCTAACGCGGCCAGAACAACCAACGATATGGAAACCGGCTTCATGAATACGCGGAACGGGACGGACATCTTACGGCTGCGAGACAACCCAGGCACGCGCCTTCTCCTCATCGGCGAAAAATTCGATCTGCACCCGGCGCAATCCTTTCCCGACGAACAGCATGGCCAGGTCCGCCCATTTTTTCTCGCCGACCACGGCCATTTTTTCGATGTGCCGGTCGTATTCCGCCTGAAAGGACACATCGCCCCAATCGCCCTTGTCCCAACCCTGAAATTCCTGGGCCAGCACCAACACACTGACTTTGCCTTCCTTTGAAATCAGATCCGCGACGCATTTTTGAAACTGGACCTGTTCGGCCGGCGTCAATTTGCCCGCGATTTTCGCGGTCACCAAGCAGTTGGAGACATCAATAATTTGAACACTCATGCAGTTTTCTTTTTAGAATTAGTTGACTGATCTTCAAAGGCGGCGGCAGGAACACAACTCCGGGACAAGCCCCCGGTTTGCTGTTTCCGCGAGCGCTTCCGACTCCACCCATCGCGCCCGCGCATTGGTTCCGATCCGGATGGCCGCGCTGATTCGCAAGCGAGCGTATTAAATGGTTGGCAGCAGTCAAGCTTGGGGAACCCGGCCAGCCATTTCGTTTCGTCCTCGGTTGGAAACTGCTCGCAGTTTAACGCGCTAAACTGCCTGCGCCGTGAGTGCCTGGTCAAGGGACAGGAATCAAACCGAATCAAACCCTGTCAAACCGGTTGAAACTGCCGGAAGAAATCAAAAGGGCGCAAAGGAGCACTGTATCTAACGGCAGCAAAGATGCCGCCTTGACTGGCACGCTGGGAAGCGTGCCGCCACCTCGTGGAGGCAGCCATCTTGGCTGCTCCCGCAAAGCGGGACGGCTTCCCGCCGCGTGTTCCCAAGGCAGATACGGTGTCCAACTGCACCCGAAATCAAAACGGACGCTGGAATTCACTTTACTCGCCGCGTTTCTAGGGTATCCTCCCCCTCCTGAATTTTTCGGAATCAGCACAGGTTTATGGCAAAACTGACGGTTAAAGATTTGGATGTCCGCGGCAAACGCGTTTTCATGCGCGTGGATTACAACGTGCCGCTGGAGGAAAAGGACGGCCAGATGGTCATCACCGATGCCACGCGCATCGTCGAGACGCTGCCCACGCTGAAACTGCTCATCGAAAAGGGCGGCAGGCTGATTTTGACCGCGCATCTCGGCCGGCCCAAAGGCAAACGCGACGCAACCATGTCGCTGAAGCCGGTCGCAGCCAAATTGTCTGAACTGCTCGGCAAACGCGTCGGGTTCGTGGACGATTGCATCGGCGAAAAAGTCGAAACGGCTGTTGCGGGAATGAAAAATGGCGACGTGGTGCTGCTCGAAAATGTCCGGTATTACAACGAGGAGGAGAAAAATGACCCGGCGTTCGCCGAAAAACTGGCGAAGGTCGCCGACGTTTATGTGAATGACGCGTTCGGCTCGGCGCATCGCGCGCACGCCTCGACGGAAGGCGTCGCCCGCATCGTCGCCAAACGCGGTGGCAAGTGCGCCGCGGGTTTGTTGATGGAGCGCGAATTGAAATTCCTCGGCGACGAATTGGACAAACCGGCGCGTCCGTTCGTGGTCATTCTGGGCGGCGCAAAGGTTTCCGACAAAATCAAGGTCATTGACCGGCTGCTCGAAAAGGCGGACACGATTTTGATTGGCGGCGCAATGGCTTACACGTTCCGCCTGGCACAGGGTTACAAGACCGGCAAATCGCTGGTTGAGCCGGATGCGACCAATATCGCCAAGTCGGCTCTCGAAAAAGCCAAGGCCAGGAAAGTTCAATTCCTTTTGCCGGTGGACGACGTGGTAGCCGTGCCGGTGAAGACCGACAAGCTCGATAAAAAGGGCAAGCCGGTCATCGAATGGCAGAATCCGCGCGCGAGTTCGGACATGAATTGTCCGGATGACGCCGCCGGTCTCGACATCGGCCCGTCAACGGTCAAGGCATATTCCGACGTGATTGCCAAAGCGAAGACGATTTTATGGAACGGGCCGATGGGTTTGTTCGAGAACAAACAATTTGCCGCCGGCACCAATGCCATCGCCCAGGCGGTGGCCGACGTGACGCAAAAGAACGGCGCAAAGAGCATCATCGGCGGCGGCGACAGCGTGAAGGCGCTCAACAAGGCCAAACTGGGCGACAAGGTGACGTTCATGAGCACTGGTGGCGGTGCGAGTCTGGAGTTTTTGGAAGGCGCGGTCCTGCCCGGCGTCGCGGCGCTGAACGACCAAGGTGGCTGCTGCTGCTGTTCGCACTGAGCGGAGGTTCGAGAACGAGGACGAGCACGATTTTTTAGACATGAACAAAGAACGTAAATTGATCATCGCCGGCAACTGGAAGATGAACAAAACGGCTGCCGAGGCGCTGGCGTTGGTCGGCAACCTCAAGCTGGAACTGGCCAATATCAGGGAAGTGGACATCGTCATCTGCCCGCCATTCACGGCGCTGGAATCGGTGTCGAAGGTCATCCTTGACTCGAACCTCCGGCTCGGCGCGCAAAACATGAGCGAGCAGAATTTCGGCGCGTTCACCGGCGAGATTTGCGCGGGGATGCTCAAGGAATTTTCCGTGCACTACGTCATTCTCGGCCATTCCGAGCGGCGCCAGTATCAAAAGGAATCCAACGCGCTCATTGCCCGAAAGGCGGCGGCAGCCCACGGCGCCTCGCTCAAACCCATCGTCTGTGTTGGTGAAACACTCGCCGAGCGCGAGGAGGGACAGACGGACAAGGTTTTGGAGACGCAAGTGCGCGGCAGCCTTGCCGGTTTGACGAAAGAACAAATGGTTGAGACCATCATTGCTTACGAACCGGTTTGGGCCATCGGCACGGGCAAAACGGCGACCACGCAGCAGGCGCAGGACGCGCACGCGTTCATCCGTTCGCTGCTGGTGAAGATTTTTGACGAAGCCGTCGCCAAAAAAGTCCGCATCCAATACGGCGGCAGTGTGAAACCGGCGAACGCGCGCGAGTTGATGGGCCAGCCGGACGTGGATGGCGCGCTGGTCGGCGGCGCGTCGCTCGAAGCGCGAAGTTTTGCCGACATTATTAAGAATTCAATATAGGAATTGATTATGAGTTTCATCGTTGCAATTTTGACATTTTTTCTGGTTATCAATTGCGCATTGTTGATTCTGCTGATTTTGATTCAACTGCCAAAGAAGGACGCCGGCGCCGGCATGGCGTTTGGCGGGGCGGCGGCGGACGCGCTGTTTGGCGCGGGTTCGGGCAACGTGCTGACCAAGGTCACGAAATACTCGACCATAGTTTTCTTCGGGTTGGCCCTGGTTCTCGGCTATTTGCAAAACCGGGTGCATAACCAGGGCAGCGTGTTGGAGTTTGAAAAGCAGATGCAACAAAAACAACAAACGCAAATGCCGGTTTCCGCGCCCCAGCCGGTGACGCCGCCCGTTTCCCAACCGGTGGCTGCGCCCAAAAACGATTTGCTGTCATTGCCCCTGTCTGCGCCAACCAATGCCCCGGCTGCGCCGACGCAATCGAAATAACGCGATGGCCATTTCCCAACGCGCCCGGCGGATTTTTTCGCGGGCGCGTTTTGCTTTTTGCGTCGCAGCCTGGGTCTGGCTTTCGGCCTGTGCCCGCCGCGAGGCGCCGGCCGACATCACCATCATCAACGGCGGTGAGCCTGAATCGCTGGATCCGGCCATCATTACCGGCCAGGTCGAAATGCGCATCGTTCAGGGTTTGTTTGAGGGATTGACGCGGCTTGACCCAAAAACTGGCCGGCCCATCCCCGGTCTGGCGGAGGGTTGGGAAATATCACCTGATGGCCGCATTTACACATTCCATCTGCGGACAAATCTGATCTGGTCCACCGGCGAACCGATTACCGCCGGAAACGTGGTTTATTCGTGGATGCGCGCGCTCAATCCGGCGACCGCGTCCGGCTACGCGGGACCGTTGTTTTATTTGAAGAACGCGAAGGATTTCAACGCGGGCAAAATCAAGGATGCCTCACTTGTGGGTGTTCAGGCGTTGGATAAATTCACCGTGCGTTTTGATTTGGATCATCCCACGGCTTTTTTTCCCGATGTGTGCGCCATGCCGGTGGCCGGCGTGGTGCCGCAGCCGACGATTGAAAAGTACGGCGACCGCTGGCTGATGGCGAAACCGCTGCCGGTCAGCGGGCCTTACCAACTGGTCTATTGGCGGTTGAACGACAAGATCCGGCTGCAAAAAAATCCGCGCTATTGGGATGCGACCAACACCCAGTCGAAAATCATTGACCTGCTGCCGGTCGGTTCGCCCAATCCCGCGCTGAATCTTTATGAATGCGGCCAGGCGGACATCGTCTGGGACAAAGACCTTGTGCCCGGACAATTGCTGGACGTGCTCATCCGGCGTCCGGATTTTCATGCCTTCAATTATCTGGGTGATTATTTCATCCGTTTCAACGTGACCCGGAAACCCTTCGATGACCCGCGCGTCCGCCAGGCGCTCGCGCTGGCGATTGACAAGGAACGCATCGTCAAAAAAATCACCCGGGCGGGAGAACAGCCCGCATCGCATCTCGTGCCGGAGGGCACGGCTCATTACACCTCGCCCGAAGGGCTGGGACACGACCCGGAGCGGGCGCGGAAATTACTTGCGGAGGCCGGTTATCCCGGAGGCCGGGGATTTCCGCGGTTTGAATATGTGTTCAGCGCTCCGGCCAGCGGGGGAGACAAAATTCATGAAAACATTGCCATTGAGCTGCAACAAATGTGGCATGACGAACTCGGCATTCAAATGGATTTGCGCCCACTGGAGGCGAAAATCTTTTATACCGCGCAGGCTCATCTGGACTTTGACCTCTCGCGTTCCAGTTGGATCGGCGATTATGATGACGCGAACACGTTTCTGGAAATGTTCACCAGCGACGACGGCAACAACCGCACCGGCTGGAAAAACACGCAATACGACGAACTCATCGGACAGGCAAATCAGGAGCCCGATTTGAAGGTGCGAGAGAAACTGTTCCAGCAGGCCGAGACAATCCTGGTGCGCGACGAACTGCCCATCATCCCGCTCTATTTTTATGTGGGCTTGAATTATTTTGACACGAACAAAATTCAGGGCATCTACCCGAACATTCTCGACAACCACCCGTTGCAGGCAATCCGGAAGGTTGGTCGAGGGTCGAGCCGTCTCCGCTCCGCTTCGCCGCGCCAAGGAGTCGAGGGCCGAGGGCCAGAAGTTGCACCCGCTGCAGATTCCAAAAATCGGCAATCGGCAATCGGCAATCGGCAATCTTCCTAGCCATGTATTTTCTCAAGCGCATCATCTTCGCCATTCCGCTGCTGCTGGTCATCAGCGCGCTGGCATTTGCCCTGGTGCATCTCGCTCCCGGCGGGCCGTTCGACCGCGAGCGCGCGCCGGCGTCGCCGGAAATCGAGCGCGCCCTGAAAACGAAATACCATCTCGATGAACCGGTCTGGAAACAGTACTTCCGCTACCTGGGCGACCTGGCACACGGCGATTTCGGGGTCTCGCTCAAATACCGCAACCATACGGTCAATGACATCATCGCGCAGGGATTGCCGGTCTCGATGCTGCTCGGCGCGCTGGCGTTCGGCTTTGCCATGGGCGTCGGCTTGCCCGTCGGTTTTTTCACCGCGGCCCGGCGCGGGCGCTGGCCGGATTATGCCGGCAGTTTTCTGGCCACGCTGGCCGTGTGCGTGCCGGGATTCGTTGTCGCGCCGTTGTTGATCCTGTTCTTTTCCATCAAATGGAGACTTCTGCCCGTCGGCTTGTGGGAATCACCGTGGCACATGATTTTGCCGCCCGTCGCCCTCGGCCTGTTCTTCGCCGGCAAAATCGCGCGTCTGTTCCGCGAAGGCATGTTGAATGCCATGCAATCCGAATTTGTCACCGCGGCGCGCGCCAAAGGTTTGGGCGAAACACGGCTGCTGCTCCGGCACGCCTTTCGCATCGCCGTGCTGCCGGTCGTTTCCTATTCCGGCCCGATGCTGGCCGACCTGTTGACCGGTTCGTTTGTCATCGAGAACATCTTCCAGATTCCCGGCATCGGCGTCTTTCTCGTCAACAGTTCGCTGAACCGCGATTACACCCTCGTGGTGGGCCTATCGCTGCTCTACGCGGCGCTGCTCATCGGGCTGAATCTGGTGGTTGATTTTGCCTACACCCTGCTCGACCCGCGCGTGAAATATGAATAAACCTGTCGAGAGTCGAGAGTCGAGCCGCCTTCGCTCCGCTTCGGCGAGCCAAGGAGTCGAGGGCGGCTTGACGCCCGCCCAGCGTGCGTGGCAGCGCTTCCGGCGGAATCGCGCCGCTGTCATCAGCGCGTGGTACCTGGTTTTCCTGCTGCTCGCCATCATCGCGTGGCCCACCATCCTGAAAATTGCCGGTGGGACCTTTGCCCAGGTCCACAATCCCGACCAGCTTTCTGATGCGCCCTTTGCGCCGCCGGGTGCGCAATACTGGTTCGGCACGGACATCCATGGGCGCGACGTTTTTTCCCGCATTTTGTTTGGCGCTCAAATTTCACTGCTTGTCGGTATGGTCGGCGCCGGCGTGAGCCTCGTCATCGGCGTGCTATGGGGTGCCATCGCCGGTTACGTGGGCGGGCGCGTGGACAATGTGCTGATGCGCATCGTGGATGTGCTTTATTCACTGCCGACGGTCATTTTCGTGATTGTGCTCATCACCACGTTCGGTGAAATGCTCAAACAATCGCATTTCGTTGGCAACTCGCCGGCGTTGGCCGGGGCCTTGCGGGTAACGCTTCTGTTCGTCGGTCTGGGCGCCGTGTCGTGGCTGACCATGGCGCGAATCGTGCGCGGACAGGTTTTGTCGCTGCGGACACGGGCGTTCGTGGAGGCGAGTCGCGCGCTGGGCGGCGGGCCGGTGCGGATTCTGGCGTGGCACATCATCCCGAACGTTTTTGGCGTCGTGATCACCTATCTGGCGCTCACCGTGCCGGCGATCGTGCTTTACGAATCATTTTTGAGCTACCTCGGTTTAGGCGTGCAACCACCGATGGCGAGCTGGGGCACGCTCATCGCGGAGGGCGTCGGCCAGATCAATCCCATCCGGATTTACTGGTGGTTGATTGCCTTTCCCGGCGGCGTGCTGGTCACGACGTTGCTGGCGCTGAATTTTCTCGGCGACGGCCTCCGCGACGCGTGGGATGTGAAGAGCCGAAATTGACGGGGAGAAATCCACCAAGCACACAGATTTAAAATCGACAGATCTGGGCAAGGGCGGTGTTGACATTTTGAAGTATTGGGCGAATGCGAATTGAACGAGGATTCGATGCCAGACACATCTTCCGGTCAAAGTGCCGTAAAAATTCCAGCCGTACCTCGACCCCGCCCGTCCTTTTTATTTCCGCAGTGGCCAGATTGGGCAGAATAGCCGCGATGTTGCCTTCGGAAATCGCCCGCGCCGCCAGCGAAAATGACGAGCATTCAATTTGAATGTTCAACTTGATTTTATGCTTCTTGGCAATTTCCGCGAGCGTGTCACGAAAGCTGCCTTCTCCTTCAAGCGTGGCCAGCGGCAGGTCATCCAATAATTTCAGACTGTCTCGCCCCATCGCCGTTTTGAGCGTTTGTGGGATGAACAACGAGTAACCCAAAACGCCGAGAGGAGTCGCTTGAAGTGGCCGGCCAATTGCATTCTCTCGCACCAATGCAAAATCAATCAAACCGTCAGCAAGTCGTTTCACCGCTTCGTCGGTCGGGAGATTTAGAAACTTGAAACGAACACGCGGAATGCGCTTGCGGATTTCCCCCAAACGGGGAAGCAGCAGCCACTGAATGACGCTGTCTCCAGTGCCAATGACGATCTCGACCGGTTGCCCCTTGCATTCACTCTTGAAGTCGGACAGTGCGGCGAAACTTTCACGGGCGATGGCGTGGAGATTGGCGCCCGCTTGCGTGAGCACAATGCCCCGGCCTTTACGGCGGATGAGTTCCGCGCCAAAGAATTCTTCAAGTTCCCGAATCTGGCGGCTATAAAGGCTTTGTTTGGCCGGGTCGCCCTTGGCGGCTTTGGTGACGCCACCCGCCTCGGCCACCAAACAGAAGCTTTGCAGGCGGTCAAAAGAAAGCCCGCTTTGTTGGAGCAATTCAGGAACCATGACTAAATAGTTATGAACTTTACGAAATAAAGGCTAGAAGAATAAACAGCCAAGAGCAATACTTACGAAATTGGAAATGGAAACGGGATTGAGAAATGAGTAACCACGACAGCGAAGCCGATGCGCGCATTTTGATTGACGCGCTCCTGCGTCAGGCGGGCTGGGATCCGGCGGACAAGTCGCAAATTCGCACGGAAGTTTCTGTTTCCGGAGATTCTGAACTGCACGACGCGCCACCCAGCGCCGACACTTCGGAGCAGTTGGATATGCGCCGGACGGATTACGTGCTTTTGTCGGCAAACGGCCGTCCGCTCGCGGTGGTGGAGGCCAAACGGGCGAAAATCGATCCCTACATTGCCAAACAGCAAACCCTGCCGATGGCAAAATATATCGGCGCTCCGTTCATTTTCCTCTCTAACGGCGAATTGACCTATTTCTGGGATTACACCAACGACGACGCGCGGATTGTCAGTTCGTTTTATTCGCGTCGTGACCTTGAGCGGTTGCTTTATTTGCGGCAGGAAGCCAAACCGCTGGCCACCATTCCCATTCCGGACGATTTCCTGCGTGTGGGCGAACCGCGAATCGTGCGGCCCTATCAAAAGGAATTGCTGCGGGCGCTGGATCAGGCGGTCGAGCTTGGCAAACGGCGGTTTCTGGTTGAACTGCCCACCGGCACTGGCAAAACCGATGCCATCTGCCTTCACGCCAAGCGGATGTTCAAAGCTGGCCGGGCCGAACGTCTCTTGTTCCTTGTGGACCGCGAACAACTGGCGGAACAGGCCATCGGCGCATTGCAGGACCTCTGCCCCGAATACAGCAGTTACTGGCTGAGGCCGGGCATGGCGGTTCAACACAAACAAATCACCGTCTGCCTGCTCCAGACCATGATTGGCCGCTACACTGAATTCACGAGCGGCTATTTCGACATTGTCATTGCCGACGAGTGTCACCGTTCCATTTACGGCACATGGCAGGCGGCGCTGACGCACTTCGATGCGTTTCACATCGGTCTCACGGCAACGCCGGCAGCTTACATTGATCGCAACACCTACCAATTCTACCAATGCCAGACCGGCAAGCCGGATTTCACATATTCCATCGTCGAGGCCTTCGAGAAAAAGCATCTTGTTCCGTATCGTTTCGCCAAACGCATCACGCATCTGATTGCGGAAGGCGCGCGAATCGGAGAGGAAAATTACGACCCCGCCGAGTTTGAGCGAAAGTGGACGAACGAGGACACGAACCGGAAAATGATGCAGGAGTTCGACCGGCTGGCTTGGGAAAGTTACCAGGAACTCGCGCCAAAACAAAAAGACGGGCCGGGCAAGGCCATCGTATTCGCGCTGACGAAACATCACGCGGCGCGGCTCTGCTATTACCTCAACCAACTTCATCCCGAACACGATGGCCGCTATGCGGAAGTCATCACTTCCGACATCCCGGACGCCGACGCCGCCATCCGCCGTTTCAAGAAAGAGACTTACCCAATGGTGGCGGTGAGCGTGGACATGCTGACGACCGGCTTTGACTGCCGTGAAATCCTCCACATAGTTTTGTGCCGGAAAATTTTTAGCCCGATTCTTTATCAGCAGATTCGCGGACGCGGCACGCGCACCGCGCCGCACATCGGCAAAAAGCGTTTTGTCATCTACGACTTTTTTCGCAATCACGAGTATTTCAACGACAGCGAGACGGACATTTTTGAAGGACCGGCGGGCGCGGGCGGCGGCGGGGGCGGCAAACCACCGCCGCCGGGGACGCGCGGCGAACTGGTTGAACTGGGCATCCAAGACGACTGGCTGGACGCGCTGGCGTATGTGGAAGTCGGGCCGAACGGCGAACGCGTGGACAAGAAGGTTTATATCAGCAATTGGGAGGAATCCATCCGCGCGGCGGTCAAGGACGACCCGCTGATTCAGAAAATCAAGGACAACCAGCCGCTGACCGAACTGGAAGAACATCATCTGGCCAACCAGCTCAACCGCCCGGAGAATTATTTCAACGAGGAAAACCTGCGGCTGGCCTACCGGCGTGCGGCGGGAAACATGGTCGAATTCATCCGGCACGCCCTCGGTCTGGAAAAGCTCAAAACCAAGGAAGAGGAAATCAACGAAAATTTCCAAGCCTGGCTCGTCTCCCGAAACGTCACGCCGGAGCAGGCGCAGTATCTCGCGTTGCTGAAAAATCGCGGTGTGGCCGTTGGCGAGGTGCGCATCGAAGATTTGTTCGAACCGCCGCTCTCCATCCTCAACGCCGCCGATGTCGGCGTGGAATTGTTTGGCGAGCAGGGATTGCAGGACATTGTCACCGACTTGAATGAAGCCCTTTTTGCCGCGTAACCGAACATGAACCAGGAAATTCGCAGCCGACTCGACCGCATTTGCAACATTCTTTGGTCCGGCGGCCTCGCCGTGCCGACGCTCTTCGTCGAGCAAATCTCCTACCTGATTTATCTCAAGCTGCTGGACGAGCGCGAGGCGGAACTGGAATTAAAATCGCGGCTCGTCAAAGGCAAGAACGGCAACGGCAAATTGCTGTTCCCCGATCAGGCGTCGCGCTACCGCTGGAGCAACTGGCGGTTCAAGAGCGGCAATGATCTTCGCAATTTCCTGCGCGATGACGTTTTTCCCTACATGGCCTCCCTGCTCAAGGAAGAGCCGCAAGTGGCGATTTATTTTCAGGACGCCAAGATGGAAATTGACGACCCGCACGTTCTGAAAGAGGTCATTGACGGGCTGGACGGTTTCAATTTTGCGAAGCTCGGCCCGGACGTGAAGGGCGACATCTTTGAATACCTGCTGCAATACCTTTCCCGCCAGCCGCAGTCCGACATGGGGCAGTTCCGCACGCCGCGCCAGATTCGCATGGCGATGGTGGAAATGCTCGACCCCGATTTCGGCGATTCCGTTTATGATCCCGCCTGCGGCACGGCGGGCTTCCTGATTGACGCGCTGGAGCACATCCTTGCCAAGTATTCAACCGAGCCGCGTGAAGTGCCAATTTACGGAGAAGAATGGCTCGACGACCGGGGTTTGACGCTGGCGCAGGCCAAAAAGGATATTCCCAATCTCCAAACCTACCGCAAAGGCGCGGGCGAAAAGATTCCCGACTGGGAACTGCTGGAACGCTCCATTTACGGTATCGAAGTGTCGCGACAAATGATGCGCATCTCGATGATGAACCTGGTGCTGCACGGCATCCGCAACGCCCATGTGAAGCGCGCCAACGCGCTTTCCGAACTCGGCGGCTTGAGCGATGACGACCTCAACCGCAAATACAAAGTCATCCTGTCCAACCCGCCGTTTGCGGGAATGTTGCCGACGGATTCCATCCGCAAGGATTTGCCGACACAATCAAAGAAAAGCGAACTGCTTTTCCTCGGTCTGGCAATGGAGGCGCTTGCGCCCGGCGGACGCTGCGCCATCATCGTGCCGGAAGGCGCGCTCTTTGGCTCGACCAGCGCGCATATCGAATTGCGGCGGAAGTTGGTGGAAGACTACGAATTACAGGCGGTGATTTCCCTGCCGGCGGGCGTGTTCAAACCTTACGCCGGCGTCAAAACGGGGATTTTAATTTTCAGGAAGCCGACCGAAGCTTCTCCCTCTCCTGGGGGAGAGGGCCGGGGCGAGGGCGGACGTAAGAAAAAGAAAAACGACCGCAAGGTCTGGTTTTACGAAATCAAGAATGACGGTTACGACCCGGACAAAATCACAGGCGGCGGGCGACCGGAAACGCCGGAGAAGAATGAATTGCCGGAAATGCTGCGCCAGTGGAAAGTTTACAAGGATTCCGGGTTCAAGACGCCGCCGGGCACGGAAGCGGGCGCGCTGTTGCCACCCGGCACGGAAGAGGCGAAATGTTGGTGGGCCAAGGTCAGCACGATTGCCGAGAACGATTACAACCTTGGCGCGGGACGCTACAAGCCGCAAGTGGGCGAGAAACCGCCAGAGGAAGACACGACGGAACTCATCGGCAAAACGCTCAATCTGGAGCGCGACATTGCAAATGGTTTGGAAAAACTTTTGAAGGAAGTCGAGGCAGTGAAATGAAATGGCCGGTCACCAGCATCGGCCAACTTTGCGTGCCGACTGGACAACGCGACCCGACGGCGTCGCCTGATTCGTCCTTTCGTTACATTGATATTGCGTCCGTGGATAAGGACGCCAAGCGCATCACTGCCGCGCTCGAAATGCGGGGAGCGGAAGCGCCCAGTCGGGCGCGCAAGGAAGTTCGGGCGGGTGATGTGCTTGTTTCGACGGTTCGGCCAAATTTGAACGCGGTTGCATTAGTGCCGGACGATTTGGACGGACAGATTGCCTCGACCGGGTTTTGCGTTTTGCGCGCGGATCAAAAAGTTGCCGACGGGAAATTTATTTTCTACCGATGCCTCACACCTGAATTTGTCGGCTCGCTGGTTTCACAAATGCGAGGGGCGAATTACCCAGCGGTCAGCGATGGAGTTGTGAAGCGCGCTGACATTCCGCTCCCTGCGCCGCGCGAGCAGCAGCGGATTGTGGAATTGTTGGAGCAAGCGGATGGGCTGCGGCGGCAGCGCGCCGAGGCGGATCAACTGGCCGACCGCATCCTGCCCGCCCTCTTCCACAAAATGTTCGGCGACCCCGCCACGAATCCGAAAGGCTCGCCGCGGTTGCCTCTTGGTGAAATCACAGCTATTACCGCTCTGATGGTTGACCCGCGAGAACCTGAATATATCGACCTGCCACACGTTGGTCCGGATCGAATCGAAAGCGGCACGGGGCGGCTGCTTCCCTGCCAGACAGCGAGAGAGGAAGGACTTATCAGTGGCAAATACCTATTTGATGCGAGCCATGTTTTGTATAGCAAGATCCGCCCTTACTTGAGGAAGGTCGCGTTGCCTGAGTTTTCAGGACTGTGCAGCGCAGACATGTATCCCGTGACACCGCTACAGAATCTCATGACGCGAGAATTTCTATGGGCGCTTCTCTTATCAACCGCCTTTACGAATTACACCACGGAGCACAGCGGACGCGCGAACATGCCGAAACTGAACCGGGAGCAGTTTGCAGCTTACGATTGCGCTGTGCCGCCAATCGCGTTGCAGAACAAGTTTAGCGGTCAAGTAGCCCAGTTGCGTCAATTCGAGATAAAACGGGAGATGGTTCACGCGAATGTTGAGATGTTGTTCAGCACGATGCTTCACCGCGCGTTCACCGGCGAGTTGACGGCGAAGTGGCGCGAGGCGCACCTGAAAGAATTGCTCGCCGAAATGGAACAGCAGGCCCGGCTGCTCCACACCACCAACGAAAACAATTAACCATTCACCACCATGCCAATTCGCATCTACGACATCTCGAAAAAGTTGGGCATCGAAACCCGGCAGGTGCTTGCCAAGGCCAAATCGCTTGGTATCGCGGCAGCCAGAGTGCCGTCGAGCAGCCTCGACAAAATCTCAGCGGACTTTCTCATCGAAGAATTGGAGAAGGATTTGGCTGCGTCATTCTATCGGGGCTTCCGCACACTGGGCTTGGGTAATTTTAAAGCATTTGCCGAGACGCAGAATATCCCCATCCGGCCACTCACGCTCATCTTCGGCGCGAATAGTTCCGGCAAATCAAGCGTGTTGCACGGTCTGTTACTGGCGCGCCATGCAGTGGACACGCGCCAACTGGACGTTTCCCGGACTGAAATCGGCGGCGATTCGGTGGACCTCGGGGGTTTCCGCCAATATCTCCACAGATGCGACATGAGCCGGCGGGTAGAGTGGTCGGCAGAGTTGAACGCGGGCGCGCTTCGTGGCCAGGCGCGCCAGTTGCTGGATAAAACAAGCACCGCAAAAGTCACGGTCAGCTTTGGCGTGCCGCTGGATGACCACGGCCAGCCGTTGCCGAACGAGCAGCCCTGGCTGATTTCCTACGAAGTCGAATCTGCTGGACGGGTGGTGGTGCGATTGAGCCGGCGTCCGGACGGAACGATGCACGTGGACCGCCTGGATCGTGAGACGTTGCAACCATTGATTAGCGGTGTGATCCTAAGCAACACGACCACAGTGCAGGTTGATCCGGCGACAGAAATGGCCGCTCTTGAAAAAGCGGTCGAGGAGTTGATTCCGACGCTGCGGTTTGCCGCACAGGGATTTTTGCCGGGCCGCTTGTTGGGTGACGACTATTCGGCCACCACTCCGTCGCAATTGGTACCGATTCCCAAGGCTGACCGGCTGCCACAACTGCTGGGCGCGGTAAAGCTTTTCATTCCGCGCGCCATCGGGGAACTGATTACCGGAGTGAACGAATCGCTACGGGCCCAGCTTGCCCGTATCTGCTATCTTGGTCCGTTGCGGTCATTTCCACCCCGCCATCTTGCATTCAGCGACGATCATGGCCGGAACTGGCTAGCCGGAGGCGGTTATGCCTGGGACACCGTGCGGACGAGTGAAATGGTTCGGACAGCAGTGAATCGCTGGCTGAGTTCGGACGCGCTGTCAACGCGCTACCAATTGCGAATCCGCACGCTTGGCGCCATGGACGCGATGGAACAACCACTCGCTGACGCGATTGAGGGATTGCCAATTGAACAGGTGTCGGAAGGCTCGCAACCGGGGGTTGATTCCGCTGGGCACGAATATGACGGCGAGCCGCCCGGGTTTGGCATCAAAAATCCACAAGCCGAAGCGCAAAACATCTTGAAGACGATGCGGGAGCGAGTCGGCGAAAAATACGACGAACTGGTTCTTCTGGATTTGCGCAACAACACGCCGGTAACGCACCGGGACGTGGGCATCGGCGTCAGCCAAGTTTTACCGGTGCTGGTTCACGCGTATGCGGACGCGGCAAAGATCGTTGCCATTGAACAACCTGAAATACATTTGCATCCGGCCTTGCAGGCGGAACTCGGCGACGTGTTCATTGAGTCGGCGTTGGGCATGCGAAAGAACACCTTTTTAATCGAAACGCACAGCGAGCACCTGATTTTGCGCATCATGCGTCGCATCCGTGAAACTCATTTGAAAACCCTGCCGAAAGGATGCACGCCGATTACGAACAAGGACGTGTCCGTGTTGTATGTCGAACCGGACGGAGCCAGGAGCATCATTCGCGAAATGCCACTGAACGAAATCGGCGAACTGGTCAAAGCGTGGCCGGGCGGATTTTTCGAGGAAGGCTATCGCGAACTTTTTCGCTGACATGATTGCGCGATTTGCCATGACTCCCGAGGCACTGGCCGAAGCCCGTTCATCGAGCACGGTGGCGCTGGAGCTTGGCATCGGTTGTTTGAATGACCTGTGTCGCGCCGAGGGGATTTTTGCCGACATGCGTAACGGCAGATGGAGTCAGGCAACGGATGCAGTTGGTCCGCTCGCAAAACGATTTCTGACATTTGCCAGAAAAAACCGCCGTTTAATTATTGCACCGCCGCAGTTGCCAGCCGACCCGGAAAATGACGAAGAGTGGTTATGGGAGGGACAGAAATTTCATACAACTTACCCTTGCCGTGCGATCATCACACAGCGGGAACTGGCCGACATTTACACAGACAACCCAGTCGTATCCATTGAACGTTTGAACCAAACAGGTTGGTGGGGAGAGCGTTCCCCATCCAAATTTGTCAACCGAACAACGGCAGACTATTTGCGAGCACTTGATTTGATTTTGCACCACTCGAATTCTTTGATGTTCATTGACGCATACATTGACCCATTGGCTGATAATTACCGTGAATTTCCACATTTGCTTTTGGCCACCAGAATCAATGATTTCCGTCCGCTCATTGAAATTCATCGCGCGAGCTGGAGAAGAATAAATGGACAGAATCAGGTTCAGGGTTTGGCACAGTGGATAGCTGATTTTGAGGTGTGGAGCAATCTCTTGGCTGGTGCAGGATTGAAAGCGACCGTCTTTCTATGGGAGAAGATGCACGACCGCTATTTAATCTCCGATCTGGTTGGGATTAATGTTCCGTACGGATTTGATATTTCCGCAGATGCAAACGATACCTCGACTTGGACTCGCCTTGGACCGACCGAACGCGATCAGCAGCAAAGGGAGTTCGATATAGCTTGTGATGTGCACCGCCGAGTAGGTTGCTTTGAAATAGGAGCTAACTGAAGCGACAACGATTAAGGATTACTTAATAGTTCAAATCGAGGGCAAACGACAGCTTCGTTATTACAGTTCCCCAAATATGAGTCTCGTTACCTCGACTCCTACAAAGATAACCCGGGTGAATGGCGATAATCCCGGATCCGCCATTTTAAAAACGCCGAGCAATGTTGCGGTGTGGCCTTGTTTCGCAATGGCCAGCAGGCTTTGAAATCCTTCTCCAGTTTTCGCAGTTCGCGGATGCCCGCCCGGGCCAGGCGTTTTGCCTCGGAATTTTTTCCCGCGGCCCGCGCCTGCTGCCATAGCATGAACTGGCACGACTGGGCGGCCATGCGCGCGGCCAAATCCAGTTCGCGCACCAAGATTTTTGATTGGGTAGGGCGGGCTGTCCCCAGCCCGCCGTTTTCGGCGCGGTGAGGACACCGCGCCCTACCTGAGTTTAGAACAGCGCGCTGCTTTTCAATTTCCTTCAAGGTGGTGCAAATGTTTTTGCCGGAAATCCACTCGTGATGTTTCAATCCGTTCCGGCAAAACAATTCGTGCTGTTCCGGCGGCGGCGCGGTGATGGCGGTTCCCAGCGGCGTTTCGTTGGGGACGGTGAATTTCAGTTTGCGATGCGCCCGGCCGAGCGCGAAAGCCGCTTTGGCCGCGTTGCCGGTCGGATCCTTGAAAACATCGCGGCTCAAAACTGGAATCAATTTTGCCTCGTCAAAGGTTTTGGCGCACCAACTCAGTGACGCGCCGGCCAGGTAGGGGAGGTAACTGACGGCCAGCGGTTGCGGATGCCCGCCGTCGCCCCAATCGGTGATGAGATAACCAATGGCCCCGTGCCTGCGCCCGGCTTGGGCGGCGGCGCGCAGGTTGGCCAGTGCGTTGTCATGCCGCCCAATCAAGGTTTGCCAGGTTGAAGTGCCGGGACAGACGTAAAATGGGATTTTTGCCCTGGCGAATAACGCCATTTCGCGATCGAACGGATGGTTCGCTTCATAACCCCAGTTTAGGGCAATGAGGTTCGGTGTCCCGCCTTCAGGCGGTTTGCAGGGTTTGCCCCGAAGACCGCCTGAAGGCGGGACACCAAACGAATGCAATTCTTTGATGAGTTTTGGGTATGTCAAAATGATGTCGCCCCAAAACATCATCCGTTTGCCGCGCGTCGAAACCTCCCGGTGGATTTTTTTCAGGAAATCGAGATAGACCCGCCCTTTGCCCAAACGCGCGCAGAGTTTTTTGCTCCGACCACGGCCGAGATCGAATGTCTCGTCGCAACCAACGTTGAAAAAGCGGCTCCTGAAGTTCGGCAGCAGTTCATCGTAGAGCTTGCGCAGGAAGGGCAGGGCGCCGGGGTGATCCGGCGCGAGCGTCGAAGGACGGCAGACAAATTCGCCGCTGTAGTCGGGGTAAGGTCCGGAGACCTCGGCCAGTTTTTTAAGCCGGGGATGCTCCAAAAAATACCGCAAATGGCCGAAGGAATTTTGGTTGGGCACGAGGTCAATGCCAAGTTGCTGGCAGCGCGCGTCGAGCTGGCGAATTTCCTCGCCGGTCAGCGCGCCCCAGTTTTGCCAGACGGATTTGTATTTTGAGTAGGCGAACGTGTGCTCGGTATAGAGTTGAAATTCGTTGATTTTGAAATCGGCGAGGCACTCGACCAGTTCGAGCAGTGTTTCGAGCTTGGGCACGCGACCGCGCGAGATGTCCAGCATCACACCGCGACGTGGAAAATCCGGCCAGTCGCGGATTTTCAGACAGGGCAAATGCCGGCCGTGTTGGCGCAATATCTGTCGCAAAGTTGCTGCGGCAGCGCGCAAGCCGCCAATCTCGCGGAACAAAATTTGAATTCCGTTTTTTTCAATCGTCAGCCCGTACCCTTCGGGATGGCTGGGCGCAGATTGAGTGCGAACGATTCTGATGATGCTGCCGGGCGCGCCGCGCTTGGGCAGCGTGAACGTGCCGGGGCAAAGCTTCAACGAGCGAGGGCAGGGGAGCAGATTCAATGTTTTCACCAGTTTTTTTGCCTCGCCCTCACCCCGGCCCTCTCCCCCGGGGAGAGGGAACAGCTCTCGACCATCTCTTAATTTTCTGCGTCACAGGTGTCAACTCCGACTGACGATGGTTCTCCCTCTCCTTGTCCCGATTCCGAATCGGGATTTTAGTCCGAGGACCGGGGTGAGGGAGAATTAATCGTTTACTTCGGAATCATGCCGCTTTTCCGCGCATAATTGAACAAGCCGCCGGCGTCCACGACCGGGCGGATGTCGCCGAGGGGTTTGAATTTAAAAACCTTGCCGGTCGCCTTGACGGTGACCGTGGCCGCATCGAGATCAACGGTGACCACATCGCCATTTTTCAGCGTATCGCAAAGGCGTTCGGTGATTTCGCAGGGATAAAGTTCACCGGTCGCGACGGAGTTGCGGAAGAAAATGCGCGCGAAACTCTCGGCCAAAACAATTTTGCAACCCGCCGAACCCAGCGCAATCGGCGCGTGCTCGCGCGAACTGCCGCAGCCGAAATTTTTTCCGGCAACGACAATCGGATATTTGCTGTCAAGCTGGCCATCCTTGACGTAGCGCGCCGGGTAGAGCGATTCCGGCAGGCCGCAAAGCGCGAAGCTGCCGAGCTTTTCGTATTCGTCGGGCATCGTCGGCACCAGCGTCAAATACTGCGCGGGAATGATCTGATCGGTGTCAATGTTGTCGCGCACCACGTAAACCGGCCCGGTAGAAACAGATTGCATGACGCCAATGTGCCGCAAACAGCCGCGATTTTCAATCAGATTTCGACGGTCGGGGTGAGGGGGTGCAGCTTGGCACCATCATCAACTCCCTCTCCCCGCCAGATCGGGGAGAGGGGATTTGAATTTAAAAACGTGCCTCCTCACCCCGGCCCTCTCCTCCCTTGGGGGAGGAGAGGGAGTCGGTGCTTCCCGATCTTTGGTCCGGGGTTGCCCGCCGCGGGTAACGTCCGGGCTTCCGCCTTGCCGCTGACGGTTTAATTTCTATAATGGCCCGGTGCTCGACATCAAATTGATTCGCGACCAGCCGGACTTTGTCCGCCAGCGGCTTGCCACGCGCGGGGCAGGGGATGAAGCCCACATTGACGGAATTCTCCGGGCCGACGAAATACGACGAAAAACACTCGCGGAGGTCGAAACGCTCAAAGCCCGGCGAAATCGGGCGTCGAAGGAAATCGGCGCGCTGATGGGACAGAAGAAAACCGCCGAGGCCGAGGCGAAGAAGGCGGAGATGCGCGAGTTGGGTGACCGCATCGCCGCGCTGGACAAGCAAGCGTTGGAAGTTGAGGCGGCGCGGGATCAATTGATGCTGCGTCTGCCGAATCTGCCGCATGAATCGGTGAAGATTGGCAAAACGGCGGAGGACAATCCGGTGGTTCGTGTTTATGGTGAGCCGGCGGCTTTCGCCTTCAAACCGAAGTCTCACGTCGAACTTTGCGAGAGTTTGAGACTGGTGGATTTTGCGCGGGCGACAAAACTTTCCGGCAGCGGCTTTCTGCTCTACACGAACTGGGGCGCGCGGCTGGAGCGGGCGCTGATTCAGTTTCTGCTCGACCTGCATACCACGGAACACGGTTATACCGAAGTGTCGCCGCCGTTCATGGTCAACCGGGATTGCATGGTCGGATCGGCCCAGTTCCCCAAACTTGTTGATCAGGCATACGCGATTCAGGAAGGACTCGATACAGCCACGTTGGGAAAACACTTTTTGGTTCCCACGGCCGAAGTGCCGGTGGCGAACATTCATCGCGGGGAAATTTTGGCCGAGAAGCAGTTGCCGGTTTATTATTGCGCCTACACACCGTGTTTTCGCGGCGAGGCGGGCGCGGCGGGCGTCGGCACGCGCGGCATGATTCGCGTGCATCAGTTCGACAAGGTTGAATTGATCAAAATTGTGAAACCGGAGCACGGCTACGATGAGTTGGAGAAAATGGTGGCGAACGCGGAGCGCGTGCTCCAATTGCTGGGCCTGCATTACCGCGTGGTGTTGTTGTGCACGGGCGACATGGGCTTTGCGAGCGCGAAGACCTGCGACCTCGAGGTGTGGGCGCCGGGGCAGGGGAGTTATCTCGAAGTGTCGAGCTGCTCGAACTGCGAGGATTTCCAGGCGCGCCGGATGAATCTGCGGTTTAAAACGGAAGCGGGCGAAAATAAATTCCCGCACATCCTCAACGGCAGCGGCACGGCGCTGGCGCGATTGTTTGTCGCGCTGATTGAAACGCACCAGCAGTCGGACGGCAGCGTCCAGATTCCCAAAGCGCTGCAACCATACTTCAAAGCCGACCGGATTAGCGCGCGATGATCTCTTTTTTTATTTGCGATTTGCGATTTGCGATTGACGCGATGTTTGGCGCGCGATGCGTAAATCGTGAATCGTGAATCGTAAATGAATGAGAATTCTTCTGGCCAGCAGCGAAGTCCATCCGTATTCCAAAACCGGCGGGCTGGCGGACATGGTTGGCGCGCTGGGCAAGGCGCTGGCGCGCGCCGGCCATGAAGCGTGCATCGTCACGCCGCTGTACCAGGGCATCCACAAGCGATTCCCGGCCATGCGCCGCGTGGATTGGCAATTCAATTTGCCGTTGGGCGCGCAGCCGGTGCAGGCGGAATTGTGGTCGCTGGAGGTTGAAAAAGGGCTGACGATTTATTTCGTTGACCAGCCGGAATTCTATCAACGCGCCGGCATTTACCTGGAGAACCACGTCAGTTACCCGGACAATGCCGAACGGTTTATTTTCTTTTCAAAGTGCGTCGCGAATCTGGCGCGTTATCTGCCGCGGCGGCCGGACGTTGTTCACGTCAACGACTGGCAGGCCGGGCTGGTGCCGGCATTGATGCTGCACCAGCGGCGCGGGGAAGGGTGGGGGAATCCGCCGCCGGTGTGCCTGACGATTCACAATCTCGCTTATCAGGGAACTTTCCCGGCAGCCGCATTCGCGCTGACAAATTTGCCGGAAGAATTTTTTACAATTGAAGGCGCGGAGTTTTACAAACAATTGAATTGCCTCAAGGCCGGCATCGCGTTTGCCGATGCGATTACGACGGTGAGTCCGCGTTACGCGCGCGAAATCACGACGGAGGAATTCGGGTGCGGACTGGATGGATTATTGCGTCGGCGGCAGGACCGGCTTTTCGGAATTCTCAACGGCGTGGATCACGAGGAATGGAACACCCTGCACGACCCGTTTCTCAAACATCCGTATTCCGCGACGCGGCTGGCGGGCAAGCGCAAGAACAAAATCGAATTGCAAAAGGAAATGGGTTTGCCGGTGGCGGCGGACTCGCCGCTGTTCGGCACTATCACACGGCTCGCCGAACAAAAAGGCGTGGACATCCAATTGGGCGCGCTCGAAGAAATGTTGAGCGCGGACATCCAGTTCGTTTTGCTCGGCAGCGGCTCGGCGGCTTTTGAGCGAGGCTATCACATACTGTCCCGCCGTTTTCCGTCCCAAGTGGCCGTTCACATCGGCTACGACGAAGGCCTGGCGCACCGGATCGAAGCCGGGTGCGATTTTTACATCATGCCCTCACGTTTTGAGCCGAGTGGCCTGAACCAGATGTATAGCCTTCGTTATGGCACGATTCCCATCGTCCGCGCCGTTGGCGGTCTGGATGACAGCGTGATTGATTTTTTGCAGAATGCGGCGCGCGCCAACGGAATCAAATTTCGTGAATACTCCGCCCGTGCCCTGGCCAAGGCGATTCGGAAAGCCCTGGCGCTTTACCAGCAACCCGGTTTGTTGCGGCGTTATCGCCAAAACGCCATTAAGACGGATTTTTCCTGGAATCAAACCGTTGATGAATACCTGAAGACTTACGAGACGGCAAAAAAGTTCAGCGCTGGACAAGATTTGCATGTCTCCGGGCGCGTTCCATGACGCGCCAGCGCTGTGATGATCCACCACCCAAGGCGCGTTCCATGCTTGTGCTATGGATAGCCCGATGTGCCAGCTGTTCTGCCCGCAGCATATTGATTCAGTAATTTGCGATTTCTAACGGCCAATTCTTTTTGGTCCGTCAACAGGGCCAAAGTTTCCGCGGCTTCGGCTGTGTGAATTGCTTTTTCAAACTGGCCGGCTTCGGCATAGGCGGCACCGAGTGTCCCGATGAGGCGGGGTTGCCGGCTGTCGGTCAGTTTGACCGCCAAGAGGGCCAGTCGCACAGCTTCTTTGCCGTCACGCAATCCGGGTTTGCCAGCCGTAGTCAGAATCCAGGCGAGATTGTTTAATAAAACGGGGTTATTGGAATCCACGTCCAAGGCTTTGCGATAGCATTGAATGGCCTGTTCGATATTTCCGTCCGCTTCGGACTGTATAGCCAGTTGGATATGCTTCTCAGCCTGCGGATTTACAGGCGGAGACGGTTGGTCATCACAAGCGGTAGTAAAGCCAGCAAAGATTGGCATGTCACCGGGCAGCAATTCCCGCAGATTGGCGGGTTGGGTGTTGAATTGCATTCTGGAAAAAACTTTTACTTGAAAAAATTCCTGAGGAGGGAGGCTGCCAAGAGCAAAGGGGACTGGTCCCCATGTGGCACTGTAAAATCCGGCCGCACTGGTTTTCGTGTCGCGAGACAGATTTATCCACGTCTGCGGCTGGTGGATCAAAGGATCAACCCATCCCACACTTCCGGGCGGAAACGATATGAAGCCGAAATTGATCCGCGGCACGATAACAATATCTCCCGGTTGAAGCATTGATCGCTCGCAATCAAGCGGCTGGGCACCAAGTTTCTCCATGTAGTATTGGAACCCCCCATGCTGTTCAAACCAAAGCTTGTGATTTGTCGATTTGTATCTGACGACAATTTGTTCCGCCGCCATTCGGCCTGAATTGGCCAGCTGATAGTCGGCCTGCATGAGGACCATCGTGATGACTGCGGCTGGCGCCAGCGGCCACAGCAACCAACCGCTCACCGGAAAGTTTCCCCACATTGTCTCCAAACGGCGGACCAGGAGGATCGCCGCTGCCGGGACAATGGGAAGAAAACTTCGGGCATTTACCGTCCAGTTGAGCCCCATTGCGAAGAACAGCCCGCTGATTATCCATAGTACGAGGATCACGCTGGTTACATCCTGTCGCCGCCAAGTTTCCGCCCCGGCCAGCAACAAGCAGTGCAGACCTCCGGCGGTGAGGAAAATTACTTGCAGTCGAAAGCTCCAGTGGTTGAATGATTCGGGATTTGTCTTCGAGTTGAACAACCCCGGGTCATCCCCCAGCCAAAAGAATCCCAGCAATATGCCGAATATCACGATGCCACCCGTCAACCATGTCTGCCGGTGCCACAACAACGGGGCAAAGAACAACAGCGGCAGCAGGCTCCCGCCGGCAAAAGCCAGACCGATGATTCCTCTCGCTGTCCATCCGCCGAGAAACTCGGAGTCGTACACTTGCGCGAAATTGGCGGCGGCAGACAGCAGACCCTTTCCATACATTCCGGCCGTTATCCATTCGTAAGTTGCCAGCATGATCAGCGGAACCGCCGCGCCCGCCAGCCACCAGCCTAATTTGCGTGTGCGGAGAATGCTCATGAAGGGCAGGAGCGGCAACAGGGTCACCGCACTGTACTTGGTCAGCACGGCCAGACCCGCAAGCACTCCCGCTCCGAGGAATAGCCAAAAGTTGTGCCCGTTTCCCAGAGCGCGTTCCCAAAACACCAGCGCCCAAATCCAGAAAGTCAGCATGAGCACATCGCACATCAGCGTCGAACTCGAAACCAGGAACACCGGTGTCAAGATGGCGACCACGGTGGCCAGCAACGGCCGGTCACACCACATTTTGGCAAGGAAATAAATGCCTGCCGCCGATGCGAAAGTGACTACCAGACAGGCTAGATGCAGGGCTATTTCGTTCCAACCAAACAATAAGGCCACCCCGGCCAGAAAGTAGGACATCAGCGGCGGATTGCAATTGGCCACCCACATGGGTGTCGCGGTCCCATACCAGTTCACCTCAACCCCAAAGAAGTCGGCTGGATGCTTCTGAATCCATTGGCCGGCCCAAATAAAGAGCGGATCATCCGCATGGACTGCCTTGTTGACAAACGGGCCCAGACATATCAGCAGTATGATTCCAATCAAGACGAGGGGATATCTTGAAATCCAGCCTTTCTTTAAAGGCAAAGGCACAGTTTCTGATTCTGCATTCATTGAATCGGCGGCAACTTAGTGAAGTCACCGGTTCAAAGTCAATTGTCCATGCAGTGTGATGAGGATACCGCGAATACGCGGAAAGTTCTTCAAAGGGCAACTGGCTGCCAGAGAGAGCAGGGGAAGATAATTCGCAATTGAACAAAATCAGAAAACTCCATGAGTTTATTGACCGCCTGGCATCGGAAGCAATTTTAGGGCAAGGCGGCAAGACGCTGGCGCTTTACCAGCAGCCCGGTTTGTTGCGGCGTTATCATCGCCAGAACGCCATGAAGACGGATATTTCCTGGAATCAAACCGTTGGTGAGTACCTGAAGATTTACAAGACCGCTGAAAAAATCAGCTCTGGACAAGATTTACGAACCGCTGGGCGCGTTCCTTGATGACGGCGCTCGGATGATCCACCACCCACGGCGCGTTCCACAGGACGTAGAATTCAAAGTCCGTTGGCTGGCGATTGTGGCTGCATTGGAATTGATTCAAACGCGGAATCATGGTTTTTTGTGCGGCGGTCAGCGCCTGCTCCGGATTGTGCGGATTTCCGCCCGGCCAAAGCTCGGGCCGGATTTGGAAGCGGGAAATTTCCCCAACCGACCCGATGGCGTGATCGTTGTTGCCGCTTTCAATCAGGGAAAGCGCTTCCCAGCGATCCATTGCCAAGGCCGGCATCGCCAGCCCAAGGCCGGCCAGAACGAACATGATGTATAGACGAACATTCATCGTCGGGTAATAAAGCGGACGGTTAGCACGGCGTCAACAGGATTGTACCTGAATTAAATATAACAAACATTGTGTATCTATATTTATAAACGAGGCACTGATTTAAATCCTGTTTAAACCGTTGCTATTTAGCATAATAAAGTTCTGTTTATTATTCTTTTGTCCATTAATAGTTTAACTTAAACGTGTGTTGGGTTACTGGTAAACGGTCTGGTAGCCCAGTCATGGAAACCAAAAACGCGTGTAAGTCGTTGTCAGTTAACGGATGGTAACAGGTAGCTAGCAGGCGAGAAGGTGTGTAAGTCGTTGATAAGTCGGATTCCGGAAATTAACTCGAATGTGGTCAAGGTTTTGGATGATTACCGACGATGGTCGCTTTCCGGTTGTCTTGGCGGCTAGAACATGGGTCATCTGTCCCCAAGTTAGCCCCTGTTGCGCTGGTCGAATGAATCGCTTGTACAAAAGTAATTCCCTGACCGATCCAGTCCAATTTTAAACCTGTTCCTTTGTGGCGTTGAATAATTTGGCCATTTTACGCACGCACCAACGGGGCATGATTCGAACCAGAAAAACAAGAAAATGGTTTTGCCAGCCGGGAATGGCCAGCAATCTTCCCTTGCGAAAAGCACGATGGCCGTGGCGCGCAACGGCTGCCGCCGGCATTTTGGGCGTATTAAGCCGCCGCATTTTTTGGCCGTGCGAGACGTTGCCGAAATTGGTTGCGGTTGGGCCGGGACAAAGCGCCGTCACCGTCAATCCGGTGCCGGCGAGTTCTTCCGCCAGCGCCTCGGTGAATGAAAGCACGTAGGCTTTGGTGGCGTAATAAACCGCCATGCCGGGGCCGGGCAGGTATCCGGCCAGCGAACCGACGTTGAGCACGCCGCCGTGCCGGCGTTCGATCATGCCCGGAAGAAACAGCCCCGTCAGGTTCGTGAGCGCAGTGATGTTGACTTGAATCATCTCGAGTTGACGCTCCAGCGGCAATCCGGCAAACGCGCCGTTCGCGCCAAATCCGGCGTTGTTGACCAAAACGTCCACCCTGATTCCCCTGCCCTGCATTTCCTTGAAGATGCGCGCCGGAGTTTCGGGCAGGGAAAGATCGGCGGTCAAAACGAGTGCTTCAATTTTGTGCGCCTGACGCAATTCTTTGGCCAGCGTTTCCAGCGCTTCGGTGTTGCGGGCGAGCAACACCAGACGGCATCCGTCCGCCGCAAAGCACCGCGCCAATTCGAGCCCGATTCCCGACGACGCGCCGGTGATTAAAACCGTTTCGCCTTGCATGTTTTATTTTGGTGGGGCGAGGCTACCGACGAGCCGCTTCCGCAAAGCTCCGGCACGCTGGGTTCGGCTCGCGGGGATGCCCGCCCCACCGAAAGGGAGTTACCACCAACCGTTTTGCTGTTCGCGGCGTTCATTTTGCCTTGCGCGGGTTATTGATTTCCCCAACCGAACCGTTTGGTGATGGGCCAATAAACGAAGAAGGATTTGCCAATGGAACTCGCTGCCGGGAAATCGCCCCAAAACCGCGAATCAGAGCTGTTCATCGTATTGTCGCCCATGACAAAAAGATGATTGGTGGACACCTGAAATTCGCGGCCCGGTCCCAGTGCTCTGATCAGCGCGTGACCGTAATACTGGTTATCCTGGTAATGAAGGGTCTTGGTCCCCGGCGGCACACCGGGAAAAGAATAAAGATTTTCGAAATGCGGGGTGGACGCGGACAGCGGCTGGCCATCCACCACGAGATGTCCGACCGGCACGGTCTCGCCACCGAATTGCGGCGCCCCTGTCACTTCGTAATCCTGGGCCAATGCGAGCGTCTCGCCGCCCAGTCCCACGAGGCGTTTGATATAAAACTGGTCGCCCGGCATCCCGACCGCCGCCCGGCGATCCTCCGGGACTCCTGACGTTGCGAAAACGATGATGTCCCCGCGTTGCGGTTTGCGAAAATTATAACTAACCCGGTCCACAAACAGATGATCGCCTGCGGAAACCTGCAATTTAACCACGTCATCGCCCTTGTGGTAAAACTGGCCGCGCTCGAATTCCGTGTGCGGGTGCAATCCCGCGCGATAGACCAGAGGATCCATGCCTTGGGGCGCTTCTCCGTAGTCGGGTGGAAACAAGATCGTCTGGGACTGGCCGCCAATCCAGATTTTTTGCCAGAGGTTGAAAATCAAAAAACGGACCGGCGGCTCGACCGCCTGCAATTCGCCGTCAGTGTCCGCGACGACGTGAATGTACGAAACGCCGGCAAACCATTCCTTGATGCGCTCCCAGCCGGTCGGAGCCTTGAACTTCGGATCGCCCGGCTGGCCATCGTGCGGCAGATAGTTTTTTGAGATGACGCCAAACAGCGTCGGCTGCATCGAGCCGGTGGGGATTTTGAACGGTTGCAGGAAAAACGTGCGAATGGCCATCGCCACGGCCACCGCCACAAGGATGACTTCGACGTTTTCGCGCCACAGGGCGTGTGGATACGTCTTGAGCCACTTGTTCGCGGCAAAATCCAGCTCGTCCATCTTGATCCGGATCTTGCCGGTGTTTTCTCCCGCCGCGATGGTGTCCCGCAACTGATTCATCGCCAGGGTCACTCCGCCAATCGCCGGTGGCGTGAGGACGTCGCGTTGCGCGCACAGCAAATGGTGCACATGCTTCCGCATCGCGCATGCCTCGCGAACGGTTGAGGAAAAGAACCAGCGGATTATCATGTTTTATTAAATGGTTTTGACACGGATTTTACGAATTTTCACAAATTTATTCAGGAACAATCCAACATTTGCGTTAATTGGCGTAATTCGCGTCTGTATTTTACGCCTTCAGCACCTCAATAAACGCTTCCTGCGGAATGTTCACCGTGCCGAATGCTTTCATGCGCTTTTTGCCTTCCTTCTGCTTTTCCAGCAACTTGCGTTTGCGCGTGATGTCGCCGCCGTAACATTTCGCCGTCACATCCTTGCGGAAGGCGCTGACCGTTTCGCGCGCGACAATTTTTCCACCGATGGCCGCCTGGATGGCCACCTGATATTGCTGGTGCGGGATGACTTCCTTGAGCTTGGCCGCGAGCGCGCGTCCCCGGCCCTCCGCCTTGTCGCGATGCACGATGCACGAAAACGCGTCCACGGACTCGCCGTTGACGAGCAGGTCGAGCTTCACCATGTCAGACTCCCGATAATCGGCGTGTTCGTAATCCATCGAACCGTAACCACGCGTCAGGCTTTTGATGCGGTCATGGAAATCGATCAAAATCTCATTCAACGGCAACAGGCTCGTCAGCATGACCCGGCGCGCGTCGAGCGTTTCCGTCTGGTCCACCGCGCCGCGCTTCTCGGTAATCAACGCCATCATGTCGCCGATGTTTTCGTTCGGGCAGATCACAAAGGCTTTGACCATCGGCTCCTCGATTTTCAGGATGTAATTCGGTTCCGGCAAAAACGCCGGGTTGTCAATTTGCTTCACGACGTCGTCGCTCATCGTCACGCGATACACCACGCTCGGATACGTCGCGATGATGTCCATGCCGTATTCGCGCCGCAACCGTTCCTGCACAATTTCCAGATGCAACAAACCGAGAAACCCGCAACGAAAACCGAAGCCGAGCGCGACGGACGTTTCCGACTGATAAACAAACGCCGAGTCGTTGAGCTGCAACTTGCCCATGTTCGCCTTGAGATGTTCGTAATCGCCGGTGTTGATGGGATAAATCCCGCTGAACACCATCGGATGGATCTCCTTGAACCCCGCCAGCACCGGCGAAGGATTCCGCGAATCCGTCACCGTGTCGCCCATTTTCACTTCCTTCGGGCTTTTGATGTTCGCGGTGAAATAACCCGTCTCGCCCACTTCCAATTTCTCGCGCACGTAAGGCTTGGGATTGAAGCTGCCCACCTCCTTCACCTCGACCGTTTTGCCGGAGTGCAGCAACTTGACCTGCATTCCCGCCTTCAACTCGCCGTTGAACACGCGCACGTGCGTGACGACACCCTTGTAAGTGTCAAAATAGGAATCGAAGCCCAGCGCCTGCACCGACGGCGCGCCGGTCGGCTTCGGCGGCGGAATGCGCTCAATGATCGCCTCCAGAATTTCATCAATGCCAATCCCCTCCTTGGCGCTGGCCAGAATCGCCGTGTCGCCCGGAATGGCCAGAATGTCCTCCAGCTGTTGCCGGGTCTCCGGGACATTCGCATGCGGCAGGTCAATTTTGTTGATGATGGGGATGATCGTGAGATTCTGCTTCATCGCCAGGTGGACGTTGGCGACTGTTTGCGCCTCAACGCCCTGCGCCGCGTCAATGATGAGCAGCGCGCCTTCGCACGCGCTCAAGCTGCGCGACACTTCGTAGGAAAAATCCACGTGCCCCGGCGTATCAATCAGGTTCAGCTCGTACGTTTCACCGTTTTTGGCCTGGTAACGCATCGTGACCGGATGCGCCTTGATGGTGATGCCGCGCTCCTTCTCGAGATCCATGGAATCGAGCAATTGCGCCTCCATGTCGCGGGTGGCGATGGTGCCGGTGCGATGCAACAGCCGGTCGGAAAGCGTCGTCTTCCCATGATCAATATGGGCGATGATGCTGAAATTGCGAATATGCGCTGCGTCCATCCGTGTTTCCTGATCGTAATCTTAATCGTAATCGCAGTGTCGAACTTTAAATTGCGAATCCGAGCGCAGCAGGATAACCGGAAAACGGGTGAAGAAAAGGAAATTCCCCTGCACACAGAACGGGTTGACACGAATTTCACTAATTAACACGAATTCATTTTTAACCGGAAAGAACGCGGATATTTGAGGCGAAATTATGAAATCATTGCCAACGGTTCGCCATAAGACTTATGCTCCAGCGGAAGTCAGGAATGAACTTATGATTTCAAACGAACGACCATCGCCTTTCAAAGGCCTGCCTCAAATGCAACCCCGTCCGCCGGTTCAGGAGGACACTCTCAAATCCGGACAGGTGCAGATTGAGCGCAAGACGATTGCCTTCATCCTCAAGGAAAACCCGCGCGGCCGGTTTCTCCGCATCTCTGAAGATGCCGGAGGGCGGCGGAACGCCATCATCATTCCCTCCACCGGCCTGGCCGAATTTCAAAAGTTGCTGGACGAAATGATCAAGGCGTCCAACGAACTGCCGCCGAATCCGTAAAACCAACGGCGAATAATTAAAACAACTTGGCCTTCGGCAACGTGGGCCGCTTTTTAGTCGTGCCGGGGCAAAAAGGAAAAGCTTGCCACTGACTCACCAGAGGTGTCTGCTTGAAGTAATCAGGAATAAGCGGCTATGACTGAAACTAAAATCAGTTGTTCAAAGTGCGGCGGACACATTGTTTTTCCAAAAGAGTTGGCCGGACAAGAAATCGCTTGCCCGCATTGTGGTGAGTCAATCCTTTTGCCCAAGCCCAGTCGTGCGATTGTTTGGGCGATAGTGGCCGGTTTCTTCGTTATCGGCGTAATCTGTTTTGGTGTGATGTTCATCTCGCAACACAAATCAAAATCCATCAAACCGCAACTGCAGCCAGTTAGTTCCATTATCGATAAGAACACGCCTGTTGAATTCTTGCAAAATCAGGCGGCAAAAGGAAACCCCAAAGCCCAACTCATTTTAGGATGGCGATATTACGATGGCGAAGGAGTAGCTACGAATCAGATTGAAGCTACCAATTGGTGGGCTAAAGCCGTAGAACAGGGTAATACCGGCGCCATGATTGCGATGGGAGATGTCTTTTACGAAAAATGGGAAAATGAAAATTCCACCAACGCTGTGCCTATCGATCCAACCACTGGATTACCCACCGCTCCAAATAATACAAACAGCGTGAATTACAGTGAAAGTTTGAAGTGGTATGGAAAAGCAGCAGAGTTGGGAGACACTAACGCGATGTGGAAATTAATTTTGAACGGGAATGTTGGCAGCACAAATTTTGGCACGATTATTGACCCTACAACAGGCTTGCCTATGCCCATGCCGGGTGCGGAAAGTCTTCGCTGGTTGCAAAAGCTCGCTGGACGTGGCGACACAGAGGCAATGGTGACAATGGGGTCTGTTTACATAAATGAAACCAACGCCAATGAGGGCTTGAACTGGCTTCATAAAGCGGCGGACTTGGGTGTGACATCTGCTTGGACAACTCTAGCTTCGATATATGAGTCGGGCAATGGCGGCGTGGCAAATGATATTGAGGAAGCGGTCAGGTGGTATACGAAAGCAGCAACCAACGGGGATATTTCTTCCGAACTGCACCTGGCACAGCTTTACAGGGACAATGAGGAAGTAAAAAATCCCCAAGAATCATTCAAATGGTTCTTGAAGATAGCTCAACAATCTGATTCGAACCCAAACAGTTGGGACAAGATTTCTATCAGAGAAGCAATTGTTCCTGTTGCAATGGCATACGATAAAGGTTTGGGCGTTGCACAAGATAAAGCTGAAGCCATCAAGTGGTATACAAAAGCGGCTGAAGCGGGCGACACCAAAGCTCAATGGCGTCTGGGGGTTAAATATGATTTGGGGGATGGAGTTGCTATTGATAAGCAAAAGGCATTGCAGTGGTATCTCAAAGTTGCAAATACGCCCAAACTATTCGGAATAATAGTCCTACCCGGCGTTGCAGAATCTCAACGCAATCTTGGATATTTATATCGGGATGGTGAAGGCGTTCCAAAGGATGCCCAAGAGGCTTTTAATTGGTTTATGAAAGCCGCTGCAAATGGGGATGATTCCTCTCAATATGAAGTTGCCCAAGCATACAAAACTGGAGTCGGTGTTTTGCAGGACAAGCACGAAGCCTTCAAATGGTATCAGAAAGCGGCTTACCAAGGGAACAAGTCCGCGCAACGGGAAATCGGTAATCTTTATGGAGAGAACCTTTATTCGTCGGAAAATCGAATCGAAGCTTATAAATGGTATGCTTTAGCTGCTGCACAAGGCGACGAATATGCCGTTAAATTTAGGGATGACATCGCCCCAATTTTGAAAGCCAAGGAATTGGAGGAAGCGAACCGACGAGCCAAAGCATTTTCAGTTGGAGAACCGCCTATTACAAACAATGTGCCCGTTATCGCGTCAGCCTCCAGCACTCTAGCAAACGCGGCAATTGATCTTGATAAGCCAGCATTTGAAGTACTGAACATAACAGCAAAGCCGACGGAACAAAACAATATATGGTGGCGTTACGGTTATCGTCTCACCGTACGCAACAATGGAATGAATACAGATGGACAGTGGTTCGCGATTCAGTTCCTTGATGCACAGGGTTACGTCATTGATACCACGACCACCGACCAAACGGTTATCAAACCTGGGGCCACAGAAATAATCACCGGGGAAAAGTTGATAAATCTGCCGGGAGCAGTCCAAGTTTCCAAATTAAAGGCGGTTTGGAAGCGGTAACGAGCGTAATCAGTTCGTGTAGCCAGTTACCGGCGCGGGTAACTTCGTGTGTATGGGCTAACATAGGTTCCATTACTTCGGGTATAGCCGTGTACATAAACACTGCCTCCGCCCGAAGAATAGCCCGAATAGGTTGGAGAACTGTAATCCGGGGCCGGTGCAGCCTGAGGTTCCTGTGCGGCCTGTGCGCTTTGTGCTGCAAGGGCCTGAGCCTGCTGCCACTGTGCCTGCTTTTGTGCTTCCAGCGCATCAGCGGCTGCGGTTTTAGCCGGGTCGTAGCCAAACTGTACACGAAGTTCTTCAGGTAAATCTTCTAATTTGACCAAACCGCCACTGGCACCGTTATCCTTGCGCCAGATTAAGCTAACGCCGTCGTTGACGTGTACAACCTCGGCATTTGAGACGACCGTCCCGGATTTGTACGTGAAGGTGATTAGCGTTGGTGCTGAAGGGCGGGCGAGTTTCAGTTCATCGGCAGACCATGAGGAAAGGTTTTCGCTCTGACCTGCCTCTTTTGCCGCATCCGATTTGGCGATGCTAATTTGTTTCAGTTCTGCGTCGGACGCACGTACCAGGTTCAACTTTTGTTCAGAATAAACTGAAACCCACCATCCATTGTAAGCATCTTCGTCCGTTGGCGGTGTGATTTCAAAAGTCAGTCCGTCGCGAGTTTTCAGGTCTTTTTTAAGGTCAAGTCCTTGTACGATTTCTTTATCTGCCGACTGACCCAGGAAACCACTAACGAATTTAACACAATTGTTTTTTGCCTGACCATTTTCAAGGAGCTTGCGGTAAATGCCGATTTCAATTCCTGCCGGATGGTCTAAATCTCCATAAATATTCACTTCGTAATCTGCCCCACACCGGAAGGAAGTGTAGGGAACATTTCTTAGAATCCCCTTATCAATCACCGTGGCAGGAATCGGGCTGAGATTTGTGGCCCACGGTTGCTTACTTAAAAACAGAACGAGGTGTTTGAAATCTGAGAATCTGTTGGTACTGGAGAGATCAACAGCCTTCGTTGGGCTAATTTTGATCTCCTTGATGTTCGCCCTTGAGAAATTGAACGCAGCGTAATCCATCAACAACAACACTTCATCTCCGTTTGTCTGGATTACTGTTCCAGAAATAGTGCTGTTATTTAACATGACCAACGTGTCACCAAATACCTGCGGCGCGCCAAAGAGACATGTTGATAGGCAAACAAGCAGGGTGGATAAATATTTTTTCATAGGTTTCCATTCGGGATTATGTACTTGACAAGTTTTGACCTGAAAACGCCGTGAATTTTCATCCGGTGCGGAAAATTACTTCTTCCGCTTGGCGGATTTCTTCGGCGGCTTGACGCGCAAGGCTCGGCGCATGGCTTCATCAAAATCTAGGTCCAGCTTGAACGGTAATTTTTGTTTTCAAACTTCAGTCTTTCTTCTCATTCTGTTTCGCCCATTTTGATACATCGTCCTCGGCGGCTACGGTCTTTTCCCATGACTTGGTGCTCGACTTGCCGCTCCAAAATTTCGTTGGTTGTGCGCGTCCGCACTCTTTGCATTGACCCGCTCCAAATTGAATGCTCGCGCCGCAATATAGGCAGTTTGTTTGCGCTCCTAGAGCCTTTTGATTCACAGGCATGATGAGCACAAGCGGCAGAGCGACGATGAAAAGGAAAGTCCCGAACAACCACCAGCCAAAGAAGCTCTCGCCTTTTTTCTGCGCTATCGCGCCAGTGATGACACCCAAGAGCATCGCAAAGAACAAATACACGAACATCGTTTCAATCGTGTCCATAGGTTTCCTGAAATGTGATTCGACTGCAATAGAACACCCGATTTCAAAATCGTCAAGAATTGAGCGTCTTAATTTGAATTTACGCTTCGCCCTAATTATCGCAATCTTTTGTGATTGAGGTGTAAACGGGTCGTAAACGGGGCGGTCCCGAGTATTGACACAAATTGGTTTTTCAGGTGGTCAAGCCGCAATTTTGTTCGCTCACCCCGCCGGAGTTTTCACCCGCACCCGCACAGATTTATTTGCGTTTAAAATCTTTTCATGTGGTTCGTGTCTTTCGTGGTTGAACTCCCCTGCCCTGCGGCGTGCGGGTTGCATTCCATGCCGCCGCTGGTTTAACGTTGTACCATGCAAAGCGGCATCCGCGTCGCCACACCGCCAGCCAGGTCGTTGCTGGTTTTTGACGGCGACTGCAATTTCTGCACGTTGTGGGTCCACCGCTGGCGGCAAATAACCGGCGACAGCGTGGACTACCTGTCCGCCCAGGACCAGCGCATCGCCGCGCAATTTCCAGAAATTCCCAGCCGGCAATATGACACGGCCGTCGTGCTCATCGAGACCGACGGCGTGGTTTATTCCGGTGCGGAGGCCGTTTTCCGCACGTGGGCGCACAATCCCAACCGGCAATGGCCGCTGCGTGGTTACGAAAAATCGCCGCTGCTGGCCAACCTCGCTGAATGGGCCTACCACCTGGTCGCCGAAAACCGGCCCTTGTTCTCCCGGCTGACACGCTGGTTCTGTAAACGGGTCGCCGAGTATTGACAACAGTTTGTTTTTCAGGTGGTAAAGCCTCAATTTTGTTCGCTCACCCCGCCGGAGTTTTCACCCGGACCCGGCGTGATGATTCAATTTTCATCCCCACGTCCATGTAACGCAGACATTCCTGTCTGCGGGTTCGGGCGACATTCTTGTCGCCATGAAGCGGAACTGGAAAGTTCCGCCAACCAGCAGACAGGAATGTCTGCGCTACAAAGACTTTAACTCCCCTGCCCCTGCCCAATGACCTTCCTTCGAGCCTTTTGTTTTTCCCTTCAGTAATGATATAATGCCGACGCCATGAGCAATAACCCGGATCCGCCACATCTCTTTCAGCCGCTCACCATCAAATCGGTCACGTTGCGCAATCGCATCGGCGTGTCGCCCATGTGTCAGTATTCGTCGGATGACGGCGTGGCCACCGACTGGCATCTGGTTCATCTGGGGTCGCGCGCGGTCGGCGGCGCGGGCCTGGTCATCGCCGAGGCCACAGCGGTTGCGCCGGAAGGCCGGATCACGCCGGGCGACGCAGGCCTCTGGTCGGACAAACACGTCGAACCGATTGCGCGCATCAACCGTTTCGTCAAAGCGCACGGTGCAGTGCCGGGAATCCAGATTGCGCACGCGGGACGCAAGGCATCCGCGGCGCGCCCGTGGGAAGGCGGCGCGCATCTGGCCGACAACGCGGCCGGCTGGCCAACGCTGGCGCCCAGTCCCCTGCCCTTCTTCGGCGACGATTTGACCAAGGTCCCGCGCGCCATGAGCGAGGCGGACATCGTCCGCGTGCAAAATGACTTTGTCGCGGCAGCCAAACGTGCGCTCGCGACCGGCTGCGAGTGGCTGGAATTGCATTCCGCGCACGGTTACTTGAGCCATGAGTTTCTTTCGCCGCTTACCAACCGGCGCATGGACAAATACGGCGGCGGTTTTGAGAACCGCATCCGGTTCCTGCTGGAGACAACGCGGGCGGTCCGCGTGGTGTGGCCGGATAAATTGCCGCTCACAGTGCGGATCTCCTGCACCGACTGGGTGGACGGCGGCTGGGACATCGAACAAAGCGTCGAACTGGCGCGGCGATTGAAGGCGGAAGGCGTGGATTTGATTGATTGCAGTTCGGGCGGAACGGTGCCGGACGCCAAAATTCCCGTGGGCGCGGGTTATCAGGTGCCGTTCGCGGAACGAATCCGCCGCGAAGCGGGCATTGCGACGGCGGCGGTCGGCAGCATCACCGAGCCGACGCATGCCGACGAGATCGTCCGCAACGGCCGGGCGGACGTGGTGTTGCTGGCGCGGGAATTTTTGCGGGAACCGTATTGGCCGCTCAAGGCAGCGCGCGCCCTGGGGCGGAAAGATTCACTGACAACGCCGGTTCAGTACGGCCGGGCGTGGTGATTTTCCGGCGGATGAACTATGCTGAAACCAGGATCGCCTTGTTTTTTTTCAGATATTTCTCAACGGTCGCTATACCACTGCAGGAGTTGGCGGTTCTAACGGCGTCGGGTTTGGCGAGTTTGTAATGCACCAGCAATTTGCCAACCATTCCCACGCGGAGATTCAATTCGGCCATTCGCCAGATTTGACCGGCTTCCAGTGGTTTTAGACTAATCCGGCGCAGCGGCTTATTATTCTTCATAACGGAGTTTGCGCCGGAACTTTCAATTAAACCAGTTAAATCGCAAGGTAATTGAAGAAGGGGAAATTTGCCGGCGAAGACGGCAAGCCGGCTTTACAGACTATTCTTGAATCAAGACCGCCTTGTTCTTTTTCAGATATTTCTCCACGACCCGCTTGCCGCTGACCGAAGTCTGGGTCCGGACGGCATCGGGCTTGGCGAGTTTGTAATGCACCAGCAACTTGCCAACCAGTCCCACCTTGAGATTTAACTCCGCCATCCGCCAGATTTGACCGGTTTCCAGCGGTTGAAGGCTGATCCGGCGCGTTGGCTTGTTATTCTTCATAACGGAGTTTGTACCAGAACGTTTAATTTAACCAGATAAAAATTGCAACGCGCGTAAAGCAATTCGCCGGACACGGGCAACGATTCCTGCCCTTTCGGCATGAACCATCGAGAGCGCATCACGAAAGCCTTCTGCCTGCGGAACAAAGATTTCCTGTTCGCAAGTCATATCAATTCCCAGAGACAATCGGGGCAATGAGTAGGGCGGCACTGCTGCACCGCCGGGTATGATGGCTGCGCAGCAACGCGGCCCTACCGTCTGGGAAATGTGCCGATTATTATCGGGAAATGGTATCAAAGGGTGGAAACGCCCCAATTTGAGGCAGGTATGACAAAAAGTGGACACTTGAAGAGTGTCTAGGAAGGGTGTTTTTACCCAAAATGAAGCTCAACTCAGGGTAATTGAAGGATAAAAACAGTCATAAAATACATTTTACACAAATCAGTTGGATGTTGGCGACGAAGGCGGATTAACATCTAACTTTTGCTCCCTCCATTGGCATTATTATCGCTGATAAAAACAGGCTGGCCGGGACTGTTCATTATCCGCACAGTCGTCGCGCCAGAGTTAGGTTTGTTGGGTTCAGTTGGGTTGGAAGCGAAAGCTTCCAATAAATCCCCGCAGCAATGCGGGGATTTTTAACGGTGATAAAAAATCCCCGGCGCTTGAGCAGCCTTGCCTCAATCAGGCGCTGAATTTGCCGGCGAGTTTTGTTTTGGCAGGCGCGCCGCGTCATCGCGAAGCATCCCGGTAAGCCAGTTTGACAATCCAGTCGGCAAGGAAGAAACAAACGGTCCCCAGCACCAGCGCCGGGACACCAAACGCGAAATAAGAAAAAGACGAAGGCAGGTCGGCATCGCCGCTTTCGTTCACGGGCAGCATGTTTTCAAAGATGTTTTCAAAGCCCGCCCACACGTTCCACAAGCCGTAGAGGATGACCAGAAAACCGATCATCCGGACGACCACGCCAAAAAGTTCGGAAGGTTTCATGTTGCCGTTCCGGCCAAGGCTGAATCAACGGCAGCCGTCCTGTCAAGCCGGCGATAGATCCACCCGTGAGTTTTGTTTTGGCAAGCGCACCGTTCACGGATTAACTAGACGCCATGCAAGTCGTGCTCGATTACCTGAAACGCAACCAGGCCCGCTTCGTGGCCGAATTGTGCGATTACCTCCGCTTTCCCAGCGTCTCCGCGCAGCCGCAGCATAAAAAGGACATGCGCGCCTGCGCCGGATGGCTCGTGGACCATTGCCGGCGGATCGGCCTCGACGCGCGCCTGTGCCCGACCGCCGGCCATCCCATCGTCGTCGCCAAAACCCCGCTTGCCGCGCCCGAATCCCGCAATGCGGGAGAAGGCGGGCGCAACAATATTTCCCGCAAACCGCACTTCATGATTTACGGCCACTACGACGTGCAGCCGCCGGAGCCGCTCGAATTGTGGAAGTCGCCGCCGTTCGTGCCGCGCATCGTTGGCCGCTCGATTTACGCCCGCGGCAGCATGGACAACAAAGGCCAGCACTTCGCGCATTTGAAAGCCGTCGAGGCCTATCTCCAAACCGGCACTCCCCTGCCCTGCGACCTCACGTTCGTCATCGAAGGCGAGGAGGAAGTCGGCAGCGCGAACCTCGCGAAATTTCTCAAAACGCACCGCGCGGAGTTGCGCTGCGACGCCGTGGTCGTCTCCGACACCGACATCCCCAGCCTCAAACATCCCGCGCTGACTTATTCGCTGCGCGGCATCATTGCGTTTGAAATCACGGTGCGCGGCCCGTCGCGCGATTTGCACTCCGGTATTTTCGGCGGCGCGGTGGAAAATCCGGCGATGGCCCTCAGCCGGCTGCTCGCGCAACTCCGTGACGCCAACGGCCGCGTGACCATTCCGGGTTTCTACGATGACGTCGCGCCGCTTTCGGCTTACGAACGGAAACAATTTGCCTGGTTGCCCATCAAGGACCGCGACCTCCAAAAATTGCTCGGCGTCAAAAAATTATTCGGCGAACGCGGCTTCACGCCCACCGAACAACGCAGTGCGCGCCCGACGTTCGAGATCAACGGCCTGACGAGCGGCTATCAGGGCCAGGGCAGCAAGACGATTGTGCCGGCGTGGGCGCGGGCGAAAATCACCTGCCGCCTCGTGCCGAACCAGCGGCCGGCGAAGATTCGCGAACTCGTCTGCCGGCACATCGGAAAAATCTGTCCGCCGACGGTGCGGCTCGAAATCGAAGCCGGTCACGGCGCGGAAGCGTATCTGGTTTCACCCGTGAGTGCGCGGGCGCGGGCGGCATTGCGCGCGCTCGAAGCCGCGTTCGGCTGCCAGCCGGTGCTGATGCGGGAAGGTGGCTCGATTCCCATCGTCAACGATTTCAAAAAAATTCTCGGCGCGGATTCGCTGCTGCTGGGTCTGGGTTTGCCGGATGGGAACGCGCATTCGCCGAACGAAAAGTTCAACCTCGATTGCTTCGCCAAAGGCCAGGCGATGAGCGCGCATCTGTGGCGGGAATTGTCGGGCTGATCCGGCCGTAGCGCCTAATCATTCAGCGCATATTTCCGGAGCGTGTGTGTCACGCTGGAAGAGGCACACCAATCGTTCCAGATCAATTGCAACGATTGGAAGTGGGTTTCACCGAAATCGGTTTCCCGATGCGCCTGGAGAAAATCAAACAGCCGTTTCCAATCTGCTTTCGGATTGGAAAAACGCATCACGGTCAAATGCGCTGCGGCGATTTTGTAGCGGCGGTCCAGATTTTCGCCAGCTCCACGGTCCCGCAGCGCGCTCCGCAACTCGTCGCGCAGCCGCGCCAGGGAGTCGTCTTGGGGAAATCCTTGAACCAGCACCGCCTCCGGCGAAACCGTCACACCGCGGAATTTTAGCGAAAAGGCGCGGCAATTTTTCAAGACTTCGTCCAGGACCGTCCGGCAAACCGGCAACCGATGAATTTCCTCGCGCCAGGATTCCGAGCAGGGAATGACCGCCAGCATCGTCACGTGTAATTCCGCCGGCTGATAAAAATACTGGTCGGGGCAGATGGCCGCGGCTTCGCGCAAAAATGTTTCCACCCGCTTCCGCACGCCCGCCTTCGGGCGTGCCACCAACGTGGCCCCGCGCCGGGGATCGCCGGTTTTTTCACGCAAAAGCGGATCCACCCGCAATCCGCCCGATTCCAGAGCCGCTCTCGTTCTGCGCCAAAGCTGATCGTAGATTCTTTGCGCCTTGGTCAACTCGCCGCCCATGACTGGATTTCCTCTCTCAGCCGCTCCAACGGCAAACCGACGACATTGCTGTAAGACCCGGAGATTTCCGCGACAATTTTGTCTCCGTGCTCCTGAATCGCGTAAGCTCCCGCCTTGTCCAGCGGGTTTACCTTCGCCAGATAATCGCGGATCTGCCCGGCGTCGAGCGGATGAAACGTCACGTCCGTGCTCACGGCAAAAATGCGTTCCCGGTACGCGCGCAAATGAATCAGGCTGATGCCAGTGACGACTTGATGAGTCTGGCCTTGCAGCCGCGTCAGCATCCGTTCCGCCTCGGCGCGGCTGATGGGCTTGCCCATGATTACGCCGCCGAGAAACACCAGCGTGTCCGCCCCGAGCACGAGCGAATCGGGATTTTTCTTTGCCACCGCGCGCGCCTTGCGATGGGCGTTGATCTGGCAAAGTTCGAGCGGCGACAGTTGTTCGTCCAGAATTTCGGCTGCATTGCTGGAAGCAACCTGAAACTTCACTTTCAATTGCCGCAACAATTCCGCGCGTCGCGGCGAGGCCGAGGCGAGAATGAGCGGCGGCAGATTCACGCGGCAAATTTAAGCAATGTCGGTTGAAGTGTCGAGGGTGCGCAACCCCGCGCCTCATTGTTTGGTGTCCAGCCTTCAGGCTGTTCCCCTGGCGTTGCCGCCTGTCCGGACCGCGTAAACGCGGGACTCCGAACTGTCGCGTGAGGACACGCGACGCTACACTTACAATTTGAAGCGTGCGCTGGGGCGGAAATTATGTTAATCCGTTCTGCAAACAAAAGAAACCCTGCCATGACCGACCGACAATGGAACGATCTGCTCGCCGTGTTGCGCGGCGAAGTGCTGCGCCCGCTGCCCGTGGGCTTTATCATTGACTGCCCGTGGCTGCCCGGCTGGCAGGGGCTGGACATTGCCGATTACCTGTCGAGCGAGACGCTCTGGTTCGAGACGAACCGCAAGGCCATCGAGACGTTTCCCGATGTCTGGTTCCTGCCGGGGTTCTGGTCCGAGTTCGGCATGTGCACCGAACCGTCCGCGTTTGGCAGCCGCTGCGTTTTTCCGCGCAATGAATTTCCCTTCGCCGACAAAATCATTACTGATGCCGGACAGATCGCCGATCTCAAGGTTCCCAATCCAGTCACGGACGGTTTGCTGCCGTTCATGCTCAATCGTCTGCGCTGGGCGCGCCCGCGCATCGAAGACCTCGGCCACAAAATCCGGTTCTCCGTCTCGCGCGGCCCGCTGAACGTGGCGACGTTCCTGATGGGCACGACCGAATTCCTGATGGCGCTCAAGACCGACCCGGAACCGGTGCACCGGCTGTTGCGGGTCATCACGGATTTCCTGAAGCGATGGCACGCGCTCCAGCGCGAGACGTTCCCCACGATTGACGGCATGTTGATGCTCGACGACATCGTGGGTTTCATGGGCGAACCGGATTTCGTCGAGTTCGGCCTGCCCTATTTCCGCGAGTTGTATGACGTGAAGGTCGCGGTGAAGTTTTTCCACAACGACGCGCCGTGCGCCAAATCCATCAAATATTATCCCGACCTCGGCATCAACCTCTACAACCCCGGCATCCAGACCTCGCTCACCGAAATGCGGCAGCTTTCCGGCCACCAGCTCACCATCCTTGGCAATATTCCACCGCGCGACGTGCTGGCGCAGGGCACGCCCGACGACGTGCGCGCCGCCGTGAAGAAACTGCTGGCGGAGGCGAAGGACCCGTTGCGGCTCATTCTCTCGTGCGGCGGCGGTGTGCCTCCCGGCGTGACCACCGCCAATCTCCAGGCGTTCCTCCAGGCGGCGCGGCTGTAGGCGTCGAGCCTGAGACTTGACCGGCCGGCGCAACGCACTCCACCGTTTGGTGTCCAGCCTTCAGGCTGTTTCCCGGGCGGCGCCGCCTTGTCCGGACCGCGTAAACGCGGGACACCAAACCGTCGCGCGAGGACACGCGATGCGGCACTTGCAATTTGAAGCGTGCGCAGCGCTTCCCATTCGGCTAATCCATGGCCATGCAAAGCGACCGGCGCGTCGTCAACATCGCACTCATCGGTTTCATGGGCACGGGCAAGACGTCCGTTGGCCGGCTCGTCGCCGACCAGTTGCATTTCGATTATCTCGACACGGACGAACTCATTCAATCGCGCACGGGCCGGACGATTACAGAAATCTTTTCGACCGATGGCGAGGCGGCTTTTCGCAAAATGGAACAGGAACTCGTGGGAGAACTCGCGGCGCGGACAAAAACAGTCATTGCCACCGGCGGCGGTTTACCGATGAATCCACAAAATCTTGTGAGTCTCAAGACGCACGCGCTGGTCGTTTGCCTGTGGGCGTCGCCGGAAAAAATCTGGGAACGCGTGAAAAACCAGACGCACCGGCCTTTGCTGCATGATGCCGATCCGCAGAAAAAAATCCGCGAACTGCTCGCCGCGCGCGAACCGTTTTACCGCCAGGCCGATGTGCTGTTGAACACCGAGCTGCGCTCCGTCCGCGAAGTGACGCAGCAGGTGGCGCATCAATTTCGACTCGAAGCCTCCCGTCGGCGATGAAAGCGGTAATGGTCCCGTCTGAGAAAGCAGCGCCGGCGTCCCGCCTGCGAAAACCGGCAGTCATGCAGGCCAGAGGCCCGCGCCACCTTTTAATTTGGTGCAGTTTGAGACAACGCCATGAAAGAAAAGATCCGACAGCGGGCGCGGGAACTGGGGTTCGATGATTGCCGGTTCACCACCGCCGCTGCGCCCGCGAGCGCGGACAAATTCCAGGACTGGCTGGCCGAAAAGCGACACGGCGAGATGGCCTGGCTCGAACGCATCGCGTCGAAGCGGATTGATCCGCAGCGCGTGCTGCCGGGAGCAAGGAGCGTGATTTGCCTGGCGGCAAGCTACGCGGGTGAAGTCGAGAGTCGAGAGTCGAGAGTCGAGTCGCCAGACAGCGCCCGTCCCTCAACCCTCAACTCCTTGGCGCGGCGAAGCGGAGCGAAGACGGCTCAACCCTCAACCAGCCTCATCGCCCGCTACGCGCGGTTCACCGATTACCACGACGTGCTTGGCGGACGATTGAAGCAGTTGACACCGTTCGTAAATCAACTTGGCGGCGCGGAAACACATTCGCTTTGGCAGGTGGATACCGGGCCGTTGCCGGAACGTGACTTCGCTCAGCGCGCCGGAATTGGTTTCATCGGCAAACACACCAATGTCATCAGCCGGCACTTCGGCAACTGGATCCTGCTGGCGGAGATTGTCACCACGCTCGAATTGGAACCGGACGCGCCGGAGAAAAATCACTGCGGCAACTGCACGCGCTGCATCGAAGCGTGCCCCACGCGCGCCATCACCGCGCCGTTCCAGCTCGACGCCCGGCTTTGCATATCCTACCTCACCATCGAGCTGAAAGGTTCCATCCCGGTTGAACTGCGTCCGGCCATCGGGAACCGCATCTTCGGCTGTGATGATTGCCTGGCGGCGTGTCCGTGGAACCGCTTCGCGCGTGAAGGCAGGTTGATGAAGGAACATGCGCGTCCGGAACTGACTGCACCGGACTTGATGGAATTGCTGCAACTGGACGAGGCCGGTTTCAAATCGCGTTTTGCCGGCACGCCGATTCTGCGCACGAAACGCCGCGGTTGGTTACGGAATGTTTGTGTGGCTTTGGGAAATACCGGGAACCCAGCGGCCCTGCCCGCCTTGGAAAAGGCGGCGGGGGATGCCGGGCTGTTGATTGCCGAACATGCCCGCTGGGCGATGGAACGGATTCAAGCCGGGCAGCAACTGCGCCCATTCAACCCTTGATCGGCATGACAAAACTTTGTCGCATATGCGACAAAGTTTTGTAAGCAAATTCCACCTCCAACCGGTTTCAGCGGAAAAGCATAACGCGGCGGAGCCGCAACCAAACGGAAACGCCTTCAACGCAGAGACGCCGAGGACGCAGAGAGCCGCAGCGCTTTTTCTTTAACCACGGATGGACCCAGCGTAAAGCCGCGTGGCGGCCACGCCGCTATACGCGGCTAAACCCCGATAAGGGCGAGACGCGAACCCAGGCTTCGCCGAGGCGAGTTTCGCGAATTGACGCGCATTCCGTTGGCGATAATTCGCGCAATTCGTGTCAAACATTGTGCTCCCCGCTTTCCCCTCCGTACTACAATTATGCAAATCTTTGTTTTCTTGGCAAAGAATTGGCCGCGAGAGAACGTAAGGAACGCAAAGAAACGAAGTTGTGTCTCCGGGTTCTTTGCATTGCAATACGTCAGAATCA
>Ga0074044_10000246_pt1 | contig 53761 bp, 51 predicted proteins | sample BogForMeECP23OM1_FD_94443 | JGI IMG/M metagenome (GOLD analysis project Ga0074044, IMG submission 94443) | Bog forest soil microbial communities from Calvert Island, British Columbia, Canada - Bog Forest MetaG ECP23OM1 | ecosystem: Environmental > Terrestrial > Soil > Wetlands ...
CCTCCAGCCATGTCGCCATACAACGTGCAGTAACCTACTGCCAGTTCGGATTTGTTGCCGGTGCTCAAAACCATGGATCCGAATTTGTTGGAAATTGCCATCAGGTAATTGCCGCGTATACGCGCTTGAATGTTTTCTTCCGTGACGTCGACCGATCTTGAAGCGAAGGCAGGTGCTAGCGCCTTCTGATAGGCGTCGAATACATCGCCGATCGGCAGAGTGATCAACTCGATGCCCAGATTATGAGCCAGGGCTTTCGCGTCGGATTTGCTGCCCTCCGAAGAGTAAGGTCCTGGCATGGAAACGCCCAGGACATTGGAGGCGCCAAGAGCGTCCACCGCGATGCTCGCCACCACGGCGGAATCGATTCCCCCGCTTAGGCCAACCAGCACTTTCTTGAAGCCACATTTGCGGACGTAATCTTGCGTCCCGGTAATCAGCGCCCGGTAGGCATAGGCGATTTCTTCGTGCGGCTGTTTGTGAATCTCGCCCTCTCCGGTGACGGTATCGAAGAGGACCAGATCTTCCTCAAATGCCAGAGCTTGTGCGGCAACTTTTCCCTCCGCCGTCAAGGCCATGCTGGCGCCATCGAAAATCAAGCTGTCGTCTCCACCCACTTGGTTGACGTAGACGATGGGGCGGTGCTGGTTTATGGCGATCGATTGGAGCATCTCCAGACGCAGCGCGCGTTTGTCGATGGTGTAGGGCGAGGCCGAAATATTTAGAAGCACGGTAATTCCCTGCCCGATGAGCTCCGTAACTGGATCGCGGTCATACCGGCACTCGGCCCAGAAGTTTTTGTCGTTCCAGACGTCCTCGCAAATCGTGATACCTAGTTGCTCTTTGCCAAATCCGTACGCGAATTGTTTGCCAGCCGGTTGAAAATACCGAGATTCGTCGAACACATCGTAAGTCGGCAGCAGCATTTTGCTCTGCTCGAACACCACGCGTCCGCTGCAAATCAGTGCTGCCTTATTAGCAATGGACTTTCCCGTACCATTTTTCACGCGCCCGGCATATCCCACGATGCACGGAAGCGGAAGCTTGGCGGCTAGTTCCTTCAATTCCTTATGGTTACGATCGATAAAGGAAGGCCGCTCGAGGAGGTCCTGTGGAAGGTAGCCGCAGAGGCAAAGTTCCGAAAAAACGGCAAGGTCGGCCCCTCGCTGCCTGGCTTTCTCCGCCAAGCACAGGATACGGGCCGAATTTCCTGCGAAATCGCCTACCGTGGGATTGAACTGCGCAAGCGCTATCTTCATGCCGACGCTTTAGAATACGGATGAGAACGCGAGATTGCAAACACCGGCGCGATGGGTTGTGTCCGGTTTATCGCCAGTGGGCGCTACTCTTCTCTCCGTGGTTTCTGGGCGACTAGGCTCGCGATTCCCTGCCCGGCGTTCAGCTCACGATAAAACAGTATGCGCAATTCTGGAAAAGCGGTGCGCAGCTCTCCAGGTTCCAGCAAATACTCAGGATTGCGCGGACCACCCTGGTAGTTGAGCTGCTCGCGCGTGAACGTTTCAAAGAGCAGCAAGCCGCCAGGCCGCAGCGAACGCCCCATTTGGGAAAAAAGCGAACGCTGCAAATACTGAAGGCAAAGGATCAGGGAAAACGCAGCCGCAGGAAGCCTCATGCCCTCAAGATTGGCCTGGATCAGATGAATGCCATCCGACCGTGCAACCATTAGGACCGAGGCGTCCTCCCGGCTCACCACTAGTTTTGCCTTTCGTGCACGACTTTCGAGTATGTCGAGCGCTGCTCCCGACCAATCGACAGCATTTACAAATTGCCCGCGCGCCGCAAGCAACAGCGTGTGCCGGCCCGTCCCGCAGGCGAGATCCAGCGCCGGACCGCTGGGAAGCAACGGCAGCCATTCCGAAACGATGCTGGCGGGTTCCGCTGGCGGGTTTTGCGCGGAATCGCGATGTCGGGCGTCCCATTCGGCAGCGTTAGCGGGCATAAAAAAGGCTCTTGAACCGTAAGTTCAAGAGCCTGGAACTCTATCAGAAGTCGCTGCAACCGACTGGATCCGCTATCGCCCGCGGAATGACTGAACGGAATGGTTAGACGCTAAAGGAGCTGCCGCACCCGCAGGTGCTCTTAACGTTCGGGTTGTTGAACTTGAAGCCGGCGCCTTCGATGGTCTCGATGTAATCGATTTCGACGCCATCCAAATACATCGAACTCATCTGGTCCACCGCGACCTTGAGCCCATTAAAATCCACCACTTCATCGGTCTCATTGGTCTGGTTTTCAAAAGCCATGTGGTATTGGAAACCGGAGCAGCCTCCGCCGACCACGGCAACGCGCAACGCCACGGGGACAGGATTCTGCATGCCCATGATTTCCTTGACCTTGGTGCTGGCAGTGGGAGTCAGACTAATCATAAGTTCCTTTGGCCTCCGCATCGCAGGTAAGCCCACGACGCAACTCACAACCGAAGTATAGCAAACCTTTTCCACAACTGCACGCCGGGGCGCGCTCCAGTTTTCCTGCTAGGAAACTCCCCTCGCGGGCGAGTTTCGACAACACTAGGTGCTTCGCATACAATAAGATGCGTCATGAGACACAAAGTTACGTTGATCCCTGGAGAAGGGATTGGTCCCGAAGTCGCGGCGGCTGTGCGGCGCATCCTGGAAGCCGCAGGTGTGCAAATCGATTGGGAAGAGGTGGAAGCGCGCTCTGAAAAAGCATCGGCGACGGGACAATTCGTAACGGAAGGCGCCGTTGAATCCGTCCGGCGCAACCGCGTTGCGCTGAAAGGTCCAATGGGTACCGCGGTAGCGGGCGGAGCGCCCAGTATCAACGTCGCCTTAAGGAAAACGCTCGATCTCTACGCGAACGTCCGACCGGTCAAGAATCTTCCAGGCGTGAAATCCCGGTTTGAGAACGTGGATGTCGTTCTAATCCGTGAAAATACAGAGGATCTTTATTCCGGACTGGAGCATGAAGTGATCCCTGGCGTGGTGGAGAGCTTGAAAATCATCACCGAAAAAGCTTCCACGCAAATCGCGCACTTCGCCTTCAAATACGCCGCACGTGAGGGCCGAAAAAAAATTCACGCCATCCATAAAGCCAATATCATGAAACTTTCGGATGGGCTGTTTCTGAAGTCTATCCGCAACGTCGCGCCCCAATATCCTGACATCGAGTACAAAGAGATGATCGTCGACAACGCCTGCATGCAAATGGTGCTGAATCCCCAGCAATTTGACATGTTGTTGCTGCCGAATCTATATGGCGACGTGATGAGCGACCTCGCTGCCGGCCTAGTCGGCGGTCTCGGCGTGGTAGGCAGCGCCAACGTTGGCAATGAAGCCGCCATGTTCGAGGCCGTACATGGAACCGCGCCCGACATCGCCGGAAAAGGGTTGGCGAATCCAACGGCCCTTCTTCTGAGCAGCATCATGATGCTGGACCACCTCGGCGAAAGGTCGGCCGCTCGGCGCATCGAAAGCGCCCTCGAACGAGTGCACCGCGAGGGTAAGCACATCACTCAGGACGTGGGCGGCAAGGCGGGCACGGAAGAATTTACCGAGGCAGTCATCGCATCGCTTCGTCCAAGCTAATCCCCTGCTGACGCGTTCCTGGCTTGCGAACGGTTCTTGTGGGTGTAACCTCTTGTTATTCTTGCTCAACCGTGCCATTCTCTCTGGGTTGCGTCCCCTTCCAAGGCGGAAAAATGCACCGGTCAAGATACCCTGAGAGGCGCCGCACGGTTCGGATGACGCTTCAGATTCCGCTAAAAATCCAATGTCAGATGCCCGAAGGCGAAGTCATTGATTTAAAGGCCTTTACGCAGTTTGTAAGCGCTCACGGGGCGCTGATCGTTATGGACGTTCCCCTGTTGCCCGGCCAAACGGTCCGGGTTTTCAATGAAATGACGTCGGAGTCTGTTGAGTGCTTCGTGACGTCCGTCCGAGAGAAGCAGGACCGGAGATTCATTGGGGTGGGCTTCTCTTCTCCCAAGAATGATTTTTGGCATGTGGTCTTTCCCAAGGCGGGGACGCGGCAGGCCGTGCGCTCTTCGCAAACCGGGTCGCTCATCAAACCAGGAAAGCCCTCGAACATCCCCCCGCAAAACTGAAGAGCTAGGCGTTGGTTAAATCTAGGTGTTTGGCAGGCATTCGTTTGCTGGCGAGTGATTTGGCCGTTCGCTGGCACGGCGTTCCCACTAGCCCGCGTGCGAAGCATAGACTTGGTACAGAAGAAGGTAGACGATCACCCCTGTGACCGACACATAGAACCACAACGGGAGCGTCCAGCGCGCAATGATGCGGTGCTTGTCAAATTTTTCGAGCCACGCACGGCGCAGCGTGATCAAAATCAACGGCACGATGACGATGGCCAGCACTGTATGCGAGAGCAGCAGTGCGAAGTAAACCGGGCGAATCCATCCTTGCCCCTGAAAAACGACGTGGCCGACCCGAATGTGGTAGACCACGTACGAAATCAGAAACACAGTGGAGACCGCAAATGCGGCAATCATGAAAGCCTTGTGAACTTTCATTTTGCCGTTTCGGATGGCTGCATACCCGCAGGCGAGCAGAATGGCGCTGGTGCCGTTTAGAGAGGCGTTGAGCGCGGCCTGTGAAAACATGAGTTCGCGAATGTCCTTCCCGCCAGAAGCTTCTCAGCGCGGAATTTTGTCGTAGATCATCAAACCGAGAAGCAGGGGAATATGGAGTACGGTGGCATGCATGAGCCATTTGGCGCGTACATTAGTCCTCGAGCTAGCGGCCCACAGGCAAACTTGGACGAGCGCGGTGCTAACTACAAGCGCGCCGAAGAAATAACGCACGCCGGCTAGTCCCATCACCGCGGGCAACAGGCTGACTCCGACGAGCGCAATGGAGGTAAGGATAATCTGACGAAACGTACGCGTGCCCTCGCGGTCCACTACGGGCAGCATCAGTATGCCTGCGCGAGCGTAATCTTCCCGGTACATCCAGGCGATGGCGTAAAAATGCGGGAATTGCCATAGAAACAGAATGGCGAAGAGCAACCAGGCGCCGCGGTCTAGTGTCCCGGTGGCGGCGACCCATCCGATCATGGGAGGAATCGCTCCGGGAAACGCGCCGATAGCCGTCGCCCAAACGGTGCGTTTCTTCAGCGGAGTGTAGGCAAGCAGATAGCTGAGAGAGGTGAGAACGCCGAGCGCGGAAGCAAGAAATCCCGCCGTGAAGTACAAATCGGCCGCGCCCGCAACGGAAAGAACCAGGCCAAACCATAACGCTTCCCGTGGCTGCAATTGACCGCTAGGCAGCGGCCGCGACGCCGTGCGCCGCATATAACGATCCGAGTCGCGTTCGATGTAATGGTTCAAAGTAGCCGTGCCTCCGGCAATCAGAAGCGTTGCAAACACGGTCTGGACCAAATGCAGCCAATCCACCGCGCCGCGTGCGCCCATGTAATATCCCGCGGCGGTGGTCATCAAAACGAGAAAGGAGACGTCCGGCTTGGTGAGCGCGACATAGGCGCTAGCACGCGAGGCCAGCGTGATTTCCGTTGTGCGTACCGTGCTCATCAGACCGTCACCCGGCCCTGCGACGAGACTGCAACCTCACCAGCCCGCGGAACCAGTCGATAGCACAAAAGAATCGTCAGGATGGACACAGCAAACAACAGCGCGCCGACAACGGTATGCGTCACCGTCAGCACGATCATTACGCGCATGGGCTGCGGAGCATCTGCTGTCGAAATACGCGACCAGTAGGCGCCGATGCCTAGTAGAAACTGTAAGCCAAAGAACGAGTGAAGCAGAATCCGCATTTTGGTGAGTTCACGCGAGTTTTCAAAGCGCTTGCGGAGCACCACGGCGGTCCAAACAACAGTTGTAAGCACAGCCAGCGAGCCGGCGGCATGCGGCCATATGGGAATTTCTTTATGGCGGAAACCAGCCCCCAGAAACACCTGCAGAAAAATCACGGCAGCGTTCAGCAACGCCAGCGAATGTATCGAAGGCGTGCCACGATCCTCAAGTTGAGGACGGTCCGAAATCCACCATTTGCTGGTGAAAACAGCAATGCTCAAAATCGCTCCAAACATGATTTGCGCGAAACACGCGTGCATCACCGGAAGCCAGTAATGCAGCAACTGGATCACAACTTGGCCGCCGAGAATGGCCTGCGCGATGATCCCGCCTACTGCGATTACGGCGAACCAGCGCAGCCAGCGGCGCTCCTCTTTGATCCAAATCAAGATGGCAAGAATCAGCGTCAGAACGCCCAACGCACCCGCTATGACGCGGTGCGAGTGCTCGTAAAACACGCCGCCGACCATGGGCGGAGTCCAGGTGCCAAACGATTTTGGCCAATCCGGCACGGAAAGCGCAGCATCGTTAGAGGTAACCAGCGCTCCGGCAACCAAGAGCAGCACCGTCCAACAGACCGTGAAGACCGCGAATCGATGTACGCCCGGGTGATAGGAAGCTTTCATACCTGTGGCCCCGAGGCGGGATTATAGCGCACTGATGAATTTCATGCTCTCTGGTGAGTTCAGCCCACGCCCGCCATTGCAAATCACTCGATCCGGGGCCGGCAACACTGCCGCGAGCGATCCGGTCAGGAAGCTGTCGATGAAACCTGCAAAGGTTGAGGGTCTCCCGCGAGACCAACAGCCCTAAGAACCAGATCCTTCAACGCGGCGATGAAAAGAGGCGAATCACCGACGGCAGGCATCATCCGGAAGACTTCGATGCCAAATTTCGTGGCATCTTCGCGCGCCTCAATGTTGATTTCATGTAGCGTTTCGATGTGCTCCGTCACAAAGGAAATCGGCACGACAAGCATTTCCTTGACGCCATCGGTCCCAAGCCGCTCAATCGTGCCCGTTAGAGGAGGTTGGAGCCATTTTGCTGGTCCGACCCGGCTCTGGTAGCACAACAAATGCGTTTGCGGCCACCCAGGAAATTGCCTTCTTCCCTCCTCGCAAACCAGGCGGACGGTGGCTTCAATCTGATTTGGATAGGGATCACCCTTTTCGACCAAGCTCATCGGCAACCCGTGCGCACTGAAAACCAGATGGATGCGAGAGCTATCCGCGAATTGCCGTAAAACGGAGCCGATGCGTTGAGCAAGCGCTTGAATGTAGAGCGGATGGTCGTAGAACTGGCCAATCGTGCGCTCTGGAGGGCCGCCGTCCGGTTGTCCATAGATGCGGCGCCACTCCTTGAGGCTGCTCAGCGTTGTGGCATAAGAGAACTGCGGGTAGAGCGGCAGTAGAACGATTTCATCCAAAGGCCCGGCTTTGCGCAGTGCCTCGACCGCTTCTGCGGTCAGCGGATGCCAGTAGCGCATGGCGATGACGGCAACGGGATCAATTTCGTTGGCTAGGGCTTCGACGAGCGCGCCGCGCTGCCGCTCGGTCAATGTGCCAATCGGCGAGCGACCGCCGATCTCGGCGTACTTGCCCCGCACCGGAACGGAGCGCCGCGAAGAAATGAGCTTCGCCAACGGGCGCCGCAGGAAACCAAGTGGCCCCATGGGAATGATGTCCGGGTCAAGGAACAAGTTGAGAAGAAATGGCTCGACGGCGTCGAGCGAGTCCGGCCCGCCAAGCTGGAACATCACAATGCCGACTTTTTTCTTCCCTGCCAACTATTTCCCTCTACTCGCAGAATTCTTTAGGCGCTCGATGTCTCCACGAAGTGCCGAGGCTCGGCGTGCAACCGTGATGTAGTAAACGAAAAAAATGGCCCAAGCAGCCATGTAAGCGGCGAACACACTGTCTAGATTCTTCATGCGGCCTCCAGTTCATGCTGCATCGTCTCGAGATCGCTTCTCATGGCCTCCAAGCGGTAACGCTGGCGAATCAGGAGCGTCATCAAAGCCATCATGGCAAACCACGAAAAGAAAAGAACCTTGTACATGATCGGGTCGAGGCCCGAACCCGGTTCGCCCATCACAACAGGCTGCGGGTGCTGGTCCCGCCACCAGCGAATCGATCCGAAGACTAACGGCACATCAATAAACGCGAATATTCCGAAGAGAGCACTGAGAAGCGCGCGCCGATCGGGCTCTTCCAAGAGCGTGCGCAAGAGCACATAAGAGACATAAAGTAGCCACAAAACGAAGGTGGATGTAAGGCGCGGAGACCAAGTCCACCAGATGCCCCATACGGGATGCGCCCAAATCGGGCCTGTGACGAGCACCACGGTCGTAAACGCCAGACCAACTTCAGCTGCCGAAATACCTAACCAGTCCCATCGCGGCTGACGGCGCCAAACGTAGAGCAAGTTTGCAACGAAGGATATAAAGAACGCCGTAAGGCCCGTCCAAGCGCTCGGCACGTGGAGGAACAGGATGCGATAAATGAGACCCTGTTTCACGTCCGTCGGCGCAATAAAGAACGACGCATACGCGGCTGCCCCGAGGAGCAGAAACACCGCTGCAGCAGCGAGAAGATTTTTCACCATGAGGCTTATTCCTCCAGAAGATATTCGCCGAAAAGCCATAGCGCCGTCAAAAAAACCAGGTCGAAAACGGCAAGGAAGCCCACTCCTTCCCACTGCAAGTAAGGTGCCCGGTCAAAGAGTCCTTTTGTGACTTCCGTGCTGACGATGAGAATGGGAGTCAAAAGCGGAAGCATAAGCAACGGCAGGAGCAGTTCGCGCATGCGGGCCTGCGCGGAGATGGCGGAAAACGCGGTGCCCACAATAGCCGTGCCCAGACTGCCCAGAAAAAACACCAATAGCAGCCAGTGAAACACAGGCACGATCGGGACGTTGTACATCGTGGCAAAAATCGGGAGCAGAAGGAGTTCGGTTAGCAGCAAGAACAAGGTATTCGCTGCTAGCTTCGCAAAGAAAATGGCAAAGGGATCGCTCACCGAGAGCCGCAAGGCGCTCAACGTATCATTGTGCTGCTCGCTCAAAAAACTGTGTTGCAGCATGAGGGAGGCGGCAAAAAGAAAAGCCAGCCAAAGAAGCCCGGGGCCAATTTGTCGCGACTCGTCCGACGTAGGCCGAAAAGAAATGCTGAACATAAAAAGCACAATCAAGATGAAGACCACAGTGGTCGTAAGAAGCTCGCGCGAACGGAACTCCGTGCGCAACTCCTTGCCGAATAAAACAGCCGTGTTGGGAAGCAGACTCATTCAAGCGTCGGCGAATGTGAGAATGGAACGGAACGTCGCGCCAGTGCGCGTGTCTGCAACAACCGAGCCAGCGTCAAGTCGAACGGCCCGCGTGCCGAGCGAGGAGATCTCCGATTCGCCGTGGAGACTCATGAGAATCGTTCGTCCCGAATCGCGAAGCAGGCGAATGGTCCCGGCCAGCCAGGTGACTCCTTGCGGGTCGAGGCCGGTGGCGGGCTCGTCGAGCAGAAGAACAGACGGCTCATGGAGCAACGCGCGAGCGATGGCCATGCGCTGGCGCATTCCACGCGAGAAGGTTCGCACCAGTGAAGCGCGTCGACCTTCCAGGCCAACTTCCTGCAGAAGAGACTCAACACGATTCTCAGGCTGGGCCACGCATTGCAGGCGAGCAAAAAGGAGAAGATTTTCTTCGGCAGTAAGCTCGTCGTAAACCATAGTGGCGTGGGCGACAAAGCCAGGGCGAACGGTATTCTCATTCCCACCAGTTGAATCGCCGGAAAAGCTCAGCGTGCCTCTGGATGGCCGCACCAATCTCGCGGCGATGCGCAATAGGGTAGTTTTGCCGGAGCCATTGCGGCCAGCAAAAACCACGCATTCTCCGGGAGCGATGGTGAGCGACACACCTCGCAATGCGAGTAGCCCGCCATATCGCTTATCGATATTTTCAAAACGAAGGCCAACCGGAGACGAAACCGGCGGCATCACTGTGAAACCTCGCGTGGGATCAGATCGCCGCGCGGTGTCACCCCTCAGCCTCGCACAAGATCGCGCAAGACTTTTTCCGCGCGGGCGCGTTCCAGTGTGTACTCTGCTTCCGAAATTGTACCTGCCTGGCGGCGCAGCTCCAGGCGGAAGAGCGTGTCTTTCAGTGCGTCGAGGCTGGTGCCGACGGCTGCATCGACTTCCGCGAGATTCGCGCTGGAAGTAGCCGCGGACGCAAGCGAAGAGGATGGCGGCTTCTTCGAAGCTTTCGCAGGCGGAGTTGCAATACTCTCTGAAGCACCTCCAGCAACAGCTACCACCGGTCTGCGCGCCAGTAGAACCGCCAGCAGAGCGAACATGCACAGGAACCCACCCACGATGGGCCATTTCAAGACATCCAGCCGGCCTGGAACGGCTTGAATGGTCACCCCCGAGGACGGACCGCTTCCCTGCTGGGCCTCGCGGTTCTGTGGCCCCGCATCTGCGTCCGCAGACTCATTGCCGCTGGGCGGAGGCGCGGTACCGGAAACGCTCACGGTTAGCGTTGAATTAGCGGCAAGGCCATCCCGGCTGTAGAGGTTCATGCCCTGCTCTTGCCCATTGGGTTGCAATCCGTCGCCTGTAACCTGCACCGTGGGCGGCGCGACAAGGACGAGGCGCGCTCCGGGATAAACGGTCGGCAATTTCACCGTAGCCGCATTTCCGCTATACGGCAACTCGTACGAAAAACGGACTCCGTTCTCGCCGGGCCGGAAAGCATACGCCACGCTGTACTTATTTTTGCCTCGATCGATGGGCGCCTGCACCACGGGCATGCCCGATGGGCCTTGCGCAGCGATTTGTTTCAGGCTCGCGCCCTCCGGAATCGCAAACTCGAAGTTGCCGTCAGCACGAAAATAGGCCTCCTCAGGCTGGGAATCGTTCCTGATGGCGTATTCTTCGCCCACTTCCAGAGTTGCGCCGTTCGGCTGGAAAATGACGAAGTGGGTTCCCACAGAGATTGTTTTCGGATCTCGTGACGGCTCGAAGACCTCGACTTGCAGTTGATTCTGTCCCGGAGGTAAAGGCTGATGAAAATTAATCCCACGATAGACCGCCCGCACGAGCATCGGTTGCGTGCCGATCGCAGGGTAATCGAATGTGAATTGTCCCTGGGCATCGGTCTTGGAGTTGAGGACTGGCTGCATTCCACCTTGCAATTGGATCAGGATCACGTCGACGTCAGCGGCGGGTTTACCTGTAGTGCCATTTTTCACGGTGCCGTGAACCGTCGCGCCATAAACAAAAGAGAACGGCATGAGCGCGCAGATGCCAAAGGCAAAGTTTGCAACGAGCCGCGCCATCACTGCGCACCTCGGTCAGAAGCCACCGGCTTAATGCCACGAGGACGCCGCACCTGCGATTCCGTAATCTGATCGATCTCCGTCAGGACCATCGCTGCTTCATTTTCCAGAGAACTTTTCATCGCTTCATAGTCATTTTCGGCATATTTTCCAGACCGGAACTCGAAGCGTAAATCACGCAAATTGTCGTAAAGCGTGTCACGTCGCTCGAGCAATTGATCCAGCTTCGAGCGATGAGGCGCGAGATCCGACGCATCGGGCTGAATGTAAAAAATAAAGAGCCCGGTGGCTAGAGCCAAGGCGAGGCACGCGCCGAGAACCGCCCAATCCGCGGAGGTAATGAGAAAAAAAGTAACAGCGGTCGCAACGGTCAAGATCAATCCTCGGTATCGCGAGCGGCTTGCGCACGCGCGCGCTCAAGTAATTCACTGGAAACGGCAGGCGTGTTGCCCGCCGCGGCCAAAACAGGTTCGGGCCCCGGACGATTCCGCCAACGGGAAATCACACTCAGGACCAGAACAAATCCGCCGATCAAAGCAAGCGCGGGTATCCACCAAGCCACGCGCCCAAATCCGCTGTGCGGCGGCTCGGTGAGCACGGCCTGCCCATACTCCTGCACAAAGGATTGAACGATGAGGTCATCGGAATTTCCCTGAGCGATGCGCTCATCAATTTTTTTCAGCATGCCGAGAGCGGTATCGCAAGGCCCGGAAAACGCGCCTCCGACGTGGTAGCAGCCGCCGGCGGAATCGTTGCAGCCGCCGCACATGCAGCGTACTTTCATGCCCAACTGATGCGTGTGATCGAGCTGCTGCGCGTCCCCAAAAGCAGACAAAAGCGGTAGCGCGCCACCAAGGAACAATAACACCGCCAGGATAAGCAAACTCGGCCGTCGCATCCTTCGCAATTCAATCATGGCCTTCTCTATAAGTGACCGATGGCGTCATTCCATGGACCAGTGGCTCTGCAGCGGGCTGTTTCGCGCCAGACAAAACCAGGACGGCCCGCCGGTTCGGAAGCAACGCGACGAGCGTGCCAAAAACAACGACGACGCCACCGAACCAAATCCACTTCACGAGTGGATTCAGGTACGCATGGATGACGGGCAACTTCGTGTCTGGACTCTGCCCAGCATAGACGACGTACAAATCTTCACGGAGCGTCGAATAAATCGCCACCATGGTGCCGGTTTCGCCATTGGTCTCGAAGATGCGGCGCTCCGGATAGAGCATCATCAGGGGCTTATTGTTGACGAAGACTTCTACATTCAAGCGGAGCCCGGTGTAGTTTGCTTCCGGCTTGCTATCGAAGCTCTGGAGAACGAGTTTGTACTTCCCCAGCTGCATGGATGAGCCAGGTTGCATTTCCTTCTGGACGTTTTGGTTGAAGGCTGCACCGGCGAGTCCGATAAAGATCAACACCATCCCCATATGGACGATGTAGCCGCCATAGCGCCGGGTATTGCGCAGGGTCAGTTCGATGGCGGAGGTCAAATAGGAAGCGCCCGAGCGCACTCGGATGACTTTTGCACCCCGGTAGAATTCCATGACAATCGTGGCCGTGACGAAGAAGCACAGCGAAAAGCAGATCAGGGAGTAGGTTTCGCGGTACCCAAGCGCAAAAATGACCGTGCCGCCTAAGACTCCGATAATAAGGGGCCCGGCAAAATTTCGCCTCAGGCTCTCCGCCGAAGTCTTGCGCCAGGCGAGGAGCGGGCCGACACCGGTCAGGAAAAGCAAGAGCAGGCCGATCGGTATGTTGACCTTATTGAAAAACGGCGCGCCCACGCTAATTTTCGAACCAGAGAGAGCCTCCGATAAAACCGGGAAGAGCGTCCCCGAGAGAACGGCAATGCACGAAACCAGAAGAATTAAATTGTTGAAGAGAAAACTGGATTCGCGAGAGACGATGGCGTCCAGTTGGTTTTCACTCTTTAGATAGTCGCGGTTCTTGAAGTACGCAACAAGACAGACCGCGAAAATGATCGCAAGAAAGCCCACAAACCAACTGCCAATGCTGGACTGCGCAAACGCGTGGACGGAGCTAACGACTCCGCTCCGCGTCAGGAAAGTGCCCATGATGCACAAAAGGAACGTTGTAAACACCAGCCAGACGTTCCAAACCTTCATCATTCCGCGCTTCTCCTGCATCATCACCGAGTGAAGAAAGGCTGTGCCCGTCAACCACGGCAGCAGCGAGGCATTTTCCACGGGGTCCCATCCCCAATAGCCTCCCCAGCCGAGCACAGCGTAGGCCCAATGCGCACCAAGGAGAATGCCCGCGGTTTGAAAGCCCCAAGCGATCATCGTCCACTTGCGCGTGAGATGGATCCACTTCTCGCCGGGATAACGCGCGAGGAGCGCGGCCAGCGCAAACGCGAACGGAATCGTGAATCCCGTATAACCGGAATAAAGGTTCGGCGGATGGATCACCATCTCCGGATATTGCAGCAACGGGGTTAGACCGTTGCCGTCGGCGCGGGCGACGAGATCCATCGCGCCATTGGCGCCGGGCACAGCCAGCGCTTTAAATGGGCTGGCGACAAAATTATTGAGCGTGAGGAAAAAAATCTGAACGCCGGCGAGAATCACTCCCACGTACGGCATCAGCTCGCCGTTCTTGTTCCGATAAGCGATCAGAACAGAGAAAACATAAATCGAGAGGAGGAAACTCCAGAAGAGCAGCGAGCCTTCCTGCCCGGCCCACAGTGCAGCGATTTTATAAAACGTTGCCAGCGCCCGGTTGCTATGGGAAACGACATAGGCTGCGGAAAAATTGTCGCTGAAGAAGAGATATTCGAGGCTGAAAGTCGCGATAAAAATCAAGCAGCAGGTGGCAATACCGGCCTGCCGGGTGCTTTTAATAAGAAGCGGATGGCGCGTGAGGATCGCGGCGATCCCGCCTCCGAATGCGTACACCGCGCAGATGAAAGCCAGGATAAGAGCGAACGAGCCGAATACATCCACGGAGACTCCGCCTATCCCCCGGCCAGGCCGGGCCTGTTACGTTTAGCTTCAGCGTGTCGCAGTGGAAGGAGTGGCAACCGTTCCCCCTGGAGCCGCCTCGTACTTGGACGCACACTTCGCCTGGACTACTTCGGCGACAAAGCGCCCATCCGTCTCCCTTCCCTCCACCAACGCTTGCGATTTATCGATGAACGTATCAGGCAGAGGGTCGCTACCCACATAACTCACGGGGAGCGACTTCCCTTCCCCTTCCAGCACGAAATCTACCCGGCCTGTGAAACGGTGAATGCTGCCGGGTGCCACGGTTCCGCCGACGCGGATCCTGTGGGAGAGTTCTGCACCTCGAAGAGTCTGCAGTTCCGTGATCGTATGATAATAAGTCTTGCTCTCGCCGTACCCGAGCCAAGCGAGGCAGCCCAACGAAACCACAATCACGCCAATCCCGATCCCGAATTTTGCTTGTTTCTTCACGCCTCGACCCCTGCTTCGACTCCACATTATCTGAGTTTTCGATTCTATCACAGCCAGAAGTTTGGCAAGCTGGCCGAAGTCCAGTTCTAGGCCTGTCCGGCGGGGCTAGTGGACAAAGCCGGCTTTTTTATTTTGCCGCGACCGCCGCCGCAAGGGCTGCCAGCAAATCCCGAGAAGCCTCCGAACTGTCCGAAGAGGCCAAACGGAAGGGTTTTCCGTTGTCCAAGATCACTGGACATCCCAATTCCGCCCTTGAGATCCTTGCGGCCAGTGGCGTTAGCCATTCTGAGATCAAAACAATTCGTTTGGGCTTCAGCGACCGCCGAATGCGCGTCAGGACGGCTGAAATACGTTGCACAAGCAAGGACTCGGCTGAAGATTGTGCTTCCTGTCCAGGATCGAGCGGGCATTCGAGCACATGTGTGAGAAAAAGTCCGTTGCGCTGAAATTCGCTCAGCACGCTCTCCGAGGACTTACCTGCCGCTGACATTCCGATCGACTTCAGCAATCGGCCGGCTTCACCCTCAAACTTTCCTGCATACAAGAAATCTGCATCAGACTGAGGAGAAACTCCTCCGAGTAAAAGCGCGGCGACGTGAACGGGCCGGTATCGTGTTGCCCATTCCAGGCGTTGTAGCCGTCGTGCAATGTGTTCAGGGGATGCGGGTTGTCCGCAGCCGTCGCAAGGCAAGGGATCCGTAGGCATGGTCTTGAGAGTGAATCGTAGTCCAGAGGAGTGAGGAGTGCAAATCGGCCGGCGCGCCTTCTTTGACCGGCTCATCAATTCATGGGGCCTTAGGGGACACCCTATGATTCGACGGCGACGGCTGTGCGCCGGGGATGGTGATTTGGGTTTTGGCGTCGCACAACCGCCGTCGCGCGATGATACGTGTATCTTCAGCTACAAACACTGGATGCTATCTAAAGTTGCGCTAGGAGACTTCTCTTTGGGGTAGGGCGATCGAGAACGCTAGGAGGAGACCGCAGCGTCGGCCGGGAGCTTGGACCTGAGGCACCACTTCAGCTCTTGGCTCAACTCGGTAATTTCCATTCCCGGCATAACGATGAACTTACAGCTCAACATCTCTCGCGGCTCGTCGTCATCCGGCAACTGACAGGAAACACGGCAATACTGGCAATCCTGATTCCAGCAAAACCTGCCGTACGGAATCGTTTCTGGGCTGATGAACTGAAAACATCGCAGAAGCGAGTTGCGCTCCGGCACCTGAAACTTCTTGCCCATCACGGTAATCTCCACCAGCTTTTCATAGGGGCGAAAGGGTTCCGACATAATGAGTCCTGTCCTCCGTGGACGGGTGGCCGTGAAAGCGCGGAAGTTGCCCCGATCCGGATCACTTTGATGGTTGCTCATTCAGATTAGCCCCCGTGCGTGGAGGCGACAACGATTGCTCTCGGGCGAGTTGCGAATGTGCTAAGGGGTGGTTCCAGGACTCAAACTACCCGCTCGCATGGGACTTTAACCCCCAAAATCAAAGAATTGCCCCATCTTCCGGAATTTTTCATAGCGGGCCTCGAGCAAATCCTTCGTCGGCTGTTGCGACAGGGCAACAAGCTGCCGGTCCAAAACCTCCGCGAGAAGCTGCCCGGCGCCTTCTGGATCAACGTGCGCCCCGCCTTCGGGTTCGGCCACAATCTCGTCGACGATGCCAAGCTCCTTCAAATCTTTCGCCGTGATCTTTAGCGCGGCGGCGGCTGTCTCCGCTTTTGTGGCATCGCGCCACATGATTGCTGCACAGCCCTCCGGCGAAATCACGGAATAAAAACTGTTTTCAAGAATATTGACACGGTCTCCGACAGCAATCGCCAGCGCCCCGCCGGAGCCGCCTTCACCCGTCACAGTTACGATAATCGGAACGGGAAGGCGCGCCATTTCGCGCAAGTTTCGGGCAATGGCCTCCGCTTGTCCTCGTTCCTCGGCGTCAATTCCGGGATACGCGCCGGGAGTGTCAATGAAAGTAAAAATAGGCCGGCCAAATTTCGCGGCCAGCTGCATGATCCGGAGCGCTTTGCGGTAGCCCTCCGGCTTAGGCTGTCCGAAATTCCGCAGCAGCCGCTGCTTTGTGTCGCGTCCTTTTTGATGGCCGATGATGGCGATAGGCCTTCCATGAAACTTCGCCAGTCCGGTAATCAAAGCTTTGTCGTCGCCGTACCCGCGGTCTCCGTGCAGCTCGATAAAGTCGGTGAAGAGCATCGCAATATAGTCCAGCGGGTAAGGACGATGCGTGTGCCGCGCAATCTGGGCGCGCTGCCAGGGCCCGAGATGGCTGTAAAACTCCTTGCGCAGCTCCGCCACCTGCTGGCGGATGCGTTCGAGCTCCGCGTCGGCGTCTTCGTCTCCCGCTAGCTGGCGCAATTCCTCAACGTCTTTTTCCAGACGTTCAATTTCGCTTTGGCGATTCGCCTGCGCCGCCGGGCTTTTTGTTTTGTCCTTGGACTTCATCACATCACTCGCTCAATCGACTCTTCACCCATACATTCCCGGATCGCGGCAACCAGTTCGGGGCACGTCCGCACGCGCTGCTCCACCTGAACCGTTGCCGTTGCGCCTTTCGTGTCAGAAAGATCAAGCGTTAACTGGCTCGATCCTCGATAGGAGGAAAGAATCTCTTCCAGCCGATCCAGCAATGCATCGTTCAAATCCTCGAGTTTGATGCTAATGCGGAGTCCGGATGCCGGCCTTTCGGCGAGGTCGCTCAGCCGCGCCGCTTCTTGCAAGGATAGCCGCGTACCGGCCTCCTCTACCTGCACGCGCACCTTGAGCAAGAGCGGCGCTCCGGCCTTGAGGGTCTGCTCCAGCCGCGCAAAGCTTTCTGGAAAAGCGAGCAATTCCTGAACTCCAGTCATGTCCTGGATCGTAAAGATGGCCCAACGAGCTCCTTTTTTGGAACGCATGGGGCGCGTGCCAACAATGAGCACTGCAACCGTGATTTCTTTGCCATTCCGCTGGCCTTCGACCTGGTCGAGCGAAACGCATTTCAATTCCTGCAATCGCGATGCGTACTTGGCGAGCGGGTGTCCAGATACATAAAAGCCGAGCATTGCGTATTCACTGGCTAGCCGCTCGGCTTCGCTCCAAGGTTCAGCCTCGTGCAACTCAAATGCTATCGTCGCGGGCGCCGCGGCCGCACCGAATAGCCCGTGCTGCCCAGATGCCCTGATCCGCGATGCGCGTTGAACTGCCGCCAACGCATCGTCGACAGACGCCAACATGGATTCACGCGGCCCAAGCGAATCCAGTGCGCCGGACTTGATCAGGCTTTCAAACACGCGTTTGTTTAAGAACCTTGCCTCGATGCGCTCGCACAGGTCATACAGCGATGTGAATTCACCTGCGCCCAAGCGTGAATCGCGCATGGCTTTCGCCGTATTTTCACCAACGTTCTTGATGGCGGCGAGTCCAAATCGGATGGATTCGCCCACCGGAGTGAAATAGAGATCGCTCTCATTGACGTCTGGCGGAAGGATGGAAATGCTCATGCCTCGTGCTTCGTTGATGTACTTCACCGCTTTTTCCGCGTTGCCGGTTTCCGAAGTAAGCAGCGCGGCCATGAATTCCACGGGATAGTGCGTTTTCAAATACGCCGTCTGATACGCCAGTAGAGCATACGCGCAAGAATGGGATTTGTTGAAGCCGTAACCGGCAAACTCCTCCATCAAATTAAAGATGCGCTCGGCCTTCTTGTCCTGAATCTTATTCGCCAGGCATCCCGAAGTGAATTTTGCCCGTTGTGCCGCCATCTCCTCTTTCTTCTTCTTGCCCATGGCGCGGCGCAGGATATCGGCTTCACCGAGTGAAAAGCTCGCCAGCAGATTTGCGATCTGCATGACCTGTTCCTGGTAGAGGATGACGCCATACGTCTCCTCGAGAATCCCCTTGAGTTGCGGGAGTTCATAGCTGACTTTCGTCTTCCCCGTCTTCCGGCTGATGAAGTCGTCGATCATCCCGCCCTGAATCGGCCCAGGACGGTAAAGCGCGTTTAGCGCGGTGAGGTCTTCGATGCGCGAAGGTTGATAGCGCCGCAAAATGTCGCGCATGCCGTGCGATTCAAACTGGAAAATGGCCGTCGTATCACCGCGCGCGAAAAGCTTATAGGTCTGTTCGTCGTCCAGAGTCAAATTGTCAATGTCGATTCTAACGCCGCGGTTCTTTTCGATCATGTGCACAGTGTCTTGCAAAACCGTGAGCGTCGTCAGGCCGAGAAAGTCCATCTTTAGCAAGCCGATGCGCTCGAGGTCGTTCATGTCGTACTGCGTTGTGATTTCATCCCGGTTCGTTTTGTAAACCGGCACGATATCCGTAAGAGGCCGCGGCGAAATAACCACGCCCGCCGCGTGAGTGGAAGCATGCCGCGCCAGACCTTCCAAACGCAGTGCCACGGCCATCAGATCCTTCAGCTTCTCGTCACTGTTAATCGCGGACTTTAATTGCGGCGCCTCGGAAAGAGCGGTTTCCAGGTCGATGCCGAGCGTCGTGGGAATCAGCTTCGCCAGCCGGTCGACTTCCGCATAAGGAATCTCCATGGCTCGACCGACATCTTTAACCGCGGCCTTCGCTGCCATGGTGCCGAACGTAATGATCTGTGCGACATTTTCACGCCCGTACTTTTGCGTGACGTACTCGATCACTTCGCCACGCCTCCGCATGCAGAAATCGATGTCGATATCGGGCAAGGAGACGCGTTCCGGGTTCAGAAAGCGCTCGAAAAGCAAGTTGTACTGCAATGGATCCACATCCGTGATGCGCATGGCGTAGCTGACGAGACTGCCCGCAGCCGAACCTCGTCCCGGTCCGACGGGCACGTCCTGAGCGCGTGCATAGTGAATGAAATCCCACACAATCAAGAAGTAGCCCTCGTAGCGCATTTTCTTGATCATTTCGATCTCGGACGTCAGCCTGCGCTCATACTCGGCCAACGGGTTGTGCAAGACCCCTTGCTGCGCCAGACGCTCCAGGTACGGCACGCGAGTGGCAAACCCCTCGCGCACCACTCTTTCAAAATAACTTCCTGCCGTGTGGCCTTCCGGAACTTTAAACTCTGGAAACGGATTCGGGATGCGCTCGATTTTGACGTTGCAACGCGCCGCGATATCCACCGTCCGGCTCAAGGCTGCCGGTAGCTCACCAAACACCTGTGCCATCTCCGCCGCGCTCTTGAAGTAGAACTGGTCGGTCGCAAACTTCATGCGATGAGTGTCACTCATCGTTTTTCCCGTTTGGATGCACAGCAGCACTTCTTGGGCATGAGCATCGGTATGATGCAGATAATGGCAGTCGTTCGTGGCGACAAGCGGAATGCCGGTTTCTTTCGATAGGCGGACCAGTTCGCGATTCACACCCTGCTCGATCTCGAGACCCTGATCCTGAATTTCCAGGAAAAAATTGCCTTTGCCAAATACGTCTTGCAGACGGTACGCGTTTTCGCGGGCTTGGTCATACTTTTCATCGACGACCGCTTCTGTCACAGCGCCGCGCAAGCAGGCTGACAGCGCAATTAAGCCCTTGTTGTGTTTGGCAAGAAGGTCGTAGTCAATTCTCGGTCTGTAGTAAAAACCCTCAAGAAAACCTGAAGAGACCAGTTTAATGAGGTTGTGATAGCCCTCAAGCGATTCACAGAGGAGCACCAAGTGGTTGCTCCCGCGCATGCCCGGCTCTGCCTCGCCGCGGTCTTGTCCGCCCGATCCGTTTGTCTTTTCGCCACGGTCGTGACGGCTACCCTTGGCCACATAGACTTCGCACCCGATGATCGGTTTGACGTCACGCTTGCTGGCTTCATTGAAAAAATTAGCGGCGGCAAAGAGGTTACCGTGGTCCGTTACGGCCACCGCGGGCATCTTCTGCCGCGAAGCCTCATCGAGCAGCTCGGAGGTCTCGCAGGCCCCGTCGAGCAGACTGAAATCCGTATGAACGTGAAGATGAACAAACTGCGGCTGACCCATGGATCTCGATTCTAGAACTCTCGCGCAAGAAATGCGAATCGCATTCTCACGATTTTCACAGGCGCGGACCCCTGCGCCGATTCCTTATTTTCGACGGCTGCTTTTTTTGCTCGCCGCAGCGTGCTTGGCTTGTTCCCGGGCTGCCTTATGTTTTGCGGCTTGCTTCAGCATCACCGGATGGTCTTTATGCGATTGCCCGTGCGCGGTCTTCGCGGGCGTGCCTTTTTCGTGTACTGTCGCCCCGCCTGACACCGCCGGCTGCTTCTCCGCGCTCTTTGCGGGTTTCTTTTCTTTTTCTTTCTTTTTCGGTTGCTCTTTGATTCCGGACAATTTGCGCAGGATCTTCACGCGCTCTTCCGGCGTCTTGCCGCGTCCCGCCAACTGCATCCCGAAAACCTGCTCGACGATCGCATCGAATTTCGCACCACGCGCATAGCCCAAGGCCTCCAGCTCATTCGCGACCATCGGAAGCGCGCTTCGGATTGGCCGCCATTTGTGAAGGTAAGCGCGGATTTTCGAAAGCGCAGCGGAATTGCTCGATTCCGCCAGAAGATACGCGATGCGCTCAACGGGCATCTTTTCCAGAAACTTGTAGGCATCCACCGGGGCATTGAGCTTGCGGCCGATTAGTTCCTTCTGGTCAGCGAGCACTCCTTTTTCGAAGTTCAATATGGCATCCGCTTCAGCCGTGCGGAATCCGGCCTTGGAAAGAACACTGCTCTGCTCACGCTCCTTGAGCCGCCCGAGAATTGCCAGCATCATCGGTGTCGCGAGCTTCGGGCGAACCCCCGCCGTAAACAAATCCTCGCGAACCTTCATCAACCGTGCAATGGCTTCGTAATTGGGGTGCCGCTTTGCAAGAACTGGATGAATCGCTTCGAGCAAGTCATGCTCTTCCCATTCCTTGAGCACCACGGCAGGGCGCTCTTCGCGCGCGACGGCCCGCAGTTCCGCGCCCGCATCTTCTGGGGCGATGGTGTGATGCAAATCGCGTTCAATTGCCAGGTCAAACCACTCCTGCGTACGGGCCTCGATTTTGAAGCCCATACGCGCGGCAAAACGCAGAACGCGAAGCAAGCGCACGGGCTGATTCGTGAAGCTGTGAATGGTAAGCGCGCGTACCTCGGCCCTTTCAACATCCGAAAGACCGTTTGTGGGATCCAGAAGCAATCCGCGCGAAGCCGGATTGAGCGAAATGGCAATGGCATTCAACGAGAAATCCCGCCGCCGCAAGTCCTCCATGATCGTAGACCATCGGATTTCCGGCCGCGTCCCGGGGCGCACATAGTGGTCGTCGCGCGCTGCGGAAATGCTGCCGTCGCAGTCTCCCGCAAAGAGAATTTCCACTTGGCGAAGTTTTTCGTCCTCGGAGAGGATTTTTGCGCCGCCTTTTTCCAATTCGCGTGCGATCTTCGATGGGTTCCCTTCCACTGTGAAATCGAGATCGCGCAACGAGGCGCCTGTCACAAGGTCGCGCACCGTTCCGCCGGTCAGGTACACGTTGAATCCCATGGCGGCAGAGAGCTCCTGCACGCGCATCATCGCCGCTCGCTGTTCGGGTGACAACCGGCTTTCCAGCAAAAACATATAATCTGGCATCTCTCTCCTTCGCGTTCTGGATGCCCGCGCTGACTGCCGCGGAGGCAACCGCAATTTGGGCCCAGGACCGCCGCGCATCAAGCGCGCGGGTGATGCGCCTTGTAAATCTGCTTCAAACGTTCTTCCACCACATGCGTATAGATTTGGGTCGTGGAAATGTCCGCGTGGCCGAGCATGAGCTGCACCGAGCGCAAGTCCGCGCCGCGTTCCAGCAAGTGCGTCGCAAAGCTGTGGCGCAGCATGTGCGGTGTGAGCGCAACGCGCAAACCCGCGCGCCTGCCGTACGCCGAAAGAATCTTCCACACGCCCACCCTGCTGAGCGAGGTGCCTCGCCTGTTTACGAACAGCGCCTGACTAGAAACACGCTTTCCCAAAAGCTTAGGCCGCGCATCGCGCAGGTACTTTTCCACCATGCCCAACGCCTTGCGCCCGGCCGGAACGATACGCTCCTTGTCTCCTTTGCCAATGCAGCGAATGCATCCAACTTTCGCGTCAAGATCAGTAACCTTGAGACCGATGAGTTCCGAAACCCGCAGCCCTGTGGAATACAGGACTTCCAGCATGGCCAGATCCCGCAAACCAGGCGCCGTTTTGACATCGGGCTGGGCCAGCAGTCGCTCCACCTCTTCAAGCCGGAGATAGCCTGGCAAAGTACGCCGGATCTTGGGGGACTCTAGATTGAGGGACGGATCCGTGCTGATAAGCTCCTGAACCTGCGCGAACCGGAAGAAATTCCGCAGCGTGACCAAGTGCCGTGCGACCGTCCGGCTCTCCAGCTTCTCGCGATATAGCCCGGCCAGAAAATCCACCAAGTCGTCGCGGTTCACCCCAGCGAGTGCGAGCTTACTTTTTTGAGCGAACGCGTTGAACTTCGCCAAGTCACGTTGATAGGCTGAGACGGTATTGGGGGATAACCCCTTCTCCACCTTCACGTGCGTCAAAAATAGCGATATGGCTGGCGTAATCTCCATCAAGGCTCCGCGTAACCGTTCCCGGCACCCGCTCGCCGCCGCATAGCAATTCCGTAAACCTCTTGAATCTCAGAACAACGGAAAAGCCAGGCGAGCGCCAAATAGAGCGCCGTCGCTCCAACAATCAACCCCGAAAAAACCAGAAGTTGAATGAGGAAGCGCGAGTGCATCGTAAATTCCGTGTAGTGATTTCCAAACCAGCAGGCTACTCCCATGATGCTCGCGCACAACGAAGTCTTTGCGAAGGATCGCAAAATCTCCATCGTTCCCATCTGTCCATAGCGCAAACGAAAAATAATAAACAGCGCGAAGAAATCGAAGAAACACGCAATAGCCGTGGCTAGCGCAGGCCCGCCATTCTGCACCCGCTTGAAGAAAAACTGCATAAACACGATATTCAACACGACGTTGATGACCAGCGAGATGGAAGCGACGATGACCGGCGTCTTGGTATCCGACGTGGAGTAGAAGGCGGGCACTACGAGTTTGACACTGGCCAATGCTGGCAAGCCTATGGCGTAGTAGAGCAGCGCCCTGGCCGTCAATCGCGTCGAATTCGCGTCGAACTGCCCGTGTTGGAATAGCACGCGAACAATCGGCTCTCGCAGGATCATCAGCCCCAACGCCGCCGGCACGGTGATGAACGCCACGATGCGCACCGCAAAAGCCAGCGTCTTCTTCAGCGAATCGAAGTCTTTGGCCGCCGCCTGATGCGACATCATCGGCAGGATCGCCGTCGCCACCGCGATGGCGTATCCCCCAAGAACTAGTTCCATAGTGCGGTCCGCGATGGTTAGCGCCGCCAAGCTCCCTACGGGCATAATGAGTGCCGTTGCGAATCGCGTATCGACGAACAGATTGATTTGCCCAATACCTATACCGAACAACCTGGGGATCATTAGCCGCGCGACGTTTCGGATACCTGGGTGCGAGAAGGAAATCCCAAAAGTGAACTTCATGCCCTTTTGCACGAGAAGCGGTACCTGTATGAGAAACTGAAGCACCCCTCCCACAAGCACGCCGACGACGATCGCCGTTGCCGAATTCTTAAAATGGCTGCGAAGGAAAGCAAACGTAAACAGGATGGTTGCCAGATTCAAGAAGACCGGAGTCGCCGCGGGCAGGCCAAAGACGTGGAAACAGTTCAATATACCCATCGCGAGCGCCGCCAACGCGATAAAAAACAGGTAGGGAAACACGATGCGGTTCAGCTCTACGGCTTGGGTGCCCTCGATGTTTTTCCCCGCAAACAGGTGCACGACCTGGGGAGAAAAGACCATTCCTAGGACGGTGATCACAGCCACAACAAGCGCCAGAGTCCAAAAAAGCTTGTTCGCGAAGTCCCAGACTTCTTCCCTGGACTTCTCGCGCATGTAGGTCGTGAAGACAGGGATGAACGAAGCGGTCATCGAACCTTCCGCAACCAAGCGGCGGAACAGGTTGGGAATGCGGTAGGCCAGATAATAGGCGTCTGCTACAGGGGTCGTGCCGAGAAGAAGAGCTATGCGCTGCTCACGAACGTAGCCGAGAATTCGACTTACGATAGTAACCAGGGAGATGATCGAGGCCGATTTGAGGATATGCTTTTTATCGGTCAACGGCCGGCGCTCCGGGACCTAACCCTAATGAAAACAATAGGTTGACAGGTAAAACGCGCTTAACATAACATACATCTTGATTATTCGCAAATTTCGGCTATTCCATACATTTATACAAACAGATTTCTTTGAAAAACAGAGCCCCAGCCTCTACTCACAAGAAAGTCGTCATTGTCCTTGCCGACAAGAAGCCCCTTCGTGGCTATCTAAACCCCACTCGGCTCGGGCAAGCCGATCCCATCGATCTGCTCACTCCAGATGGCGAGCATCAGGAAGTTGCTCTCGCCAAGGTGCGCTCGATTTACTTCGTTCGCGAGTTCTCGGATGAATTTGAGCCGGAGCGCAAAGCCTTTCTCAGCCGGCCCAAACTGGATGGACTGTGGGTCCGTCTGCGCTACAGCGACGGGGAGACGATTGAAGGTGTGGTCCCGAATGATTTGCTCACCATGCTCGATAACGGCATCCAGATCACCCCGCCCGATCTAAATTCCACCACCGACCGCATCTTCATCCCGCGCTCCGCCCTTACGGAGCTGACCGTGCTCGGCGTCGTCGGAATCTCTCGCCGAAAACCCGCTGCCGCCGCTGCAGCTGCAAGCCAGCCTCGGCTTTTCAACGAATAATTCCGGCCCGGCTGTACTTCCCTCTTCTCGCTGTGCGAGACTCGCAGCCAGCGGTAAGGAGCTGTCTTTATGTCCATGAACCTCTCAGAAATTGCCCAAAAACTCGGCTGCCGTCTCGACGGCCCCGGCGACACTCCGATCCACGGAATAGCCGGGATCGAGCATGCCGAACCTGGGCACATCACCTTTCTCGCCAACCGGCGCTATTTCCCCCTTCTCAAAACAACGAGGGCTTCGGCTGTGCTTGTTCAAGAAGGCATCAGCATCGAACGCGAAGCCACTTTGCCTCGGCTGGCCGCGCTACGCACCGCAAATCCTTATCTCGCGTTTGCGCACGCTATCGAGCTCTTCTATCAGGCTCCGCGCTACGCGCCTGGGTTCCATCCGACCGCCATCATCGCGAAGTCTGCCAAAATCGGCGCCGGCGCCCACATCGGCCCGTACTGCGTGGTGGGAGAGGATGCTCAAATCGGCCGCAACGCCGTTCTTCACAGTTTCGTCGCCGTCTACAAGGGCGCCCGCATCGGCGACGACTTCTTCGCCCATTCCCACGCCGTGGTCCGCGAATTCTGCCAAATTGGCGATCGCGTCATCCTCCAAAACGGCGCCATTATCGGTGGCGACGGGCTCGGCTTCGCCAAGCAATCAGACGGCACCTGGTACAAGATGCAGCAATCCGGCCCTGCCGTTCTCGAAGATGATGTGGAAGTACAGGCGAACGCCTGCGTCGATCGCGCCACGGTCGGAGAAACTCGCATCGGCCGTGGCACCAAGCTGGACGACCTCGTTATCGTTGGCCACGCCTCCCGCGTCGGAGCCAACACCATGCTCTGCGGCCAGGTAGGGCTGGCGGGCTCTACCAAAGTCGGCGATGGCTGCATTCTTGCCGGCCAGGTGGGCACTGCCGGCCATCTCTCCATCGGCGACGGTTCGGTCATCACCGCAAAAAGCGGAATTCCCAGCGATGTCCCGCCTCGTTCGATGTTCTCCGGCTATCCAGCGGTCGACAATCGCCAATGGCTGAAGACAGTCGCGGCCCTCAATCGCTTACCCGAACTGCAGAAGCGCGTGCGCGAACTGGAAGCCGAACTGGAACGCCTCGGCGGCCATCCCCGTACCACTACTTCGCGCTAGCCCGATCTGTAGGGGCGGGCTTTAGCCCGTCCCGTCTTTGTCCTATTACACGGCGCCAGGAAACCCGATGGGACGTTGCTCCGGCGGCAAACCCGCAGCCATTGCATCGTGCAAACGCTGGTTCAGATCGTCCCGTTCGTCCCAAGCATATTTTGAAGCGTCGATCGGCTCAATAAACTCGACTAGTATTTCTTCCGGATGAATCGCCATGGAATGCTTTGCCATCACGCGCTGCGCCCCCGAACAAAGCACAGGCACTATGGGAACGCCCGCCTTTATTGCCAACGCAGCGGCGCCCTTCTTAAACTCCTGCAGCCGCCCATCGGGGCTGCGTGTACCTTCCGGATAGATTAGAAACGACTGCCCAGCCCGCATGGCCTCTGCCGCTTTTTCCACACTGGCGATTGCCGAGTCTCGATCTCTGCGATTCACAGGAATAAAATGCGCCAGCGTAAACGCCTGCCCCACAATCGGCCATCTGAATAGGGACTCTTTCAGCAGAACAGCTATGCACCTAGGAATCGCTCCCACGACAGCCGGCGCGTCCGCGGAACTGGTGTGATTGGCCGCAAACAAGCACACTCCGGCCGGAATATTCTGCAGCCCCACCACGCGCACCTTCACGCCAACCGCACGCACAAAAAACATCACGCCTCGCACTCCCGCCCAATAGAGCGGATCAACGTGCCGCGTGACCAGCGTGTAAAGCAGCAGCGGCGGCCCAAGAATCAGGATGTAAAGCGAAAGAAAAACCGCGATGAAAAACGTGCGGAGCATGCAATACGCAGAACTCTCTCGAATCCCGCCCCGCAGGTCAAGCCCAACCTAATGCCGAATCCCAAATCCGCGCCACCCGTAGGGGCACGGCACGCCGTGCCCGTCTTGCTTCCTAATTCGCAATATTCTGGCCGCGCAGAATTCGCGCCGCCGTAGCCTATCGTCGCCACGCCGTTCCTGCATTCGCATCAGCTCATTTGCGGAACAAGGTCACGCCATCCGTCCGCACGCCGTCCAGCAGAGGCCCGTTCTCGAGCGCCAGGAAATCCATCGCCTCGTGCGTAGGAAGCTCACCGCGGATCGCATCGCCAACGCCTCGCATAATCTCTTGCATCCGCTGCTCATCCGGTCGAGAAGCAAAATGGAGCCCAATCACCCGGCTCGTCATCTTTCCCCGCGCGATCTGGAAAAGGTACGCACCCCGCACCTCAGGCATCGGCTGGAAATAATCGGTCACCTTCTTTAGAAACGCAGCCGGCGGCATATTCGCCGGCGTCCCAATCAACACCCGTTGCCCCGCCGCAAGTTTCATCTGCGTCGTGTTGTCCGAAATCTGCGCTTCCGGCAACAGACCCTGCGCCAAAGCCAGAAATTCGCGCCGCGTGATCACTCCTCCCGGCCTGCGTATCGCCTGCCCCGGCCGAAGCGGATTTACACGCACTTCCGCTATGTTCCCCGCCGCAATTGATTGGAACACCACTTGTGCGGCCGTCGCGATCCACTGCCCGCCGGGCCCCGCCCAGTCGCCCAGCGCTTCTACGCTGGTAAAAACCGGCAGTACAACATTCCCCGGAGGATGCTCCACAGTTTGCAACGCAACGCGCGTATTGCCGTCCGCGATCGTCTTCCCATCGCGCTCTTCGCCGCCCGTTACGGTGCCCTGGAAGATAAACGTACTGCTAAGAATCGCTTTGTAAAGCCTTGCCCGCGTCTCCGCATTGTCGCTTCGCGCTAGTTCGTGCATAGCGCGCTCCAACTCCGGATTCTCCGGAGCCTTCTCTCCGCCAAACATGTTCTGGAAAAAAGACATTTGCCACTTATACCCTAAATCGGCGAAGCCTCGAAACCTCCATCCTCCCTCTCCCGAACGATTTGTATTGACACGGTAATATCGCGAATGGTACTCTTTGCGTTGGAGAGTTACACGCAACCAAGTACCGCCGCCTTCCAGGCGGCTATTTTTTTGCCCGCTCGAAAACCCCCTGATTGTCATCCAGAGCAACGCGGCGGAAAAGACTCGCATTTGTCAGCCCGGCGGGCGGTCCGGACGTTAGGCGGGGCTTCTTTTGACTTCACTCCTGGTTTTTTTTGCTTTTGAATTTGCAGGGGTGCCCCACACGTCGGTTTTACGTGTGGGGCCTTTGACTCTGATTTATTCTTTGAATTTTGTTTGCCAGTTCACTAATTCCTTTGGAATCCGCACTTCCAGAAAAACTCCTGTAAACTCTCTGGAATGAACAGTTCCAAAACATTGAACTTAAAACTCTTTAGAATGAACACTTACAAAAAAATGGGGAGGGGGGCCCCGCGGCCCCAAGTGGCACAGACTTCAGTCTGTGCGCTCTTCGCTGCGAATTCTCTCTTCGTCACAACACGCACAAACACCCGCAAACCTTTTCCGTTCATGGATTTACTTCACAACTTGCGGATACCCCCGGGGTGGGGCCGCACACGCCCTACCACATTGCGTCAGCCCGGCGGGAGACACGAATCACTCTCGTAAGCCCACGCTCTTAACTCTGTCCCAATAGTCTATGGAATTTCAGTAAGCCACGTAGGGGCCGGTACCCGCTGGCGTATTCTGCCCTTCAATCGACGTATAAACCTTCCGGCCAAAGAAAAAAGGAAGGCCCCAATCGAAGGCGAACATGGAGGGCTCGGAGCTTGGTCCGGCTAGTCCGTTGACGGCAGCATCGTTTTCATTGGTCGTCAGAGTATCCGCGTTGCCCACCACGAAATCCACCGGGCCGCTCGCCCCACCGTCGAATGCTTGGTTCGTCGCAGTAAGATTCTGTGTGGTGGTCGGGCAATACCAGAAAGTGACGTCGGTACAAGTCGGTATGTTCACGGTGTTTGAGCCCAGGAAATAGATCGCATTCGATCCTGTGTCAAGAAAGGCTAGATCGGAGTAAGTCTGGCCATTGAACATCGTTGTAAAGTTTCCCAGCTCGGGATCGAGCCCATAAACCGTCGCGCTTCCGAGCCCGTTATTGGACTGGGTGCCAATGCCAAAGATGAGAGAGCCGCTTACGCTCGTCTGCGCCCCGGAAACCGAATCCAGCTGGAAGATCACGCCATTGTTGTCCGTGGGAAACAATATGATCGGATTCTGCAGCTGGCTGGAAAGGCTCTCTGTTGTCACCTCGCAATTCGCTCCTGTGCAGGCATAGTACAGGCCTGGATTACCTGCGCCGCTCTCCGTGCAACCACCTCCGCAGTCCTCCGGAAAACTGCCTATTCCCAAAATTCCGTTAGCGCCAAGGCTTGAGAGATCATTTTCGGGCGCGCCGTTGCTCGAACAACTGTTTGGTATAGTGGAAAAGCTTCCGTTGATGACCTGTATGGGCAAGGACTTCGCCTGCTCGCCCGCGATCGTCATATCCACCGTTTGCACCGGTCCCCAAGTGAAGCCATCGACAAAGGGGAGGCACTCGGCGATGAGGACCCCGTTACCCCGCGTCTGTTGCGTAGGCGAAATCGTAAGCGCCGAGGACAATATCCTGAGACCGGAAGACCCCGTATCCAGCAGGATGCCTCCAATCGTTTGGCAATTCGTCGTGCTCCCTGGAGCGCAGACGGTTACGCTTGTAAATGCGCCATTGACATAGGGAGAAGCCGCTGCCGGTCCGGTGTTCACAGTAAAGGCCTGCATGTTAGTAGTCGTGGAACCCGAGCCGCCGCCCCCGGTAGTAATGCCGCTGCTGCCGCCGCTGCATCCCGCGGTTGCCGCCAACGCGGCAGCCAAACTCAAACCGAGCAATCGTTGCAATCGTGCTGGCTTCATCGGATATCCTCGGCGCGGACTCCAGCCGGCAACATTTGAGGAACATACGCTTTCCCCAAAAATGCCCTCATGTGTCCTGCGACTTGCACCACCAATCCGGGCTGCTGGATTTGCACCGGACCGCGGCCGCGTCTCTGAGCTCGCTGCGCTTGTTCGGCCTGCGTGAACGCGTCAAAATACGTGCCCAAAAGTTGCCGCAAGTCCGGATGAAAGGGGCCCTGCCACGTCACTGCAAATACCTTTCCGGACGTTGACACATATTCCTTCACGGCCACACCGGCGGACGTCTGGATTTCGTGCAACGTGTACGAATTGTTGCTCGTCGTTCGCAGGCTGCCTTGCATCTTCACCTGATCTGCCTGAACCGTCGTTACATCTCCGCCCAACGAGGCGCACGCAGGCAACGGAAACAAAAGCAACGCAAGTAGTCCTCGTGGAATTCTTCGATTCATGGTGTGGCCCCTCTAAAGGTAATTCCCTGTTTCAGGACAGATCGTTCCTGATTTCGATTCATAAGGAATTCCCCGGATGGATTTCGCGAACCGCTAGTCTGTCTCTTTTAGTTTAGGGGGACTGGGAATCCCATCTTCTTTTCTAGCACCCATGCAGACAGCGGGGCTGGAGGTGTCCTTAGCTGGTTAAGAACCTACTACTAAAAGATGAAGAGTAACCGCCGAAGGTTGCTTAAAGCGAATTGCTTGATGCAACACATCAGGGAAATCTGGAGAGGCGACTTTGGATGCTCAGTGAACTGGGGCTGTTTGCGTGACTCCTTGGAGCAGCCCTTCCCGGATGCGACGGGCCTTCTCGCTTGCGTGTGAGTCTTCAGCGACCTGATAGAGCACTTCTTTTTCTTCCCCCAGCTTGAATTGGAAACTCTGCTCTTTATCTTCCCGGCGGACGCGTACCTTCACCATCTCTCCGGGCTGGTGCTCTCGCGCCCAGCGCCCGAGAGAACGCGGGACGTCGCCGCCGTTCCAATTCGCAATTACGTCTCCCGGCCGCAACCCGGCTTCCGCCGCGGGGCTGCCATCGTCAACCGCGCGCACGATGATGCTGCCGCCCGATTCACGGTCGGGAGTAAATCCGAGTACAGCTCGTTTGTGCTCCACGGTGCGAAGCTCGAGGCCCGCAAGCGCAAGAATTTGCTGATAGGGCAGCGGCTCCGCCGCCGCGACATAATCGTGGAAAAACTCTTCAAACGAGCCGCCCGCGACTTTCTCCGCTTCCAGACGAATATCCAGGCTGTCCCGGTACGTCTTCCCCTGCTTCGCGAAGTCGGTATTCAAGCCGCGCAGCACGTCGTCGAGACTTTTCTCGTTGTTCGTGCGATCGCGAATCAGAATATCCAGCAAGTCTCCCAGAACCTGCCCTTTCGTATAGTAGGAAACGCTGTAGTCCGGCCCGTTGTAGAGGGAATATTTTTCAAGCCAGGCATCCAGGCTGGACTCCTCCGCGCTCTGCCAATGATCCGCGGGACGCGATTCCAGTTCACTGATCTGTTGGCCGAGGTCCTCGTAGAATCTCTCTTTGTTCCAAAGGCCCGTTCGCACCAATGTGTACGCGCCATACGTGCTCGTTACGCCCTCCGCAAACCATAGCGCCCGCGTGTACTGCTCTTTCGTGTAGTCCACAGGCTCCAGTGTCGAGGGTCGTATGCGCTTTACATTCCACAAATGAAAAAATTCATGCGCCGCCACTCCGGACAAATACTCATCGGATGGAATCCCGATGGCCGTCGAATTCGCGTGCTCCATCCCGCCGCCGCCCGCCCCCTTACCAATATGCAGAATGAAGAGGTAATGATCGAACGGTGCACCGTCCATCAACTTCAGTTCGTAATTGCAAATTCGGCTCAACTCGCTTTCGATTTTTTTCTGGTTCCACTCGTCGCCATGAACTATGGCGCGAATACCCACTGGCAGTCCCGGTATGCTGAACTCCTTGAAATTGCTGACCTCGATTGGCGCATCCACCAATTCGTCGTAAGTCATATGCTGAGCAAGCCAGATTGGAAGCCGATTGCTAATGGAGCCCGCGGCCCACTTCATTGCGCTCGCCGGCCGCCATCCCTCGGGCACATAGAGGAGTTCGATGGAGACAGGCTGACCTCGACGCTCGGGGATGTTCATCAAGATCATTGCAGGATTAATGAAAGCGTGATCAGCATTTAGCTGGGTCGCAAACGGGCCAGGTTCGTCCCAGTAGGTGGCGTACGACACTTCAAGCATTCCTTCGCCCTGAACCCGCCACGTTTGCTTGTCCACCTTCTCGGCCTGCTGCGGGTGCATGCTGTTTCCAAATTGGACATCCCGAACATGGGCGCTGAAATCACGAATCTGATAGAGGGCGTTCCACGCGGGCATTTGCAGGGTCACGCTGCCGTGGACATCGGGAATGAACATTTGTATGTGGAACAAGTGTTGTTCAGGATGCGATAAAGAAATCGAGTATTGGATACTCTGAGGTCGGTCAACTTGTTGCGAACTAAGTAAGAATGGGAACAGGAAAAAGAAGGGCACACGCCAACCGAGGGATGAAAGTCTCACCGGACGTTTGCCTCATGTGGGAGCGAGCTAGCACTCTCGAGTTTTTTCAGCAGCTTATCGCAGAGCCCATCGAAGCTGCCGTTGGACATCACGAGAAGAACGTCGCCGGGTTCTGCTTCCGTCGAAACTTGCTCCGCGATGGCGTCAGCGCTCGGAAGCACTCGCGCGCTTTTTCCCAACTCGCGAACACTTTCCGCAACGGCTTCCGGCTCCATGCGATTTTCGTCGCCTAGCTGTTGCGCGCGAAACACTCCCGCCAGCACCACGCGATCTGCAAGTGCCAACGCCACTGGCAGCGTCTCCTCAAATACTTTGCGCCGCATCGAATTTGAGCGGGGCTCGAGGATTGCCCACAGCCGCCGGCTTGGCCAGCGTGCCCGCGCGGCCTCGATCGTTGCGCGCACAGCCGTTGGATGATGCGCGAAATCATCTACGACCAGCACGCCGCGCACTTCCCCTTTCACATCCATGCGCCGCTTCACGCTGCGAAACATTGCCAGCGCCTTCGCCAAATCAGCAACGCTAATACCACGTCCGTGAGCCACGGCGATCGCCGCCATAGCATTCAAAACGTTGTGACGACCGCTCGCCGCCAGAGCGAATTCTCCAAAGAGACTTCCCCGGTACAAGACGCGAAACCGCATTCCTCCGCCGTCCACAGCCAAATCGCTCGCCACCCAATCATTCCCAGCGGAGAATCCGTATGTCTCCACCGGACAGAACGCTTTTTCCGCGGCCCGTCGCAAAGCCGGCCCCGATTCTTCCGTGTCTCCCCAAATCACGATTCGTCCGCGCCGGGGCACGAGATTTACCAAACGTCGAAACGCCAGCTCGTATGTCTCAAAATCCCGGTAAATATCCGCGTGGTCGAATTCCAGAGAAGTGATGATCAAATCGTCTGGATGATAGTGAAAAAACTTTGGTCCGCGATCCCAGAAGGCTGTCTCGTACTCATCGCCCTCCAGGATGAATTCTTCGCCGCCGCCTAGCCCATAGCTCTTGCCAAAATTCTCAGCCACACCGCCCACCAGAAAATTAGGCTGCTTCCCTGCTGTGTGAAAGATCCAGGCCAGCATGGCAGTCGTCGTCGTTTTTCCGTGCGTGCCGCTCACTACGATCGAATGCCGCCCGGGCAAAAACACTTCTTCCAGAATTTCGGGCATCGACCGGTACGAAATCTTCTGGTCTAGTACTTCTTCCAGTTCGGGATTCCCGCGCGCAATGATGTTTCCAACGACCACCAAATCCGGCGCGGGCGTCAGGTGCGCCGCATCAAATGTATGAAAAAAGGAAATCCCCAACTTCTCCAATAGCGTGGAAGCCGGCGGATAAACTCCCGAATCCGATCCGGTCACGCGGTAGCCATGCTCACGCAGCATTCCCGCAAGCGGCGCCATCGCCGAGCCGCCAATCCCAATCACATGAACATGTTTGGTTTCACTCATGGGAAAACCGCCGGCTCAAGGATCTGCAGCTCCCCTTCCCCTTGTGCATTGAGACGCGCCTTCACGCCCAACGGCACCGTCAACATCGGCCGCGGCGTGTGCCCGACAGCGGCGCCGTAGACAATCGGCACGCCCAGCGGACCCAAAATCCTTGCGCACACGTCCCGCACCGTGGGGCTTCCTGACAGTGGCGGACCGGAATCTGGAAACTCGCCGAGCACGATCCCGCACACAGCTTCGAACTTTCCCGCCTGCTTCAGATGCATCAGAGCTCGGTCCACTTGCCACGGCTTCATTCCCCGGTCCTCAAGCAACAAAATCGATCCTCGCGTCTCTAATTCCCACGGGGTCCCTATCGTCGTCTCCACCAACGTCATACAGCCGCCCAAAACTCTACCCTCTGCATCACCGCCGACCAAAGCCTCGCCGCGCAACTTCAACGTCCAGCCGCTATCTGCTTTTCCAAGTGCCGCAAGCAGCGACTCCCGGTCATATCCATTTGCCGAGCCATCAGCCGCGTCGAGTCCCGCAGCCAGCATGGGCCCATAAAATCCAACCCATCCGAAACGCTCCCAAAGAAAAATCTGCAGCGACGTCAAATCGCTGTAACCCAAGATCACTTTGGGCGCGTCTACGCGTTCAATTCCAAGGTCGTCGAGAAGGTAGTTCGACCCATAACCGCCACGGATTGCCACGAGCGCATCGACATCTTGGCGCTTCAACTCGCTCAAAAGCTCATTTCGCCGCCCTGATAGCGATCCCGCAAAATATCCCTCCGGCGTCAGAGGCGTGGAATCGGCAACCTGAAACCCCAATCTGCGCAGTTCCTCAGCGCCTGCCAGAACCTTTTCGAACTCTGCGGGAGAAGCGGGCGCAAACGGCATAAACGAGCTCTTCGAATTTAATGCGCGCGGCTTTCGCACCGCCGTCTGTGACGCAGACACATGAGTTCCGGTCGTTCGCGCGCTCATCCGTTCTGCCGTTCCACTGGCACCATCTCGCAGGTCATGCCAGGTTTGCAAAGCGCCTGGAGAATTTTATCCTGCTGATGCGCGCTGACCTCTGCGTCGAACTGAATCAGGTTTTTATCTCCGGCCAGTGAAACCTGAAAATTATCAATCGACACTTTAAGGTCGGTAAAAATCCGGTGCACATCCGTAACCATGTTTTCGGCACGGTCCACAAAAATGCGGAACAACATGTATCGCGGCTTTAAATTGAGCCAGTCTTCGACGTAGAACAGAAGAACCAGTGCGCACAAGACCAACGCGCAGGAAATCCCTGAAACCGCGTACAAACCGCCGCCGGCCGCCATGCCCATCGCCGCCACTGCGAAAATGGTTGCCGCGGTCGTCAGCCCAACGACGCTGCCGCGCTCGCGGAGAATCACGCCCGCACCGAGGAAGCCGATTCCCTGAACGATATTCGAAGCAATGCGTGTCGTGCTCGTATCGCCGGTGAGGCGGGCAATTTCAATCGAAACGACCGTGAAGAGCGCCGCACCCAGTGCGACGCAAAATCCGGTCCGCATCCCAGCCGGACGGCGGCGAAGATTGCGCTCGACACCGATGATTGAGCCGAGCATTGCGGCCCACGCCAGCCGCGCGATGATAGTGCCTAAAGGCAGAGCGTTCTCCTGCAATTCCAAGGCTATGGCAGGATTCTACACACTACAATTTGAATTGCGTCAATTTCGCAAAGTGGCGTGCCCTGGCGTGTATCTCGCTCCGTTTCAGCACTCGCAACCTGTCCAAGCCGAACCGCTCGACTGTAAAGCTCCCCAGCACCGAACCGTAGACCATCGCCCTGCGGAGCGTGGCGTCGCTCAAATTCTTGGCTCCCGCCAGATAGCCCATAAACCCGCCCGCGAAGCTGTCGCCCGCTCCCGTAGGGTCGTGCGGCTCTTCCAGCGGAAATGCCGGCACGCAGAACACGCCTCGCTTGTCCACCATCATTGCGCCGTACTCCCCGCGCTTTACTACCAGCGTCGACGGTCCCATTTTGAAGATGTGTTTTGCCGCGCGCAGCAAGTTGTGCTCGTTTGAAAGCTGCCTCGTCTCCGAATCGTTGATCATAAGAATATCCACGTGCCGCAAGGTCTCGCGCAGTTCGGCGGGCGTGCGCTCGATCCAGTAATTCATCGTGTCAAGCGCCGCAAGCTTCGGCTTTCCTTTCACTTGCTTCAAGACGTCCCGTTGCAAATCCGGAGCAATGTTCGCCAGAAACACGTATTTCGACGACTTGTACTTCTCCGGTAGCCGCGGCTTGAAGCCTGCAAAGACGTTCAAGTCCGTGGCCAGCGTCACCCGCTCGTTTAGATTTTCCGAGTACCGCCCCGCCCAAAAAAATGTCTTCCCCGCCGCCCGCTCTAACCCTTCTGTGTCGATATGCCTTCCGCGAAACACGGCCTCGTCTTTGGCCGTGAAATCCTCGCCCACAATAGCTACGAGACTCACCGGCGCAAAGAAGCTCGCAGCGACCGCGAAATATGTGGCCGCGCCCCCTATAGTTCGCTCGACTTTTCCGTACGGACTTTCGAGCGCGTCAAACGCTACCGACCCCACCACGAGTAAGGACACAGGCTTCTCCTAAGAAATATATTTCCCGATAATCGCTTCCAGCTTTTTCTTCGTAGCTTTAGGCACGAGCTTCATATCCGTCACCAAGGCGTGTTTCAACGCCGCTCCGCACTTGCAATTCCGCTCCTCCGGCATCGCGCGCACCGCCTCGCGCAACACACGTTGGGCGTTCTCCGCATTCTGCACCAGCGTGGCGATGATCTGCGAAGCTGTCACCGATTCGTGCTCGGGATGCCAGCAATCAAAATCAGTGATCATCGCGATGGTGGAGTAACAAATCTCCGCTTCGCGCGCCAGCTTCGCTTCCGTCACATTGGTCATCCCAATCACTTCAAACCGCAACTGCCTGTGCATGTTCGCTTCCGCCAGCGTAGAGAACTGCGGCCCCTCGATGCACACATAGGTCCCACGCCGGTGCACCATCACACCGCAGTGGACGCTCGCATCGGCCAGTATGCCTGACACTTGCCCGCAGGTCGGCTTATCAAATCCCACGTGCGCCACGAGCCCTTCCCCAAAAAACGTGGAAACGCGGTTCTTCGTCCGGTCCACGAATTGGTCCGGTACAAGAAACTCCCCAGGGCGCAAATTCTCCATCAACGATCCCACCGCGCTGACCGAAATAATCCTCTCCACACCCAGCAGCTTCATCGCGTACACATTCGCGCGAAAATTGATCTCCCCCGGCAAAATTTTGTGTCCTCGCCCATGCCGCGCAAGAAACGCCACTCGTTTTCCCTCCAGCATCCCGAGCACAATCGCATCGGACGGGTCTCCAAACGGTGTCTTCACTTGTACTTCCCGCGTCTTGGTCAGGCCGTTCATCGAATACAGCCCGCTTCCGCCGATGATTCCAATCTCGGCCTGCGCGTTCGCGCGCTTCGACTTTTCCGCTTTAACGGCTGCCATTCTCTTTTCTCCGTGTAATCAATGATTCAAAACGACAGGTTCGCAAACGGTTTTCCCGTCTTGCTCGTGTAAGGTTCCCGCGGGAAAATCAGGGTCGTGTCCAAACGCCACAATCCAGCCATTCCGCGCGATCTCCCCAATCCACTTCCGTTTCGTCTCCAGCGTCGTCAGCGGATATAGATCGTACGCAATGATCCATGGCAGCGGCAAATGGTGACGCGTGGGAATCAGATCCGCCACGAACATCAAGGTTTTTCCGCCGCCCCTAATCTGCACGGCTTGAATCTGGAGATTGTGCCCGGGGATTTTCACCACGGAAATTCCCGGCAATATCTCGCAGTCGCCATCGACGAGCTGCCATTGCCCCGCCTCTGTGATGGGCACAAAATCGTGCGCGTAATAACTCGCGCGATCCCGCTCCGTCGGTCTCATGGCGTGCTCCAACTCCGCCCGCTGCACGACGTACTTCGCATTGGGAAATGTCGGTATTGCCTTTCCATTCGCCAGCCGCGTGTTCCCGCCCGCATGATCAAAGTGCAAATGCGTATTAATCACCAGATCGATCTTTTCCGGTTTCACGCCCGCGTTTGCCAGCGCAGCTTCGTAAGGATCACCCTCCGCAAACCCATAAATGTTCCGCAGCTTCGCGTCCCACTTCGTCCCGTTTCCTGTCTCCACCAAAACATTCTTTCCGCCCGTGCGCACCAGCAACGAGTTGGCCGCCAGCGGAATCCGATTGCGCTCGTCCGCTGGCATCTTCTTTTCCCAGAGCGGCTTTGGCACCACGCCAAACATGGATCCGCCATCCAAGTAAAAAATCCCCCCGTGGATGTGACTTACCTCGATATCTCCCAGATGCATTCGCTATCGCCTCAAACCCCAACTCCGCTTTTTGCGAGCAACTCATTCACCGCCGTAAACGGATCCTTCTTCCGCTCCGCAACTTCTTTTGCCATCTCGGAAAGACGCACTTCCCCGCCCGCACCCCCCAAAACTCTTTCTACGAGCCGCGACTCGATCAAGCCTAAGAGTCGCTTCTTCCAATGCTCCACATGCTTCCGCTCGCGTTCTCCGCTGGCCTCGAAATGTTTCCGAAATCTCGCAATCGTCTCCGCCAGCGTCTCAATCCCCTTGCTCTCGCTAGCTATCGTCCGCACCACCGGCGGATGCCAGCCATCCCGCGGCATCACAAGCGAAAGCATCGCCATCAATTGCTGTTCCAGCCGGTCCGCACCCTCGCGGTCCGCCTTATTCAAGACAAAAATGTCCCCAATCTCCATCAAACCGGCCTTCATGTTCTGAATGTCGTCGCCCATGCCCGGCACTAACACCACCAGAACACAATCCGCCAGCCGGACGATATCGATCTCATCCTGCCCGACGCCGACCGTCTCGATCAAAACCTCCTGCTTCCCCGCTGCATCCAGCAACAGCGCCACTTCTGCCGTAGCACGCGCCAACCCTCCCATAAATCCGCGCGTCGCCATCGACCGGATGAACATGCCGTGATCGCCAGCATGGCTCTGCATCCGAATTCGGTCCCCCAAAATCGCCCCTCCCGTATAAGGACTGGTCGGGTCCACCGCAATTACACCAACTTGCTCCTCATGTTTTCTGTAATAAGCCGCCAACCGGTCCACCAACGTACTCTTTCCAGTGCCGGGTGCGCCCGTAACTCCCGTCAAATATGCCCGCCCTGTCTGCGCAAAAAGCCGCTGTAACAACTCCTCCGATTCCGGCTGATGATTCTCAATCGCAGTAATCGCACGCGAAATCGCCCGAACATCGCCCGTGCGCACCAATTCCGCCCACGTCTCAACAGGCAGCGTCATTTTGTCCTTGAATTGTCCGCGAATTCGCCGAAGGCTGGGTGCACCCGCCTATTATCCCGATTTTTGCAGGCAAGCCAAAATTTATAACGGCGACGTGGCGTTACTCAAGAGGTCTCCGTTTTTTCTGGCTGTATCTCGGGCTCGTCTTGAGACGCTTGTCGAATAAACTTCGCACAGATGTAAAGCGCGCCGAGAGGAATAGGCGAGAGAATTAGCAACGCGAGTAAGGGCTCCCAAATCGACGCTCCATCGGGAGGTGGAAGAGGCATAACGGCCCCAATCATCCATATGATCATGAACAAACCGGCAAATCCCGCAACGGCAGCCGTCATCAACGAACCTGCTTTGCGGTAAAGCGCTCGCTTCGATCGCCAGGCGGCAAGATAACCAACAATCAGTGCAGCTACACTCCCGCCAAAGACCGCCAGCACAAAGAAATTGTCGCGATCAAGTTCGTCCATAGATGGGACTCACTGCTCACTTCTTCCCCAGCAGTTGCCGCGCAATTACCAGCTTCTGAATCTCGCTAGTCCCCTCGCCAATCGTGCACAACTTCACATCCCGGTAAAATTTCTCCGCCGGATAATCCTTAATGAATCCATATCCCCCATGCACCTGCACGCACTCATTCGCCACCCGCACAGCCACCTCGCTGGCAAACAATTTCGCCATGCTCGATTCGCGCGTAAACCGCACATCCTTTCGGTCCGCCAGCCAAGCCGCCTGATACACCAAAAGCCGCGCGGCTTCCACCTCGGTCGCCATATCCGCCAACTTAAACTGAATCGCTTGAAACTCGCTGATCGCCTGCCCAAACTGCTTGCGCTGCTTCGCGTAACTCACCGCCGCGTCCAGCGCCCCCTGCGCCATCCCCAGCGCCAAAGCCGCAATCGAAATCCGCCCGCCGTCCAGAATCTTCAAACTCCCGGTAAACCCTTCGCCTTCCGGCCCCAAAAGGTTCTCGGCCGGCACGCGGCAATCCGAAAAAATCACTTCCGACGTGTCGCTGGCACGCATTCCCAGCTTGTTTTCTTTTTTCCCTGGCTTAAATCCCGCCATCCCCTTTTCCAAAATAAACGCGCTGATCCCATGCGAGCCCTTCGACTTGTCCGTCACCGCCATCGCCACGCAGAAATCGGCGTAATGCCCGTTCGTCGTAAACGTCTTCGCGCCATTCAAAACCCAAGAGTTTCCGTCGCGCCTCGCCGTCGTCCGCGTCCCGCCCGCATCCGACCCCGCCTCCGGCTCCGTCAACGACCACGCCCCAATCTTCTTTCCCGACGCCAATGGTGCCAGATATTTCTTCTTCTGCGCCTCCGTCCCAAACTTAAAAATGTGATTGCTGCACAGCGAGTTATGGGCAGCGAGGATCAGCCCGATGGACCCATCCACGCGCGCCAATTCCTCAATCGCGATGACATACTCGACGTACCCGAGCCCCGCCCCGCCGTACTCTTCCGGAAAAATCACGCCCATCAACCCCATTTCCCCCAACTTCGGCATGATCTCGATGGGAAAATGCGAGGCCTCGTCCCACTCCATCACATGCGGCAATATTTCGCCTTGCGCAAACTCCCGCACACTCCGCCGCAACTGCTGCTGTTCCTCTGTAAACGCAAAATCCATATACTCTCCGGCTCGTTCGATTCGCCCGCAATCTTTATCTTCTTGCCGGCGTAGTCCCGCGCTTTTGGCAGAGCGCGGCTATTTGCTCAATCTATATCCAGCAAAACCTGCACTTATGCTCCATTTTACACCATCGCGCGCCACGCCTAGCCCATCTCTCTGCACTGTTTCCCCGAGTCTCCAGCCGGATCTCGTTTGACGGAACGGCCCTCGGCGCGGTGCCAGTCGTGACTCTGGCGACGGCCCGTTTTCCCAAGAGGTCTGATCCAAAGTCTTGCCTCCGCTCGCTTGATCTTTCGCGGTATTCGCTATTTTCAGCGTCAAAGGTGAGATATGATTTGCGGTCAGCGGTGAGTCCATGCGACGGTTGACGGGATCGTTTTCAACTCAAGTGTTGTGGGTGGCTTTCGGCGCTTTCGCCCTGCTCTTTCTTCCCCAATCTTCCGCTGCGCAGTCCGTCTCCGATCCGTCAGCTCCCAACACCCGCGGGCTAAAAGATTACGCATCGAGTGGCCGGCTTACTTTGCAAATCCAGGACGCCGCGGGTGCGCCATTTTTCGAAGGCGCCACAATCACGCTTCTGGCTTCGCAAATCGAAACGAAATTGTCCATCATTTCCGATCAGAGTGGCCACGCCCTCTTCACGGCTTTGCCCGCTGGCCAGTACGTCGTAGAAATTACCGCGCCCGGCTACCACACCGTTCAGCAACAAGTTCTTATCTCCGGAACCCGAGAAAACCAAGACATCGTGGTCTCGCTGGTACCCACAGCCGCCGGCGCGAAGGTCAAGGCCGGCTCTGTCTCCGCCTCCCCCAGGGCCATTAAGGAATCTGAAAAAGCGCTCCACGCGCTGCAACTGAGCAAACTCGACGAAGCCCAGCGGCATCTTTCCCTGGCCCTTGGGTACGACCCGAACTTCGCCGACGGAAATTATCTTATGGGCTTGCTTCTTCTGCGCCAGAATGATCCCTCAAAAGCCACAGCTTACTTACAGAAGAGCCTGAGACTCTCTCCGGAACACACGGCCGCTCTGCTCGCTCTCGGCGAAGCCCAGTATCTCGACCATGACTATTCCAGTGCCTCCGCATCTTTTGAGAAATTTCTGCACGATCAGCCCAACAGCCCGCAGGCTCCCGTCGCACAAAAATATGTCGATGGTCTGCGCAAGATGAGCCTGCCGAGCGCGTCCGGCGACGCTGGGAGCGCGGCGGGGACTTCGGACTCTTCGTCCTCGGGCGTCCGCGCTTCGGGAAGCGGCACCGCGCCCTTGGATTCCGAGCTCCCACCGCTCCCCGACCTTACTCCCGTCACGGAAGCCAATTGGGCGCCTCCCGACGTGGACTCCGAGAAACTCGATCTCGACTCTGCCGCTCCCTGCCAGATGGATGAAGTTATCAAGTCCGCGTCCAGTCGCGTGCAGGAACTCATCCAAAATGTCGATCGTTTCACGGCTACCGAGGAGATCGCGCATTCCACCGTCAGCCCTTTGGGCCTAGTGACTTCCCGGGAAACCCGGAAATTCGACTATCTCGTCGAGATCCGCAAAGTTGGCAATAGCGATTTGGACGTACACGAATACCGTAATAGCAACCGTTTGGCCGGCGCAGAGGAATTTCCCGGGCACATCGCGACCGTCGGACTTCCGACGCTGGCTCTAATCTTTCACCCGTACTTGCAAGCCAGATATGAATTTCAATGCGAGGGACGAGGCTCCTGGCAGGGCCACCCTGCCTGGCTCGTGCACTTTCATCAGCGCCCCGACCACCCGAGCACTATGCTCACCTACCACGTGGGCGACCGCTACGTCGCTGTCGGACTGAAGGGCCGCGCCTGGATTGACGTTGACACCTCTCAAATTCTCGCCATGGAATCGGACATCATGCGCCCGGCCCCCGAAATCCGGCTCGTGCGCGATCATCAGCTCATCGAATACGGACCGGTGAGCTTCCGCAACAAGCCGCTGCAGCTCTGGCTACCCAAGAGCGCCGACTGGTACTGTTCTATATCCGGCCAGCGGTTTCACCGCCGTCACGCCTTCAGTCAATTCCTGCTCTTCTCCACCGACGACAAACAGAAAATCAGCGTGCCAACCGTGCCGGTTACGACTGAAAATCCCTGATCATCCATCCTCAACGCTTCATTGTTTTTCACGCCTGTGCTGTCTGCGGCCGCCCTACGATCTCCCCCAATGCCACCAGCGCTCGCTCGCATCCAGCACGATCCACATCGCAATGCGTCACAAACCGCACCGAATACGTCGCCGTATCCAACGCCCAAATTCCCTTCTCTCGCAACAAATCGCACAACTCGACCGCGTTCTTTCCGGTCCCCTCACAATCGAAAATCACAATATTCGTCTTCACCTTCGCCGGATCTATCTTCAATCCCCGCATCCCCACAATTCCCTTCGCCAACACCTGCGCATTCTCATGATCCACATGCAGCCGACCCGGAGATTCCTCCAGCGCGATCAAGCCAGCAGCGGCAATGACTCCTGCCTGACGCATTCCTCCCCCAAACATCTTCCGGTAAATTCGCGCCTTCTCGATAAACGCCGCCGCTCCCAGAATCATCGACCCCACCGGCGCCCCCAACCCCTTCGATAAACAAAACATCACTGAATCTACGTTCTTCGTCATTGCCGCAACGCTCTCGCCCAGCGCCACCGACGCGTTAAAAATCCGCGCCCCATCCAGATGGACTATCAACCCCGCCGCATGCGCATATTCGCATATCTCATTCACTGACGCAGTCGGATGCAAAGTCCCGCCCGCCATATTGTGGGAATTCTCGATACAAATCAGCGCGGTTTGCGAGTCGTAATAAATCTTCGGCCGAATCACCGCCTCGATCAGCTTCCAAGAAAGAATCCCATCGACCCCTCGCGCAATCCGCGGCATACAGCCCGCGATCGCCGACATCGACGCCAACTCATACAAATTCACATGACTTTTCTCATCGCAAATCACCTCGTCGCCATGGTGTGTCCAGGTTTTGATGGCGATCAAATTCCCCATGCATCCAGTCGGAACAAAAAGGGCCGCCTCTTTCCCAAAAATCTCCGCCGCGCGCCTTTCCAGCCGGTTGACCGTCGGGTCTTCCCCATACACATCGTCCCCGACGACAGCCTCCGCCATGGCACGCCGCATCTCCGAAGTCGGCCTCGTAACCGTATCGCTTCGCAAATCGACAATATTATCCAATGGCGTTACGTCGTCCGGATCACTTCGCATCCCACTCTTGGCAATAGCCCCAGTCACCGTGCTCGCTCCTCTTCTTCTCTGTGCACTCTGTGTAAAAAAATCTTCAACTCTGACCGCAACACATCCGCATGCCGACCTCACCTCATTAATTCTACAAACACCTCGTTCGAAACACTTAATCGAGCCGGAGCAAGTCGCACCACATCCCCGCTTCTTTCCACAAGTCCCGCCGCCTGCAATCCTTCGAATTTCGTCCCGAGCCCGACCCCATACTCCCTCTCGATCCTCCCCACATCAATGCCATCTAACTGTCGCAGCCCCAAAAACAACTCCTCATTCAACGCACCTTCCCGCGTCACCGGCTCTACCTGTTCCGCAGGCAACTTCCCCGCCGTGATCGCCTCAACATACGACCCCGCATCATGTGCATTTGCCCACCGATGCCCACCCGAAAAGGAATGAGCCCCGGCCCCAAAGCCCAAATACGCCTCTCGCCGCCAATACTTCAAGTTGTGCCGCGACTCGAATCCAGGCTTCCCCCAATTGGAAATCTCATAATGGTGATAACCCAAGTCCGCCAAAAACGCGCAAGCCGTATCATAAAAATCCGCCATCAAATCATCGCTAGGCACCGTCCCCGCTGAATACCTCGTCCCACGCTGCAAAATCTCCAACCCCAACCTGCTCCCCTCATCCACCTCCAGCAAATAAATCGAAACGTGTTCCGGCGCAAGCTTCCCCAACTCTTCGAGTGATTCCCTCCAACTCTCCTTCGTCTGATACGGCAATCCCGCGATCAAATCAAAACTAATATTGCGAATCCCCGCCTCTCGCAGAATCGGAACCGCCCGATAAATATCTTCCCGCCGATGCATCCTCCCGACAGCCACCAATTCCCTATCCGAAAATGACTGCACCCCAAAGCTCACCCGATTAATCCCCGCCGCAACCCAAGCCACAGCCTTCGTTGCGTTCACAGTCTCCGGATCTGCTTCTAACGTCACCTCAGTCAGTTCATTCGCAAACGTTTCCCGAATCGTCCCAGTCATCTGCCCTAACAACTCCGCCTCCAACAAACTAGGAGTACCTCCGCCAAAATAAACCGTATCAACGACACCGTTCTCAAATCCCGGTGGCAACGCGACCCCAGACGCCCGATACAACTCCCGGTACCGGCGAACCTCCCGACAAACCGCGTTCACATAAGGCGCAAACCGCCCTGCCGCCACCACGCCCGTATGAAAATTGCAGTACGTACACTTCGTCTGGCAAAACGGCACCTGCACATAAATCCCCAATCGCAAATCCTTCGTGCTTACGTTCGTCTTCACGGCTTCCGTCGTTTTCTTTTCCGACATCATCGCCAACACAATCGCGCCTTTCCTATACTCGCGCCGCTTCTTCCAACGTCAGCGCCGGTCCCACGAATTCCATGCCATATTCAGAAAACGACTTCGGATCAAAACCATGCCCGTTCCGAAAATACGCCTCCATTTTCCCCGCTGGCGTAAACGCAATCAGCATCCGTCCCGGTTTCTCTGCCACGTACAGGAACCCATGCGGCACCTTGCGCGGCGCGAATACCGAGTCTCCTGCCTTCAACCGGAACCTCTCTTTGCCCACTTCTGCAACCAGTTCTCCCTCAATCAGATAAAACCATTCTTCTTGCTCATAATGTAGGTGCCGCGGCGGTCCGCCGCCTTTCGTCAGGCCCACATGCTCCATGAGGAACAGCGCACCTTGGGTGTCTTGCCCGGAGACCTTGAATCCCAGTGAGCTATACCCCATTGTCACCGGCGTATGGGTACGATCCTCCCCCGCCGCAACAAATTGCGCTTTGCCCGGCGTCATCTGAACGGGCTCCGTTCCTGTACCGCCCGCCGCCTGCATCGTCAGCAAAGGAAACGCAGCAATCTTCTTGCAAAATTCGCGCCGCTCGAGCCCGTTGGCCATTTGACCTCTCTTTTCGGAAGTTCCCGCAGCCTAACACAGTTCTCCGCCTACTTCGCCTCCACTACCTTCACCCAAATCTTTCTCTCCCTCGGCCCATCGAACTCACAAAAAAACACTCCCTGCCACTGCCCGAGCTTCAGTTTTCCCTCTTCTACAAAAATAATCTGCGACGACCCCGTTAAGACCGCCTTAGCATGCGAGTCCGAATTTCCCTCCGCATGCCGGTAAGCGCCCGCCCGCGGCGCCAACCGCTCAAACACCCCCTCCAAGTCGGTCGCCACATCCGGATCAAAATGCTCGTTAATCACCACCCCCGCCGTGGTATGCGGCACATACACGTAGCAAATTCCAGACAATGCGCCACTCTTCCCGACCACACGCTCCACCAATTCCGTCACATCCAGCAATTGCGTCCGCCGCGCAGTCTTCAATCGCAAGACTTCCATGGTTATCCCCCAAAATCTGGCAAATTCTATCACCACCCCTTTCGCATCACCCGCAGGCCAACCCCCAGTTCATCTCCAGTCCATCCACAGTTCACCCTCCGTGCATTGTCTCCTCTCCTTAACTGAGCGAGAGTGCACATCGTCATCCAACGCAACCTTACTTGGCCCACCACCAAGTAGGCAGACCGGCGGCCCTGGCCTTTGTCCCAAGTCAGGGCCGCCGTTCAATAAACCAGGAGGGTATCGTGCAAGGGCTAGCCAAGAACGACGTGACAGAGACAGTCAACAGCAACAACAGCGGCCGGATCTGGTTGTGGGGTTTTCTTGCAGTCATCGCGTTGTCACAGCTTTACGTCGTCCGCGAATTGCTGGTCGTCTTCCTGCTGTTCGCCCTCGGTTTCGCAGCGATTGCCTTCGTTGTTGCCAGCCTCTACATGCTACTGAAAGCATGGGAGATGGCCGTCGAGCGGCTTGCCGTCCTACGCCACCCGGTCATGAGCATGGCGACCGTGAGCGACATTGCCTCGGTCGCCCGGGAAAATCGCAAAGCAGCCTAAGTCGAGATGAAACGATTGCATTCCTTTTTGCACTACGAGGTACGCACCTCCCTCTCCAGCCCGGGCGGGCGCGAAGGATGGCATCAGGGTTTTACTGGACATTCGTAGCCGTAAGAATAAAGAGCGCGCAAGCACCACGGTTGGACCGGCCACCCAAGCCCTGCTCCCAACTACTTGCCTCCGCGCAGGGGGCCCTCTTGCACCAGAAACCTTCGTATTCCCGCAGGGCTTTAACTCGGCTTCAGGCCTCAGAAGACATCTGGGTCTGCTGGCGCTGCAACGGCCGGGATGATGTTTCCCGCGTCTTGGACATCAGTATCGATGGCCTGTTCGTCCAAACGCCTCATCTCAGCGTAAAAGAAGGCATGCCCGCCAAGCTCGATTTTCTGGTTCAAGAGGGCCGCATCAGAGCCGACGCCGTTGTTCGACATGTAAAGCGCGGAAACGGCATGGGCCTGCGATTTGCTGCCATGGCCGAAGAAGATCGCATGCGCCTAAAAGCTCTGCTCACGAGGCTGCGCTCCCACGCGGAACCGCCCCCAAAGCAGCCTTTCCGGCCCCTAGGACAAGAGTAAGCTGCTTCGGCCCGCTCCCGCGCCAGAATGTGCCTCATCCCTGAGCGACCTGATCTGACCCTTTCACTAGCTGTACGTTGTAGCTGAATGGACGTTCCAGCACCTTCTGAACCGTCCAACCACCCTGTTCCGCAAGCGCTTGGAACGCTTCTATGGTTCGCGGCCGCGTCAGGAATCGGTTGGAGGCTAACGATGCACGCACCGGTGCTCCGTCCCGCGTCACCGATCCTACGATGATCGCATCGAATGCCGTTCCACTATTGAGCTCCCTCAGATTCGAGACAATTTCCTCGTCGGAACCGTACTCGAACAGACCGCCCTCCGACGAAATTCCGCACACCCCATGCCTAGCGCGCAATTCCTCGAGCGCCTGTCGCAGTCGTCCCACATTTGACCACTCGTAACTGAAATGCCGAAACACAATGTTTAGGCCGCTTAAGGGCGCTGCAGCTTCGCGCAGGGCTTCAACAGCACGAGCTCCAAACGCTGGCCCTCCTCGGTCAACATCCGCAACAGCGATCGCAATTTCGCGGTCGGCCAGCAACTCCTCTTGCTCAGACCGATCCTCGCAGGAAAATCCGGCCCGTAGAAGGATCAACGCGTTCCAACTGTCGGACGCCGGTCCGCCCCCGATATTCACGAAACACAGGGGTCGCCGTGGATCACTCGCAACGGAGCTTGCCAAGCCGTCCGCCAACAATTTCGCCACGTCCTGCAACCGCAGTCTCGTTGTGAACGCCGGAAACGACGCAGCGATCCGCTGGTCTATCGGGGTAGCGCCCTCGCACAAATTGTCGGGCCCCAGCTTCAGGAGATACGTGCTCATCCCATCCAGAAATGTCCCCGTACCGGCCATAAGTCCCCGCCCCAGAAGTGAATTCCGCAATGCCTCTCGAAGCGCCTCCGGTATCTCCTGCTGCCGACTAGCCTCGATGACATATTGCTCAGCCATCGCGGCCAGTTCGGCGTCCGTCGCGCTCACCGCAAATGCGGGGTTGGTTACATCAATCACCGGAAGATCAGCGCCCGCTTCCGATTTTGCGTAAACGACATCGGTCCGCATGTCAGCCTCCTAAGTTAAGTGGCGTCCCACAGGGAAGAATTTTGTCGATATCTAACAAACTCCCTTTACACATTATATCACATTTTGGCCTCTTTTTCAAGGTAAATACGCGCTTTCCATTGACCGCCCGTGGCTGGCCATCTAATATCTGCTCGCCGCTTAACAGGGATTCGTGCGGTTGCGAGGAAACGAGTGGCACGACATATCCATCCGCTCAAAGTGGTTTTGGTTTGTCTCGTGGTCGCTCAAGCTGCCTTCGGAGAAGTTGCCCTGGCACAGGACCAGGCCGCCGCATCCTCGTCAAGCCCCTCAGCTCCATCTACGCCCGCCACTTTCAGGTTTCTGGCGGTGGACCACAACGGCAATCCTGTTACCGACTTGCGCGCGGAAGATCTCTCCGTTCGGATTAGCAATCAGCCTCGGAAAATCGTCTCGCTTAATCGAGCGGACAGCGATCCCCGGACCATCGGACTATTTTTCGACATCAGCGGCAGCCGCCGTGGGGATAATCTAATCCCTAAGGAAGTTGGGGCAGTCGTCAAATTTATGGAGTCTAATTGGCGTCCGCGTGATGTGGGATTTGTGGTGCTCTTTAACGATGCCCCGTACACGGTCGAAAAACCTACCAGTGATCTTCCTTCGATCGTGGCTGCCTTGCAAAAAGTCCCTTACCAGCGTGCTATAGGGAGTACCGCTCTCTACGACGCGCTTTGCTCGGTGAGTGTCGTGGGTCCACAAACCGGGCGCGGCGAGAAACTATTCATCGTAGTGGGCGACTTCGAGGACAATTCCAGCCGCAAATCCGTGCGGGAAATGATCGAAACTGTTCGCCAGCAGCAGATTCGTGTATTTTCGTTGTTTCGTCTCGAAGAAATTGACTACCAGCGCCAGAGTCATGAACTCCGCGTGAGAAAGATCGCCAAGAACATTGCTGAAAAGACCGGCGGTGACGTCCTAACTGTATCCACCGAAAAAGACCTGGATACAGCCTTCCAGCGGCTAGCAAACGAGCTGCGGGGAGCCTATCGTCTTGACTACGAGCCCCCGCCGCAAGAACCCAAACTAGAGCCTCAAATTCAGACCGCCCGCCACAATGTCGACTTCTTGTTCCCCAGAGACTAACGTAAGAGATCCTCGTAGCGCCTCTTTCGACGTGAAACTCAAATCTCCAAACGCGCACCCTGCCCACTAAAGAACGCACGCCTCCTCGGCGCACCCTCCCCCGCGTCGCTGGCTAGGCCCTTGGAATGCCGCGTCAGGCCAAAAGCCTTAACAAAATGAGAAGAGTTTAATCTTGTCTTGCTCAGAAGTTATAAAGGCACGCCAGTTCGAGGTTGAGATCAGAAATATAAAATGTGTCCAAAAGCGGATAGTACCATTTGCTTTTGCATGCATGCGCCCTACACTGACCTAGTAACTGAGGTCGAACAGATGTTCAGTAAGGAAGATCTTCTCAAGCTTGAGTACCTGTTGAATCAGAAATGGGCTGTAACAAGAATGGTCCAAAGTTACGAATCGGACGAGAAGCTGGCTTATATTCACGGCTTTGACGCCGGAATTGATCTGCTTTGCGCCAAAGCGAAGTTGTCCAATCCCGCCATCGCTGAGAGCGTAAAGGAACTGGCCGGCAAAATGGCCGAGGAAACAGCGGAGACCCTGCGTTCACTGATAGACAAGAAACGAGTGGTCGCCACCGGGATGACATTGAACCGCAAATGGCGTTTGCATCTCTAAAAGCAGCAGGCAATTAACGGTCAAACCACTCGGCGGAGAGTTGGGGAAAGAGTCGTGCCGTCCCACACGTTGTTGCTGTGTACCTGAATTTTGACCGCTCCGCACTTCCCGACGGTTCCCTCAATACCTCCCAGTATCGGCAACGCTTCGAAAATTCCAAACCTTGCGAGTCTCATCCATCACCGCGCGAATAGTCAGTTATCCGCATCCAATGGAACAAGACTGTGGCGGCTACCAGCCGATCCGCCGCTTCAGGGAATCCGCAGAATCTTATGCTCGTTCTGCTTCGAGCTGTTGGCCAGCGATTGAAGTTCCTTCAACCCGCCCATGCCCCAACTCGCCAGGAACGGCAGAAAGCACAGTTCGCGCGATTGCAACACCTTATGTGGGTAGAGCAGTGACTCCAGAAACTCCTGATGCGCGGAGATCAAGCCGTCCTTTATAGACTGGGCCTTTCCCGTCTTGCGCTTCAATTTTTCCAGCTGAAACTGGATCTTTTTCTGCGCCGTCCCCACCGCTCCGCCCAGCGTGGGATCAAGCCGTACAATCTGTTTCTTCAGACGCGCCAGCATCTGTGCGTTCTCCTTCAGCGTCTTATCGAAATTCTTCCCTAGCGTCAGCGGTACGCTGGACGTCTCCATTTTGCGCCGGAGTTCTTGCGAACCGAGCCACACGTCTTCGACCTTCAATCCGTAGCGCCGCAAGAGCTTCTCCGCTTTTGCGACCAGAATTGTGAACGCCGCCCGCGGCAGTATGACCGGCATGCGTCCCAGCAACTTTGAATAAATCACTTCGGCCTGCGCAAAGTAAGCAATCTCCGCCGGTCCCGCGATGTACGCCGCTGTAGGCAAAAGAAAATCCTGCAACACGGGACGGAGCAGCGCATTAGGACTGAACTTTTCAGGCGCTGCTTGCACTGCCTGGCTCAACTCCTGTTTTGTCCAGCTCCGCTCTCCGCAAACAAATCTTCCCCCGCTGGCGGTAATCGGCTGCCGCGTGCCGTTTTCCATGCTGAAAATCAGCGTACTCCGCGCCGTCACTTTCACTTGCGCCGCATATCCCGCCTTGTCCAATTCCTTGCCGCGCGCAAGCAGCGCCTCACTCAATTCATCGCGTTCCTCCACGGCTCCTCGCAAAACGGGTTCCGCTACGCGATGTAACCGTGCGTCCAGCGGATCGAGCAATATTAGACCTTGCTCCGAAAACAGCCGTGTAACCAGTTTTCCAAAAGAACTCCCGTAGGTTTCTTGGGCGCCATAACTCTCGCGGAAGATTCCCGCGACAAATTCTCCGCCCGCGGCCGTCAAGATCCTCGCCGCTTCGTCTACCATTTCCTGAACTTGCGCGCCCAGCCCAATCCGTCCCACCGGCTGCCCCGCATCGCCATTTCCCGGAAGTTCGAATCGCTTTAATTTCCCTTCGCTAAACCAGGTGGAAGTACGGACCTCGTCAAGATCGTGATCTTCCGTAGCCATCCAAAAAACCGGGACTGCATCCACTCCCGCTCGACTCAGTTCCAAAGCGATCTGAACAGCGGAGACCGCTTTGTAAATGGCGAACGAAGGCCCGCCAAACAATCCCACCTGCTGCCCGCTCACAACGGCGACAGCACCTTTCGCGAGCCTGTCGAGATTCGCTTCCGTCGCATCACCAGCGCCGAATGCGGCATTTTGTTCTCGCAGAATTCTCGTCACCTCCGATCTCCGCTCTTGCGGATAGTCGAGCGACAGCGCCGTCTTCTTTACTGCTTGAATCGTTGGAGGGTGCCCGTAGAACTGCTTGACGGGCGAGAAATTATCGAGGAATTGTAGAAAGAGCTTCGACTGATGTGGGAGCTGGCGAAACGGCAGGCTTCGACATTCCATCGGGGATTAGATGATACCGACAGCCTTTCGTCACAGCAAATCTGAGCACACCCGTTTCGCAAGCTCCCGCGCTCAGGCCAGCAACCGCAAGGCCATGGAGGCCCCTGTTTTAGACGGAGACGGCGCCCGAAAGGCGAGCGGGCGCGTGGGCCTCCAATTTGGCCATCAATTCCCGGATGGTCTTTCTCTGGTCGTCTTGCAAAGGCAGGAGCGGTAAGCGTGGCAAGCCGCCCCGGTAGCCGCCCAGGTCCATCGCGTATTTCACGCCAGGAATGCCTGCCTGCGAAACGATTAGCTTGGAGGCAGGCAGAATCGTGGTCTGCAACGCGCGCGCGGTTTCTAGGTCGCCTTTTCGAACAGCGTTAAAAACCGCGACGCACAGCTCTGGCAACGCACTGGCCAAAGCAAGGATCGACCCGACCGCACCGAGCACCATCGATGGAAACATCATGCTCGCTGAGCCGACCAGTAGTTGAAACGACGACGGAACCGCGGCAAGCATCTCCGCCGCACGCTGGACGTTTCCGGAGCTTTCCTTGATGCCGATGATATTCGGATGCTGCGCGAGAACGCCAACCTCGGGAGCTTCCAGAGCGACGCCTGTGAATTGCGGCACCGAATAGAGCAAAACAGGAATGGGAGACGCGTCGGCAACCCGGCGGTAGTGGGCGATGAAGACTTCGGGTTTGTACATCGGCTTGTAGTAATAGGGCGTTTTCACCAATGCGGCGTGGTAACCAAGTTCCGCCGCCCGCTTTGTGCGATCGATAGTCTCAGCGGTCGATTCAGCGCCTGTCCCCGCTATGAGCCGCATTCCCGGCGCGGCTGATTCCTTCACCGCAACAAGTACGGCATCGATTTCTTTTCGGGAAAGCAGGACGGATTCGCCCGTCGAGCCAATCGCTACGTAACCCGCGAGGCCCGTCGTGTTGTACCTGGCAATGTTATGTTTGATGTCCTCGACGGAGACGGAGCCGTCAGCCGAAAATTGCGTGGTGAGCGCGGGAAAAACACCGGAAAGATTCATGATTTAGTCTCCTGTGCCGGTGCTGCCGGAAGCAGCGACACGGCCGCGGTGCAAATCCTGCAGGGCGGCAACTTCCGTTCCCTGATCGAGCAACGCGCGAATTCCGCGGGCGGCAGCGTGCGCGGCCGCGAGCGTCGTGATACACGGAATGTTATA
>Ga0074044_10000247_pt1 | contig 53526 bp, 57 predicted proteins | sample BogForMeECP23OM1_FD_94443 | JGI IMG/M metagenome (GOLD analysis project Ga0074044, IMG submission 94443) | Bog forest soil microbial communities from Calvert Island, British Columbia, Canada - Bog Forest MetaG ECP23OM1 | ecosystem: Environmental > Terrestrial > Soil > Wetlands ...
GCGCGAGTCAATCCCCGCCTTCGTCGCTCATTTTATCGAGCACTTCAACCGGCTGTTCGGCAAGGATGTAAAGTTCGTTTCGCGTGCCGCGTTGGACGTGCTGTGCGCGAACCAATGGCCAGGCAACATCCGCGAGTTCGGCCATGCAATCGAAAGCGCGGTCCTGATGACCGAAAGCGACCGTATCGGTCTCGCCGACCTGCCTTCCCGCCACGGTGATGCGACCGGCGAGGCGATCGGCGTGCCGGTCGAGGCGATACTGCCCAATGGCGGACTCGATCCAGCCGGGGCAGTGGCCAATGGCACGGCGAAGGAATGGTCCTACTCGCTCGACGCTATTATCCATGAGGCCTCAAAGCTGGCGCTGATTCGCGCGCTGCAGGCGACCGAAGGCAATTGTCATCGCGCGGCCGAGTTGCTGGGCGTGTCGCGGTACACAGTTTACCGGATGCTCAACCGGTTTGGCCTGGCCGAAGGGCGCACGTACCGGGCGTCGCGCAAACCGACCGTCCGCCGCGCCTAAGCACGAAACTCCTGCGGCTCCGCCGCCGAGAGATGGAATCCTAGCGTCACGCCGCCGCCCTTGTTTCAGTTCGGAGGCGGGGGCAGGCCGGCGCGGGCCAGGTCGGTCGGCGTATCCAGGTCGAGAATGATTCCTGGATCGTCGAGATCGACGTAAGCGACGCGGGACGGGTCAGCGTTTACTACTTGACGCGCGCCCTCTTCTTCCGGGGCGGATTGGAGTTCGGCGAACATTGCGCGATCGAAGATCACGGGATGGCCGCGGTGGCCTTGGTAGCGCGCGATTACTATCGGCTTGCCCGTTTGATTGTAGGAATCGACGATCGCTCGAAACGTTTCGACGCGGACCATCGGATGGTCCCCGAGATGCACAATCGCGCCCGCCGAATCCGGCTGGATAGCGGCCAGCCCAACCTTCAACGACGACAGTTGCCCGCGCGAATAATTTGCATTCTCGACGATCGCGATCCGCACGTCGCGCGGAATCGCGGCCCGCACGCGCTCGCGATGCGCGCCGATCACAATCACGAGCCGCGGCGCCACTGCGAGCATCGTCTCCGCAATCTGCTCGATAAAGGTCCGCCCGCCGACTTCGAGGAGCGGTTTCGGATAGCCCATCCGCCGCGACTCGCCCGCCGCCAGGATGATTCCCTCGAGATGCCGCTTCATCGTCTCGACTTCAGGCAAGCATCGATGCGAGACTACTTCGAGCGTTTGAGGATGCCGAAACGCACACCGAGCGTGAAATCGTCGCGCTCGCTGGTGCGTCGCTCGCGAACAATCTCCGCGATGATCGAAATCGCGATCTCTTCCGGCGTCTCGCCGCCGATCGCGACACCCAGCGGCGCATGAACGTCGGCGAGCCGCTCTGGGGGAACGCCGCTCTCGCCAATCCTCTCGAGTGTGGCCTTTACCCGCCGGCGCGAGCCGATCATCCCAACGAATCCGCACGGCTGCATCAGCGCAGCGCGCACCACTTCCTCGTCGAAGGAATGGCCGCGCGTGACGGAAACCAGGTAGCAGTGGCCGTCGAGCGCGAGCGAGTCGATCGCCGCCTTGAAAGGTTTGGCGATTATTTCGTCGGCCTCGGGGAACCGCTCGCGGTTTGCAAACGACACGCGATCGTCGATCACCGTGACGCGAAACCCCAGCATCGCTCCCAGCACGCACAACGGCACCGCGATATGGCCCGCACCGACGATTATCAGCCGCTGCGCGCCGACGATCGGATCGACGAACAGCCGTACGCCGCCATTCGGTTCCAGACGCGTAACCGGTTGAAGCCCGCCGAAGCCATCGACTTCGAGCAAGGTGGGAATCGCGTCGGCCGTCCGCTCGACGATTTGCGCGAATCCCGCCGCGGGCAGATCGATCGGACCCGCATTTTGCGCGCCCGCGTCGCGAGGATCGATAAACGTCCGCGACCCGGCCGACATTTCTCGTCGCAGACCGGGATCGACCACCGTCAGCAGCGCGCCGGGAGCGCTGCGGCTGGCGGCGTCGGCCAGCTTGCGCGCGATGGCGAGGTCGCGGGTGGGAGACCACAGATCGACGAAGACGTCCATTATTCCGCCGCAGGTACCGATCTCGCGCTGGTCGAAATCGCCGGTGAGATCGACTTCGGCGAGGCGCGCGCCGCTTTCGCTGTTTTCTTCAAGTAATACACGAGCTTTTCGAAACACCTCGGCTTCGCCGCATCCACCGCCGATGGTGCCGAACTGCCCGTCCTGGCGGACGATCATCTTGGCGCCGACTTCGCGTGGCGTAGAGCCGCGAACATTCACCACCGTCGCCAGCGCAAATCGCTGCCCGCGCTCCAGCGTGCGCAACGCCTCAGCCCAGATTTGATCCGAACCATTCATTTGACAACCCGCGATTAGAACTTACCAGAACCCGCGTGCGCGATGAATCCGCCGCCGGTATCAGTCGGAGAGCTGGCGAAGAATCACCCGCGCGTGGAGCAGGCTGTCCTCGGCGGATTTGTAGTCGCCGGATTTGATGGCGGCCTCGCCCTTCTGTTCCAACTGGCTCGCGTCGAAGAGCTGCTTGCGCTTGACGGGATCGGTGGGACCGCTGTCGCGGACGTGCGCCAGCTCGAGCGACACCTGCCGCTCCATCTCGACCAGGTCCGGCGGCGGCGATTCGGCCAGCAGCGGGCGCGTCGCAACAAAAGTCGCGATTGCAAAAATCGCCGCGAGCAGCCGGGTGCGCGTCCTCATCGAAACGGAATTCTTATTGAATCGATCGAGGTTTTCCAGCTCTCGCAGGTTGGATAACGACGCAGCCGTTGAGCGCTGGGCCGCAACGCGTCTGACCTGCCGCCGCCTAGCGGACGGCGCGCGACCGTCCGCTGAGCGCCCGCGCCATCGCCTCCGGCAGCAGAGTCCTGCCGAGGCGCAAATAATTCCTGATGCGCAGTCGATCGAGACGAATTGCGCGCGCGAATGCGCGGCGCGCGAGCGCCCGATCGCCCTCGCGGAGCGCGCGCAGCCCTATATAGCCGAGGATGCTCCGCGGCGCGCGACGGCGGGCGAGCACATGGTGATGCGCCGACACGCCGTAGCGCTCGCGCACCATCTGCTCGAAGATGATGCCCGCCTCCTGCTGCCCTCCGTCGGGCTTGAGCGGCTCCGGGAACAGCGCGAAGCGCCATACCGCAAGCGGCTCCGCGAGGTAGAGAAAGTTTCCGTGTTCGCGAGCGCGGAGCCAAAGGTAAACGTCCTCGAAGGCGATCAGCGCCTCCTCGAATCCGCCCGCAAGGTCGAACGCGCGGCGGCGCATCAGGACTCCACTGGGCAGGATGGGCCACAACCGCTCGAGCATCTCGTTGACCGTTGGCGGGTGACTCTCGCCGACCAGCGAGGCCATCTGCTCCCGTCCGGTGCTATCGACCAAGGCAAGATCCGTATAGACCAGCGCGCAATCCGGGTCGCGGTCGAGCGTCTGGACCGTGCGCTCGAGCATGTTGGGGCGCCACCAATCGTCGGCGTCGAGGAAGCCCAGATACTCGCCCGACGACGCGCGCACGCCGGTGTTGCGGGCAGCGGACGGCCCGCGCTTTGGCTCCTGGAGAACTTTTACATGGCTGGAATATTGCGCGAGAACCTCGCGGCTGCGGTCGGTCGATCCATTATCGATCGCGATGATCTCGAAATCGGTGAACGTCTGCGCGAGCACGCTCTCGATCGCGCCCGCGACCGTAGCGGCGGCATTGAAGACCGGGATGACTACCGAAACCCGCGGCATCCGGCAGCCCCGATAGGCGAGCTACGCGACCACCGAGCGGGCGGCGCTTGCGCGGTGTCCGACGGAGCCGATGGCGGCGCGCGGGCGCTTCCAGGCCGAGAGATCGCGCCCCGTCATCCGCTCCAGTGCCTCGACCTCGGGCCGGAAATGCTCGCGCATGCGCGCCTCGGTCTCGGGGTCGAGCGGTGGAAACGCCTCGCCGCCGCCAAAGCAGAAGCGCCATACTCCGACGCGCTCGAGCACGCTTAACGCGCGATGCCATCGATGCGACCGCATCCAGTCGCGCGCATTGCGCGCATTCTGCGCAAGCCGCCGGCTTCGCGGCGCGTGCGTGACCGTGTTGATGCGCTCGGAGGCTCGGGCCGCCGCGTCGGCCTTGACCGGCGCTACCCCGATGAAGCCGCAGATGCGATCGAGGTAGGCCTGCGGGTCGGCTTCGAGATCGTCGTAGATGCATACCAGCACGCGCTCGGCGCCAAACGTGCGCTGCCAATCCGCCAGATGATGCGCGTAGCGGCTCGACTCGCGGATGACGGGGTTGCGTGCGACGGTCTGCTCGAAGCCGACGCGCGTCCACGCATCGCGGCGCATCACCCGGTACGACGAGTACGCGCGTTGGGTCGGGTCGCGAAATGAACAGATGATCCGGCATTCCGGGAGGTGCTGCGCAATCCGCTCGCGGGCCGCGGCCGAGCCGAAATAGTTGGGATCGATCTCTCCAATCGGCAGGCCGGAGGGGCAGTTACGGAAGTAAGCGAGGTACCAGTCGATTCCTCTTTCGTAATGGCGGATGAAGAAGTCGGTCTCCTTGGCGCCTTCGGGAAGGCCAACGTGGCCGCGCAGCACTTCGTCAAGCCAGGTGGTGCCCGTGCGCTGCGGTCCGACCGCGATGAAGTCCGGGAGCCGCGCGGGGCGCGTGCCGCTCATGACTGGTCTCGGAGAATACGCTGCGCAGCGGGCTCGGCCGCTGCATCCGCTTTGCCTGTTTGAATCTCCAACTGTAACTCCCCAGATACGCGGGACGGCCTCGATCCAACTCGGGGCATGGCGTACTCGCCGAGATTACATATTATCGACGATTGCCTTGCCAAATTCTGAGCACTTGAGCAGTTTCGCGCCGGTCATCAGCCGCTCGAAGTCGTACGTAACCTCTTTCTTGCCGATGGTCTTTTCCAGGCCGCGAACGATGCCGTCGGCGACTTCCTGCCATCCCAAATGCTCGAACATCAGGACCCCCGACAGGATAACCGAACCGGGGTTGACCTTGTCCTGGTTGGCGTACTTGGGCGCGGTGCCGTGGGTCGCCTCGAAGATCGCGTGACCGGTCAGATAGTTGATATTCGCACCGGGAGCGATTCCGATGCCGCCGACCTGCGCCGCGAGCGCGTCGGACAGATAGTCGCCGTTAAGGTTCATCGTGGCGACGACGTCGAATTCGTCGGGACGGGTCAGCACCTGTTGAAGGGTAATGTCGGCGATCGCGTCCTTGACCAGCAATTCACCGGCGGGCGGCTTGCCGTTGCAATCGTCCCATCCTACCGCCTTGCCCTTGTATTCACGGCGGACCAGCTCGTAGCCCCAATCGCGGAACGCGCCCTCCGTGTACTTCATGATGTTGCCCTTGTGGACCAGGGTCACGCTCTTGCGCTTGTGGCGAATCGCGTAATCGAGCGCGGCGCGAACCAGGCGCTCGGTGCCCTCGCGCGAGACGGGCTTGATGCCGATTCCCGAGGTCTTGGGGAAACGGATTTTCGTGACGCCCATTTCGTCCTGCAAAAATTTGATGAGTTTCTTTGCCTCGGGCGACTCCGCCGGCCATTCGATTCCCGCGTAGATGTCCTCGGTGTTCTCGCGAAAGATCACAACGTCGAGTTTCTCGGGATGCTTGACGGGACTCGGCACGCCCGCGAAGTAGCGCACCGGGCGCAGGCATACGTAGAGGTCGAGCATCTGGCGCAGCGCGACGTTGAGCGAGCGGATGCCGCCGCCGATTGGAGTCGTCAGGGGACCCTTGATGCCGACCAGGAATTCGCGGAACGCTTCGACGGTTTCGTCGGGCAGCCAGCTGTTCCAATTCTTGAACGACTTCTCGCCCGCGAACACTTCCATCCACGCGATCTGGCGCTTGCCACCGTAAATTTTCTTCACCGCGTTGTCGAAAACGTACTGCGACGCGCGCCAGATGTCGGGGCCGGTGCCGTCGCCTTCGATAAACGGGATGATCGGGCGGTCGGGAACGTTCAGGGTATGATTGGCGCCAAGGGTAATCTTTTCGCCGTTGCCGGGAACCTTGATATGCTCGTATGCCATCGGTGTCGCAATTCGCCTCTTGTTCGAATGATAGAGCGCAGGCGCGGCGCGCGGTTCGATCTTTTCACCACGTCCCGCGGCGCTCAGAGTATCCGGTTATCATATAGCAAAGGATTCGCGATGCCAGCATCGACGATCGACGGCGCTTCGTTAACGCGAGAGGTCCGGACGCGCTATACTCGCGCGGCACGTTGATCGGAGAATCCGATGGATTTCACCTACACCCCGGAACAGGAAAAGTTTCGCGCCGAGTTGCGGCACTGGCTCGAAAAGAACTCCGCCGAAGCCTTCGGGAGCAAGGGCGAGGGTCTCGGCGGCTCGACCGCCAGCCTGCTCGACGTGCGCGACGACGGGCGATGGAGCCAGCTGCTCGACTACCATCGCCGCCTGTACAAGGCCGGTTATGCGGCGCTGCACTGGCCCAAGGAATGGGGCGGTGGCGGCGCGAGCATGATCGATCAGGCCATCTACCAGGACGAAGTGCTGCGGCTCGGATTGCCGCTCTACGGCGCCAACCAGCTCGCGATCGATCGAATCGGGCCGACCATCATGCATCTCGGCACCGAGCAGCAGAAAAAGCGCTTCCTGCTCAAGATGCTGACCGGCGAGGAAATCTGGTGCCAGGGTTATTCAGAACCCGGCGCGGGCTCCGACCTGGCGGGCCTGCAGACGCGCGCGGTGCTCGACGGCGACACCTTCGTAATCAACGGGCAGAAAGTGTGGACCAGTTTGGCGCATCGCGCGGACTGGCAGGTGCTGCTGGTGCGCACCGACCCCGCGGCGCCCAAGCACAAAGGGATTTCCTACCTGCTGGTCGATATGCACAGCCCCGGAATCACGGTGCGTCCGCTGGTTCAGATCACGGGCGACGCCGGATTCAACGAGGTCTTTTACGACAACGTTCGCGTACCCAAGGAAAACCTGGTCGGCGAGCTGAATGCGGGATGGCAGGTGTCGATCGCGACGCTCATGTACGAGCGCGTTTCCGGCGGCACGCGTCATCCGGTGGAACGGACGATTGGCGAGCTGCTCGAGCTCGCGAAGAAGGTGGATTTCGAGGGCGCGCCCGCGTGCAAGCATCCCTATGTACGGCAGAAGCTCGCGCAGTTCGCGACTGAGGCGCGATGCCTGCGGCTGTCGCGCTACCGCTCGCTGTCGGCGCAGCTCAAGGGCAAGGTGCCGGGCGCGGAGAGTTCGTTCGGCAAGCTGTTCGCCACCGAGCTGAACCTGCGAGTCGCGATGTTCGCCGACGAGATGCTCGGCGCATTCGCCAACGTCGAAGGCGGCAGTCTCGGCGCAGTCGAGGGCGGCCGCTGGATGCATCGGACGCTTGCGGCGCGTGGGCTTACGATCGCGGCGGGCTCGAGCGAGATTCAGCACAACATCATCGGCGAGCGGGTCCTCAAGCTGCCCAAGGGCTAGCGGGCGGAGTCGAGCAGCTTCTGCAGATTGCTCGTGTCGCCACGCTCGCTCGCCGTCTCGCCCGCACGGTCGTAGAGCACGTTGCCGGCAGAATCGATCACCGCAATCGTGGGGATGTAGCCGTGGTAATAGTGGGAGATCAAACCTCGCTGCCCTGACGACGGATTTCGCAGATCGACGATGACGAAGCGAATCTTGTCCTTATACCGGGGATAAAGCTGCATCAGGCGCTCGGCTTCGCGCGCGGTGTTCCAGCAGTTCGCGGTGCCGAAGAAGATCACGGTCGTCTGGTCGGCGGCAATCGAACCGTCGGAAAGATTTTTCCCTTCGATAGGAAAGTTCGGGCTCGAATCGTCTGAAAACGAAAGGCCTGGCGCCAGCTTCAAGTCGGTGGCCGGCGGGCCGGGGACTTCGGTCGCGAGCGCGAGGGCGAAAATCATAGTGGCCGCGATCGAAGCCGCGACTGGCAGCCCTCTGATGTTTGGTTTCATGCCACAATAACCGATCTACGGGGTTATATGGTTCCGAGGATGCCGGATGCCCGCTCAAAATAACAGTTCACAAAATTCGTCTTATGGGCCGCACGGCGAGGGTGCGGAAATCGCCTATTCCATCGTGGATTCGGCCCTCGGCCGCCTGCTGGTGGCCGGCACTCGGCGCGGGATCTGCTTTGCCGCGATGGGCGATGCGGATCGAGCGCTGGTCGCGGAACTGCGCGGCGACTATCCGCGCGCGTCGATTCGGGTCACCGACCCGAATCGACGCGGGGATTCACGCATCGGCCAATGGGCGCGTGCACTCGCGGAATATATTGCGGGCCGCTCGCAGATGCCGGCGCCGCCGATGGATATACGCGGGACGCCGTTTCAGTTCGCGGTGTGGGAGCAGCTCCGCGCGATTCCGGCGGGGCAGACGCGCTCGTATTCCGAAATCGCGCGGCGAATCGGGCGGCCGCGCGCGATCCGCGCGGTCGGCACCGCCAACGGCGCGAATCCGGTATCGATTGTGATTCCGTGCCATCGCGCGATTCGAGCATCCGGGCATCTCGGCGGCTATCGATGGGGGCTGGAACGCAAGCGCCGGCTGCTCGAGATGGAAGCTCGAATGAGATGAATGGTCGCATGCTATTTTTTGTCATCCTGAGCGCAGCGAAGGAACCGGGATCCGGGATTCTTCGCTACAGAAGCTTTCGCTCAGAACGACAAGAAAATGAGTGCTTAAGACATGCCCTGGATTGGGGAGGCCCAGCGCGAAAAGACGGTGTCCGAAATCCTTTCCAGCGGCGGCGTGAACTCGACAGCTTGAGCGATCATTCGATCGGCCGGGATATTCTCGCGGACTAGTTCTTTTGCGAACGCGTTGGCCATCGCGGCTACTCCGTCCAGCGTCACCTCGAAATGAAACTGGAAGCCGTAGGCCTTGTCGCCGTGGCGAAATGCCTGGCACGGCGTCCTGTCCGACGATGCCAGCGAGACTGCGCCGGGCGGAAGATCGAAGATGTCGCCGTGCCAGTGAAACGGCGTCATCGTTGCGGGCAAACCGCGCATCAGGCGATCTTCTCTTGCCGAATCGCTCAGACGAATCGGATGCCATCCGATTTCCTTGCCGTTGGGGTTGCGATCGACCTTCGCGCCGAGCGCGGCCGCAAGAATCTGCGCGCCCAGGCATACGCCGAGCAGCGGGAGATTCGATTTCACCGCATCCTCGATCAGGCGCATCTCATCGCGCAGCCACGGATAGCGGTCGGCCTGATACACGCCCATCGGCCCGCCCATGATGATCAAGCCGCCGGCGCCCTTCATGTTCGCCGGCACCGGCTGGCCGTCGCTAACCCGCACGTACTGCCAGGCAAGCGCGGCGGCTTCCAGGGCGTCGGCGATGTTGCCGAGAGTCTCGACAGGGTGATGCTGCAAAACATAGATTTTCGCCATCGAATGAGTCTCCGATGCGATCGAGACAATCGCTAGAGCAAAGTGCCGCGCCGGACGCGGCCGAGATGCGTGTAGGCGCGCTGCGTCGCGACGCGGCCGCGCGAAGTGCGCGCCAGAAATCCCTCCTGCAGCATGTAGGGCTCGTAAACCTCTTCGATGGTGTCGGGCTCCTCGCCGACCGCGGCGGCAAGGCTCTCGACGCCGACGGGTCCGCCGTCGAACTTGTCGATTATGGCGCCGAGAATCGCACGGTCCATCTTGTCGAAGCCGGCCGTGTCGATTTCGAGCAGCTCGAGGGCGGCTAACGCAATTTCGCGGGTGACGACCGGCGCTTCGTTGACCTGCGCGAAGTCGCGGACGCGGCGCAGCAGGCGGTTGGCGATGCGGGGCGTGCCGCGCGAGCGCGTGGCGAGCTCGCGAGCGCCGGGATCGTCGATGGCGACGTTCAACAGAGCGGCGGAGCGGCGGACGATCTCGCCCAGTTCGGCGTGATCGTAAAAGTCGAGATGAAAATGCTGGCCGAAGCGGTCGCGCAGCGGCGAGCTGAGCAGCCCCGAGCGCGTCGTCGCGCCGACGAGCGTGAACGGGTTGACCGAGAGCTTCATCGTGCGCGCGCCCATCCCCTCGCCCACCACGATGTGAAACTCGAAGTCCTCCATCGCGGAGTAAAGGCGCTCTTCGACCACGCGCTGCAGGCGATGAATCTCGTCAATGAAGAGCACGTCGTGCTCTTCGAGGTTGTTGACGATTGCGGCGAGGTCGGCGGCGCGCTCGATTGCGGGACCGGAGGTGACGTGGACGTTGACGCCGAGCTCGCGCGCGATGATGTGCGCCAGCGAGGTCTTGCCCAGGCCGGGTGGGCCCGCGAAGAGGACGTGATCGAGCACTTCGGCGCGCCCGCGGGCGGCTTTGATCGACATGCCGAGAATTTTTTTGGTGCGCTCCTGACCGATGAACTCGGCGAGCGCGCGCGGGCGCAAGGCGAGATCGAGCCTGCGATCGTCTTCGTGGCCGACCCTCGGATTGAGGTGACCAGCTTCACCGTCGGCGGCGGCGGGCGCGGCGTCGCCGGCATTTTCGCGAGGTTTACTTTTCGCCAAGCAGCACCGCCAACGACTTGCGGATTATCACTTCCGGATTTTGCGCCCCATCGGCGTCCGCGGCGACGACCGCGTCCACAGTGCGTTTTGCTTCAACTGGTTTCATGCCGAGATTCACGAGCGCGGAAATTGCTTCGTCGGCCGGGCCGGCCGGTTTTCCATTTCCACCCGGCACCGGCCGCAGATCGCCATTGGGCGCGCCGGTTGACGGCGCGGACAGCTTCAAGTCGGCGATTTTGTCGCGCAATTCGCGCACGACCCGCTCCGCGACCTTGGGACCGACGCCGGGCACCGCGTCGATTCGATCGACGTCGCCCTTGCCGATGGCGGCGGCCAGCTCTTCGGGCGCGAGGATGGACAAAATCGCGAGCGCGAGCTTCGGGCCGACGTGCTGCACGCTCATCAGCAGGTCGAAGGCGCGCTTCTCGGTGGCGCTGGAAAATCCGTAGAGCGTGAGCGCATCCTCGCGCACGACCTGGCGTATTTCGAGCACGACGCGGTCGCCGAGTTGCGGCAATCGATAGTAGGTGCTGAGCGGAATCAGCACTTCGTAGCCGACACCGCCGGTCTCGACGACGATGCGCCCTGCGTCGCGAACGACGAGCGCGCCCGTCAACGAGGCGATCATCGCGCCACCATTCGGGGCTTGCCCGGGCGTGACGTACGCGGACGGATGCGCTCGATCGCCTCGACGAGGTTGGGGATGCGTCCGCGGCCGAGATGGCAGAGCGCCAGCGCCAGCGCGTCGGCGGCGTCATCGGTCAGGGCGATCGCCGGGTCAAGTTTCAGCGTCTTGCGCACCATGTATTTCACCTGCGCCTTGTCGGCGTGTCCGTGGCCGGCGACGCAGAGTTTAACTTCGTTGGGTGGATATTCGTAGATCGCGAGATCGCGCTCCGCCGCCGCCAGCATCGCCATCGCGCGCGCCTCGCCGAGGCGAAACGCGCTCTGCACATTGACGGCGACGAAGTGACGTTCGAGGCTCAGCGCTGCGGGAGAGAACTCGTCGATGATGGCGAGGAGACTTTCGTGGATGCGGCGCAGCCGCGCGGGTCCGGGCGCGAGCGCAGCGCATCGAATCGTACCGGCCGTCACGTAACACGGGCCCGGAGCCTCGACGACGCCGTAACCGCATACCGCACTCCCGGGATCCACCCCGAGTATCCGCATACCCCGCCTCCACCGCAGAACCCGCACGGCGCTAGGCCGCCGAGAACTGCGCCATCTCTTCGTCGCTGATGTCGAAGTTCGCGGCGACGTGCTGGACGTCGTCGTGATCTTCGAGTTCTTCCATCAGCTTGAGCACCTGCTCGGCCGCGTGGCCGGAAACCGCGACCGTATTTTCGGGAATCCGCGTTTGTTCCGAGTGCGCGATCGCAAGGCCGGCTTTTTCCAGCGCGTCGCGCACGGCGTTTAGCTTGTCGGGCGAGGTGAGTACCTGGAAGGTATCGCCATCGCTGGTCACGTCGTCGGCGCCGGCGTCGAGCGCCAGTTCGAGCAGCTTGTCCTCGCCGATGGCGGATTTTTCAATTCCAATCACGCCGCGCTTTTTGAACATCCAGCCGACGCAGCCGGCCTCGCCCAGGTTTCCGCCGCGGCGCGAGAAGATGAAGCGCAACTCCGCGACGGTGCGATTGCGATTGTCCGAGAGCACGTCAAGCATGATCGCGACGCCGCCGGGGCCGTAGCCTTCGTAGGTGATTTCCTCGAGCGACGCGCCGCCGATTTCGCCGGTGCCCTTCTTGATGGCGCGATCGATGTTGTCGTTGGGCATCGATTGCTTCTTGGCGACCGTCACTGCGGTGCGCAGGCGCGGATTGGAGTTGAGATCGCCGCCGCCGAGTCGCGCCGCGATCGTGATTTCCTTGATCAGCTTGGTGAAGACGCGGCCGCGCTTGGAGTCGGTAATCGCCTTCTTATGCTTGATCGAACTCCATTTCGAATGACCCGACATGAAATTTACCTTCCGCCGGGCCGCCGTGGCAGGCGGGTCCCGACGAAGCCGAGATTATCATAAAGATTCGTCCAAGGGGGAATGGCGCGGAGACGCTAACCTCGCCGCGGGCGAGTGCGAAAATGTTGGACTCACCGCTGTGCGCTTCTGTTATCATGCTGGGGCATGTCTGCGGTGAGAGTTTCGATTTTGAGCCTGATTGCCGCGCTGTCGGCCGCTGGATGCTTCTATCCGCCGGTTACTCAGCCGCCGTCGGACGAACAGCAGGAAGTGGTGATTCCCCTGCCCTACGATCTCGCGTGGGACGCGGTGAACGCGGTCATCAGCGAAAATTCGTTCCACGTGCAGGCGCAGGACATGACCAACGGGATTATCGAAGCGGTCGGTCCGCGCTTCACGCTGCACGACGCCGATTGCGGAAAGATAAAGAGCGTGGCCGGCGCTTACACCGCCGAGCCGGAGGCGAACTCGTCGTCGGTGTACAACTTCCTGGTGCGGCCGCGGGGCCGGGAGGGGAGCATCGTCAAGGTGCGCGCGACGTTCAACTCGTCGGTCAAGGTCCCGTTGCATCCAGCCACCGACGTCGATTGCGTGTCGCACGGAACGCAGGAATCGAATCTGCTTCGCGAGGTATTGGTGGAGGCGAAGAAGACGCATCGGCCGGTGTTCGCCAATTCGCGGCAACCGGCTGCGCCGTCAGCCAGTGCCCAATCGCCGGCGCCGGGGCAGAATCAGGAAAGGCCGCCGTCCTCGATTGATAAAGCGGAAGCGCAACCCGTCCTGCCGTCGTCGATGCAGGGGTTCTCGCTCACCGGGCGTAACAACCTGCCCAATCTGCCGGCGCCTGCGCCGCAGTGATTTCCCCAGAATCGCGCGGGCTTGACATTTTTTCCGTCCGGGATGAAACCGGGCCATAACGATTTCTTTCGCGAGGAGGATTGCAATGAAAGGTCGCGTCGCGTTCATCCCCTCTGCACACAAAATTGAATTCCACGAATACGACGTTCCGGCGCCTGCCGCAGGCGGGCTGGTTGCGGCCGTCACGCAGACCAACGTATGCGGCTCCGAGGTGCATATGTGGAAGGGCGAGTTTGGCCGGCGCGGGGTGATGCCGGGGCACGAGATGAGCGGGCGCATCGAAGCGCTCGGCGCCGGCGTCCGCACCGATTGGGCGGGCGTGCCGGTCAAGGAAGGCGATCGCATCGCGCCGGTTTACTACACGGTCTGCAATCGATGCACGAATTGCGTGAGCGGGAATCAAGCGGCATGCACCGCCAAGGTGATGGGCGCGCGGCATCCCGATGAACCACCGCATTTCACGAGCACTTTTGCCACTCATTACGTCGTAAAACCCGATCAGCACTTCTATCGCGTCCCGGACAACGTGCCCGACCTGGTCGCGTCCTCGGCGAATTGTGCGATGTCGCAGGTTTTTTGGAGTCTCGATCGAGCGCGGCTTCATTTCGGCGAGACCCTGGTCGTGCTCGGCGCCGGCGGACTGGGGCTGCATGCGATGGCGATTGCGAAGGCGCGCGGCGCGCGCGTGATCGCGATCGATGGCGTGGATTTGCGGCTGCGCGAGGCACGGCGATTCGGCGCCGATGAGACCGTCGATATGCGCGAGTACGCCGACGCGGAGGCTCGCGACAAGCGGGTGCGCGAGCTATCGGGCGGATGGCCCGACGTGGTGCTGGAGGTGGCGGGCGTTGCCGAGGCGTTCAGCGAAGCGCTCCGGATGGTGCGCATCGGCGGGCGCGTGATCGAAGTCGGGAACATCTCGTCGGGCTTGACGGTCCAGCTGCCGCCGTCGGTGATCACGTTCAAATCGCTGGAAATCGTCGGCGTCGCGACCTATCCGCCGCACTATCTGAAGAAGTCGCTCGACTTCCTCGCCGCGAATATCAACCGCCTGCCGTACCGGGAGATGTGCGACGCGACGTTTCCGCTGTCACGCGCGGCGGAAGCGCTGGACAAAAGCGAACGCCGCGAAGTCACGCGCGCCGGCCTGATCCCGGAGCGGGACTAGCAACCCGGCGCGGTCGTCCATCATGGAGCTTGCCTGCATATATTGTGCGACGATGGTTGATACGAGACAGGCCGAGCTCGAGGCTATCAAGCGTTGGGGCGTGCCACGCATCTTGCGCGCTCAAGAGTCTGCGGAAGCTCAAGGTCTTGATTTCAGGCTGCTGGTAGGACACTTGGGATTGGTTTCGGCTGAAGAAAAGGTCGGCCCTCGGTCAGCTTCGCTTGATGACGCCGATATCCGGCGCGTGGCTCGGAGAGTCGCCGATCAACTCAAGTTTGAGCCCAAGCCGGTCACCGTAACCTTCTTTGCACATCCGCTGGACGGTCTGGGGCTCAAGTATCTGCGGTCTATGGTGCTCGCATGCGATGCGGGCGGCGCAAATCTGCGACTGGTTGACGGCTACGGCGCCCCGTTCCCAGATTGGTTTACGCTGATGGAAGGGGCGCATGTGGCACAAAATCAGGTAAACAAGGGCAAGAGCGTTGTGCAAGCGTTCGCCACGCTCATTAGACCAGATCGTGAAAATGATCCGATCGCGTACTTCGCCCGTGGCGAAGCGCACGTGAGCAAAGGAGAGTTGGCTGCTGCACTCAGTGACTACCGCGAAGCGGAAAGACTCTTTCCGCTCAAGAAGTGGCGAGACAAGGCTCGCGAAGCGGCAGATCGAGTGGCGGCGCAGCTGACGGCCGGCGATCGCACTGCGCGGACTGGTGAGCGCGAGGGGGAGCGTGTATCGCGGAAGGTTGCGGGTGAAGAATTGCGCCGGTGCATCGTGGACGCATTCGCGGTGGAGCACAGCAGCCCGCGCGCGTCGGTTTTGCTGTGCCGGAGTGCGCTTGTACGGATTCTTATGCATCTGGAGAAGGGAAATTCACACTTGCAAGACGACGATCGGGGAATCGGCTGCGCGATCGGTCGGGTCGAGAGTCGCCTTGGCGGCAAAACTGTGGATGAAATGCGGTTGATTAGCAGGCTCCGGAACTCTGTTGAGTACAAGCGGGAAGCTGGCGCATCGGACGCCCGCCAATGCCTTGCAGCATTGCAGGGCATCGTCGGTTCGGTATTCTCGGCGCGGTAAATGGATGCGCTGCCGGTAGTGGGGGAACGCTGAGACCCTGGGCGCTCGGTACGAGTGGAAGTTCTTTTTCTAGCGGCCGATATGATCGGGGATGAGCGCCTCGGCGGGCACGATCTCATTGTCGGCCGCACCCGGGATCTTCCAATACAGGTGCAGGTACGAGCCGCCGGCGATATTTCGCTCGCCGACCTCGATCTGATGCGGCCCCTCGGTGAGGTAGATAGAGCCGGCGTCGTGACTCTTGCTGATCATGCCGGGATCCCGAATCACCTCTGTGCCGTCCAGCATGACCCATCCCGAATCGTCAACGTCGATCGCAAAGTCGTACTCGCCGGTCCTTGGCGCGATCAGCTGGCCGCGCCAGATGTCGCACGACGGAAACGGCATGGCGCCCATGCTGGTTATGTCATTGAAGTCCAGCTGTCGATCGACTCGCACGATGTGCGGCTTGCTCTCGGCGCATTGCTCGCCCACGTAGTACCGGCCCAGCAATCCATGCTCACCGCTCTGCACGAAGGGCTGCATGACTCGCTGATTCATCGAGACCAGGAATACCGCCGCTATCCCCAACGCCGCGGCGATCTGCGTCAGGCGGCGCGAGACGCCGATTCTCCATAACCCCAGCGATTCCGACAAACCCAACGCGCCGAAAATCCAAAACCCGGCCAGCGGCCAAAGCTGAAACGGGCCGGGCAGACCGATGAGTTTGCCGAGGTTGAAGGCGACAGAATCGCCGACAATCATGCCGCCGCCGAAGAATGCGTCGCGGTTGGTGGCGAAGTCGCCGCGCATGAATTGCTGAAGCGCGAAGTCGCGAACCGGGTTGTCATATTCGTAGGGAAAATGCGGATTGGTGGCCGTCGCGATCAGCATGATCGCGGCTGACAGCGCGCCCATCGCGCCCAGCAGGTAGTTGCAGGCGGCGGGAAGAAAGGCCAGTGCGAGGACCATGAATGGCACCGACGCGACGATTTGCCGCGGGCCGGTCGCGGTGCCGCCTCCCCACGAGACGATCGATTCGCCGTATGCGGCGTTGAACAGGAACAGCACGACGAACGAATAGACGGTGACGATGAATTCGGCGCGCCATCGTTTCAGCCGCGCGAAATAGCCGACGCCGAAAATCGACAAGAGCAGAACCGGGTTGCAGAAGAACAATCCGCGCTGCGGATCGAGCAGCACGTTCCACAGAATTCGGGCCTTCGGATAGGTCAGACCGACGAATCCGACCGCTTGCTCCGGAAATTGACGATTCTCGGCGGGCGAGAGCTTGAACGCCTGGTAGCTGAAAAAGAACGGACTTCCGAAGGCGCCCCAGTTGTAGGCGAGCATGATTGCGACGGTGATCGCGGCGCCGGCGGAAAACGCCGCCAATTGCGGCCATCGGGGCAGTTTGAACAGAGCGTAAATTCCGATCGCCGCGGCGACCAGGAAGACCGGGTAGTCGTTGAGCACCGCCCATCCCGCAAGAAAGCCGGCGGCAAACGCGCGCGTCGGCGACGGGCCGGTATCGAAGGTCGCCAGCAGGTAGAACGCGGTGAAAACGCACACCGCGGCGACGGGTTCGCCGGTGAGTTCCGTCGCGTATGGAAACGCAATCGTCGCAAGGCCAAGAATCAGCGCCACGCCCGCCGCGCGGCCCTCCGAGACGCCAAAGAATCGCGCGAAGCGAAACATGACGACGCACATCACCGAGATCAGCAGGCCGGTCGTGAAGACTGTCGTCAGGTAGGTGGCAAAGGCCCAGTACAGCGGCTCGTGAGCCGCGCTCAGGGGCAGCAGCGCGATTCGGAAAATCAGCCACGGGATCAACGCAGTGTAGGACGTGCCGGGCGCCTTGACGGAATAAATGTGGCCGTGCAGCGTGACGATGTCGGCGGTGTTGAAGCCGCAGAAATCGTTGATCCAGAGCACCCCCTTCTCGATCATCGAGCGCATCAGGTCGAAGCGGCACGCGATGCTCTGGTCGGAGCCCTGATAAAAGTAGGCGTAGGTGATGAACGGGATCAGGAAGATCGCAGACTCGATTTGCCGGATGCGATCTTCGGGAGCGATCGCACGGCGAGCGTTCGCGGCGCCCCACTTCATCGTTTTTTCGGGCGCCCGGACATCGCGGCGCGAAATGAATTAAAGATGCGAAAGTCGTCGTCGCCGAATATGCGCCAACCCGCCCATGCGATCACCGCCAGCGCCACGAACGTGAACCCCAGCGAGACCGGAGAGCCAATCGGCACGGGAGCCGCCTGCTGCCGAATCCCCGCCAGATCGTAGGTGGGGGTCGCGTTGGGGGGCGGCGCCGGAATTGCGACCAGCGACGCATTTCTGAAAAATGCGGTGCCGGTGTTGAGGCTGCCGAATCCCCCAACTCGCAGCGCGACGTCGAGGTCCGCGCCGTGTCCCCCGACCTTGAGGTAGAGCGTCACGTGCTGCCAGTCGGTGGTGCCATGGAGGTCGGCGGACATGATGCCGTCTTCCATGACTGAAATCGTCGCGCCGGTCTCCTTGGCGCCGACATTTTCCGTGCGGATATCGACGCTGAGCTGATACCATCCGGGCGGCACGGTCAGCGGTTGCATCCAGCGCCCGTCATTGGCCTGGAGGTTGTCAACCTCCAACTCGCTGGGCTTATCGCTGTACGAATGCCAATGGGTGCGGAACGCCTCCGGAGTGTTGATCCAGGCCTCGGTACGCCACAAATCGGGTTGGTCCCCGGAGCCTTTGGCGAAGTCGGCGTTGAGCAGCAGGTTCTTCTGATCGGCGGCGGCGCGGCGCGGTGCGGAGATGGCGGCGGCCAGCGTCGCGCAAAGAAAAACTGCGCAGAGGCGGCGATGCGAATGCCGGGAAGCAATCATATCCAACTGCGCAACCCGCCGGCTTGCAGCCACATCCGCGCATAGTATCCGGTGCGGCTGATCAACATGCCGACCCAAATCGGAAAATAGTACACGAACAAAATCAGCGCGATGGCCACGAACACGCCGGCAACGTATCGGCCCGCGTACGGAGTCTTCAGCAGCAACACGCCGTATGCGCCGATCACCGCGATGAGAGCGATCCATCCCCACGTCAGCGGCAGCCCAAGGAAAAACACCGGCGTCAAAGTCAGTAACAGCGCCAGATGTTCCCACGGCTCGGCGCGGTCCTTGAAGCATTCGGCCAGCAAAATAGCCAGCGCCATGTAGCCGAAGTAGATCGCGGCCATATAATGGTAGAGGAAGAGCGTGCGGCCGATCCAAGCCCATATCAACAGGTAGCTAAGATAGCCGATGACGAGGAACGAGCGGGTCAGGCTCGGGCGCTCGATTGCCTGCACCGCGGTGATCGCGATCGCGGTCAGCGCGCCCCACCACAGCGCCGGATTTCCGCCGCCCCAGACGGTTTGCACGTCACCCGTCTTGGGGAAGTTCTGCCAGTACGCGACCGGGCGCAGCATCAGCGGCCAGCTCCACCAAGGCGAAGAGTACGGATGCGTGGCGGCCGCGACGCTCTTCTCGTACCAGACGACGTCGCTGTAATACTTGAAGAGATCCTCGATTCCGCCCCACCATCCGAGCCAGTAATGCGGCAGGAACGCCGCCAGGTATGCAGTCGCGGCGACGGATCCAACGAGCAGGACTGCGCCGACGCTCATCGGTTCGAGGATGCTCGCCAGCGATGGCATCCACCACGGCCGCGCTGCCGATGACGAGCGGATGCGCCAGACAATCTCTGTATAGCGCAGTGCCACAATGACGAGAACGGCCAGCAGGATGTATGCCAGTGTTTCGCCGTTCAGGAAGAGCAGCAGTCCAAGAACAATACAGGTCAGAGAGACGAAGATCGCCGAGGTCCGATCGAAGAGGTCGATCCCGATCAAGTCAGATGCCGGCGAAGGGTTCTTCTTCGCCTTTGACTCAACCGGCGAGTTCGAAGCGCGCCCTGGTTTCGCGATGATGTCGAGACCCGGATTCGCACCGGCGGACGCGGCGGCCGGCGCAGCATCGGGACGTTCCTTCGCGAACACATAGAGAATAAAACCCATCACCAGCAAAAAGGTTACTGCCGGGACGTAGAGTTTGCTGGCCAGGCACAAGCCCAGCGCCAGACCGATCCAGGGCAGGATGCGCCGGCGCTCGGTGGCATCGGGCGTCTGCGCGAATTTGAAAAAAAGCAGGTACGCGGCTGCCGCGCAGGTTAGATAGACGATATCGATGACAGCGTAGTGTGAATCGACCAGATACATCCCGTCGCAAATGATGATCGCGCCCGCGATCGCACCGGCCAGCCGCGACCCCGACATCCGGCGCCCGAGCAGGTACGTGATTCCGACCAACGCCGTGCCAATCGTCGCATTGCCGACTCGCCAACCCAACGGATCATCGCCAAAAATGAGAATACCCAGGGCGATTACGAGCTTGGCCAGCGGCGGATGAGGATCGAGGAACGACTCGCCGTGCAAATAGTGGCGTCCTTGCGCGACAAAATGGACCTCATCGAAAACGATCTCGGCAGGATGCCCCAGATGCCAGAAGCGCGTGATCGCGGCGACGATCAACAGCGCCGAGATAACGATTGTGTCGGTCGCGATCCACGCGGGCGCTGCCGAGGGCTCATCAACGTAATCCTCGATCTGCCGGGGCATCGCGAATCTGCCGAAGAACGCACTGACGGCAGCGGTTGCACCGCTTGCGTCCTGCAACCGCGCGACGCCGTAGTAAACGGCCAACGCGAGCGCCGCCACGTTGAACGCCGAGGTCGCCATCGCCAGCCCGTCGCGTGCGTCCAGGAACACCACCGTGTTGAGAGTGTGCAGGATGTAGGCCAGATTGATCAAGCAAGTGATCGAGAGAATCACGAAGATGGCGAGCATCTCGGGCGCTTCCAGAGCCAACGGCACTGCAAGCGCGATCGCGGGGTAGAGGTACCGTTCGTGCATCCTGGGCGCAACCATGAAGAACCCGAAAATAGCGACGAACGCGGCGAACAGCAGATGCGTGGGAGTCCGGCCGCGCCACAAGATCCATGCAACGAATGCGTAGAGCGGCACCAACAGGCTCATGCCGAGCGCGAAGTAGGAGATCCCCGCCAACGTGCCCGAATCCCCCTGGCGAAGACCGCCGATCAGCGCCATCAGGTTGAATGCGTTGACCGAGGTCTCGCGGTAGTACGCCGCAGTGGAAGTATAGAGCTTGATAATCCAGTTCCACTCATGGCCGATTTGGAAAGGCGCGATGCCCACAACCGCGACCGCGATCAGCCCGACTCCCGACCTGATCCAGGTCGCGAAGTCAGCCTCGAGCATCGTCCACACGCCCAGCACCGGCAGCACCATCAATCCCTGCGGCTTGACCAGCACCGCGATCGCGGCGAGTCCCCATGCGATTTCGTATTCCCGGCTGAGAATCGCTGCGATGCTGAGCAGCGTGACGAACGTCAGCACCGAATCGCTCTGGCCCCAGACGACGGTGTCGAACAACAGCGCCGGATTGAGCGCGACCATCAGCATCGCGACAAAGGCCATCTCGGGCCGGCTGCCGCGGCGCACGAACGCGTACATCAGAAGCGCGAGCGCGAAGTCGGCGACGATCACGGGGCTCTCGATTATGATTCGGTAAAAATCTCCCGACGCGCCCACAGCGCGCGCGAGGAGACCCGCGACCCACAGCGCGTACAGATAGCCGGGCGGATAGTCGAGGAAATATCCCTCCTGGTAGGTATGCGCGGGACCCTGCGTCGCGATTTGGCCTGCCCACGCCTGGTAACTGCCAATGTCGGGGCCGAAGCCGGGAAAGAACCGCATCACCGCGAGCTTCACGGCGGCTAAAATGCCGAGCACGAGCAGCGTGACCATAAGCCCGGAGTCGCGCTCGTCGATAAGGGGGCGAAGGTAGCCGATCAACGCGTAGGCGACCAGCGCGATCAGAATCGCGCCGGCAATGAATCCCGGCAATTTCCCGCTGGGCGCCTGGGAATCGGATGCGGCCGCGATCGAAAATACCGCCAACGCGGCGGCGCCCCACCGCGAGAATGGCGCCCGCGCAATCCACCGACGAGGCCTGTCCGCCGCGACCTTCAACGCTCGATCATCCTGCTATCGCCCACATCGCGCGCCGCTAAGATAGCGGTTATTGGGGCCGCGATGAACAGCCTCGCGCGTCCAGCGGGATCGGTCAACGCCGCCGCTGCTCGCGTGACGGCTGGCGACGGCGCTCGCGCGCAGCCTATTATTCGGCATTGCCGCGAAGGAGAACGCATCGATGCGACTGATTCATACTTTCTATGAGCCCGCCGGCGGGGGACCGCATCCGACGCTGATCGCGATGCACGGGTTCGGCGCCAACGCGCTCGATCTCATGGGACTCGCGCCGTATATCGCCGACGGCCGCTTCATGGTGATTTGTCCGCAGGGTCCGATGGAAGTGCCGATCGGCCCGACGCGCGGCTACGCGTGGTTTCCGATTCGGATGGGCGCTTCGCCCGATCGCGACGCAATCGACGACGCGAACAAGATGGTGACCGAATTTCTCAATGCAGCGGTGCAGAAATATCCGGTCGATCGAAAAAAACTGGTGGTGCTGGGGTTCAGCCAGGGCGGCATGATGGCCTATCGGCTCGCGCTCAGAAATCCGTCGAAGTTCGCGGCGCTGGTGGCGCTCTCGACGTACTTTCCGCCCGACTTGAAAGACGAGATTCGCGATCCCGCCGCTCTCGAAGCGCTGCCGATACTCGTTCAGCATGGCCGCGCTGACCAGATGATTGAGGTCACGCGCGCGCGGGCGTCGGTGGAAGCGCTGCGCGCCCTGAAGGTGCCGCTGACCTATCGCGAGTACGATTGCGGTCACGAGATAACTGCCGAGGGCCTGAACGACCTGTCAAACTTTCTCACCGCCAAAGTGCTCGAGCCAATCGTCAAGGTCTAGGCGATTCTTACCTCGCCCGTTACGTCACGGGAGAGGCGGCCGACCGCAGCGAGGCAGGTGAGGGTTCTGCGGCTTAACCTCTATTCTTCGATAATCGCGACCGGACGAACCCATCCCGCGCTGCCGCCGGTGATCTTGATCGGCAGCGCGCTCACCTTGAAACCGAACGGACGCGGGATTGCGCCGAGGTTGGCGAGTTTCTCCATGTGGAGGTGCTCGCGTTCGCGGCCCACGCAATGCGCCGGGAACAGCGCGTCCGGCTTTCCTTCGCGCAGCGCGCGCGCCATCGTCGCAAACGACACGTCCATCGCAATCGCGTCGATTCCGATCAGCTTCACTCCATTGTCGAGAAGAAAATTCTGGCCCGCGACCGAGAGCCCCGCCTGCCGGCGCACGTAGTCATCGACGTTGTCGAGATACTGGTCGCTGCCGGTCCACAGCAGCACGATGTCGAGCGGCTTGAGCGCGTAGCCGATCCGCGCGAGCTCGTCCTTGAGGTCTTCGACGCCGATGTCCTCGCCCTGGCGATGGCGAAAGTCCAGGCGGACGCCGTCGCCGTAGCACCATTCCAGCGGAACCTGGTCGATCGTGCGGGCGGGCTTGCCCTCGCACCGCGGGCCAAAATGCCACGGCGCATCGATGTGACTGCCGGCGTGCCCCGTCAGCGTGATCGTTTCCCATCCGAGCGCCATCGAGTCCGGATAGTCGCCCGTGTCCGAGCCCTTAAACAGCCGGAGCATCGCGCGCGCGCCTTCCTCGTGGCTTACGCGTTTGAACCGATAGTTCCAGGGCGGATATGGCGCCGCGTCGAGCGGCACCCCGATATCAATAATTTTCACGGACCCGATTCTAACGCGGACGCCTCATACTGTCATTCAGAGCCGTTGCGGCGAAGAATCCCGGATCTTTGCTCAAAAAAAGCATGCTAGGATCGCCGCCATGAGCGATGACACCACTTCGGCGCAAGCGTTTGCGAAACTGCTCGCAGTCGTAGCGGAACTGCGCGATCGATGCCCGTGGGATCGCGAGCAAAAACTCGCCGACACTCCGCGCCACCTCATCGAGGAAGCGTACGAGGTGGCCGACGCGATCGCGCGCGGCAACCCGCCCGACATCGCGGAGGAACTAGGCGACCTGACGGTGCAATGCCTGTTCGCCGGCATGATTCTCGCCGAGGATTCAGAGTTCGATATCGCGACCGGCATGCGAAACGCGGCGGAAAAACTCGTCCGGCGGCATCCGCACATTTACGGCGACACGCGCGCCGAGACCGCGGAGAAAGTCCTCGAAAACTGGGATCGGAGCAAAGAGCAGGAGCGCGAGAACAAGAACCGCAACGGCGCGAAGAGTCTCGCGCACGTCGGCCGCGGTCTGCCGGCGACGATGCGCGCGGAGAAACTCGGCGAGAAAGCCCGCCGCGCCGGCATGGATTGGGCCAACGTTCGCGAGGTGCTGGCCAAGGCTCGCGAGGAAATCGACGAGGTTGAGCGCGCGCTCGATCGCGGCGACACCGCCGGCGCCGCCGAGGAGCTCGGCGACCTGATGCTCGCGGTGGCCAACGCGCCCCGCTTCATCGGGATCGACGCCGAGCAGACGCTGCGCGCCGCCTGCGACAAGTTCGTCGCGCGCTTCGACGAAGTCGCGCGGATCGCGGCCTCGCGCGGCCTCGACCTGAAGGCCATGACGCCATCCGAAATCGACGCGCTGTGGAACGAAGCCAAAGCCGCAACGCGCCCGACCCGCCAGCATTGAATTGAACCTGGTGTATTGCCCCAGAGGTCGCGCACTGTTAGATAAGACTGGTTATGCCCCATATTCCAGTTCACCCATCTGCGCAGAAGCGCCATCGCCAAAGCCTCAAGCGCGCCGAGCGCAACCGCGTCGTCAGGACCCGTGCCCGAACGCTGGCCAAGACGGCGGCGGAAACTATCGCCTCGAGCGGCGACGAGGCCGCGGCGCGCGAAGCGCTCAAGCAGGCCACCAGGGTTCTGTACAAGGCGATTAGCAGCGGCACGATGCATCGCAATACGGTCCGCCGCAAGGTTGCACGGCTGTCCGCCAGCCTGCATCGCAAGTTCGGCAAGAAAGCGTAAGCCGTCCGCTCGGTGCGACGATTTCTAGCCGGGCGCGCTCATCAGATCGAGAATCAATCCCGCGAGCGCTTGTTCGCGTTCCTTGATAGTACCGTCCTTAAATCCCGCATCCATCGCGCACGCGCGCCAGTAAGCGCGTTCCAGGCGCTCCAATCCGAAGTGCCGCGCACCTTCGATTGCGCGGGTCGCCAGGCCGCTTTGCGGCGGCAGCCCCAGGGCCGCGGCGACATCGCCGGCGCTTTTCCGGCTCGCGATCATCGAGGCCGCGATCATCATCCGCCGCATCACCGGAATGATCTCGACCGCAAGAATCTCGAAAACGTCGCGCCCGAGCGCCAGCGCACGGCCCAACTGCGCCAGCGCCGCCGACGCGCGGCCGCGTGCGACGCTCTCCGCGAGCTCGAATGCTTCCGGCATCCGCCTTGCACCCTCGTTCAAGTCGCCGGGCTGCACCGCCGCGCCCGGCTCGGCGAAGATTGTGACTTTGCCAAGCGTATTGGCGATAGCCGCCAGGTCTCCGCCGTGACGCGAAATAATAAGGTCGAGTGCGGCAGCCGAAAGTTTCAATCCAAGGGACTGCGCGAACGCATTCACGTATTGCTCGACCTGGTTATCGAAGGGACGCATGCAATTTACCAGCAACGCGGACTTTTCCGCGGCGCGGCGGATCTTCGCGGGCGCGTTGTCCTTTTCGTAGAGCAAGATGAGGTTGCCGGGGCCGCGCGCGGTTTCGATAGCCGCCACCAGCGCCACTTCCGAGCCGCCGCTCCCCGACGCGCGCGCGTCGCCGCCTTCGGCGTCGGCGCCGGCAGTCTCCGCCCGGTCCCGGCGCGATCGCAGTATTCGGCACGCGATGGTGCGCTTGGGAGCGAACAAATCGGGCGCGCGAAGTTCGTTCAGCACCGCGCCGTAGTCGTCACCCGCGCCGATCTGAAAGCCTCGATAGTGGCAGCCCTCGCCGGCCAGCTTGCGAACGATTGAATCAAGAACGCATTCGCGCAGGAATGCATGCGGACCGAAGATCACCACCACCGGCGGGATTTGCCGTCCCGCGGTTGCACCACGAAGGTAAGCGAGCGCGGTTTCCAGCGGCATGCGACAGCGTCCGTGGGCGGTGCCCGGCTAGAAGCCTTCGGCCATCTCGGTGTAGAGGTTCTGCGCGAGTCGCTGCATCATCTGGTCGCGCGCCACCGCGGTCTGCGATTGCGCGGTCTGAATATCGGTCAATTGCGCGATATCTCCGCCGCGCAAGTTCCCCTGCAAAAACCCCGGCGTCGTGGGCACGGTCGTCTGCGCCACGACTGGCGCATTTTGCCCGCCGGAGACACTGCTCGTGCTCCAGATCGGCTTCTTCGTGTGCAGGTCACTGAGCAAGGCCGAGACTGTGATGCTTTGGCTGTAGGTGGTTGGCTCAAGCGCCGTGTTGAAGTTTGTAGGCGCCCGAACGGAGAGCCTGACCTCGCCCGACAGCTCGAGGTCAGCCGCGTCCGGACTATCCACAACCGTGAGCCTGCGATGCATCGCGATTTCATCTTTGATGTAACGCATCAACTCGTCATTGATGCCGGTTACGCGCGTGCGATTGCCGAATCGCGCGACATAAATCGTCCGGGCGTTTTGCGGCAGCGCGTCGCCCGAAGCGGCGAAGTGATAGCCGCATCCCGAAAGACAGAGCACTGCGGCGATGGCGAAGCCGAGCAGCCTACTCGGCCTTGGATAGCGTGATTTCCTCACCCTTCTGCTTCAGCCCCAGCCGTCCGGCGATTTCGTCCAGCACGCCGTTGACGAAGCGCCCCGACTCGATGTCGCCGTAGCATTTCGCCAGTTCGATCGCTTCGTCGATCGTGACGCGCGCCGGAATGTCCTCCATCCTGAGCAACTCGTAGAGCGCGATTCGCATGACGTTGTGATCGACGCGCGACAGGCGTTTCACCGACCAATGTTCGAGCGCGTCCGCCAGATGCTTGTCGAGCGTCGGCTGCTCGCGGCGCACTCCTTCCATCAACTGGACGGCAAACTTGCGCGCACTCTCCTCGGCCGGAAAACTTTCGAACAGCGCCGTCAGGTCTTCGCTGCTGGCGCCGCCGCAAATGTCTATCCGGTACAGCGCCTTGAGCGCGAGCTCACGCCCCTGATGTCTTAGTCCCATAGCAATTCACAGTCGCGGACGGCGCAGCATGCGCCGGTGCAGCGGCCTGCGCTCTCAAGTGATCAGCTTCAGCTCCGAGAACAGATGGCCGAGTTTTTCCTTCTTGGTTTTCAGGTATCCGATGTTTCCGGCGTGCGGCGTGACCTCGATCGACACGCGTGAAACGTTCACCCCGTAGCGGCGCAGGCTTTCGATCTTATGCGGATTGTTGGTCAGCAGCTGGACCTCGCCAACCCCGAGATCGCGCAGAATCTGCGCGCCGATTCCATAGTCGCGCAAGTCTTCGTCGAAGCCGAGATGCAAGTTCGCTTCGACGGTGTCCATCCCGTTGTCTTGCAGGGCGTAAGCGCGAATCTTGTTCCCAAGCCCGATTCCGCGGCCCTCCTGGTGGAGATAAATCACCACGCCGCGCTCCGCCGCCATGATTCGTTCGAGCGCCTCCTGCAGCTGCTCGCCGCAGTCGCAGCGCGCCGACGCAAACACGTCGCCGGTCAGACACTCCGAATGGAGCCGCACCAGCGCGGAACGCCCGCCGCCGACCTGGCCCTTGATCAGCGCCAGATGCTCGCGGCCATCGACGACGTTGCGGAAGACAACGGCCTGCAGCACGCCGCCTTCCACCGGGAAAGGCTGCTCGGAAACGCGCTGGACCAGCACTTCATTCGTCAAACGATGCGAGACGAGTTCCTTGACACAAACTATCGGCAGAGAATGCCGCGCCGCGAACTCGCGGAGTTCCTTGAGCCGCGCAGCCTCGCCATCCTCGCGCAATATCGCGCACAACGCCGCGACCGTGCCGATCCCCGCCGATCGCATCAGATCCACCGCGCCCTCCGCCCGTCCGATCCGCACCATCACGCCCCCGCTCAGCGCCATCAGCGGTAAAATGTGGCCGGGCATGACGATATCGTCATGGCGGAATTCATCGAATGCGACCACCGAAATTACGCGCGCGCGGTCGCTCGCCGAAATGCCGGTCGTGGCGCCTTCTCGCGCGTCGATCAGCACGCCGGCCTGCTCGCTGGAATCACCGTTGTCGGTCGAAGGCTGGAGCGGAATTCCGAGTTCGCGGAAGCGCTTGTCAGGAATCGCGACGGAGATGACGCCGCGGGCCTCGCGCGCCATGAAATTGATGTCGTCGGGCGTGATTTTCTCCGCCGCCATCACCAGGTCGCCCTCGGCGTCCTCGCGTTCCTCCGCAATCATCACGACCATCTTGCCGTCGCGCAATGCGGAGAAAATTTCTTCCAAGGAAGCGGATGCCATCTGAGTCAATTCAACGATGGCGATATTATCACCGCCTCGACGACCTAACCAGTGCGCCCTTTGCGCGCGCTGACGCGGCCTTCGAGCAACCAGTCGTCGCCTACCTGGCGCACAGAGAGATCGGCGAGCCGGAGCGCATCGCGCATGCGGCGCGGCTTCATGCCGGCAATCGCGGACAGACCCTCGCCCAGGATTTTCGGCGCGACGAAGAATGCCACCCGGTCCACGATGCCGGCGCTCAGCGCCGAGCCGGCCAGGTTTGCGCCGCCTTCGATCAATACGCGGCACCATCCGCGCCGCCCGAACTCGCGCATCAGCCGATCCAGCGCGATCCTGCCGCCACGCGCCGCCGCTGCGATCACTTCGACGCCGGGCCGCTCATATCTTCGACGCGCACGGGCGAGATTACCGGGGGTCGTGACCAGGATCGCCGGCGCGCTCGACCGACCCCAATACACGCGCGCCGCCGGCGCAGTGCGAAGGCGAGCGTCGATCACGACGCGAACCGGATCGCGTCCGTCCGCGATCCTGCACGTCAGGCGCGGATTGTCCACTATCACGGTGCCCGCGCCGACCATCACGGCGTCGCATTCGCGGCGCCATCGATGCACCAATTCGCGTGACGCCGGTGAGCTGATCCATCGCGAATCGCCGCTGGCAGCCGCGATCCGGCCGTCCATCGTCATCGCGAGCTTGAGTACTGCCATCGGCCGCCCGCGGGATAGCCGCGTGATGAATCCTTCGTTGAGGCGTCGCGCTTGGTCTTCGAGCACTGGGGCCACGACTTCGATCTTCGCGCGCTTGAGGATTGCGATTCCGCGCCCTCTGACACGAGGATCAGGATCGACGCATCCTATAACGGCGCGCTTGACGCCCGCCGCGACCAGCGCGTTCGCGCATGGCGAGGTTTCTCCGAAATGAGCGCACGGCTCGAATGATACGTAGGCCGTCGCGCCGCGAGCGAGCGCGCCCGCATCTGCGAGCGCCTGCGTTTCGCCGTGAGGACGGCCTCCCACGCCCGTAACGCCGCGTCCGACGACTTTCCCGGCGCGCACGATCACGCATCCCACTGCCGGATTCGGAGTGGTCAGGCCCAGCCGGTCCCGCGCCAGTGCGAGCGCCTGGCGCATGAAGCGCTGGTCCCGAACCGCAGCCGAATCAGGGGGCGCCGGCGCCTTTCTTTTCACCGGCGGTGCGCGGTGCGGGTGCTTGCTTGCGTTGGCTAATGAGGTCTTCGAGCTCGTGCATGAACTCGTCGATGTCTTTGAACGAGCGATACACTGACGCGAAGCGCACGTACGCGACCTGGTCGATCTTGTGCAACTCGTTCATCACCGCCGACCCGATCACACTGCTTGCGACCTCGCGGTCGCCCTGCTCGGTCACTGCGGTCTCGATGCTGTTGGCGATCTGCTCGATCGTTTCCATCGAGACCGGCCGCTTTTCGCAGGCGCGCTTGAGGCCCGCGACTATCTTGGCCCGGTCGAACGGCTCGCGGCGGCCGTCCTTTTTCACGACCATCGGGGCCGCTTCTTCAACCCGCTCGTAGGTGGTGAAACGCCGCTTGCATGCCGAGCACATGCGACGGCGCCGAATCGTCGTCCCGTCGCTCGACATCCTTGAATCGACGACCCGGTTTCCACGATGGCGGCAGAAGGGGCACCGCATGGTCTAGCTCCGGTTGCAGCCGGCGAGTCGCCGCTGGCCCGGCGAATTGTCACGAGCGAGTTTTGAGTCGCGCGGCTTCAGCTCTTGTGAGCCTCGATGTAAGTGACGACGTCCTTGACGGTGCGAATCTTCTCGGCGTCCTCGTCGGAGATTTCGATGTTGAACTCCTCTTCCAGCGCCATTACCAGCTCGACGATGTCGAGCGAATCCGCGCCGAGGTCCTCGATGAACGAGGCCTCCGGAGTTACCTCGTCGGCAGCCACACCCAGTTGCTCGCTGATCTTCTCGCGAACCTTGGTTTCGATGTCTTGAGCCATCGTGCTCTCGTTCCTCCTGGCAGCGAGCCGTCAATGGGCCGCCAATCAATATTCCAACACTATCCCCTTACCGCTAAGACCAGAGGTGACGGCGAGGGCTCAGGTTCAAGTTATCAGGGGAGCATAAGGACTGAAAGGAGCGGACGCAAGGCCGCGCTTAGGCCTTGGGACCCGGCTGCGAAATCGTCCTCAACGACGCGAGGTCCTCGAGCGGGCGCACGCGGATTGTCCGATACATCCGGCGCATCATGCCCATCAGCACGCGGCCCGAGCCGAACTCGATCGCATCGGTGACGCCGCTCTGGGCGACGACGCCCATCGATTCTTCCCATCTTACCGGTGCGGTTATCTGCTCGAGCAGCAGCGGCACGACGCGGGCGGGATCGCGATTCACTTCCGCCGTGACGTTCGCGATCACGCCGAATTTGAACTCCCCGACCTTGAGCGCCCGCAACACCGGTTCCATTGCGTCGCGCGCAGGTTGCATCAGCGGACAATGAAACGGTGCGCTGACCTTCAACTCCACTGACATCGAGGCGCCCCGCTGCTTGGCAATCTCCAGCGCGCGGCGGACCGGCGCCGCATGTCCGGCGATAACGACCTGGCCGGGCGCGTTGAGGTTCGCGGGCACTGCCAGCTTGCCGTCTCCGGTTACCTCCTCGCAGATTTCACGCACCTGTTGCAGTTCGAGGCCTATCAGCGCCGCCATCGCGCCCTGCCCCGGCGGCACGGCTTCCTGCATCAAGCGCCCACGCTCGCGCACCGCGCGGATCGCGTCGGCAAACCCAATCGCTCCGGCCGCAACCAGCGCGCTGTATTCGCCAAGACTGTGGCCCGCCGCGATTTCCGGTTCGCCGCCGATTTCTTTGCGATAGACCCGCAGCGCCGCTATCGAAGCCGTCACGATCGCGGGCTGGGTGTTGGCGGTCAGCCGCAGTTCATCTTCCGGGCCTTCGAAGCATAGTTTGGAAAGTGGAAGCCCCAGCGCCTCGTCGGCTTCCTTGAACGTCTGGCGCGCGATCTCGAAGTTGTCCGCGAGTTCCCTGCCCATCCCGACTCGCTGCGATCCCTGCCCCGGGAAAAGAAACGCCAGCTTCATCCAACCCCGACGCCTCAGGAATCGCTCTTCGGACGATCCGGCGAATGCGCGCTCGCATCCGATTCGTCCTGCGTATGCAACTCGCCCGACTTGTGCGCCTTGTCGCCGCCGGGTAGCGCGCCGTTCATCGACGCCGGCGCTGCGGCTGCTGCGGTGGATTCGCCGCGCGTTTCCTTCTTAAGGGAGCCGCTGCCGTGCGATCGGGAGTGCGTGGATTCGTAGTTGGCGCGTTCAATTTTGGCGGCGTCGGCGTAAAAGTCTGTGCCGTGTTCTGACGACGGCTCGCGCGGTGCGCCCGCATCACCCAGCGGCGCGGGATGCGAGTCATCGCGCCTGGCCGCCTCGCCTTCCTTGTCGCGGCGATGCAACCGCTCGCGCATTTTGCCGAACAACGCGCGGAATCCCTTGCCGGCCGCGGGCTTAACCTTGCCAGCCGGCTGAATCTTGGCAAGAATTTCTAGAATTTCGGCGTTCACATTATGCACCAGCCGTTCGTTCGCCGCGGCTCGAATTGCATTGCGAATTGCCCTGGCATTCGACGAACCGTGCGCGATGATCGACACGCCGCTGACGCCGAGCAGCGGTGCGCCGCCATATTCCGACGGGTCGAGCCGTTCGCGCATCGCGCTCAGATTCTTCCTGACCAACAGATATGCCAGCCGCGCACGCCAGCTTCCGCCGAACACCCCGCGCAGGCTGCCGAGCAGGAACGAGGAGAACCCTTCCATCGTCTTGAGCGCGACGTTGCCCGTGAATCCGTCGGTGACGACGATGTCCGCCTTGGCGCGGTTGATGTCGCGCCCCTCAACATAGCCGATGTAGTGCACGTAGGTCGGCATCTGCTCGAGCATCGCGGCCGCCGCGCGCGTGATATCGGTGCCCTTCGAGTTCTCCTCGCCGTTGGAGAGAATTCCGACGCGCGGCCGCGAAACGTTGCGCACGTGCCGCCAGTACACGCTTCCCATCACGGCGAATTGCACGAGGTTAATCGGCTTCACCTCGGTATTCGCGCCCGCGTCGATCAGCAGCCCGAAGCCTTCGCTGGTCGGAACGAGCGACGCGATCGCCGGCCGATCGACATGGCTGATATTGCCCAGGATCATCATCGACGCCGTCATCACGGCGCCCGAATTCCCGGCGCTGACAAACGCGCTCGCGTCGCCGCGCTTAACGAGATCGAGTCCGACGTGAATCGACGAGCGGGGCTTGGATAGCACCGACTCCAGCGGCGAGTCGTCCATCAGAACGACTTCCGGCGCGTGCTCGATTCGGATCGGCAGGTTGGCGGCTTCGTGGTCGGCGAGCTCGCGCGCAAGGATCTCGCCGTCGCCCACCATAACGACCTCGATGCCGAAGTCGCGGGCCGCCAGGACGGCGCCCTCTACGGTCGCCTTGGGAGCGAGATCGCCCCCCATCGCGTCGAGCGCGATTTTCACGGTCGTACTCCGCCGCGCCTATTCCTTAATCTCGGCCAGCTGGCGGCCGCGGTAGGAGCCGCAATGGCGGCAGATGCGATGCGGCATCACGGGCTCGCCGCACGACGCGCAGGTGCCGGGGTTCACGGCGCGGAGCGCATCATGCGCGCGGCGCATGTTTTTCTTCGAGTGCGAGGTACGGCGTTTGGGTGCTTGCATGGCGAATTACTTCCTGATGTTGAGGTTGAGCTTATCAGGTGCGCGGCAGTTTAAGCGACCTTAGAGCTTCGAGGCGTGGATCGATCTCCTCCACGCGGCATTCGCAGGTGGTGCTATTCAGATTCACGCCGCAATGCGGACACAAACCGCGGCAGTCGTCGCGGCAAAGAGGACGCGTCGGCAAGGCGAGCAGCACCTGCTCGCGAATCAGCGGGCTCAAGTCCACTTCGTCGCCCTCATAGAGCGAGAACTCCAGATCCTCGGCGCGAAGATTGTCGTCGTCGTATCCGATCGACTTGGGCGACAGCACGAAACGAAACGGACGATCGCCCGCCGCGTCGAAATCCTCGGCGCATCGCGCGCACACGGCCTGGGTCCGGGTCTTCAGCATGCCGGCGAAAAAGAGTTCCGTCCCCGCGCGATAGAACGACACCGACACTTCGACCGGTCCTTCCAGGTGATATTCGCGGATCGGTCCCTGCCCCAGGATCCGGTTGATTTCCTGCTCCGGCTCGGCGAACGCCATCTCTTTGGCATCCGCCGTTATGTCCTCGATTCGGATTTTCACCGCTCACGCGACGCCTTTGGACGGGATAGTGGAACGAGAATTATTGCATTTCGGGCGCGATCTTCAAATACGCCGCTTGGCGGAGCCCCGGCTTTCGCTGTAACGTCGGAAATATTTAATCCTTGAAGGTGGATCTGCGATGGCAATCGAGCGCTACTCTTTTCCCGCCAATTTTCTTTGGGGCACCGCCACCGCCGCTCACCAGGTCGAGGGCGACAACCTCAACTGCGACTACTGGGTGCTCGAGCACACGCCCGGCTCGCCGTTCGTCGAGCCCTCCGGCAACGCTTGCGATCAGTACCATCTTTACGCCGGCGACATTGCGATGCTTGCGCGGCTCGGCTTCAACGCCTACCGGTTTTCCATCGAATGGGCCCGCATCGAGCCGGAGCCGGGAGAGTTCTCCCGCGCCGTACTCGACCATTACCGCCGCGTGCTCGCCTGCTGCCACGAGCACAAGCTGACGCCGATCGTCACCTTTCATCATTTCACTTCCCCGCGATGGGTCGCCGGCGACGGCGGATGGGAAGAGAAAAAAACCGCCGAGTATTTCGCGAGATATTGCGAGCGCGCGGCCGCGCATCTCGGCGACCTGATTGGCGTCGCCTGCACCATCAACGAGGCCAACCTCGGCGCCTACTTCTACCTGCTCGGCACGATGCCGCTCAAGCCCGATCCGGTGCACGCCACCTGGCTTGGAGAGGCGGCACGGCGCATCGGCGCCGATCCGAATCGCTTCGCGCCGTTCCTGATGTGCGATCAGATGAACGCGCGCGACACGATGCTCGAGGCGCATCGACTGGCCGCCGCCGCGCTCAAATCATCGCGCGGCAAATTTCCTGTCGGCATCTGCCTCGCGCTCGCCGACCTCCAGGCCGTGCCCGGCGGCGAGGCTCGGCGCGACCGCATCAAGGCCGAATGCCAGGACATTTTCTTCGAGGCAGCGCGCGGTGACGACTTCGTCGGCGTGCAGACCTATACGCGCAATCGCATCGACGCCGACGGCGCTCTGCGCCCGCAAGCCGGCGTCGAGACGACGATGATGCACTACGAGTTCTGGCCCGAAGCGCTCGAAGCCACCATCCGCCAGGCAAGCGCGGTCGCCAAAGTCCCCGTGATCGTCACCGAGAACGGCATCGGCACCGACCAGGACGATCGCCGCATCGAGTACGTGCGCCGCGCGCTGAACGGCGTCGCGCGATGCATCCGCGACGGCATCGACGTCCGCGGCTACTGCTACTGGTCGCTGCTCGACAATTTTGAATGGAACTCAGGCTATCGCCCGACCTTCGGCCTGGTCGCCGTCGATCGCCAAACCCAGGCGCGCTCGATCAAGCCGAGCGCACAGTGGCTGGGCAACATCGCCCGCGCGGGCGCGCTCGACGCGGAGCTGGACTAGCGGCGCGGCGCCCTGCCCACTCCGATCCGCGGACAATCGCCAGCCACCGCGCAAAACTCGCATTGCGGCTTGCGCGCGACACATACCTGGCGCCCGTGCAGAATCAGCCGCATCGAGAACCGCGTCCAATCCTCGGGTGGCAGGATCTTTTGCATGTCGATTTCAATCTTTGCCGGATCCGTATGCTTCGTGAACCCCAGCCGATACGTCAGCCGCCGCACATGCGTATCGACCACGAACCCCGGCTTGCCGAAGACCTGCCCCAGAATCACGTTAGCGGTCTTGCGCCCGACCCCCGGAATTTTCACGAGCTGTTCCATCTCGGATGGAACCTCGCCGCCGTAGTCCTCGGCGATCTTCCGTGCGGCGCCGATCAGCGAGCGCGTTTTCTGGCGAAAGAATCCCGTCTTGACGATTAACTCTTCCACCTGCCGGGGATCGGCCGCCGCCATCGCGCGCGCGTCCGGGTACTCGCGAAAAAGCCGGGGCGTCACGCGATTGACGCCCGCGTCGGTGGACTGCGCGGAAAGGATGGTCGCCGCCAGGCACTGCCACGGCGTGTTGAAATCGAGGCTGATGCGCGCCGCCGGATACCGCTTCGCCAGCGCGCGCGAGACTCTGCCCGCGCGTTTCTTCAAATCCGCGATCGATTCGCGCGCCGCCACGGCCACTCACGCGACGACGCGGCGAGTCTGCTGCTCATGCGTGAAGCCGGCGACTTCGCCGTCCTCGCGCGCGCGATCCCAGCCGAGCTCGGCCGCCATGATTCGCGCCACCGCCGGCGCCGCCGCTTCAGCCTCGACGGGCGAGCGCCACGACAGCGACGTGCGCCGAATCAGGAAGTCGCCGACCGAATGCGCCATCTCGTTTCCAACCGCGTTGACAACCTCCGCGCCGATCGCGGGACAGCCGCGCGAGAGCGGCTCGGCCAGCTCGGGGCGCCGCGCTGCGAAGCGCGCGACAATCGGCGCGCGCGTTCCGTAACGTGCTTTGAGAATCTCCGCCGATGCGGCCGGGATACCTCGCATAGCCTCGACGCTTCCCGTCGCTTCATCCGCATCCAGCGGACGCGCGCCCGGCAGCGGGGTCGCGAGCGTTGGGCAAATTCCCGCGGGCCGTCCGAGTCTCTTCATGACCCGGTCAACGAGCTTCTGCGCAATCTCGCGATGGGTCGTGAACTTCCCGCCCGCCACCGTGATCAGTCCCGACGCACTCTCGAGTATCACTTCCTCGCGCGGCACCGACGACGGCGCCACGCCGTCCTGCTGCCTGAGCAGCGCGCGCAGTCCCGCGAAGCTCGTCGCGACGTCGGCGTTCGTCAGCTTGATCCCCGGCAGACTCTCGGCCAGCGCCGCGAGCAGATATTCGACGTCGCCGATTTCCGTCCTGACGCTTGCCGGTTCGCCGCCGTAGTCAGTGTCGGTCGTGCCCACCAGCACGTAAAGGTCATGCGGCATCACGAACACGATTCGCCCGCGCTCGCCGGCCAGCAGCAGAGATTCGCGCACCGGCAGAACCGTTCGCGCAAACACCAGATGCACGCCCTTGGTCAAGCACACGCAGGGCTGCGACAACGGATCGTCCAGCCGACGAATCTCGTCCACCCACGGCCCGGCCGCATTCAGGAATATTTTTGCGCGAACTTCACCGACTGCGCCGCCAGGCAGATCGCGCACGCTCGCCGACGCGATCTTCCCGCCGGCCATGCTGAAACTTTCGACCGCCGCATAATTCGCGATCGCCGCGCCATGCAAATCCGCGTCGAGCACGTTCTCGAAGGTGAGGCGCGCGTCGTCGGCCCACGCGTCGAAGTACATCGCGCCGCCCGTCAAACCGTCACGGCTGAGCGCGGGCTCCGTCTCGCGCACCTCGGCCGCGTTCAAGCTCGAGTGCCACTCCTTGAACGGCGTCCGCCCGAACAGGTCGTAGAGCGTCAGGCCGAGCGCAATAGTGAAGCGATTGAATCCGCGCCCCCGGTACACCGGAAGCAGAAATTGAATCGCATGCACCAGGTGGGGCGCCGTGCGATGGCGCAGGCGCTCGCGCTCGCGGATCGCTTCGTACACGAGTTTGAACTGCCCCTGCGGCAGATAGCGAAACCCGCCGTGAATCAGCTTCGACGACCGCGACGAGGTGGCGCCCGCGAAATCGCCGCGCTCGATGAGCGCAACCCGCAATCCCCGCATCGCCGCGTCACGCGCGACCGCCGCGCCATTGATGCCTGCGCCGATCACCGCCAGATCGAATTCCTCGCCGCGAAATCTCGCCAGGCTCTTTTGACGATTCAGCGTCGGGGCCAATGCATCCGACCGTCAGTCTTCGCGATCTTCCTGGAACGAGTAGCGCTCCTCGGTCCAGGGGTCGGCATGGTTGTGATAGCCGCGCACTTCCCAGAACCCGCGCCGGTCAACGTCGGCAAACTCGATTGCCCGCACCCACTTGGCGCTCTTCCATCCGTAGAGCTTCGGCACGACGAGCCGCAGCGGAAAGCCGTGATCCGGCTCCAGCTCGCGGCCGTCGTGGCGATACGCCAGCATAACGTCGTCATCCAGAAATTCGTTTAACGGCAGATTCGTCGTGTAATCGCCGTCGCAATGCACTATCGCGTAACCCGCCTCCGGCCGCACCTTCACCAGCTTCATTAGCTCCGCAATCCTGAGGCCTTCCCACGCGTTGTCGAGCCGCGACCAGGTCGTCACGCAATGAAAGTCGGAAACCTGGCGCGATTGCGGCAGCGCGCGGAATTCCTGGTACGAAAATCGAAGCGGCTTCTCGACCAGGCCCACGACTTTGAAATCCCAGGTCCTGGGATCGAAACGCGGCGTGGCGCCATAAGTCAGAACGGGAAATTTATCCGTCAGGATCTGTCCCGGCGGAACCCGCGCGGCAACTTCCTGTGCGGCAAGCGGCTTTGCCATACGGGTGACTATTATCCGACCGATAGATCTGGCGAAAGGCCCATCGAGGTTTTGTTTCCTCTCCCTCTGTGTCTCTTTAGTACCGATTAACCCTCGCCCGGTTGCGGGAGAGGGAACGGCGTCCGCGCCCGGGGTGAGGGTGTTGTTAGGGAGTGGATGAAGGTGTGGGTCCTTATACAGTGCGCGATTCAGGATTCCGCCCTCTCAACTCCGCGCCATCGCCCGGATGATCGCCGCCGTCACTTCTTGCGTTGACGCTTTCCCGCCCACATCGCGCGTCAGCACTTTGCCCGCCCGCAACACCGACGCGGTCGCGGCGCGAATCTTCTTGGCGGCCCCACGATGCCCCAGGTAGTCGAGCATCATCGCGCTCGACAGGATCATCGCGATCGGATTCGCAACGCCTTTGCCCGCGATATCCGGCGCCGTTCCATGCACCGCTTCGAAAATCGCGCCCTTGTCGCCATAGTTCGCACCCGGCACCAGCCCCAGTCCGCCGACCAGCCCCGCGCACAAGTCGGAAACAATGTCGCCGTAGAGATTTTCCAGCAGCAGCACGTCGAACGATTCGGGATGCGTCACCAGCCGCATGCAGGCCGCATCGACGATTTGTTCCTGGTAGCGAATCGCCGGGTAGCCCCCCGCCACCGCGCGCGCGCACTTCAGAAACAAGCCGTCCGACAGTTTCATGATGTTGGCTTTATGAATCGCCGTGATCGATTTGCGCTTATGCTGCCGCGCGTACTCGAACGCGAACTTCGCGATTCGCCGCGACGCGCGCGCCGTGATCACCTTGATGCTTTCCACCACGCCCGGCGCGATCTCGTGCTCGATGCCTGCATACAGATCCTCCGTGTTCTCGCGCACCACGATCAGATCCACGTTGCTGAACGGCGTGTGCACGCCCGCAAAGTTCATCGTCGGGCGCACATTGGCGTACAGGTCGAACGCGCGCCGCAGATGCACGTTGATCGAGCGCCAGCCTTCCGCCACGCGCGTCTCGAGCGGTCCCTTGAGCGCGACCCCGGTTCGTTTGAGCGATTCGATAAGCGCGTCCGGCACGGGAGTTCCGAAGCGCCGGAATGCGTTCATCCCCGCCGCCTGCCGATCCCATTCGATCCTGGTGCCGGTCGCCTCGACCACCGCGAGCGCCGCGCTCATCACTTCCGGCCCCACTCCGTCGCCGGAAATCAACGTGACCGCGCGATTGTGATTGGATTTCCCGGCGCTGAAAGCGTGCGACGGCGCCGGCGGCTTCTTCTTTTTCAATTAGTAATTCACCAGCCCGACAAAAACGTCGCTGACGTTGGTCCCGGTCGGCCCGGTGACGAACAGTCCGCCCGACGCCTTGAAGAAGTTGTACGAGTCGTTGCGGCTCAAGGCGGTCGCGGCGCTGACTCCCGCGCGCTCGCCGTCCGCGACGGTGCTCGGCGACGCAAACGCGCCCGCAACGTCCGTCGGGCCGTCGATTCCGTCCGTGCCCGCGACCATCGCCGCGATTCGACGCCCGCCGCCGATCTGCGCGAGTTCGATTCCCATCGCGAGCGCGCATTGCTGCGCGCGTCCGCCCTTCCCGCCCCCGCGCACCGTCACCACCGGCTCGCCGCCCGCCACCACGCATACCCGCTCGTCAGTGATCTCGCACATATGCTGCGCCAGTGAGCGGCCGGCGTCGTTGGCCTCGCCCTGCAGCGCTTTCCATCGCTGCGGATGATAGCCGAGCGCCGCGACCGCCCGCTCGGCGCCTTCCAGAGCCAGATTGCCGTCGCCAACGATCACGTTGGTCACGCGCTCGAGGATCGGATCTCCGGTCTTTACCGTCGCACCGGTTTCGCCCGCCACCGCCCGCTCCAGGTACCCGCGCACCGCCTCGGGCGCGCGCCCCCACACGCCGCGCCGCTTCATCACCGCGACCGCGTCGTCGAAACTGCTCCAGTCACCCGCGGTCAGGCCCGAGCCGATCGTCGCCAAATCGTTGCCCGGCACGTCGGACAGAATCAGGCCGAGCACGCGCGCGCCGCCGCAATGGCGGATCAGGCGGCCGCCTTTCACGGCCGAGAGATGCTTGCGCACGATGTTGAGCTCGCGAATCGACGCGCCCGCTTTGAGGATCGCCTGGTTGACCGCGATCTTGTCCGCCAGCGCAAGTCCCTCCGCCGGCCGCGCGAACATCGCCGACGCGCCTCCGCTCAGCGCGACGATCACCAGGTCGTCCGCCGTCGCCCCATGCAACATTTCGCACGCCAGCTGCGCGGCCTGCTCGGATGACTCGTCGGGTACGGGATGGCTCGACGGGACGACCCGCACCTTTTTCAGTTTTTTCAGTATTAAGGCCAGCTCCGTTGTCGCGGCGGAAAATCGCGGGATTACTGCGAGCGCGTCGGCGAGCTTGTCGCCGATTCGGCGTTCGATCTCGTGCGCCATCCCGGCCGCCGCCTTGCCTACCGCGAGCAGCCAAATTCGCGACGCACCCGCGATCAAATCGGGAACCTGCTCTGCGCCTTGGCAACCGCCGTCCATCGCCAGGCCGACGAGCCGGGCAGGATCGACGGCCGCGACCGCCGCGCGGTAAATCTTTTCGAGGTCGGCCCGCTCCGCTCGTTCGCAACGGGAATCTGTGGCAGGTGAACCCACCCTACTTGCGTTTCAGCGCGCGGATTTTTCCCGACGCCTCCGCCACCAGGACAACATCCGCCATCGCGACGAACAAGCCCGTGCCGACCACGCCCGGAATCGCGAGTAGTTCGCGATCGAGCCGCGCCGGATTCGCGATCTTCTTCACCGCGCAATCGAGAATCAGGTTGCCGTTGTCAGTAACGAATTCCGCGCCGTCGCTTTTGCGCACTTGCGGCTTCATCCCGAGCGCTTTGATCTTCGCGATGACCAGCGGCACTGCGAACGCCACCACTTCCACCGAGATACTGCCGCGATCCCCCAGCTTCTTAACCAGCTTTTCGTAGCCGACCAGCACGACGAACCGGCGCGAAGACGCGGCCACGATTTTTTCGCGCACCAGCGCGCCGCCGTAGCCCTTGATCAGATTGAGGCGCGGATCGACTTCGTCGGCGCCGTCGAAGTCGATGTCGAGTTTTCCCGCCTCCGCCAGCGTGACGATCGGGATTCCCACCGAGCGCCCCAGCTCCTCACTCGCCCTGGAGGTCGGCACGCCACGTACTTCAATCTGGCTGGCTCCCAGAGCCCGAATGAACGCACTGGCAGCTCGCCCCGTCCCGAGCCCAAGCGTATGCCCGCGCTTGACGTAGCGCAGCGCATATTGCCCAAGCGCCTCCAGCGATGCGTCGTCAGCCGCCATCATTTGTTCCTTCAGCTTCGGGCTGATTCTCTGCGACTATTGACGCTTCCATAATGCTCGTACCGGATTCGCGTTTCGTTCTCCTGAACGAAAGTACCGTTTCACGTGAAACATTTTCGCCAAAAAAACCAAGAAAATAGGGCATGTTTTCGCGGAAAAAAGCGAAATTGGCGACGCGTTACGGCTTGCCGTCGCGCAGCAGTTGCATGAACTCCTGGCGCGTCTCCGTGTTGGTGCGGAACACGCCCAGCATCGCCGACGTCGTGACGTAGGAATTCTGCTTCTCGACGCCGCGCATCCGCATGCACAGATGCTCGGCCTCGAGCACCACGGCGACGCCGAGCGGGTCGATCTCCGACATAAGAGTCTGTGCGATCTGCGTCGTCAGCCGCTCCTGCACCTGGAGGCGCCGCGCGTAGATTTCCACCATCCGCGCCAGCTTCGAGATTCCGACGATCTTGCGATTGGGCAGGTACGCAACGTGCGCCTTGCCCATGAACGGCAGCAGGTGATGCTCGCACAGCGAGTAGAAGTCCAAATCCTTGCAGAGGATCATTTCCTGGTAGTCTTCTTCGGCGAACAGCGCGCCGTTGATCGCTTGTTTGGGATCCTTGGTGTAGCCGCTGGTCAGAAACTCGTAAGCGCTGGCGACCCGCGCCGGTGTGCGCTTGAGTCCTTCGCGATCTGGCTCCTCACCGATATGGCGCAGGATGACGCGGACCGCGTCTTCGATCCTGCCGCGGCTGTCGCGGGCGGCCGTTTCATCGCGCGCTTTTTCGATTGCGCGATCCGCGCCATTCTTGTCTGCCCGGACACGGTTCATTTGCCGAACTCCTTGCGCCAGCGGCTGAACTGAAGCGCCAGCTCGATAGCGAGTGACGGACCGCCGCCGCTCATGATGATGAACCCCGCCGCGTCGCGAGCCAACGACTTCATCAGCGCCAGGTTCTCGCGAAGCGAGACCGCGCACACCTCTTCTTCGCTCATCCCGGCGAATCTGTCCAGATGGCTCCGCGCGCCGCTCAGATCTTTCACGCGGTCGATAAGGTAGGTGGCCATCGCTTCGCGCTTGACCGGGAGGATTCCGAGCATCGTCCTGATTCCCAGGCTGTGTGCTTTCGCGATAAAGCGCCGGCCCGTCCCGGCGTCGAATACCGGCTGCGTGATCACGAACCTCGCGCCCGCGGCCGCCTTGCGCCCGAGCAGCTCGAACTCGCGCTCGAGATTCCTTCGATTTGGATTCGCGACCGCGCCCGCCACGATCGACGGAATCGTCTTGAGGAGCGCCTTGCCCTCGCCCGTATCGCCGCGATTGAGGGCGCCGATGATCGCGAGCAAGCCGTACGCGTCGATGTCATGCGAGACGATCGCCTTGCCATCGGCGCCGGGTGGAATCTTGTCGCCATTGAGCGCGACCACCGCGTCGATCCCCAGCGCAGCCGCGCCCAGCAGATCCGACTTCAGCGCGAAGCGGTTGCGATCGCGGCACGAGACGTTCAGCACGACCGGGATTTTCAGGCGCTCCTTGATAGCCGCGCCGAAAACCAGCCCCGACATCTTCACCTTGCCCAGCGCGTTGTCGGTCAGGTTGATCGCATCGACGTGCCCCGCCAGCGCGGCGAGGCGGCGGATCAGCGGCGCGGGATTGATTCCGCGCGGGGGAGAAACCTCGAGCCACAGCGCGGGCGCGGAGGCGTTCAGGCTGTCGAGTATTGAGGGCAACGGACTTCTCCGCCGATGCGCGAATCCGGCTGCCGCTTCACGCCTGGCGGCGCTCGGTCGCTTTGACCTTCTGATACTTGCGGTAGTCGTATCCGGTCGCCATCGCCATCAGCAGCGGCTCCATCCCGCCTTCGCGCTCGCGGCGCAGCACCCGCAAGCGGTCGAAGAACTCGCGGAAGTCTTGTCAACGCGATTCTTGCCGTCCACCGGCTGCAAGAAGAAGTCATGCAGGCGGGTCACGGTGAAGCGCAACGACGAAAATCGCAGCTCGTTGGGAAAGGCGTCCCATTCCGCCAGCGACAACGTGCGCACCGACTCGTAGCCCGACAGCAGGTAGCGGAAGCAGTCGAGCGAGTAGGCGCCATCGACGAAGCACAGCGCATTGACCGCGGTCGCGATATCGAAAATGAACTTGCCGCGGCAGGCGGCGTCGAAGTCGAGCATCGCGGTCAGCTTCTCGCCGCGAAACAACAGGTTGTCGGCGAAGATGTCGCCGTGGATTACGCCCTTGGGCAGCTTGCCCTCGAGGTAGCGCGTCAGGTACTCGACCTCGTCGTCGAGCGTGCGGCAAATCTTGCGGAAGTAGTTCGGCAGGCGGTTGCGCACCGTCAGGTACAAATCGGCGATTCGCTCGAAGCTGAAGCGGTTGTCGATTCCCTTCTTGTACGCCTTGCCGATTACGTGCAGATCGCCGAGCGCATGACCGATCGTTTCGAGCTGGCTCGGCTTCAGGCGCGCCGGCGCCAGCACTCTGCCCTCCTGGTACTTGAACAGCGACACGCAGCGGTTGTTGAAATTGCGGTAGAAGCGTCCCATCCGATCCTGCATCGGATGCGGGCACGGGAACGCGTGCTTGCGCAGAAACGAAAGCAAATCGATTTCGCGCTTGAGCTCGTTCTCGCTCTTGACCTCGTCCACCCGCAGCAGAAACTTGCCCTTGGCGGCCTCAAGCAGGTAGTTCGTGTTGACCGATCCTTCCGGGATGCCGGTCGCGCCGGCGACACGCCCCAGACCGTAATCGTCCGCAAGCTCCTTTAAAAACGGTTTGCTTAACTCGGTGTAAACGGCCATAGGAACGAGGACGCGCAATCGATCGAGGGTTATCAGCCCGCCAAGTCTAGGGCGTGACCGGCACCTCGTCAACTAGGGGCCAGAAAACCCCGCTAAATGGGGGGTTTCGTGAATTCGAGGATCGATTGAGCGCGAACCGCGACTATCTACAAGTTGCCTCAAACGTCGAGTGCGGCTAAATCAACCTGATGCCGACATCCAAAAAAACCGCCGCCAAAGCTCCCAGGAAGACCTCGACCGACTCGTCCAAGAGCGCCGCCAGCGCCGCTCTGCAAGGAAAGAAGGCGCCCGCCTTCGCGCTGCTCGACGCCGACGGAAAAACCGTCGCGCTCAAAGATCTGATCGGCGCCAACAACCTCGTCCTGTATTTCTATCCGAAGGACTTGACCCCCGGATGCACGATGGAGGCGTGCAGCTTCCGCGACAACCTCGCGCCGATCAAAGCGCTCGGCGCAAAAGTCGTCGGCATCAGCGCGGACTCGACCGATTCGCACGGCAAGTTCATCGCCAGGCACGAGCTCAACTTCCCCCTGCTCGCCGATCCCGGCAACAAGGTCTGCAAGCAATACGGCGTTTACAAAATGAAGTCGCTGTACGGGCGCGAGTTCATGGGCATAGAGCGCACCACGTTCATCATCGACAAATCAGGCGTCGTGCGCCGCGTCTTCCCCAAGGTAAAAGTAAACGGCCACAGCGAAGAAGTTATTGGGGCGCTCAAAGAGATCGCCTGACCTTCTTACGAAGCGGCAGCGCGGTTGGCATCCAGCAGATTGTCCCGCAGGAATGCGCGCAGTTCAGGCTCAACCCGCTTGCCCAGGTCGTGCGACGCCTGCGGGAAATAGCGGGTCTCCACTTTCGCGCCACGCACCCGCAATTCGTTGGCGAGCTTAACCGCCTGCCCCACCGGCATCCGATTGTCCTGCTGGCCGTGCATGATCAGCACGCTGCACTCCAGCCTCGGCGGCAGATGCGCGATCACGCTGCGCTCCTTCAGTATCCGTTTGCTCGGCCAGACTTCGCGCAGGATCGACAGCTTGGTGCGCAGCGGCGCATCCGGCCACAGCGACAGCGGGTCGTAGCATCCCGATTCCAGGATGAGCGCGCGCGGGCGCGGGTCGTAGTCCATCAGCAGGCCCGCCGCGACTGCGCCCCGCCCGAGTCCCCACACCGCCAGCCGTGTCGCATCGACGTCCGTGCGCCCCGCGAGCAAGTCCAGCGCGCGCCGCGACGCCAGCACCGACGGCTGCCCCACGAAGCGGCTCGGCCCCGACGAGTTGCCGTAGCCCGGAATGTTCACGCACGCGACCTGGATACCCATCGCCGCGATTCCCTGGCTCATCTGCACACATCGATCGACGTTGCCTTCGCCGCCGTTGAGCACCAGCAGGCCGGGGCGCCGTCCACTCTCCGCGCTGCGCGTCAGGTATCCCTCGATATGATAATTTTTGAGACCGACCGCCACGTCGAAGTTGAATTGATCGACGTTTTTGTATTTCGACTCGATCGATTTGCCGGGAATATGGCAAGCGATCGCCGACACGGCGAACACGAGGGCCACAATAGAAAGCCTCGCCAATCGCCGCACGGGAACCGGAAACATTTCTAATGACAAATGAGGTGATGGGCTGGGCAGGTCGTCTGACATCGCCCCGGTAATCTACTCGCCTTGTCTCTAATTGAAAACCGTTTGGCGATCCGCGGCAACAGCCGCGGCGGGCGGGCGCATTGAATCGCGCCGAAGTTTCACCGATACTTCTTGATTCGCAAGCGTAATTTTCGATTTACGGCGCGCTCTTTCGTTCGGTGGCAGCAATGGCAACACAGGCAGAAAAGGCCCATCAGGCATCGGCGGCAATTGATTTCGACAAAAACGGCGGCGTCGTTGCCGCAATCGCCGTGGACCACCTTAGCCATCGCGTCCTCATGGTCGCCTACATGAACCGCGAAGCCTTCGACGAGACCGTCGCCACCGGCCGCGCATGCTATTTCTCGCGCTCGCGCAACAAGCTCTGGCGCAAGGGCGAAGAGTCGGGAAATTTTCAAGTCGTCCACGAGATTCGCATCGACTGCGACGCCGACGCGATCGTGGTCGCCGTCGAGCAGCGCGGCGACGGCGCCGCATGCCACGAGGGCTACGAGTCATGCTTTTTCCGCGAGCTCGACGCCGGCGAATGGAAAATCGTCGAGCAGCGCAAAGTCGATCCCGCCAAGTACGGCCCCGGCTACGGCCATCAGCCGAAAAAGCCGGCCGGTTGAATCGCCCATGGCGGACAAAGTCCTGAAATTCGGCATCCCGAAAGGAAGCCTCGAGCAGCAGACGCTTGAACTGATGCGCAAGTCCGGATGGCGCATCACCGCCGACGCGCGCTCCTACATCCCGACCACCGACGATGCGACGCTTGCCTGCCGCATCCTGCGCCCGCAGGAGATGCCGCGTTATATCGCCGACGGCTCGCTCGACGCGGGCATAACGGGCAGCGACTGGATCGTCGAGAACAACGTGACGCTCCACCAGGTTGAGAGCTTTATCTACGCCAAGGCCACGTTGATGCCCTCGCGATGGGTGCTATGCGTGCGCAACGACTCGCCGGTCAAGCGGCTCGAGGATCTCCAGGGCAAGCGCATCGCCACCGAGCTCGTGCAGTTCCTCAAGCGAATCCTGGCCGAGCGCAAAGTTAAAGCGGAGGTTGAATTTTCATGGGGCGCCACCGAGGCCAAGGTCGCCGAAGGCATCATCGACGCCGCCATCGACGTAACCGAGACCGGCTCCTCACTGCGGGCCAACGGGCTGCGAATCGTCGAGGAATTGCTCGTCTCGAATCCGGTGCTGGTCGCCAACCCCGCCTCGTGGGCCGATCGATGGAAGCAGGCCAAGATTCGCCAGCTCGGCATTCTGATTCGCGGCGCGCTCGACGCCGAGAACCGCGTCGGCATCAAGATGAACGTCGCCAAGGACAACCTCGAAAAAGTGATCGCGCTGTTGCCATCGATCACCGCGCCCACCATCTCGCACCTCTACCCGTCCAAAGCGCTCAAGGGCGTGGAATGGCTCGCGGTCGAGACCGTAATCGCTGAGCACACGGTGCGCGAACTATTCCCCAAGCTCCTGGAAGCCGGCGCCGTCGGCATCGTCGAGTACCCACTGAACAAGATCATCGGGTAGTTGCGGCTGCAAACGCGCGTCATCCCGAGCCAATTGCGCTGCGCACATCTGTCATCCTGACCGAAGCGAGCAACGCCCATTTGTCATCCTGAGTGAAGCGAGCTGCCCATATCTGTCATCCTGAGTGAAGCGAGCAACGCGAGCGCAGCGAAGGATCTCGGACAGCTTCGCGCCAGTGAAGCCGGTACCGGTTTCGAAAACCGCGAAGCGGTCCTTTGGTATTCTCATTGGATGCGGCAACGCAAAACCGGAACCGGCGGCGCGTACGCGCCGCTGTCCGAGATCCTTCGCTGCGCTCGCGTTGCTCGCTTCACTCAGGATGACAAATGGGCGCAGGGCTCGCTTCACTCAGCATGACAGATAGGCGTTGCTGGCTTCACTCAGGATGACAGATAGGCGTTGCTGGCTTCACTCAGGATGACAGATAGGCGTTGCTTGCTTCACTCAGGATGACAAAATAGGCGTTGCTCGCTTCGGTCGGGATGACATAAGCTCCGTCTCTGGCTCTCGCTGCGTCATTGTGCCACAACACTATTACCCCACACGGAGGTAAGCATCATGGGTTTGCCCAACGGAGTGCATCACCTCGCCATTTGCACCAAGGACATAAAAAAGCAGATCGATTACTTCTCTCAAGTAGTCGGAATGGAACTGGTTGCGCTGTACTGGATGCACGGCGTCGATAACACCTTTCACGGCTTCATGAAGCTGAGCGACAGCTCGTCGATCGCATTCGTGCAGCATCCCGAGGTCGCCACAATCCAGCCCATCAAGGGCGTCTCGCACGCCGGCCACACCACGCAGAACGTGGCGCCCGGCGCGATGCAACATCTGGCCCTCAACGTCGATACCTTCGCCGACCTGCTGGCGATTCGCGACCGCGTCCGCTCCCACGGGCAGTGGGTGATGGGGCCGCTCGATCACGGTTTCTGCAAATCGATCTACCTGGCCGCGCCCGAGGGAATCATGCTCGAGTTCTCGACCTCCGAAGGCGGATCGATCGACGCCGAGTCATGGATCGATCCGGAAGTGATGGCGCTCGCCGGAATCGGCGCGGACGAAATCGAGAAGTACAAGCATCCGGCACGGTTCGAATCGAAAGGCGGCAAGGTGCCGCAGCCGAAACCCGATCCGTCAAAGCCGCTGATGGATTTTGCGCCCGACGATCGCATCTGGACGATGAGCGACGAGGAAGTGACTCGGCGGATGAGCGAAACCACGCCGCCGGTGCAGAAAAAACCCAAAGCCGCCTAGTTGTGGAGTTGCAACAGGTTGCAGCGAATCAAAACCGTTGCGGCCATTTCATCGCACCGTGCAGGACGCGCAGCATCGTCACGGTGTCGCCCCTATGAAGGTATGCAACTACGTAGGGGAGTCCCGCGATCACCAACTCGCGCGTGCCCTCGACACGACCCGGTCGTCCGAGGCCGGGATGCTCGGAGAGCATCCCGACATGCCGGATAATTTCGAGCACTGTCTCGATTGCCGCACTGGGGTTGGCGCGGCCTATATATTGCTCGACCGAATCGAGGTCGCCGCTAGCGGCGTGCGTCCACTTTAGCGGCACGCGTACGCTCCCACCTCTTCACCACCGTCTCGTGTTCCACGAGCTGGCCGGCTTCGGCCTGCTTGAGCGCCTGCTTCACCTCTGCGACGAACCATTCTTCGTAATCGAGGTAGCGTTCGACCGCCTGATTTATCACCCACGCCCGTGAACGGCTCATCGCATGGGCGAGACCGTCGACGCGTTTGAGCGTGCGGCCCTGCATGCGAACCGTGGTTGTCTTCTCAGTGCTCATATTCAAAGAGAATACATGCGGATATAACCGATCGGCAACCGCCGGCAAACTCAAGATAGAGACCCTCGCTACTTCGCCGGCGATGGCGCCGGCTCTGGCGCCTTCGCCATGTATAGCGGCGCCGGCTTGTTGAGTTGCGCGAAACTGAAATCGCTCAGCGAGAAGACCGCCTTGCTCGCGTTTGAAATTGCGTAGTACTCCGTCCGCTGCGCGGGTTCGCCCGGAATTGGCGGAGCCGCCGGCTTGACGCTGATCTTGGCGAGCTTGACCGTGCCGAGCTGCTTGCCGTCCTTGCCGGCGAGCGTGATTTCGAGCGCGGGATTCTCAAGCCCGAAGAGCTGGGCGCTCGGCATCGGATCGGCGACGAGCGTGGCGCCCTTCAGATCGCGTAACTGATTGAGCAAGCGCTCCACGACCGGAATATCGCCCGCCGACGTCTTGCCCCCGGTGATCACGTCCCACTTTCCGCCGGGGGCGCGCTTCAGTGCAAATTCGCCGTCGCTGTTTTTGACCTTGACGGTCTCAACCGCCTCGGGATCGACCTTCAGAATGGTTCGATCGCGAAAATCCAGCGGCGACTTGTCCAGGCTGCTCATCACATACTCGGCCACGGCGTAAACCGGCGCGCGTTCTCCGCGGCGCACGTAGATTCCGCTCTTGCCCTGCTCGTTCTGCTTGAAGCCGAACAGCATCGACTGCTGCTCGCCATTGTTGAGTTTCACGGTCGCCGTCAGATGCGGTTTTTCGAGGCCGTATTGCGTAACGCCGGCGGGCGCATCGGCGACAAAGTCGGAGGCGCGGGCGTTGATCAGCGTGCTCAGCGCCATCCGGACCGCCATGTCGTCGGCCGGATACGGCGCGGGCTTGACGATCTTCCAATGGTCGCCGTCGCGATCGACTTCGAGCGTCGGCCCATTGTCCCGCGCGATGATCAGTTTCTGTACGTCATCGAGTTTGAACGCCATCAGGTCGCGCACGCGCAAATCGTTGACCGTCTTGTTCATCCCGGCCGCGAACACGCCCTCCGTCAGCAGCAGTGCCGGACCGTTGGCGAGCCGCGCATAGGCGTTGAACCCAATCGGCGTCGATTTCCCGACCTCGATCGCGGGCAATGCTTTCTTGTCGAAGGTCGTCACTGTGACGATCGTCGTTGGCGGCTTGAGGCCGAATGGTCCGAGATCCGCCGGCTTCTCATCCACGGTGCGGACCAAAACGCCGTCAGCGATGGCGCGCGCGAGGTTGTTGGCTTGCGTCTGGTCGGCGTCGGCGCCGATGGGCTTCACGAGCCGCCACGGCTTGCCCTTGTCGCGCTCGAGCACGATGTCCCGGTCGGAATAGTGGAGCTCGATTTTTGCGATATCGTCCGGCTTGACGTCGAGCAGTTTCTGCTGAGCTTCCGGCGAGGAATAACGGCTGACGATAAAGGCGTAGCCGCCCACGATCGCAAACAGCATTAGAACGATAATAGTGTTGCGCAGCCGCATCGGACTTGAGTCGGACTCGGGGGCAGCCTCAGTTGCGCCGTTCCCACCACACAACGATTCCGGCAATCAGCAGAATCTCGGGCAGGAACAGCACCGCAAACGCAAACACGACGGAGAACTGCGCGGTGGTCAGGCGAAAGCGCGACGCGCGCAGAGACCGCGGCCTGATCGAGATCGAATTTTCCTCGCCGGTCAGCCAGTCGGCGCTGTTGACGAAAAAATCGCGGTTGAAGAACGTGGCCGCGTACTGATTGTCGGCAAACTCGGTGCTGCCGAATACCACGATGCGCGCATCGCCCTTGCCCCAGCCGAGTTCCTGCAGGTTGCCGTCCACCGCCATCGCCACGGCGATCGGCCCGCGCGTATCTTTGGCGGTCAGCTCAGCCTTCTGCTGCCGGAACAGCGTATCGAGATCGATTTCCGCCCACGATGTATCGCCGGTCTTCGCGAGCGGGGTGACGGCCAGTCCCGGTTTGAGGTCCGGTTCGGCGGCAAGCGATCGGGACATCGGGAATACGGTGCGTTGCTTGAAATCCTTGGTAATCGGATGCTCGCCGTAATTCTGCACAATGGGATTCAGCCCGAGCGCGGGACCTTCGAAGAGCCTCACCACCTGGTCCACCAGGATATCGTTACCGACCTTGACGCCCCAGTCGGCCGCCAGCTTCACCATCGCGTTTTCGTCAATTGGATTATCGGGACGCTGCGGCCGGTACGTCGAGATCATACGTCCGCCATGCTTCAGGTAGTCATTCAACGCATCGATCTCGTGCTGGCCAATCGGTTTGATCGGTCCCGCGACTACGACCAGGGTGGCGTCGTCAGGCACCTTGGGCAATTGCGCCAGCTCGAGCTTGCGAACCTCGTAGCCCTCGCCTTCCAGATCTTTCTTGATACTGCCGTAGCCCGACGGGGCCTCGGCGTCGTCAGGATCCGCCTCGCCGTGCCCGTCGAGGAACTCGACTACCTTCTTGGTGCTCCTGGTCGCGCGAATGATCGCGTTGGTCAGCTGTTCCTCGTTGAGTTCGGTGACGTTGGTGCCCTCGGCACTATCGGCGCCGCCGTACTGCAGATGCGTGGTGCCCATCACCGACACCTTGAAACGCTCGGCGAGCTCGGGATGCTTGTCGGGATCGACCAGCTCGAAACTGATCTTCGGCGAGTAGTACGCATAGGTCTCGTAGAGCTCGCGCGCGGCAGGATTCTCGCCGCCCTGAAAAAAGCCGTAGAACTTGAGCGGCTTCTGCAAACCCTTGACCACGTTCACCGACTGGCTCGAAAGGCTGTAAACCTTCTCGGCCGTCAGGTCCAGCCGCGTATGATGGAGGGTCGAGATATAGTTAATCGCGACCAGCAGCCCGATGAACGCAACCGAGTAGATGACGGCGTTGGCGCCGTAGCGCGCCGAACGCCCGGTGGTGATCGAAGAAAGCTCGGCGCGGCTCGAAGTGATCCACAGGACTATCGCGAAGATGCCGCAGATCAGGTTGACCCACACGAACAGCCGAAAGCCGGTCGAGATGAAATAGTCAACCAGCCCGAATGACAGCAGCACCAGGCCGAGAATTCCGTAAAGCGCCGCCGATCGCCGCATCCGCCCCTCTACCCTACCGCCAGCGCGCGGACTCGACCGAACGTTGGGTCAAGAACAGCGCCACGAAGATGAGACTCAGGAAATAAACGATGTCGCGCGTATCGATGATGCCGGTGACCATCTGTGAGAAATGCTCCGGCAGCGACAGATAGTGCAGCAAGCCCGCAAACGACGAGCCGCCGGCCTGCGCCGGCCACGATATGACGAACAGCAGCAGCAGCAGTCCGAAGCAGCTGATCGCCGCGATGATCTGATTCTGCGTGAGCGAACTGGTGAACAGTCCGATCGAAACGAAGGAGATCGCCAGGAACGCCAGCCCCAGATAGCCGGAGAACATTACGCCGACCTCCGGGTTGCCGAAGGCTACCAGGATCAGCGGAAACATCCCGGCCAGCGCTATCATGATCAGCATGAATGCCGCGGCCGCGATGAATTTTCCCGCGACGATCTCGCCGGTCCGAATCGGAGCCGTCAACAGGAGTTCATAGGTGCCGGTGCGCTTCTCCTCGGCAAAGCTTCGCATTGTGATCGCCGGCACCAGGATAACGAGCACGATTGCCAGATTGTGCAGCATCGGCTCGATTACCCGATCGTTGAGGTTGAGGCGCTGCAGAACCTCGGGATTTTGCATCGCGGAGTAGGCCGTCAGCATCACTTCGAAGTAGCGCAGCAGCGCGAAAAAAAAGAAGCCGCCCAGCAACAGGAACACGGTCATCACGACGTAGGCGACCGGCTGCAGGAAATAGCCCGCGAGCTCCTTGCCCGCGATGGTAAGAGAATTTTTCATTTGAGCGGCACGGGTCGCCTAGGTATGCCCCGCTCCAACCTCCTCCAGCGATTCCTCGGCAGTCGCGCCGTCGTCGTGACGCTCCTTGGTAATGGCATTGAGGAAAATATCTTCGAGCGAGGTCCCGGCCGGGAGCTTCTGCAAGTATTCCTCGAGCACCACGCGGCCATCGGCAATGATCACGACCTTGTCGCAGATCTGCGAGACCTCGGGCAGGATGTGCGTCGAGAGCACGACCGTCCTGTTGCCCGCGAGATTGTGAATCAAGCCGCGAATTTCGTGAATCTGGCGCGGATCGAGCCCGATGGTCGGCTCGTCGAGCACCAGCACGGGCGGATCGTGAATCAACGCCTGCGCCAGGCCGACGCGCTGGCGATAGCCCTTCGAGAGCTGGCCGCAAATCCGATGCGACATGTCAGTCAGTCCGCAAACTTCGAGCACGTGCTCGAGCGCCGCGTCGATTTTCGCGCGCGGGACATCGCGAAGCCTGGCGACGAAGCGGAGATAGGCCTCGACGCGCATATCGGGATAGAGCGGCGGACTTTCGGGCAGGTAGCCGATTTTCCGGCGCGCCTCGAGCGACTGCGAAAAGATATCGAGTCCGTCGATCAGCACGGTGCCCGCGGTCGCCGGCATATAGCCGGTGATGATGCGCATCGTGGTGGTCTTGCCGGCGCCGTTGGGCCCGAGAAAGCCGAGGATGGAGCCGTTCTCGGCTTTGAACGATACGTCTTTTACCGCGACAAAGTTGCCGTAGGCTTTAGTTAGGTTTTTAACCTCGATCATTCAGGTCGTCCGATTCCGGAGCCGCCGAGACGGCCAGCCGCTTCAATCAATTGACGAAGAGACCTTCACGGCAATTCGATCAACGACAGAGCAACCGACTAATTAAACACACCACGCCAAACTGTCAATATGATGATTCGACATCGCGCAATATTTTGAGTCTTGCCAGATGTTGTCGATGAAGGCGCAGCAGCAGGTGATGTCCCGA